>VFQR01001496.1_pt1 | contig 17821 bp, 11 predicted proteins | sample 3512321 | NCBI WGS metagenome assembly VFQR01 (sample SAMN10412374, study PRJNA504923) | tailings metagenome | isolation source: Relicate 3 Philex TSF1 revegetated site | place: Philippines: Tuba, Benguet | collected 2017-08-29
TTTGAAGACAAATGCGCTGAGATGTATTATCGGGGCAAAATGTTTGGTTTTGTCCATTTGTACAACGGTCAAGAAGCTGTTTCCAGCGGCATTATCCAGGCAATGCGCCCTGGTGAAGATTACGTTTGCAGTACCTACCGCGACCACGTCCACGCTTTGAGTGCGGGAGTACCAGCAAAAGAAGTCATGGCAGAATTATTTGGTAAAGCCACGGGTTGCAGCAAAGGGCGCGGTGGTTCCATGCACATGTTTTCCGCCGAACATCGCTTACTGGGGGGCTATGCATTTGTCGCAGAAGGAATTCCTGTAGCCGCCGGAGCCGCTTTTCAAACCAAATACCGCCGCGAAGTTCTAAAAGACAAAACCGCCGACCAAGTGACAGCTTGCTTTTTTGGCGACGGTGCAGCCAACAACGGTCAGTTTTTTGAGACCTTAAACATGGCAGCTCTTTGGAAATTGCCAATTCTTTTCGTGGTAGAAAATAATAAGTGGGCAATTGGTATGGCCCACGATCGCGCAACTTCCCAACCAGAGATTTACAAAAAAGCCAGCGTATTTAACATGGTGGGCGTGGAAGTAGACGGTATGGACGTGTTGGCGGTGCATACTGTTGCCCAAGAAGCCGTAGCCCGCGCCCGTGCTGGAGAAGGCCCGACATTAATTGAGGCATTGACCTACCGTTTCCGCGGTCACTCCTTAGCAGACCCCGACGAACTACGTAGCAAAGCCGAGAAAGAATTTTGGTTTGCCCGCGACCCAATTAAAAAGTTGGCAGCTTATTTAGTGGGGCACAACCTAGCCACCGAAGAAGAACTCAAAGGCATCGACCGTAAAATTCAAGAATTAATTGACGAAGCAGTGAAATTCGCTGAAACTAGCCCCGAACCAGACCCAAGCGAATTGTATCGTTTCGTTTTTGCAGAAGACGAGTAAGTTTTAGGGCATGGGGCATGGTGTATGGGGAGATGGGGAGATGGGGAGCAGAGGGGTAGGGGAAGCATAACCAATGCCCAATGCCCAATGCCCAATGCCCAATGCCCAATGCCCAATGCCCAGTCCCCAATACCCATTAGGACTAAAACCTGTGTTTACCATTGCAGTTCAACAGCAACAGTACAAAACTTATATCCTTTCAGATGAAGCGGCTGCTTCTCAATTGGAAGTTGTCCCAGAACGTGGTGGTATTATTACCCGTTGGCGGATACAGGGGCAAGAAATTTTTTATTTGGATACTGAACGCTTTGCTAACCCTGATTTGAGTGTCAGAGGCGGAAATCCGATTTTGTTTCCTATCTGTGGCAATTTACCAGATAACGTTTACACTCACGACGGGAAACAATATACTCTCAAACAACATGGCTTTGCCCGTGATTTACCTTGGCAAGTCACCGACCAAGTAACTCAAGATAAAGTTAGCCTCACCCTTGTCCTTTGCAGCAACGAGCAAACACGGGCTGTTTATCCTTTTGAATTTCAGGTAATTTTCACTTATCAACTCCAAGGTAATACCTTAGAAATTCACCAGCAGTATCAAAATCTTTCAAGCGCGCCATTGCCCTTTTCTTCGGGATTTCACCCCTATTTTCTGACCTTTGATAAAAATGGGCTAGAATTTGAAATTCCCTCTCAGGAGTATCAAGACCAGAGAACCAAAGAAATTCACCCTTTTAAGGGCAATTTCGACTTCAACCAAGATGAAATTGATGTTGCCTTTAAGCAGCTAACTAGTAAATCAGCAAGTGTGACTGACAATAACCGCAAGCTGAAGCTGACTTTAGATTATGGCGATGAATATCCCATTTTGGTATTTTGGACGCTCAAGGGCAAAGACTTCTACTGTCTCGAACCCTGGAGCGCTCCTCGCAACTCTCTGAACACTGGCGAAAATCTAACTATATTAGATCCAGGGGGCAGCTACACGGCATCTGTAAGGTTGACAGCAAATTTTTTCTAAGCCCCTTTACAAATCCATGTATGTCTATGCTATGATGGCAAAGTTGCGAAATGAAAGAAAGGGTCGCTAACTCAACGGTAGAGTACTCGGCTTTTAACCGATTAGTTCCGGGTTCGAATCCCGGGCGACCCATAAAAGAGAACTCAGAATTCAGGAGTCAGAATTCAGAATTAGGTTAGTCTATCGACCTAGCGAGTAAGGTTAGGTAGTGTACTTCATTAAGTGGAAATTTGATGTATATTTTGGGTTGGAGGTTGCTAAGAGATATACCGTTCAATCCAATTTTGGTTGAATATCAATTGATAAATACGGTTTTGGACTTTCAGAGAACCTTGGTGTTTAATAATTAGTCCTGATAAGAGCAATTCTTTTTCTTCTGGACTATCAACAGAAGGTATTTCCCCTTGCTGTAAAATTTGTTGATAAAGCTTTAGGAGTTTGTTAACTTGTAAATCGCTATTGAAAATGCGATCGCGAATTGTTCTTAAATGCTCAGGCTCATCCTGGGATTCCCAATTATCTATCACATTTGCCACGACCAAATTTTCTATCCATTCGGCTTCAGTATTTGCCAAAATCATAGATGAAGAATTACGAATCAGCTTACAGAGTTTTTGAGTCAGAAAAGGCTGTCCGTTTGTCCAGTGTAATACTTCTCTGATTATTTTACGAATGGCGATCGCGTCGTTCACTTTCTCTTTTAAACCTTCACCTAAAGGATAAACTTCATCTTCTTTAAAACCCTGTAGTTGAATTGATTGACCAATATTAAATGGCGTTCGCTTATGGTCTGAGATTAAATCTGAGGGTGTTGCTACGCCAAAGAAAGCAAAAGTTAAACGTCTATATTCTACATTTAGACTACGCTGGTTGTAACAGAAGCGCACCAAAGCAAAAAAATCATTTACAGAGAACTTTAAACCTAAAACGCTATCAATTTCATCAATAAATATATAAATTTTTTCACTCTGAACTTGTTTCAGTAAAATATTTTCAATAAATTGACTCAATTTTTGGGTGGGCGATAAATCTTTGTATTCATTCCACCAAATTGGAAGATTTACCTTATCTAACAAATCAAAATTCTGCCATAACTCCACTGCTAACCCCAGATACCATTGAGCCGTGGTAATATCATCACTACCAATGCGGGTTAAATCAATTGCCGTACAACTAAATCCTTCTTGCTGAAGATGATGCATCATCCGTACCATCAAGCTTGATTTACCCATCTGTCTGGCATTTAAGATGTAACAGAATTCATTATGCCTCAGTGCTTGATAAAAGTCGCGGTCAGCAGAACGCACAACATAGGTGGGAGCATCCATTGGCAAACTACCGCCAATTTGATAATCATAGTTTGAGAGTTTTTCTGAACTTTTAAGTAAATCGTTTTCAAATTTCAGTTTTTCTTGAGTAACTTTTAGTTCTTCTAATGTTTTTAACAGTTCTCGATTTCGTTCTTCAACTTTTTCTTCTAAATTCCGATTATAATTTTCTAGTTGTTTGTATAAACGTGAATTTTCAATAGAAATAGCTGCTTGAGCAGAAAGAATTTTTAAGATTTCAATGCGTTCTGGAGTAAATGCGTGTGTAATTAAATTATTTTCTAAATATAGAATGCCGATTAATTTACCTTGATTAAGTAAAGGAATGCAAAGAATCGATTTAGGTTGCACAACAGTAACGTAAGGATCGGTAATAAATTGCCCTTCATGTTGTGCATCATCTAAAACCACATTTTCCTGGCTATGGAGGACATAGTTAACAACTGTAGTGGGAAGAAGAGGTAAATTGCTAACAGTATCAATAAAATCGAGAGTGATAGATTGTAAAACCGTAACATTATCATCATCCATTCCTCCTTCAGCTTCAATGACCCAATGTTTGTCTTTTTCAAGAATTAAAAAGCATCTTTGAGCGCCTGCATTTTCAATACAGATTTTCATCAGTTTTTTTAACAATTTATCAAGGGTGATTTCACCAGCTATGGTTTGTGAGGCTTTAACAACAGTTATCAAATCAAGTTTTTTACTATCATTATTACTTTTGGAGATAGTGCTACTGATATCCTGATTATCTGTTTTATTTTTGACATTTACCAACAATTGTGGGTATTCGACTTCCAGATTTTTTACTTTGGCTATCGCCCCCCATTGAAGATAACAATAATGAGCATTTTTTAAATAAAAATAACCAATTTTATCTCTACCGATTTCAAGATAAAATTCACCTGCACGCTCATATGCTATGGCTTCTTCATGAATAAACTGATATTGTTTAGCACCTTGAATAGCTTGTTCGTAAAATTTTTCAGCTTGCCAATTTTGTTTTGAAATTCGCGCTTTTTCAGCCTCTATTAAAGCGTATTTATGCTGAAAATTATCTGGGCAATGCTTAGCCCACTTTTTCATATCGTTTTGATTAATTTTAATTTGTCTAATTACTAATGTTTGCTCTTTTTTAGAATAATTTTTATAATTAGCAAGCAAAGCAAGGGAAGAATAAAAAATATAATGTGGTAAAGTTATGTACGAACTAATATTTTCAACGTATTCTCCGGCTTGAATTCCGTTTTGGGAAGCTTGCTTAAAGTCTTTAAAAATATAAAAATTCATTAATTTTGTAAAATAATTAATGAATAATAACCAAGTATTAAAATTTATCGAATCATTATCATCTTTAAATCTACGATCGAGCTTTAAAGAATTATCCATTAAATTAATTATCATCTGTCGGCATTTTTTGGCATAAAAGGCAGAATACTCTTGCATTACCTTTTCCATTAATTGAATAAAATTAGTAAAATTATTTTCAATTTCTTCGAGAGGATATCCACCAAAAAATCTGATTAAACAATAACTGAGAGAAGCAAAAAAAGCATATTCATAATCGCCAACATCAATTCCTGTTTGGAAAGCATCTAGTAAATTTTCTTGTGCAGTCGTATCGCGAATCCAATAATTCCAATGCCAGATAAAGCCATAATAATCATGTATCACTAAGGCTTTTAATTTAACAAGATTATATTTTTCTACTAAATTAATAGAGAGTAGACCAAATTCATATCCTAATTGAATATTTCTATCTATATTAAGTCCTTTCATTCCCTTACATATAAATGTTCCGTAAAGAGAATAAGGGCAAGGTGCATGAGGAGAATTTCCATATTGAATGCAAAGATTAACTTGTATTAATACAGCCTCAAGATATAATAGAAAATTTGTCACTATTGTAGAAGTCATAATTTGCTGCAATATTGACATAGCTGCAAGCTTATACGGATCGGTCATTTGGGGAAGATACAAAAGAGCCTGAACCGAAGTTTCTTTTAAATAAGACTGTAAAAATTCCTGTTCTTGGATAATTTTATTAACTATTTCATAGGGATGTTGAGCAATATTTATTCCTAGTTCTGCTAAAGCTTTAACTGCAATATTTATGGCAATTTGTTCCTGAAGTTTAGCATTATGCAAAAGAATTTTGGTTTGATATACTTTGACTTTATCAAGAATAGTTTTAGCTTGCTGGAGAACAATAACAGACAACTCTTCCGCTTCTTCGTATTTGACGTTTAAGTAAAGAGCTTCTATAGTTTCTGTATAGATTTCTAAACTTAATATATAATGAGACTTCCAGCTATTTTTATCCAATAATTTTAGACCAATTTCTAAATACCTGAGAGATGCTTCATAGGCTGTTGATGCTTTTGCTCTTTTTCCGGCTTCAAGATTGAATTTAGCAATTTTATTTCTTTGTAACTGTTTAGTAATTAATTCAATTCCTTCATTGAGTTGATTAACAATTTTAAAAATATTTTCATTTATTTGATGTTCTGTAAAATTTTTTAACAACAAGTAGCCTATTCGTAAATGTAGCTTTTTTTTCTCTACTTCTGGAATTAGAGAATAGACAGCTTGTTGAACGCGATCGTGTAAAAATTTATATGGGATTAATTCTGGATATTTGGGAATAAAAGCATCAGCTATTTCGGAAGAATCACTCGGTATTTCATCTGGACTCCAAAGTAGAGGCATCTTGTAACTATTATTTAGTGGTACGATTAAACCTTCCTGTACTGCTGGCTGAAGTTCTTGAGATGTCAATGCTTGAGATTTTTTATTGACAATTGATAAAAAATCTAAATTAAATTGGTTTCCAATACAAGCAGCTAATCTGATAACTTTCTGTGTTTGACTATCTAGCTTAGTAATTTTATTAATCATTAAATCAATTATGTTGTCAGTTATTTGAATTTTTTGAATTTGTTCTAAATCCCACTGCCAACAACCTAAACTTTTATCAAATATCAATAACTTTTCTTGATAAAGTGAATGCAATAATTGAGTTAAGAAAAAAGGATTACCTTGAGTTTTAGCAGTTAGTAACTTTGCTAGGGGCTTTGACTTTGATTCTGAACATTTTATGGTATTAGCAATGAGTTGGTTAATGTCTTTAATTTCTAAAGGTTTAAGCTCTATCTCATCTACTAGCGTACCAGCCTTTTTTATTTGCTCTATAGTTTGGATTAATGGATGAGTAACACTAACTTCATTGTTTCGGTAAGCTCCTATAATTAATAAAGTTAAGTTTTCAGGAGCAGACATCAATACTTCAAGCAACTTCAAAGATGATAAATCTGCCCACTGTAAATCATCTAAAAATATAACTAATGGATGTTCTTTTTTGCTAAATACGCTAATAAATTTTTGAAATAATAAGTTAAACCGATTTTGAGCTTTAGTAGCTTCTAAATGCTCAATCGATGGCTGTTTACCAATTATTTGTTCTACTTCTGGAATGATATCAATTATTACCTGACCATTAGTTCCCAAAGCTGTTAAAATTTGTTGTTTCCATGTTTGTAGTGCAGATTCAGGTTCAGTTAAAATCTGTCGTATTAAGCTTTGAAAAGCTTGACTAATTGCTGCATAAGGAATATTCCGCTTTAGTTGATCGAATTTGCCATTGATAAAGTTACCATGTTGGCGCAATATAGGTTTTTGAATTTCATTAACTAAGGCAGATTTGCCAATACCTGAGTAACCAGAAACTAGCATCATCTCAGTTGTGCCTTTGCTAACTCGATCAAAAGTATTTAATAGTTGAGTTACTTCCTGATTTCGTCCATAAAGTTTTTCGGGAATCTGGAACTTATCAGAAATGTCTTGGCGCGCTAAAGAAAATTGTTTAATTTGTCCTGAATTTTGTAACTGATAAAGACAATTTTGTAAATCAAATTTTAACCCTCTAGTACTTTGATATCGTTCCTCTTGAGTTTTGGCTAATAATTTCATCACAATCTTAGAAACTATCAAAGGAATTGAGGGTATTAGTTGGTGAGGTGCATCAGGTTGTTGTGCAATGTGGTAATGGACTAATTCCATTGCATCAGTTGTTTCAAACGGTAACTGATTGGTTAACAATTGATAGAATGTGATGCCTAAAGAATAAAAATCACTACGATAATCTATTCCCCGGTTCATTCGACCAGTTTGTTCTGGAGCAATATAAGCTAAAGTTCCTTCTAGTTGATTTGGATTGTGAATCGTCTGATTTTCTCGCGGTAAACGAGTAGAAATGCCAAAATCAATAATCTTCACCTGACCAGTTTCTGGGTTGTAGACAATATTTGAAGGATTAATATCTTTGTGAATAATATTGGCGTTGTGAATAACAGCTAAACTATCAGTTATTTTTAAAGCAATAGTTAAAAATTCTTCTAAAAAAAACTGCCGTTCTGATATTAAAATTTTTAAGGAGCTACCACCAAAGTCCTCTAAAAACATCACTAAACTATTCTGATATCGCTCTAATCCATAGGCTTTAATAATTCCATCAGCATTGATTGAGCGCGTAATTTCATATTCCTGTTTATAACGATGAAGTTCTGAAGGATTAGGATAGTTTTCTTTGAGAATCTTCAAAATAATAGGTTGATTATCAGCCTTAAGAATAGCTCGATAGACTAAAGAATTATCACTTTCATAAATTTGTTGAATAATCTGATAATTTTTTATAGTGTTCATGATTTTTCAACCTGAATTCTAAATGTTATTAGAATCAATTTTTTGATAAATTTCGGTTACTGTTGTTGTTATAATTTGGAGTTTATTAGTAGAAGACCTGAAATAAAACTGTGATTTCCACATATCACAATTTTGACAAACTGAACGATTAGATAACTGGTTAAGGATTAAATCACTTCTAAGCTTTTGAAATAGATTTCCAGACCAAATTTCTTGTAGATTCTGTTGATTATAATTTCCCAGGCTTTCGATACTACCATCAAAACCAAGCCTAAATAAAGTTTCAATGCAGTAATAGATTCTACCATCTGGTAAAACTGCCATTTCTGTAAACGGAAATAAACAAGGCCAACGTCCTTGAGCTTTATTAATATAATACTGGAGTGAATTGTCGATTGTATTATTAGTGGTTTTTAAACGCATATTTGTCTCTTGATATTGAGCTAAATTGAGGATTAATACACCATCAGTTTTAGCTAACCAACGTTCTTGAAATTTTTGTTCTTCTTCTGGTGTAACATTTAAATTGCGAACAAAAGATGTCCTAACTTCACAAGAAACATCCAAGCGATCGCGCACTTTTATAAAGTTTAAAATATTTGACTCAACTGTGTTGAGATTACCTCCTCTAATTTTCAAGTATGTCTCTGGTTCAGCAGCATCAATGCTAACATCAAGGCTAGTTAATCCTGCTTCTAATAAAGCTTGAGCTTTATTTTCATTTAGTAATTGACCATTAGTAGTTAGATGAAATTTGGGAACTCCAGATTCCTTAGAAAGTTGAATAAAATCAACAATATTGGGATGAAGTATTGGTTCTTCAACACTACCAACACTAATTGCAACTCCGGCTTTTCCACATTCTTTTGCTAACTTTTCCATCATCTTCCAAGACATCATTTTTTTGTCTTTGAAGAAGTTTGTTGTATGTGTTGGCTTGAGCAAAGGACTGTGATAGGGACACATTACACATTTGAGATTACAGCTATTTCCAATAATTGCTCTGATATATAATGGTTTGATAGCTATTGCGTAATAATCGGCAAAATAATGTATTTGCTCATCAATATCAATTTGGGAAATATAGGTAAATGGTATTAGTCCTGAAAAATTAGCTTGAGTTTGAGTTTCTAATCCCCATAATGGTTGCTGCAAGCTGTTGCTTAACTCATGGCGATATAAATAAGCAAGAGTGGGATATGGAGGTAAACCTAATTCTGCTAAAATTGATAAGGTAGGTCTAAAGGCAACTGGTCTTTTTGTAGATTTAGCTGTTGCTAGAAGTTTTTCTATACTTTTTGGATGTAACGAAATACCATGAGGTGGTATCTCAAGTACCATATCTGGCATTTCATAATCAATTTGTATTTGTTTTGGTAAAAGTTTTTGAGTATCTTTGATAATCATTATTAGACCTGTTTGGAAAATAATGTTAGCTAGTTAACTGAGTAACTGGGAAAGAAATATTTTATGCTTGCTGTAAACTATAATAAAAACCCAGCCATTGTTATGAGCATGGGTTAAGTATTTAATCAGTCACAGTGACAGAAAATTAATTGCCAATTTTTGCAAATCAAATATGCGTTATCTATAACCTTTGTAGAGACGTAGCAGTGCTACGTCTCTACTAGATGTCTATTAAGTTGTAGTTACTGGAATAAATGGTACGGAAGGGTAAGGATGTTCATTCTTATCATCTTGTATCCAATCTTCCAACTCCTCTTTAGTAACCGTTGCTTCTCCCAATTGTGGGCGAGGAGGAAAAGAAACGTAATACCTAAAAGCAAAAGGGGTTTCTAGATCTGGATCGCAAAGCTTACCAATGAAGGAACTTGGATCGATATGAAATTCATAATAAGGACTGATTATAGTTTCATCATCTCCAAGTTCAACAATATCAAACATAGGAGAAAGATATTTGTTTGTATTGTTAATCCTCTCTTCACCAAAGACTGCCACCAGTAATTCTGCTGTTTCATCAAAGGGTGGTTTACCTTGACTAAGCCATTCTCTGGGATTAGCCCTGAACAATTTCTTTAAATTTGCGTCACATTTGTTATCATATCTATTTCCAATCCTTTTTAAAACTTTTTCGACTCCCAGTTCAGAGTCATCTCTCATAAAATACGTCTTTAATTTTTGTGCAATTTTCTTTTTATCTGGTTCTAATTCATCATCTGCCCATCGCCATATATAGGCAATAATTTGAGAAAGTTGTTTACCTTGTTGCCAGATACGTAATGGTCTTGTTTGTTGTGTCATTGGTATTGCTTCATTGATAATTCAAAGGACTATTGTTAGTGTTGTGAATTTGGTTACTTTTTACTCAAGTGCAACTTAGCGGTATGTAAGGATAGGGAGGTGAAAAATATTCCACACCTATTAAATAACTTTGATCGTCCTCGTTTTTTTGATAAAAGGGAAAGTCTCCATCTTCATCTTTAGCCTGAGACCATTTTGTAATATTTTCAAGAGATAGATTAATCTCAGAAGGTATGGGAGGATAAGGAATAGTAGCTTGATAAGCAATAGAAGAGTTTCCTGGGTCTACTTTTAGCTCTTTTATATCACCTTCAAATTTATTAAAAGTTACCTCAATACCATACTTGTGAACTATTTCACCCGTACTCAAAATAGGTTGACAAATTTGATGATAGTATGTTTCTCCATCTTGTTCTATTTCATAATATGCTTGACCTGCCATCAACAGACTCAAGGTAATTCCTTGCCATGCTTTACTACTGGGTAAAATCAAAAATCTTGTTTTTTGATTAGATTTATTATTTAATGGATAGTAGGTATCAAGGTTATTTGGTACAAAATTATCAGGAGAAGATTTTTGAGCAAAAAAGAAAATTTCTCTGGCTATTAAACCATCTAAAATATCAGAATCAATGTCATTCCATTTTCCATGAACAAATTCATACCACAGGTCACTTGTTTTCGCTTTTATGTAACAATGCCATGTCTTAGCAATTAGTTGGGATATTTTGCGGGTATGCAATAGAGTTCGGATTGGTTCGTAAAAATTATTGATTTCAATTGAGTGATTTTGTGAAGACTTCTCTATAAATAAAGCATCTATAAATACTTTCGGAAAAACTACTCCAAGAGAAGGTAGATAGCAAGCTATACTTTGATGATTAATATCGTCATCAATTGGGCTATAATCTCTTAAATTTTGTTGCGTTTTTTTGTCAAGTAAATGTTTTTTAAATTCTCCTCTTTTTTTAGTTACTATTGTTGCTTCTATGTATTTACCTTCAGTTATTTTTTGACGAGGAGCAACCAAGAGAATCTGGTAATATGTTTCATCATCATACCACTGTCCTGGTTTGAGTAGATCTGTAGATGTCAAGCTTGTTTCCATAATGATAATATGTCCTCGGATTTAGTATTAACAAAGTTGGTAAATTTTCAAGCCAAACTTTAAAAAGTCTGAGGTTTATTCCAAACAATTTTTTGCACTATTTTTTGAAATAATTGTGCTTTCAGATCTAGAACTTTTTTTACAATATAATAGTCCGATTTGATTAATGGACTGAACTGTATAGGCAGGCAAGAGGCAATAGGCAATAGGTAACACGGCATCAATAATTTGATATCCATTAAGGATAGAAAAACTGATGAATTTTAAATTTCAGACTTTGCATTAAACAATTCTGAATTATAAGCTTAACATTGTATAAAAAGCATCGCCTTTAATATAAATTTTTGTGTTGATGCAATATAAAATTTTTTATTTAGAGAAAAATATGACATCAATAAATCTTTTTTTATCTCACTCACTAAGCAAAAAAGGCATAAAAAAGAGAACGCCAAAAATGACTTTTCTAATAGTGGAAAAGAGGGTGAATGTACTAATAGGCATTGGTTCATGCTTAGTTGCAATCAAAGATACTAATACAAAATTGCTATAGGAAGTATTGTTTGAAATTTTGAGAACAGCTTTCTAGCAAAGGCTTTTAATCCAAAATCTCAAACTTGTACTGAGCCTGTCGAAGTATCTAAAATCCAAAATTGGTATAAATTGGCCTGGGAGTGGGGAATAAAAATATTCTGTTTGAGAGCAACTCATTAATCCAAAATCTATCTTGGAAAATTAGAACGCCCCTAGTCGGCGCTCTAACTTTTTTGGATTTTTATTATGAATAAATAAAATTAATTATTATTTGTTTCAAAAATTAAATTAAAATTAGTTTAATTACTGATTAATAAATACTACCTGTCTTTTGTCATCAACAGAAAGAGATTGAAAGTATTGTCGATATAATTGAGAACTAGGTATTGCTTTATTGTTATCTAATTTAATCAATCCCATACTGTTTAACTTGTAAGCAATAATTGGCTCTAAAGGTATAGGTTCGCTAGAATTAATCGTATGATAAAGAGCGATCGCTAATTCCGGTTGTTCTTGCAAAACTGTTAAATGGCGCTGCAAATGGTGAGCATAAATTCCACTGGATGTAGGAGCAGTTTCTAGTAGTTGTACTAAAGTTATTTTCTGACAACTGAGGTAATAAAGTGCAATGTGTATTAATGCTGGATGTCCCCCAACTATTGCCATTAATTGCTTTGCTTCTTCGTCAGACCACTTCAAACTATAACGTTGAGCTAATTCCCGCACCTGGTCTAAATCAAATTCTGGTAACTGAATTGGTAATCCAATATTGAAAGGAGACTGCTGGAGTTGCAAAGGAACATAAATTTCTGTTGAATGCACCACAATTAAGCGTAGTTTCTGCCAAATTTTACATCTTTTAGCTTCTTCAAACCACGAACGCAACAGGGGAAAAAAATCTTTTGCTACTTCGGGATGCTCAAAAATATAGTTGACTTCATCTAATGCTAAAACTAAGGAAGTGTTAATTTGATTTAGTACATAATTTCGCAAATAAAAAGTAGAACTCAATTTACTACCAAAATCTTTATTCCAATATTCATCTAATTTTTGTTCCATTTGAAGCTGTTGAGTAATATTAGCACATAGCCACCGCAAAAATAGATTAGCATCACTGAGAATTGTCCGATCTACTTGCTCAAGGCTCAAGCTAACCGTGCGATATCCTATACGTTCTACATAATCTAAAATTCTCAGTGTCAATGAAGTTTTACCCATTTCTCTTGGAGCTTTAATGCGTATTAATGCTCCTCGTTTGGTAATCTCTGCATAAACCGATTTCTGAATATTAGGATGTTCAATATAAAAGAAAGATTTCAGAGGAATTGAACCACTGGGATAACAAGGTAGTCCATCTTCCTGTATACTCAAATCTAATTCTGGAGAATATAGTTTAATTGATTTTTTTGTGGCTGTAGTTTGTTCTGTTATGTAAGATTCCAGCAGGATTCGACAATTTTTTTTATTAACCCGTCTGTCAAAAATCAAAGAAAGTTTGCGGTACAAGCGTGGAGCAACAACATTGGTAATATAGCCACAGCTATATCTTTCCTCTTGAGCTATTTGTTCATAGGTTTTGTTGTCATACACACCCTGTAAAACTATAATTTCTGTAGAATGGAGAGGGTCTTCTTGGATTTCCACTAGCTTACGGTTAACAATATCAACGAGCGAATTTATTGCCATAAAGTTTCAAACATCATTGTACTTTCTCTAAAATCAAAACGGGGAAATTTTAAACTCTGAAATTAGACCCATCCCAGAGGAATTTCTAAACTTATTTTTGTAGTAATTTTTAGTTTTGTATACTCAAAATTCTCTTTTAAAATTAGAGATAAGAATGATTAAAAAAATCAATTTTACTCTTTTTTTGTATGGATGAATTAAGAAATTAGAGTTGTTATCTTTTAGATTTTTTGCAGATATTTTTACTAATCTGAAAATCGCCCTAATTCTCTGAGTATTACTTAGTTTATAAATCATACCCTTTTTTATTAGTTATTATATTAATTTTATATTTAAATTAATATAATAACTAAAAAAATCTCTAATCTCTAGCAAACAAAACTAGGAATTATTATCGAAGAATCAAATTGGTTTGTAACAAAATTATAAACTGCAAGAGATACAAACTTTCAATATTACTAGACGTGTTTATTTTTTTAGAAAATAAAATTTACTGCTAATATATGCTGAATATCGTGTTCAATTCTGTATTGATAATTATGACTAATATCCAGACAATTTGGTATCAAAATTTTTAGATTCTTGTAAATCTCCCTTTACCTTTTTATATCAAGTACTTAATTTTTTTTATAAATAGGATTGCTATATATTTCTCAAATAATAATAGGACTTACGCAATGCCGATATTGTCATTGCGACGGAAACAGAGTGTAGGGAAGCAATCCCAGCGTCAGAAGGATTACTTTTCTAGGAGATGCTTGTCTGGGACACGCTGCGCGAACGCGTAGCTTGCTTCTGTGTAGGAGTACGCGATCGCTCCTAATGACAAAATTACCTTATTTTTGCGTAAGTCCTGAATAAATCAGAGTATGCGATTTAGATTGTTGACAACTATGCCTTTCTCAAACTTGGCTAAAAGTGTTTCTTGACAGCGGATATACTGATACCCACCATTTGGTAGCCATTAGACCTTCTTTACTTACACCTCATTGCCAACAGGAAGGGTTTCTTCAAAAGTTAAGTACAAGTATATGAAATCTGTATGAGATTTATTAGTTTCATTTTTGAACACAAAGGACTACATTGAAATATAGTTAACCCCAGTTGGGAGAGTAACTTTTACTATACTCAACACTTCTTTCCAGGCACTCATCACAGTTTCAGTGAGTATGCTCAATATTGAAGAGAATTTTCCTTGAGATTACACAATATATTCCAATATTAGGTTAATTTAACCTATGAAAAATACTTCTAAAAGCCTCCAAGAGTTAAATGAGGACGGCTTTGATATGCCCAATGGGTTGATGAGCTGTAACTTCAATGCCGAAAGTGTTAGGCAAGCGCCCCAATGTGATATCTACGATGGGCTATGCCTAGGTACATACAGAAATTTGGCACTTGTGGCAACAATATCAAGATTATCAATCGCTGTCTTCAGTGGATGGGAGGCAATGTTAATGATGCCATCGAACAGTGACATCTGAATGGGAAGTAGCGATCGCAACCCCAAATATTGTTGATGAAATTAATTATAAAGTAACCGCTATATGTCTAAAAACCTTGCCAAACTCTTGGTACAGTTCTCCCAATCCTCTGTGGTGGAGATGAATGCTTGCTTACTCTTAGATGAAAAACCAATTAAACAAGCTCAGAAACTCAAAACATTAAGTAAGTACATGCAGCAGTATCCCCAAGGATGGAAAAAACGCCTCGAATTAGCTAAGTTGTTTTATGCAATGGGCCGATGGGAGCAAGCTATTGAGGAATATCAGCAAGTGATTGAACGGCAACCCCAATTGCTTGACGCGCGGCTACAACTAGCAAAAATCTTGCATCTCATAGGACGACAGACAGAGGCAATAGAAGTTTATGAAAACATGTTGCCCTTGTCGCATCATGAAGCAAATCGGCAGCACATAAGTGGATTGATTGAAGCTTGCAAAGGTAACAACCAAAAGGCAATTAAAGCTCTTGAATCTGCTGCTTTCTTGGAACCTGACAAAGTAGTTCACTGGCTTGCTTTAGGACAGGTACATATGGCAATGGAAAATACTGTTGCAGCTTTGCAAGCCTTTGATGCAGTGTTGTCCATCGATCCAGATGATATCATTGCTTTGATTCTCAGCTATGACGCCTTAATAGCATTGGGGAACGTTCAAGCAGCTGGACAAAAATTGAGCAAAGTTATAGAGTTAGCTCCTGATGATTTCCAAGTACTTCAACGACAGTTGGAGGAGCGTTGTCGCATGAGATTGGTATTAGGCGAACAAGGCAAGCAGACAAAAAAGATGATCGGCTCTGCTCTGCAACAAGCGCCAAATGCACCCGAATTTCACAAATTTTTAGCGTATTATCACATATTTCGAGGAGATTGGGTACAAGGGGTAGCAGTATTAGCACAATTTACTGAGAAGCACCCCAATAATCCTACTGGTTGGTATTATTATGGGCGGTGTTTGGCCGATACAGGCGAAAACAAACCAGCTGCCGAGGCGATTTTGAAGGCTTATCATTTGTATCCCAATGATTGTGAAATCTATAGAGCGTTGTGCGATATTTTGCCTGCTGCGGGGAAATTAAATGAACTGTATCCCTTAGCAGAAGAGATGCTGCGGCGTTTTCCCGAACGCTGGAGTGCTTGGGCTACAGCAGGGCGAGTGCTGGTGGAAAGCTTCAAAGAAATTGAGTGGGGGTGTAGTGTCTGTGCTAGAGCAACGCAACTTCAACCCCAATTACCTGATGCTTGGTTTTGTTATGGACGAGTTTTGGCGTTGGCTGGAAAACACCAAGAAGCGGTAGAGGCGTTAGTACAAGGATGGCAGTTTTTACCAGAAAAAGGAGCTTATCTACAATCTCTACCTGGACTAGTTTGGCTTGGGGAGAGTTATCGAGTGTTAGGAAATAATGCCGTCAGTCGGCGGTATTGGCAAGAAACTTGCCTGCAAGCCCAAAAAATAATGGAATTCGATCCAGCTACGGCTTTTTATTGGCAAGCAAGAGCCTTAGAGCAATTGAAAGACGAATTAGGCGCTATCGAAGCTTATCGAAACGCCCTGAGTCAGCAGTTGCTTTACCCTGCCCACGGAGAAGTTAAAAACGCTCTAAAATGGTTACAAAGTATGTTAAGAAACGGTTCTCGTGCTTAAAGTTTGTTTGATAGCTTGATTCAAATTCAGCAAAACAAGCTTTGAACTCGAAAAATTCCAAAATTGACCTTGGCGATCGCTTTAGTTACTACAAAACACTTACCATCAATTTCCCTAGTTCGGTAAGATGGGCATAGGCTCAACCAAAATACCATCGTTATGGTAAAAACACCTCCACAGCATTGGACAATTCCCTTGTTGGAAAATGGCGACAAACTCACACGTTATGAATTTGAGCGGCGCTACAACGCCACGCCTAACTTGAAAAAAGCGGAATTGATAGAGGGAATTGTCTATATTATGCCTGCTGCTTTGCGTTTTAGAAGTCACGGTCAACCACATGGTTGGATTCTCACATGGCTAGGTACTTATGAAGTTGCTACCTCAGGTGTAAGTTTGGGAGTTGAACCCACAGTGCGCCTAGACTTAGATAACGAACCTCAACCAGACGCAGTTCTCCTGATCGACCCAAAAGCAGGTGGTCAAGCAAAGCTGAGTGAAGATGATTATATTGAAGGCGCACCAGAGCTAATTGTCGAAATTGCTGCCAGTAGCGTTGCCATCGACCTCCATGCCAAAAAACAAGCCTATCGCCGCAATGGAGTCAAAGAATACATCGTTTGGCAAGTACTTGATGAAAAATTGAGTTGGTTTTATTTAGAACAGGGTGAGTATCTAGAGTTAGCCACTGATAGCAATGGAATTTTGCGAAGTCGGGTTTTTCCAGGGTTGTGGTTAGCGGTTGCAGAGTTGTTAGCAGGGAATATGCAGTCTGTGTTAACTATTTTACAAACAGGCTTGCAATCTCCCGAACACGCGGAATTTGTACAGCAATTAGTAGATTTAGACTGAAGCGATCGCCTTTACTCGATGATTTAGCATACACGGCTACAAAAGCCTTGACTTTGGGAGTAGCTGACTCTACAGCACCATAGACCATATTGACAGTAACTTTAACTTAAACTTTTTCAACATAAGCACACAACACTAGTTATAATTTCCTATAAGTTGAAAAAACTCTTAAGATTTAGCGTGATTATTACGCTTCTCTCACACCGACTAGCTGACAACCACATTAGGAGGACTATCTATGGCGCTTGTACCA
>VFQR01001497.1_pt1 | contig 17804 bp, 16 predicted proteins | sample 3512321 | NCBI WGS metagenome assembly VFQR01 (sample SAMN10412374, study PRJNA504923) | tailings metagenome | isolation source: Relicate 3 Philex TSF1 revegetated site | place: Philippines: Tuba, Benguet | collected 2017-08-29
CCGACCCGTGGCAGAGCGTCATCGAGAGCTACCAGGTCAACGACGTGGTCGAGGGCAAGGTCACGAAGGTGGTCACCTTCGGCGCCTTCGTCGAGATCCACGCCGGGGTCGAGGGCCTCGTCCACATCTCCGAGCTCGCCGCGCACCACGTCGAGAACCCGCGCGAGGTGGTCAACCAGGGCGACGTCCTGGCCGTCCGCATCATCGAGATCGACGCCGACCGGCGCCGCCTCTCGCTCTCGCTCAAGCGGGTCGCCGACAGCGACGCGATCCAGCACCACCTGCCGGAGGAGGTCCGCGCCGCGGTGGCCGAGCTGAGCGGCCCGACCGGCCCGGCCGCGCTCGCCGCGCAGGCCGCCGCCCAGGAGGAGGCCGGCGAGGCCCCCGAGGGTGAGGCCGAGCTCGCCGAGGCGGAGGCGGACCTCGAGGAGGCCGTCGCCGAGGCCGTGGTCGAGGAGGCGGAGGTCGAGGCCGTGGTCGAGGAGGCCGTCGCCGAGGCCGTGGTCGAGGAGGCCATCGAGGAGGCCGAGGCGGAGGCGCCCGCGGAGGTCGCCGCGGGGGACGACGACTCCCAGGCCTGATCCGCCGGGGGGGCGCGGCGACGCGCCCCCCCGCGTGGGCCTCACCGGGGGGATCGGCGCCGGGAAGTCGGCGGCGCTCGCGGCGTTCGCGTCCTGCGGCGCGGCCGTGCTGTCCAGCGACGACGTCGTCCACGCCGTCTACGGGGACCCCGAGGTGGTGGCCGCCGTGCGCGGCCGCTTCGGGGACGACGTGCTCGGCCCGGACGGCGCCGTCGACCGCAGGGTCCTCGGTCCCCGAGCTCTCGCGGAGGAGGGCGGCATCGCCTTCCTTGAGGGGCTCGTGCACCCGCGGGTGCAGGGCGCGCGTGAGACCTGGTTCGCCGCCGAGATGGCGCGCGACCCCCGCCCGGCGTTGCTCGTCTGCGAGGTGCCGCTGCTGTTCGAGGCGCGCCTGGCGCACCACTTCGACGTCGTCCTGGTCGTGACGGCCTCGGACGGCGTGCGCCGGGAGCGGGTGGAGGCGCGCGGGCAGGACTTCGACGCGATCCGGGTCCGGCAGACCCCCGAGGACGAGAAGATCGCCCGGGCCGACGCGCACTACGTGAACGATGCGGGGCTGGCGGAGCTGCGCAGGTGGGTGGCCGACCGATACGCCGAGTACTCTGGTCGACCCTGCCATGCGGCGATCGACGACCGTCACTGACCGCGCGCCCGCGGGGCGCGCCGCGAGGCCCGTGCCCCCGGGGCCCCGCACACGGGGCAGGCGCCGACGGCGCCGCGCCGCCGTCCTGCTGGGCGTCCTGGTTGTGCTGGGGGCCGCCCTCGCCGGGTGGTACCAGGTCCACCAGTCGATGCCGGCCTGGTACGCGCGCCTCTGGTACCCCCTCGAGTACGAGGACACCATCGCCGCGGAGGCCCAGCGCAACCGCCTCGACCCGGCGCTCGTGGCCGCGGTCATCAACACCGAGAGCGGGTTCGCGCCGGACTCGCGGTCGAGCCAGGGCGCCATCGGCCTCATGCAGCTCCAGGAGGACACGGCCGACTTCCTGGCCGCGCGGCCCGACCGGCCCAGCCCGGCGCCGCGGCCGCTGGAGGACCCGGTCGTCAACATCACCTACGGCACGGCCTACCTCCGGTACCTCGTGGACGAGTACGGCACCGTCCCGCTCGCGCTGGCGGCCTACAACGGCGGGCCGACGAACCTGACGAACTGGATCGAGGAGGCGGCCGCGCGCGGCGAGGACCTCGACGTGCCGGAGGACATCCCGTTCACCGAGACCCGCGGGTTCGTCAGGAAGGTGCTCGACGCCGTGCCGATCTACCGGCGCGCCTACGGCGACCGCCTGGACGAGGCCCTGCCGTGACCCGCCAGGTCGCGCTGCTGCGCGGCATCAACGTGGGGAAGGCGCGGCCGGTGGGGATGGCGCCGCTGCGCGCGCTGGTCGAGGGGCTCGGGGCGACCGACGTCGTGACCCACCTGCGCAGCGGCAACGTCGTCTACACGACGGGGGAGACCCCGGCGCGCATGGCCGGCACGCTCGCCACCGCGATCGAGGAGGAGTTCGGCTTCGCCGTCCCGGTCGTGGTGCGCTCTGCCCGTCAGATGGCGCGGGTGGTGGGGGACAACCCGCTCCCGGCCGAGGCCGCCCGCGACCCGAAGCGACTCCAGGTGATCTTCCTGTCGGCGAAGCCGAAGGCCGCCGACGTGGCGGGCGTGGAGGACGAGGACGTCGGCCCCGACCGCATCCGCCTGGCGGGGACCGAGATCTACGTCTGGTCGGACGGCGGCATCACCGGCTCGCCGGCCCTCGCCGTCCTGGAGAAGCGCAGGCTCCCGCTCGTCGCCACGGCCCGCAACTGGCGCACCGTCGAGCGCCTGGCGGAGATGGCCGCCGCCTGACCCTCAGCCCGAGGCGGAGGGGTCGAAGTGGGGGTTCTCGATCACCCCGACCACCTCGCCACCCGGCGCGCGCACGGTCGCCACGACGATGCCGCCGCCCACCTCGGACGGCTCCTCGACCACCGAGGCCCCGGCGCCCGTGAGGGCCGCGACCGCGGCGGCGCAGTCCGGGACGCCCCAGTAGGTGCGGGTTCCCAGGTCGGGGTCGGCGCTCGGGCTCAGGCCGAGCTCGAACCCGCCGACCGCGAAGCCGACGTAGAAGGGCTCCTCGAAGTAGGGGTCGACGCCGAGGACGCCCCGCCACCAGGCGGTCTGGGTCGCCAGGTCCGGCGCGGGGTAGATCGTCGTGCGCAGTCCCAGGAACATCGGGTCACCTCCCGTCGTGTGGACCGATCCTCACGCATCGCGGGCGTCGGGTCTTGGACGTTCCGGACCTCTCCGCTCGTCACCGCGCGATGGGGGCCGTGACGGCGTCCGTCGCGCGCACGAGGTCGCCCGGGGCGAGCTCGAGGTCGAGGCCCCGGCGCCCACCCGAGACGAGCACCGTGTCGTGGAGGAGGGCCGACTCGTCGAGCACCGTGGGGTGGGAGCGGCGCTGCCCGATCGGCGAGATGCCCCCGACGACGTAGCCCGTCGCCCGCTCGGCGTCGGCCGGGGCGGCCATCGCGGCCGTCTTCCCGCCCGCCGCCCGGGCGAGCGCCTTCAGGTCGAGCTTGGCCGCCACGGGGACGATCGCGACGGTCAGCGTGCCGTCGACCGCCGCCATCAGCGTCTTGAACACCTGCTCCGGCGGCACCCCGAGGGCCGCGGCCGCCTCCAGGCCGTAGGACTCCGCCCGCGGGTCGTGCTCGTATGGCCGCGACTCGAATGCGATGCCCGCGGCCGTCAGCGCGACCGTGGCCGGGGTGCCGCCCGGCGTGCGGCGCCGTCCCAATCAGCCGCCCCGCCGCGCGGTAGCGTCCGCGGCGTGGCGACCCTCGTCCTCGTCCACGGCGCGATGCACGGCGGCTGGGCGTGGAGCCCGGTGCGGCGCCTGCTCACCGCGCGCGGCCACGAGGTGCACACGCCGACACTCACCGGGCAGGGCGATCGGGCCCACCTGCTCACGCGCGAGACCGGCGTCGCGACCCACGTGGCCGACCTCGTCGCCCTGCTCGACTTCGAGGGCCTGCGGGGCGCCGTCCTCGTGCTGCACTCGTACGCCGGCGTGCTGGCGGGGCCCGTCGTCGCGGCCCGCCCGGACCGCGTGGGCGCCGTGGTGCTCGCGGGCGGGTTCCACACCCGGCCCGGCATGTCCCTGCTCGACGCCGAGCCGCCCGAGGTGGCCGCGCGCTACCGCGACCTGGTGGAGCGGACGGGGGAGGGGTGGTACCTGCCGGCCACCGACGCCTTCCTGGCGCAGTGGGCCGTCACCGATCCGGCGCTGCAGGCGTTCGTGGGGCCGCGGCTCACGGACTTCCCGGCGCGCGCCCTGGCCGATCCGGTCGACTACGACCCGGGTCCGCTGGCCGCCGTCCCGCGCACCTACCTGGAGCACGTCGCGCCCCCGCTGGCGTCGCTCGCACCCTCGATCGCCCTGGCGCGGGAGGACGGGTTCGTCCACCGCACGATCGCGACGGGCCACGACATGATGCTGGCGGATCCCCCGCTCACGGCCGGCCTGCTGGAGGAGCTGGCGGGCTGACCCTCAGCCGGCGCGCTCGATGAGCTCGATGCGGTAGCCGTCGGGGTCGCGGATGAAGCAGATGCGCGACCCGCCCGGCCGCGACGCGTAGGGGGGCTTCTCGGGCGTGATGCCGGCCTCGGCCAGGCGCGCGAGCTCGGCGTCCATGTCGGGCATCGTCAGGGCCACGTGCCCGTAGGCCTCACCCTGCACGTAGGGTTCGGTGCGGCCGTCGTTCAGGGTCAGCTCCAGGCGGCCCTCGTCGCCCGGCAGGCCCAGGAAGATGACGGTGGCGGTGTCGCCGCCGACGCGGGCGCGGCGGCGCTCGTCGAAGCCGAGGGCGGCGTAGAAGGCGAGCGAGCGCTCCTCGTCGAGCACCCGGATCATGGTGTGGTCGAACCTCATGGGCATCAGGCGGCCTCCGTGACGGGTGCTCCGAGCCTACGCCCCGAGGGGGGCGAGGCGCCGCGCGGGACGCCGAGGCGCAGGGCCGCCTGCGGAGCGCAGGGGTGCCGGTCCAGCAGCGCCGCGACCCGGGGGCGCAGGGCGCCCACCTGCAGGGGCGCGTTGAGATGCGAAGCCGCGAGGCCGAGGTCCGTGGCCTGCAGCAGGACCCGGGCGAGCGCCTGGCCGGCCCGGAGGCGGTCGGCCGGGCCGTCGTGGGACGTGGCGAGGACGGCCAGCGCGGGGGCGCGGCGCGCCGTGCGGGCGTCGGACCGCCCGCGGATCCGCCCGAGGTCGACGCGCGGCACGAGCACGCGGGCGGGCAGCGGGTGGACGAGGCCGTCGGGCGCTCCGGCCGGCCGCATCCAGGCTCCCAGCTCCCGGCGCCACCCCGGGTCGGCGAACTGGGCGCGGGTCGCCCCCCGCACCAGGCCGGCGAACGCCTCGCGCAGCGGCCCGTGCAGCACCACGAGCACCGCGCCCTCGGCCTCGGCCGCCTCGCGCAGACGGCCGAGAGCGTCGGCGTCGACCGGCCCCGGTTCCATCGGACCCCGGTGGGTGCGCCGGCGCTCCAGGGCGGCGACGAGGGCGCCCTCGGGCGCGGTCCCCGGGCGCAGCCGGGCCCGGGCGACGGGGCCGCCCTCCCGCCACTGGGGGCTCCCGTCGAGGTCCAAGTGGAACCCTGCGGCCGCCGCAGCCACCCGGGCGCACATGAGGGCCGCCCCGCAGCTCATGACCAGCTCGCGGTCGTCCGGGTCGTTGACCGGAAGGGCACGGGCGGGGTCCGCGTGGACCTCCAGCACGTCGCCGTCCACCCGGAACCACCACGGCTGGGTGTTGTGGGACGAGGGCGCCAGCACGGCGGCTCGCACGGCCGCCTCCAGGACGGCCCGGACGTCGAAGGTCATGGGCCGATGGTGGCCCCGCCCGCGACACCCGGCATCCGGGTTTCCCCGGATCCGCGTCAGCCCGAGAAGCGGCGTTAATGGGGGCAGCCGGCGGCGCCTGGATCGGCGCCGCCGGCTGGGGTGCGAAGCCCCGCGTCCCGGTCGCGGGGCCTGGTGTGAGGTGGGGGCTTCCTCCCGAGTCACCCTCACTTCACGGGGGGAACGATAGGCCGGGGGGTGGGGCGGTCACTTTGGCCCGGACGCCGAAACCTGCGCGTCCCGGCTTGGCCTCCGGGAGAGGCGTGGCCGCCCCTCCGGCCGCTACGCGCGAGGGTGGCGGCGGGGCCGCCGCGGGCGGCGCTAACCTTGATCGATGGCGACGGCCCCCTTCGAGACATCGCCCGCGTACGCACCCACGGGCGACCAGCCGAAGGCCATCGAGGAGCTCACGGCCGGCCTCACGCGCGGCGACCGGTTCCAGACGCTGCTGGGCGTCACCGGCTCGGGCAAGACCTTCACGATGGCCCAGGTCATCGCCCAGTCCGCGCGGCCCGCGCTGGTCATCGCGCACAACAAGACGCTCGCGGCCCAGCTCTGCAACGAGTTCCGTGAGCTGCTGCCCGCGGCCGCCGTCGAGTACTTCGTCTCGTACTACGACTACTACCAGCCCGAGGCCTACATCGCGGCCACGGACACGTACATCGAGAAGGACTCGTCGATCAACGACGAGATCGACCGGCTGCGCCACGCCGCGACCGCGGCGCTCCTGGCGCGGCGTGACGTCGTCATCGTCGCCTCGGTCTCGTGCATCTACGGCCTCGGCTCCGCCGACGCCTACCGCGACCGCGTCCTCATCCTGAGGGTCGGCGACGAGTACCCGCGCGAGAAGATCTTCCGCCGCCTGGTGGAGACCCAGTACCAGCGGAACGACACGGTGCTCGAGCGCGGGCGCTTCCGCGTGCGCGGCGACACGCTGGAGGTGCAGCCGGCGGACGCCGAGACGGCCTACCGCATCTCGATGTTCGGCGACGAGGTCGAGAGCATCCACGAGTACGACCCGCTCACCGGCGAGGTCCACGGGGACCTCAAGCACCTCGCGATCTACCCCGCGACGCACTACATCACCCCGCCGGAGACGATCGACCGCTCCCTGAGGGAGATCCGCGCCGAGCTGGAGGAGCAGGTCGCCCTGTTCGAGTCGGCCGGCAAGCTGGTGGAGGCGCACCGGCTGCGGCAGCGCACCGAGTACGACATGGAGATGATCCGCGAGCTCGGGTTCTGCTCCGGCATCGAGAACTACTCGCGCATCCTGGACGGCCGCCGCCCGGGGGAGCCGCCGCACACCCTGCTCGACTTCTTCCCCGACGACTTCCTGTGCTTCATCGACGAGTCGCACAACACGATGGGCCAGCTCCGCGGGATGTACGAGGGCGACCGGTCGCGGAAGCTGGCGCTCATCGACGCGGGCTTCCGCCTGCCGTCGGCGCTCGACAACCGGCCGCTGCAGCTCCCGGAGTTCCTGGAGCGCGTGGGCCAGCTCGTGTTCGTCTCGGCCACGCCGGGGGACTTCGAGCAGCGGTCGTCCGAGAACGTGGTGGAGCAGATCATCCGGCCGACGGGCCTCGTCGACCCGGAGGTCTCGGTGCGCCCGACGCACCACCAGATCGACGACCTGCTCGGGGAGATCCGGGACCGCACCGAGCGGAACGAGCGGGCCCTGGTCACCACGCTCACCAAGAAGATGGCGGAGGACCTCACCGAGTACCTCGTGGAGGCCGGGGTGCGGGCCCGCTACCTCCACTCCGAGATCGACACGCTGGAGCGCATCCGCATCGTGCGGTCGCTGCGGCTCGGCGAGTTCGACGTGCTCGTGGGCGTCAACCTGCTGCGGGAGGGCCTCGACCTCCCCGAGGTGACCCTCGTCGCGATCCTCGACGCGGACAAGGAGGGCTTCCTGCGCGGGACGACCTCCCTCATCCAGACGATCGGACGCGCCGCCCGCAACGTCAACGGCCGCGTGGTGATGTACGCGGACCGCGAGACCGAGGCGATGCGCACCGCCATCGACGAGACGAACCGCCGCCGCGCGATCCAGGTCGCCTACAACGAGGAGCACGGCATCACGCCGGCCTCGATCACGAAGGGCGTGTCGGACATCGTGGAGCTGCTCGGCCTGGGCGACGCGCCCGCGGCGCCGCGCACGAAGCGCCGCGGCGAGCCGGACGCCCTGGCCGACGTGGGCGCGACCGAGCTGGAGCGGATGATCGTGGAGCGCGAGCAGGAGATGTTCGCCGCCGCCGAGGACCTGCGGTTCGAGCTGGCCGCCCGGCTGCGCGACGAGATCGCCGACCTGCGCCGCGAGCAGCTGGAGCGGGCCGAGGGCGGCGAGGGGACGGCAGGGGCGGACGGCGAGCCCGCCGGCACGGCCGCGCGCCCGGCGCGGGGCGCCGCGCCGGTGCCCCGGAAGTCCGCGCGACGGGCGGCACGGGGCCGGCGGTGAGCACGAACGGACCGGACGACGTCGTCTTCCGGTCCCTGGCCGCGCCCGGGCTGGAGGAGGACGACCTCTTCTGCGCGATGCAGGGGCTGCCGGTGCCGAGCCCGTTCTGGGGCGAGGGCTGGCCCGCCGCCCCGGACCCCGACCGGCCGTGGGACCCGGACGAGGAGCGGCGCCGGCGTCACGAGGAGCTGCTGCGGCGCTGGGGCCCGCCGGAGCGCCCCGCCGGCGATCCTCCGCCGGGGGACGCTCCGGGGACCTGACCCCTACTCGATGTCCGGGGTGCGGGTGTTGACGCCCGGGTCCTCCGGGGTCCGCTTGCTGACCTCGTCGAAGTCGTAGAAGCGGCCCGGCGTGGCGCCCTGGGTGCCGAACCCGAAGCCCGCGTCCGTGAGGAAACGCGGGATGCGGGCGATGGAGCTGGTGCCCTTCTGGCCGGCGTTCGGCGCGTCCTTCGCCATCTCGGCCTGGTCGAAGCGCATGTAGGCGCGGTCGTTGCCGAGCTTGCCGAGCGACTGGCGTGCCAGCGCGCGGTGGACGGCCTCGACGCCCATGAACTCGGCCGCGATGCCGGCGAGGTCGCCCCGCCCGCGGAAGCCGAACTCCTTGATGCCGATGAGGTAGGCGTTGACGAAGATCTGGTCGCCCACCTCCAGGGTCGAGAGGAAGCTGGTGCGGTCGGCGAAGACCGCGTCCGGCACCCAGATCTTCTTGGTGAGCGGCGCGGCGCCGATCGCCTTGGACGTGAGGGTGCTGTAGTGGATCAGCTCCTCGCGGGCCGCCGCGCGGATGTTGCGCTGCGTGACGGCGTCCCCGCCGAGGCCCTTCTCCCAGCCGACGGTGTTGACGATGGTCGCCAGCACCTCGGCGGTCGCCGCGACGGCGAGGATGGTGTCGGGGTCGTTCCGGGTGAAGCCCTTGGCGGCGTCCGCGCCCGCCCCGATCGCCGGGAGGCCGAGGAGGCCCATCCCGGCGAGCATGCCGGCCGTCGCCGTGAGCGCCTGGCGGCGCGTCGCCGACGGCTGGTCCTTCAGTTGATCTTCGAGCGCGTTGAAGACGTGCTCATCTGACACGTTCTCCTCCTGTGGTGTCGTCCTGCGGTGTCGCGGCGCCCGGGCGGGCCCCGCATCTCCCCGAGGTCACCCCCGCAGTCCGACCGGTGGGGTCGGTCCGCGGTCGCGGAGGGTGGCCCCGATCCGCTCGGCCGAGGCCGCGGGGATCGGGAGGAGGAATCGTCCGCGCCGGGTGAGCGTCACCTCGAGGGGGACGCGTCCGGCGACGGCCCCGGGGCGCTCCAGGCGGAGCGTCCCGAAGGGGATGTGGGGGCGCACCTCGCCCACCGTGCTCCCGTCGCGGGCCGCGCGGAAGACGATGCGCGGCCGGAGGGTGACGGCGAAGGTGGAGCGCCCGACGGGGGGTCCGTAGGTGGCGGTCTTCCTCGGGCCGACGCCGGGCCAGACGACCCAGACGTAGGTGCGGCCCTGGCGCAGCACGCCCTCCGGGACGGTGAGGCTGGTGCCGGACGGCCACGCGTTGAGGACGCGGCGGGTCCCCCGGAAGATCTGGAGGTTGTAGTACCGGGCGCCCGGGGTGGCCTTCCAGCGCATCGTCGGCGTCTGCCACATGAGCCAGCCGGCGGGGGTGGGGGAGAGCAGGCGGCCGTATGCCGGGGCGGTGGTCGCCGCGTCGGGCGGGGCGGCCGGGACGGGCGGCGGCGGCTCGGTGGGCGCCGACGGGTCGGGTGAGGGGTCCGGGACGTCGTCGTCGCCGCCGTCCGGGTCGGGCTCCGTCATCTGCGGCGAGGCGGTCGTCGTGACGGGGACGCCCTCGGCCATCGCCGCGGGCCCGGAGAGGATGCGCGCGGTGCCCGCCGGGGCGCGCGACGGCTCCCCGTCGCCGGTCGCCCCGGGGTCGGCGGTGGCGGGCGGCAGGGGCACCGCGGGCCAGATCGGCCCCCCCAGGAAGCGGGTGGGGACCTCGACGCGGACGTCCGCGAGGGCGGGCGGCGCGGCCACCACGAGGGCGGCGAGGACGACGAGTGGGACGGCTCGGCGTGACACGGTGGGCTCCGTGGGTCGCTGACGCCCACTCCTACGCCCCACCCCCGGCACCGGATCACCGGGGTGGTGCGCCCGGGACCTCGGGCGTCAGGCGGGTGCGGAGTTCGCGGCATCCGCAAGCGATGGGCGCCGGCCGCGCACTCCGTCGCACGAGTTCCACTTGGACCTGAGGGTCAGGTCCGAGCGGGACGGACCCTCGAGCGCAGGGGCAGGGACGTCACGGATCGGGTGCGGTCCGGCACGGTCTCGTCACAGGTCGGCCCAGCGGCCGGCCGGCCCGCCCTCAGAGGGCTACCAGGACTCCCAGCGGACGAACTCGTCCAGGGGCTCCCGGGCGCCGGGCTTGAAGCCCTCGCCCAGGGTGTGGGCCACCGGGATCAGGGCGACCTGGGCGTACTCCTCGTACGGGATGCCCAGCACCTCGGCGGCCTCGCGCTCGTGGAAGAGGTGGATCGTCGTCCAGGCGGCGCTCAGGTCCCGTGCCCGGGCGGCCAGCATGAAACTCCACACCGCCGGCAGCACCGACCCGAAGGCCGACGCCTGCTCCACCTGCGGCTTGTCCTCGGTCCGGCCGCGGTGGCAGGCCACGACGTGGACGGGGACCTCGTGGAGGTGCTCCGCCAGGTGGGCGGCCGACGAGGCGATGCGCTTGCGCCCCTCCGGGTCCCCCGGCGGCGCGGGGGGCCGCTCGGTCCCTCCCGTGACGCCCCCGACCCGGTACCGCTCCCACCCCTTGCGGTAGATGTCCGCCAGGGCGGCCCGCCGCTCCGGCTCGGTCACCACCACGAACACCGCCCCCTGGCGGTTGCCGCCGCTCGGCGCCTGCTGGGCGAGGGCCAGGCACTCCTCGATGAGCTCCCGGTCCACCGGCCGCGTCAGGTCGAGGCGCTTCCGCACGCTGCGCGTGGTCGAGAGCAGCTCGTCCGGGGTCAGCGGGGGCACCCCGCGATGCTAACGACGCCCGGGACCGGGATGGACCCATCCGCCGGCCGGCGGGACTGTCCGCGCGGGGGGTGGTCCCGCCACCGGCCGGTGACGTACGGTCTCGCGCACCCTGGGTGACGCGAGGACGGAGAGGGCCATGCGTGCAGGACGAGGACGGGTGCGCGGCGTGCTGCTGCCCCTGCTGGCGGTCGGCCTGGTGGCGATGCTGGCCGGTGGCTGCGTGACGATCAAGAACGTGCTGCTCACCCAGCCCGACGTGGTCGGCCCGCTCACGTATCAGGTCATCGTCTGCGCGCAGCAGCCCGGGAGCTCGTGCCCGGTCCCCAACAGCACCCGGATCGCGGTGAGCACGGACCCGGGGCAGATGCTGGTCGCCGTCATGGTCGACGCCGCATGGCCGACGCCCGACACGTTCACGGCGGAGGGCACCACGACCCCCGTGTTCCGCCGCAGCCCCAGCTACACCGCGGAGCTGCAGCGCCTCAGCCCCGCGAACGCAGGACGCCGGTGGCACGGCTACATCTCCGACCAGCACGTCTTCACGCCGGATTCGACGGGGTACTTCCGCTTCACGTTCGACCGCCCCGCGCCCCCCGACGGCTCACCACGGGCGAAGAACACGAGCGTCCTCTTCGTCGCCGGCGCGCGGCGTTCCGGTGACGTCAACGCCGGCCTGGCATCCCGACCCGTCTCCTGCGGCGCGACGGCCGACGACCTCTCGGGCTACGGCGACAACACGGTGTGCGTGGACGCCTCCTACGGGCTCGGGTCCATCGGGAGCCGCGATCTCGCCCTGACGGCGGGAGCCCCGGTCACCGCGGCGCCCGGCACCACCGCGCTCATCCCGCTCACCGCGACGTTCGCCGGGCAGGCGGCCACCCAGGCCAACTTCAGCCTCTCGGCCACCACCAGCCTGCCGGGGACCCAGGCCGTCCCCAACGCCGTCACGCTCGTCCCGGCGACCGACTCCACCAACACCGTCGTCGTGTCGGTGCCCGTCCCCGCCTCGGCGGCGCCGGGCGAGTACACCGTCACCTTGAACGCATCGGTGGCCGGCCAGATCCGCTCGGGCACCGCGCGCCTCGTCGTCCCGGCCCCGGGCGCGGCACCCGGTCCGGGCGGCGCGGGCGGGCCGGGCGCCGCGAGGGCCATCTGCGACGGCCGCCCGGCCACGATCGTCGGCACGAACGGCCCGGACCGCTTGCGCGGCACCCGCGGCCCCGACGTCATCGCCGGGCTCGGGGGCGCCGACGTCATCACGGGGCTCGGCGGCCCGGACGTCATCTGCGGCGGGGCGGGGGCCGACGTCCTGGACGGCGGCGCGGGAGCCGACCGCCTGCTCGGCGGCGCGGGCCGCGACGTCCTGCGCGGCGGCGCCGGGCGCGACACCCTGCTCGGCGGGCCCGGCCCGGACCGCCTGGTGGGCGGCCTCGGGCGCGACCGGCTCCTCGGCGGCGCCGGACGGAACGTGCTCGTGCCGTAGACCACCCGCGGCCCATGAGAGCGGCCTCACGTCCGCCTCATGGGCCTCTCACGCCGCCCGCCTAGGGTCGCCCGATGACACCACGGGCCGCCCTGCAGGCGGCAGCCCTCGCCGCCGCGGCCCTCGTCGGCGCCCACGTCGGCGTCGAGCTGGTCGCGGGCGCCGCGGGCCTGGGCCGGGAGACGGCGTCGGTGGAGGCCCTGCGCCATCACGTCGACCTCAACGGCGAGCGGAACGCCCCGGCCCTCCTCGCGACCCTCCTGCTGCTCGCGTGCGCCGCGCTCATGGCCCGGGCGGGGTGGTGGGCCCTCGGCGGCCTCCTCGCCCTCCTCGCCGCCGATGAGGCGCTGGAGGGGCACGAGCGCCTCATCGGCCCCGCGCAGGCGGTGCTCGGGGACGCGGGCCCCCTCCACCACGCGTGGATCGTCCCGTACGGCCTGGCGGTGGCCGCCCTCGCCTGGGCCCTGCGCGGGTTCCTGGCCGGCCTCGACGCACCCACACGGCGCGGGATGCTCGGCGCCGCCGCGCTCTACCTCACGGGGGCGCTCGGGCTGGAGGCACTGGGGGGCGCGCTCGCGCCCGGGGGCGGCCCGCTCGCCGCCGTGCTGCAGGCGGCCGAGGAGGGCCTGGAGCTCGCCGGCCTGCTGGTGCTGGCCGGCGTGCTCCTGCGGCGGCCCGTGCGGGCCGCCGGCCTGTCTATGCCAGCCGGGCCCGCTTGCGCCGGCGCCGGAGCACGCCCACCCGGGGGAGGGTGACCGTGTAGACCGTCGCGGCGGCCGCCTCGATGCCGGACCGCACGCGGCGGCCGCGGGGCAGGGCGCCGATCGCCGCCGGGATGCGCCGGCGGGACGGGGAGGGCTCGGAGGCCTCCGGCTCGGCGGTGGCGGCCACCGGCACGACGGCCGGGACCTCCGCCGGGACGACGACGACCGGCTCCCGGTGCGTCGGGAGCACGTCCGCCCGGGTGGGCAGGCTGCGCCCGCCCCCGCGGATGCCGGAGAGGATGTCCTCCAGCTCGGCCCGGTCCACCTGCTCGCGCTCGATGAGCGCCGCGCCGAGGCCGTCGAGCTCCTCGCGGTGGTCCTCGAGGAGGGCCACGGCGTCGGCGTAGGCGGCGTCGACCATGCGGCCGATCTCCTCGTCGATCGCGCGGCGGGTCTCGCCGGAGAGAGGGAGCTGGTGCGGGCCGGCGGCCGAGACGATCTGGCCGACGCGCGGCGAGAAGCCGAGCCGCTCGACGGCCTCGCGGGCCATCCGGTTCACCTGCTCCAGGTCGTTCGCGGCGCCCGAGGAGATGTGCCCGAAGCGGATCTGCTCGGCGGCGCGGCCGGCCATGGCGACGACCATCCGCTCGTGGAGCTGCTGCTGCGAGGTGAGCGCGCGGTCCTGGTTGCCGTAGAGGGCCAGGCCGCCGGCGTCGCCGCGGGCGAGGATCGTGACCTTCTGGGCCTTCTGGTGGGTGGGGCAGAGCTCGGCCGCCAGGGCGTGGCCGGCCTCGTGCCAGGCGATGACCTCGAGCTCGCCCTCGCCCAGGCGCCGGTCGGCGCGCTGGGGACCGGCGACGGCGCGCAGCATGCCCTCGTCCAGGTCGATCGTGAGGATGGAGTCGCGGCCCGCGCGGGCGGCCATGATGGCGGCCTCGTTGACCATGTTGGCCAGGTCGGCGCCGGCGAAGCCCGCGGTGACCCGGGCGAGCGCCTCCAGGGAGGAGGGCTCGGCGATCGGCATGCCCTTGGAGTGGAGCTGCAGGATCGCCAGGCGGCCGGTCTCGGCCGGGAGGCCCACCTGCACGCGGCGGTCGAAGCGGCCGGGCCGCAGGAGGGCGGCATCCAGCATGTCGAGCCGGTTCGTGGCGGCGATGACGACGATCTTGTCCCGCTCGCCGAAGCCGTCGAGCTCGACGAGGAGCTGGTTGAGGGTGCCCTCGCGCTCGGAGTCGGCGCCGGAGTTGCCCTGGCCGCGGGCGCGGCCGATGGCGTCGATCTCGTCGAAGAAGATGATCGCGCCCTTCGGGTCCTTGCGGGCGAGCGCGAACAGGTCGCGCACCCGGGAGGCGCCGACGCCGACGAAGGTGTCCACGAAGTCGGAGCCGGAGAGGGCGAAGAAGGGCACGCCGGCCTCGCCGGCGACGGCCTTCGCGAGCAGCGTCTTGCCGGTCCCGGGGGGCCCGTGGAGGATGACGCCGCGCGGCATCCGGGCGCCGACGCGCCGGAAGCGCTGCGGCTCCTTCAGGAACGTGACGACCTCGTTGAGCTCCTCGACGGCCTCGTCGCAGCCGGCGACGTCGCCGAAGCGGGTCGTGGGCGCCTCGACCTGCGCGTTCTTCCGGATCTTGCCGTGGCCCGCGGCGCCGCCGCGGCCACCCGCGCCGCGCCCGCCGCCGTTGTGGCGGCGGATCATCATCATGCCGCCGATGAGCACGGCGGCCAGGATGCCGACGCCGAGCGGGATGAGCAGGAAGCGCATGATCCCGCTCAGGCCGGAGCCGCCCTCGGGGGCGACCTCGGCGGGGGAGAGGACGGCCACGCCGTCCTCGCGGAGCTGCGTCGCCAGGTCGAAGGCGCCGGGCAGGCCGTCCGCGTCCGCGGACGCGGGGGCGTCCGCCGACTCGGCGAAGTCACGGCCCGCCTGCGGCTTCGGGATCTCGGAGGCGATGATCCGCCCCTCGCGGTCGATGGCCGCGACCCAGTAGCTCGACGTGTCCACCACCGCCGCGTTCAGGTTCCGCGCGTCGGCCGCTCCCACGAGCTGCTCGTAGGGGACGACGGCCGCGCCGTCCGTGGCCCCGAGGGGCTCGAGGACGGTGGAGGGCACCTGGACGGGGTCGGCGCCGAGGGCGGTGCCGGCGGCGCCCAGCAGGGCGGCGACGGCGAGCGCCGTGAGCAGCAGCGCGCGACGGAGGGCGGGGAGCGGGCCGGACGGGCCCGGGGACGTTCGGAGCACCGGCGGGGGTCCTTAAGGTCGGCGTCGGCGGGGGTCCGGGTCGGGCGCGCCGCTGACGGGCTCTGCGTGACGCCCCATCGGCGCCGGGGCCTCCGGGCTGTAACGCCGGGGACGCCGTTCCCGGTGCGAGGGTGATAGCACCGCGGTCACGGTAGGCCGAGCGCAGCGGGGGTCGTATGTACCGCGGGCCAAGCCGAGGGGGGTGGGTTCCGCCCCCGTGTCGGCCCGCGGGCCAGGAGGCGGGGCCGCCGGGCACGGCACTACACTGACCGGATGCCCGCGAGCCGCCGCACGCCCTCCGACGCCATCCGCGTGGTCGGCGCCCGGGAGCACAACCTGCGCGACGTCTCCGTGGACATCCCGCGCGACGACCTCGTGGTGGTGACCGGCCTGTCGGGGAGCGGGAAGTCGAGCCTCGCGTTCGACACGCTCTACGCCGAGGGCCAGCGCCGGTACGTCGAGAGCCTGTCCGCGTACGCGCGCCAGTTCCTCGGCCAGATGGACAAGCCGGACGTCGACCACATCGAGGGCCTGTCGCCCGCGATCTCGATCGACCAGAAGACCACGAGCCGCAACCCGCGGTCGACGGTGGCGACCGTCACGGAGATCTACGACTACCTGCGGCTCCTCTACGCCCGCGTCGGCGAGCCGCACTGCCCGATCTGCGGCCGGCCGATCACCGGGCAGACCGTCGAGCAGATCGCCGACCACGTGCTCGCGCTGCCGGAGGGCACCCGCTTCATGGTCCTCGCGCCCCTCGTCCGGGGGCGCAAGGGCGAGCACCGGGACGTGCTCGAGTCGGTCCGGGCGGAGGGCTTCTCGCGCGTCATGGTCGACGGGGTCGTCCACACGATGGACGAGGTCCCGGCGCTCGACAAGAAGTACAACCACACGATCGAGGTGGTGGTCGACCGCCTCGTGATGCGCGACGACCTGCGCCGCCGCCTCACCGACTCCCTCGAGACGGCGACCGGCCTGGCCGACGGGCTCGTGCGCATCGAGGAGGTCCGCCGCGACGACGCCGAGCCGGGCACCTGGACCTACTCCGAGCGCTTCGCCTGCCCGGAGCACGGCGCCTCCCTGCCCGAGCTCGCCCCGCGCACCTTCTCCTTCAACTCGCCGCACGGCGCGTGCCCCACCTGCACCGGCCTCGGGTTCCGGCAGGAGGTCGACCCGGAGCTCGTCATCGACCCGGAGCGCACGCTGTCGGAGGGGGCCGTCCTGCCGTGGACGGACCGCACCACGGACTACTACGACCTCATGCTCGCCGCGGTGTCGGAGCAGCACGACATCGACCTCGACAAGCCGTGGCGGAAGCTGCCGGAGAAGCAGCGGGCCCTCATCCTCGACGGGCCGAAGAGGCGGGAGCGCGTGTTCCTGGGCGCCCGCCGCAAGGGCGGCTCCTGGGGCTGGTTCGAGGGCGTCGTCCCGCAGCTGCGGCGCCAGCACACCACGTCGATGTCCCAGGCCGTGCGCGACTCGGTCGAGCAGTTCATGTCGCTGCGGCCCTGCCCGGCGTGCGGCGGGGCCCGCCTCAAGCCCGAGGCGCTGGCCGTGCTGGTGGCCGGGCGCAACATCCACGAGGTCACGCTGCTGTCGGTGTCCGACTCGCTCGCCTTCTTCGAGGGGCTCGAGCTGGGCACCACGCAGGCGTTCATCGGCGCGCGGATCATCCAGGAGATCGTCGAGCGCCTGCGGTTCCTGGACGACGTGGGCGTGGGCTACCTCGACCTGGCCCGGGCCGCGGGGACGCTCTCGGGCGGCGAGGCGCAACGCATCCGGCTCGCCACCCAGATCGGCTCCGGCCTCGTCGGGGTGCTCTACATCCTGGACGAGCCGTCGATCGGGCTGCACCAGCGCGACAACCGCAAGCTCATCACCACGCTCGAGCGCCTGCGGGACCAGGGCAACTCGGTTCTGGTGGTGGAGCACGACGAGGACATGATCCGCAGCGCGGGCCACGTCATCGACATGGGCCCCGGCGCCGGCCAGCACGGCGGGCGGGTGGTGGCCCAGGGGACGGTGGCCGACCTGGAGGCCGAGCCGGCCTCCGTGACCGGTGCCTTCCTGTCCGGGCGCCGCGGGGTGCCCGTGCCGGCGGTCCGCCGCGAGGCGAAGGGCTGGCTCACGGTGCGCGGCGCGCGGGAGAACAACCTGCGCGGCATCGACGTCGGCTTCCCGGTGGGCGCGCTCACGTGCGTCACGGGCGTGTCCGGCTCGGGCAAGAGCACCCTGGTGAACGAGGTGCTGCTCACGAGCCTGGCGGGGCGCCTCGGCCGGCGCCCCCGGCGCCCCGGCGCGCACGACTCGATCGAGGGCCTCGACCACTTCGACAAGGTCATCGACATCGACCAGTCGCCCATCGGGCGCACGCCGCGCAGCAACCCGGCCACCTACACCGGGCTGTTCGACCACATCCGCCAGCTCTTCTCCAAGACCCAGGACGCGCGGGCGCGCGGCT
>VFQR01001498.1_pt1 | contig 17799 bp, 13 predicted proteins | sample 3512321 | NCBI WGS metagenome assembly VFQR01 (sample SAMN10412374, study PRJNA504923) | tailings metagenome | isolation source: Relicate 3 Philex TSF1 revegetated site | place: Philippines: Tuba, Benguet | collected 2017-08-29
TCAACTCGTCCAACCATCTCAGGGAGAACTCATGTCGTTGGCGCCGGAGCGTCTGTCCATCGGGATCGAGCGTCACTTCACGACGCCCGGCGTGCACCCCTACGACCAGGTCGTGTGGGAGCGTCGCGACGCCCGGATCACGAACTGGAAGGACGGTTCGGTCGCCTTCGAGCAGCGCGACGTCGAGTTCCCGGTCTCGTGGTCGCTGAACGCCACCAACATCGTCGCCCAGAAGTACTTCCGCGGCACCCTCGGCACCCCGCAGCGCGAGTCGTCGCTGCGCCAGGTGATCGACCGGGTCGCCGACACCATCACGGCATGGGGGATCGACGGGGGATACTTCGTCGACGACGCCGAGGCGGAGGCCTTCCGCGACGAGCTGAAGTTCATCCTCGTCACGCAGCGGGCGGCGTTCAACAGCCCGGTGTGGTTCAACATCGGCGTGCAGGGCGTGCCCCAGCAGGCCAGCGCGTGCTTCATCCTGTCGGTGGAGGACACCATGGACGGGATCCTCAACTGGTACCGCGAGGAGGGCGTGATCTTCAAGGGCGGCTCCGGCGCCGGCGTCAACCTGTCGAAGATCCGCTCGAGCTACGAGCTGCTGAACGGCGGCGGCACGGCCAGCGGCCCCGTCAGCTTCATGCGCGGCGCCGACGCCTCCGCCGGCACGATCAAGAGCGGTGGCAAGACCCGCCGCGCCGCGAAGATGGTCATCCTCGACGTCGACCACCCGGACGTCGAGGAGTTCATCTGGTGCAAGGCCCGCGAGGAGCGCAAGGCCCGCGTGCTGCGCGACGCCGGCTTCGACATGGACCTCGACGGCGCCGACAGCTTCAGCATGCAGTACCAGAACGCCAACAACTCGGTGCGGGTGAGCGACGAGTTCATGCAGGCCGTGCTGGACGACGCCGACTGGGACTTCAAGGCGGTGCTCGACGGCTCCCCGGTGCGCACGGTGAAGGCTCGCGACGTGTGGCGCCAGATCGCCCAGGCCGCGTGGGAGTGCGCCGACCCCGGCCTGCAGTTCGACACCACCATCAACCGCTGGCACACCGCGCACACCACGGGCCGGATCAACGGCTCCAACCCGTGCAGCGAGTACATGCACCTCGACAACTCGGCGTGCAACCTCGCATCGATCAACCTGCTGAAGTACCTCGACCTCGACGCCACCGGCGACGACGCCTTCGACGTGGAGGCGTACATGCACACCGTCGAGGTGATCTTCACCGCGCAGGAGATCCTGGTCGGCCGGGCCGACTACCCCACCGAGCGGATCGGTGACACCAGCCGCAAGTTCCGCCAGCTGGGCATCGGCTACGCCAACCTCGGCGCCCTGCTGATGGCTCTCGGCCTCCCCTACGACTCGGTGCAGGGCCGTGCGTGGGCGGGCGCGCTCACCTCGCTGATGACCGGCCATGCCTACGCCACCAGCGCCCGCACGGCCAGCCGCATGGGTTCCTTCGCCGGCTTCGCCGACAACGAGGCCCACATGCTGCGAGTGCTGCGCATGCACCGCGACGCGTCCTACGCCATCGACGGCGCCGATGCGGTGCCCGCAGCCCTCGTCGCTGCCGGCCAGCAGGCCTGGGAGGCGGCGGTGCGCGACGGTGAGGAGTACGGCGTGCGCAACAGCCAGGCCAGCGTGCTCGCCCCCACCGGCACCATCGGGCTGATGATGGACTGCGACACCACCGGCATCGAGCCCGACCTCGGGCTCGTCAAGATGAAGAAGCTGGTGGGCGGCGGCACGATGGTCATCGTCAACCAGACCATCCCGCGGGCGCTTCGCCGCCTGGGCTACAGCGCCCAGCAGGTCGACGAGATCATCGCCTACATCGATCGCGAGAAGTCGATCCTCGGCGCACCCCACCTCGCCGCCGAGCACGTGCCCGTGTTCGCCTGCTCCATGGGCGACAACACCATCCACTACGAGGGCCACGTGCGGATGATGGGAGCGGTGCAGCCGTTCCTGTCGGGCGCCATCTCGAAGACGGTGAACATGCCCGAGGAAGCCTCCGTCGAGGAGATCGAGCGGCTGCACCTGCTCAGCTGGCAGCTCGGCCTCAAGGCGGTGGCCATCTACCGCGACAACTGCAAGGTCGCCCAGCCGCTCAGCACGGCCAAGAAGGACGACGCCGCGGCGCCGGCCCCGGCCGAGGCAGCGGCGACCCCGGCCGAGCGGATCGTGGAGCGGATCGTCGAGAAGGTGGTGCACCAGCCGATCCGCCAGAAGCTGCCACGCAGCCGCCGTGGCCGCACGTTCGAGTTCCGGGTGGCCGACTGCAAGGGCTTCGCCACGATCGGCGAGTACGACAACGGCCAGCCGGGCGAGATCTTCCTCACGGTGTCGAAGCAGGGCTCCACCCTCAGCGGGATCATGGACGCCTTCGCGAAGAGCATCAGCTACGGCCTCCAGTACGGGGTGCCGCTGCGGGCCTTCGTCGAGGCGTTCACGAACATGCGCTTCGAGCCGGCCGGCATGACCGACGACCCGGACATCCGCTTCGCGTCGTCGATCATGGACTACCTGTTCCGCCGCCTGGCGCTCGAGTACATGAGCTACGACGAGCGGGCCGAGCTCGGCATCTTCTCGGTGGACGAGCGCCTGCAGCCCACGCTGCCCGGCGTGGAGGAGTCGGTCATCGAGACGAGCAACGGCACCGAGCTGGCGCCCGATCCCAAGAGCGTGCCCTCGGCGGCGGAGCTGGCGACCCAGCTCGACCTCGGCGTGGCCCCGAAGGCGCCGAACAACGACGTCACCAACCCCGGTGGCGTGGCCCGTCCCGAGGTCCGCCACGCCGACGCGCCGATGTGCATGCAGTGCGGCGTCGCCATGATCCGGGCCGGCTCCTGCCACGCCTGCCCCAGCTGCGGCAGCACCAGCGGCTGCAGCTGACCGTCCCCCCGCCGAACTTCGGCACCGCACCGTGGCCGAGCCACGTGCCGGTGCCGAGGTTCGGGTCGGACCAGCTCAGCCGAGCGCTCGACGCCCGGCAGCGGCCTCCGCGACGATCTTCGCGATGCGGCCCGCTCGCGTCTCGGGCTTCGCTGCGCTGACCACCCAGCCGAGCATCTGCTTGCGCGCCGACGGCGGAAAGGCGTCCCACGCCCGCCGCGCCGTCGGCACCGCGTCGAGCGGGGCCGCCAGGTCGTCGGGCTCGACGAGGTCCTCCACCGAGTCGAACAGGTCCCACCAGCCGTTGGCCTTCGCCGCCGCGACGGCGCGTCGCCCGGCCTCCGTCATCCGTCCGGTCGCCTCCAGCTCGGCCACGCGCCGCTTGTTGAGCCGCGTCCAGCTGCTCTTGGCCTTGCGCGGCGTCATCAGCTGCAACCCCCGGTCGTCGTCGAGGACGTTGACGGTGGAGTCGATCCACCCGAAGCAGAGCGCCTCCTCCACGAGATCCGGGTAGGGCACCGGCTGGCGCCCGCTCGCCGAGCGCCACGAGCACACCCACACCCCGCGCGCCGCGCCGTGGTGGGCGTGCAGCCACGCCCGCCACGCACCCAGGTCGGGCGGGTGGTAGATCGGGAAGCCGAACTTCCACGTCGGCGGATGGGCAGACGCCGACGCGGGCACCGGCACGTCCACCTCCTGCGACACGCCCGCAGCGTAGGACGCGGGAGCCCGGACGTCTCAGAAGGGCCCGGACGCCCAGGGCCCCCAGATGGCGATGGTGTAGCTCCTCGTCGCCTGGATGTTGACGAACAGCGTCGCGTTGTCGGGCGACCACGTCGCACCGGCGAACTCCTGTTGGAACTGACCCGGGTCGACGTTCTCCGCGAAGTCGAACAGCTGCCCCTGCTTCGTCAGGCCACGGAGGAAGTTCTGCCCGGCCCCGTCCTCGCAGAGCAGGAGGTTCCCCTGCGTCGAGACGACGACGTTGTCGGGGAGGTCGAGGACGTGCCGACCCGGCGATTCGTAGAGGACCGTGAGCTGCTGGCGACCCACGTGGTAGGCGAACACCTGTCCCCGGCCGCCGCCGTAGCCGCCGCCCTCGGGCGGAGTGGTGTCGGGCGGGCCGCCCTGCGTGGAGATGAAGTAGACGACGCCGGCGCGGTAGTAGCACCCTTCGAGGCGGCTGAAGAGCGCAGCCCCCTGATCGCGGCCCTGCTGGCCGACGACCAGGCTGGCGGCGTCGGCCGTCATCGGCACCCCGTTGACGAGCGGGAAGGTCGGATCGGGATCGGGGATGTCGACCCAGTCGACCCGGAACTGCCGGCCGGTCCCCAGCCCCACGGCGAGGTCGGCGTTCGGCTCACCGACGACCCGGAGCATCTGCAGACGCCCGCCGTCGTCGAGGCGCCCGGTCCGCATCGGGTTCGTCGGAGGGAGGTAGCGGTAGAAGCCCGACGGGCCGACGAAGTTGTCCTCCGTGAGGTAGACGTAGCCCGAGGTCGGGTCGACCGCAGCGGCCTCGTGGGCGAACCGCCCCGCCTTGCGGATCGGCACGTGGGACGACACGCCGGTGGACGGCACGTCGAAGATGAACCCGTGCTGCTTGGTCAGCTGGGCGTTCGATCCGCCGGCGAAGTCGTTGCCGACGTCGGGGCCGTTGACCGTCTCCTCGCACGAGATCCAGCTCCCCCACGGCGTGGGACCGCCGGCGCAGTTGTACTGCGTGCCGTTGAGCGACACCCATCCGTCGACGGGCAGACCCCGCCCGTCGACGACGACCGTCGTGCAACCTCCGCCCGCCGCGGGGTCGTACGCGGGGCCCGCTCCGAACGCCGGCCCCTCGAACGAGCGCATCTCGTGGTTCCTGACGAGCGTGTAGAGGCCCTTGCGCGGCCCCGGGAACGCGGCCATGCCGTCCGGGCGCCCGGGGAGCGAGGCGAGGCCGCGGAACCACGGAGCGCCGGTGGGGTCGAACGAGCGGTACTGGAACCCCCTCGGCAAGCGGAGGCGGACGACGGAGCCTCGTGGATCCTCCACGGGAGCCAGGGGCCCGTAGCCCGCCGCCGGGGCGGCGTGTGCCGTGCCGAGCCGGATCACCCCCTCGAACGGCCCCGCAAGTGCTGCGACCGCCGCCGCCGCGCCCCCGCGTCGTAGGAACTCACGCCTGCCCAGATGCTTCATGTCTGCCTCCTCCACCCCCAATGGTGAGGGCTGCGACAGTACCTCCTCGGCGAGGAGTCCCCGGACGCCCGCGGCGCGTCAGAGGTGGGCGGTGACGGTGGTCGCGTCGGGGTCGCCGGCGAAGCGGGCCACACGCACTCGATGCGCACCCGCGGGCGCTCGCCACGTGTGCTGCACGGGGTCGCGGGTGGCCAGGCGCTCCAGGGGCACGCGCACGTGCACGACCGCCTCGGCGCCCGCCTGCACCTCCACACGCTGGAACCCGACCAGGCGCGGTGGGGCCTCGGGATCGGGCAGATCCACGTACACCTGCACCACGTCCGCGCCCTCGCGGCGACCGGTGTTGGCCACCGAGGCGCGCACGGACAGCGCACCGCCCTGCACCGTCACCTCGACCCCGCGGAGGGCGAGCTCGGTGTAGGAGAGCCCGAAGCCGAACGGGAACCGCGGCGGGCGGCCGTCCCTGGCGAGGTGCCACCACCCGTGCCATCGGTCGTAGCGGAACGTCGTGGCGTCGCGCTCGAACGGTGGCAGGTCGTGCTCGTGGCGCGGCACGCTGAACGGCAAGCGGCCCGACGGGCCCACTGCGCCGACCAGCACGTCGGCGAGCCCGGTCCCGGCCTCGCACCCGGCGTACCACGCCTGCACCAGCGCCGGCACGTCCTCCACCCACTCGTCGACGACCACCGCGCTGCCGGCCTGCACCACCACCACCGTGCGCGGGTTGGCCGCGGCGACGGCGCGGATCAGCTCCACGTCGGCGTCGGGCAGCCGCAAGCTGCTCCGGTCGCCGCCCACGCTGAAGCCGGCGGGCCGCTCGCCGAGGCGGGCGGGCTTCACCGTGGGCGGTAGGTCGACGATGCGCTCCCGGTACCGGGCGACCACCTCGTCGTCGTCCGCAGCGGGGAACAGCGATCCGAGCGACGGTGGTGTCGCCCCGATGTACTCGCCCTCGTCGAGGAACGTGTATCCCACGACCACCACCGCCGCATCTGCTGCGGCGGCGAGCCGGGCGGCGCGCCCGGGGTCGGTGCCGTCGTCGTGGCGCACGTCGGCCATGGCGAGGCGGAGCCCGTCGAGCACCGTGCGGCACTCGAGGTCCCAGACGTCGCTCGAGCCGCCGTCACCGATGTTCACGCGGTCCGCCAACCGGCCGACCACGGCCACCGACGTGTCGATGTCGAGGGGGAGCACCGGCGACGAGCCGACCCGCTCGTTGCGCAGCAGCACCGCCGAGCGCGCTGCCACCTCGCGGGCGAGCGCGCGGTGCTCGGGCGCGCCCAGCACCTCGCGCGGCGGTGCGGGGCGTGCCAGCACGGCGTCGAAGCGCAGGAGCGTGGCCACGAGCCGGGTGGCCGCCGCGTCGACGTCCGCCCACTCGACCTCGCCCCGCTCGAGCGCGCTGGGCAGGTCGCGGGCGCGCACCATGCGGTAGGGCATCTCGATGTCGAGGCCGGCGCGCACGGATGTGGCGGCGTCGCGCAGGCCGAGGATCCAGTCGCTGATGACGAAGCCCCCGAAGGCCCACTCGCCGCGCAGCACGTCGCGGATCAGCGCCCGGCTCTCGCCGCACCACTCGCCGTTCACGGCGTTGTACGCGGTCATCACCGCGGCGACGCCCTCGTCCACCACTCGCCGGAAGTGCGGCAGGTAGACCTCGTGCAGCGCCACCTCGTCCACGGTCACGTCCACGCTGAAGCGGGCGTTCTCCATCGAGTTGCAGGCGAAGTGCTTCACGCATGCCATCACGTGGCGCTGCAGGCCCCTGGTGAGCGCCGCGCCCAGCTCGCCCACGTGATGGGGGTCCTCGCCGTAGGTCTCCTGCGCACGACCCCAGGCGGGGTGGCGGAGCACGTTCACGCACACGGCGCCGGTGAGGTCGGCACCCGCGGCGCGCAGCTCGCGCCCGATGGCCTCGCCGACGCGCTCCTCGAGCTCGGGGTCCCACGTGGCACCGCGGGCCATCGAGACCGGGAAGCACGTGGCGTTGCCGACCACGCAGCCTCGTGGTCCGTCCGCGAAGTGGACGCCGGGCAGGCCGACCCGCTCCACCTCGGCGGCCGCGAACGGCATCCGGTGGTAGCCGTCGTCGCGGCCGAGGAAGGCGAGGCCGGCCCACGTGGGGGCGTCGCCGTCCAGGCACCAGAGGCGCTCCTCGCGGGTCATCGCTCCGACCACCCCGCGCGCCGCCTCCTCCACCGGAGCTCCCGTGGCGACGGCATGACGGGCGGCGTGGAACACGGTGGCGCTCACCGCGGCGTCACCGCGCCCCGAGCAGGTGCTCCAGCGCCAGCTGGTCGAGTCGCGTGGCCCCGTGCGGCCGGGCGCCCGCGACCTCGGCGTCGAAGGCTTCGAACGCCGCCGGATCGGCCAGCAGGTCGGCGGCGGTCTCGCCGGGCGCGAGCGTTGGCGTGGCCAGGTCGGGCACACCGGCGGCTGCCAACGCCTCCTGCACCTCGGGATCCGCGCGGAAGGCGTGGGCGCGCGCCTTGAGCAGGAGGTAGGTGCGCATGTTCGCGGCGGCCGAGGCCCACACCCCGTCGGCGGCCTCGGTGCGTAGCGGCTTGTAGTCGAAGTGCCGCGGCCCGTCGTAGCCGCCGTGCTCCAGGAGGTCGACCAGGGCGAACGCGCTGAACAGGTCGCCGTGGCCGAACACGAGGTCCTGGTCGAACTTCGGGCCGTGCTGCCCGTTCAGGTCGATGTGGAACAACTTCCCGTGCCAGAGGGCCTGGGCGACCGCGTGCACCATGTTGAGGTTCGACATCTGCTCGTGGCCCACCTCCGGGTTGAGCCCGACGATGTCGTGGTGCTCGAGCGTGGCGATGAACGCGAGGGCGTGGCCCACCGTCGGCAGGTAGATGTCGCCGCGCGGCTCGTTGGGCTTCGGCTCCAGCGCGAAGCGGATCCCGTACCCGCGGTCCTTCACGTACCGGGCGAGGGTGTCGATGGCCTCCCGGTACCGGTCGAGCGCCGCCCGGTGGTCCTTCGCCACGTCCACCTCGCTGCCTTCACGACCACCCCAGAACACGTAGGTGCGCGCCCCGAGCTCGGCGGCGAGGTCGAGGTTGCGCATCACCTTGCGCAGCGCGAAGCGGCGCACGCCGCGGTCGTTCGCCGTGAACGCCCCCTCCTTGAACACGGGGTGCGTGAACAGGTTCGTGGTCACCATCGGCACCGCCAGCCCCGTGCCGTCGAGCGCCTCCCGGAACCGTTTCAGGTGCCGCTCGCGCTCGGCCTCGTCGCTGCCGCAGGGCACGGCGTCGTCGTCGTGGAAGGTCACGCCCCACGCACCGAGCTCGGCCAGGCGGTGCACGGTCTCCACCGGGTCGAGTGGGGGGCGGGTGGGATCGCCGAAGGGATCGCGGGCCTGCCAACCCACCGTCCACAGGCCGAAGGTGAAGCGGTGCTCCGGGCGCGGCGTCAGGTCCATGGTCGCAACCTACGGGACGACACCCGGTCGCGGAGACGGCGGGGCCTCACGCGTGGTTCGTGAGTTCAGCCGGCGCTGGTTCGCACGTGGTGACCCCGCAGGCCGCTGCGGAAGGCGGCGGTCGACACCAGCTCGACGCCGCGGCGGTGCAGCGCCTTTCGTACGTCGGTGTGGCAGAGCGCGGCGACCTCGATGGCCCGCTCCGCCGCATAGGGGCTGTCGATCGCCTCGGTGTCGAGGCCCGGATGGCAGCCCAGCTCGTGCACGCCGTCGGGGAGCTCTTCGATGAGCGAGGACAGCGCCGACGGCGTGATCCCCTCGGGGTAGCTGCGGCCACGACCGTCCTGGCCGTGGAACGACCCGATGTGGCCGATCCCTGCGTGATGGCCACGCAGGGGGACGTCGAGCGCTGCGGCCACAGCGCGGCAGGTCAGGCCGACCGGATCCTCCCGCTGCACGTGCTGGTGACCGTCGAGGTGGGCCGGGGTGCGACCCGTGAGCCGAACGAAGGCGCCGATCTGGCGGTCGAGCTCGGCCTGCACAGCGTCACCGTCCGACGGGTCGACGGTGCCGTGGCGTCGCACCCATCCCTGGGTGTCCGACCACACCCACTCGCCGAGATCCAGATGCAGACCCACGGCGAGACGCGGCAGTGATGCCATCAGCTGCGCGGCGGAGGCGGCGGCCGGCCGGTGGACCATGAGGCTGGCCGAGGTCACGATGCCGTGGAGATGTGCGTGTGCGATGCCGGCGTTGACACCCTGGTGGAGCCCGAGGTCGTCGGCGGTGACGATCAGCACGCAGTGGCTCACGGGCACACCTCCGCGCGACGCACCGCCCGCAGCGATCGCCGGGCGTCGTCCGCCCAGCGTCGACGCTGAGCACGGGGCGGGCGCCACTCCGTCGGCGAAGCCCACCCCAGCCACTGCAGGCAAACGAGGAGCTGTGCCCGCGCGAGAGCCGCCTCGGCGCGTGGGGCGTCGTCACCGGTGACCTCCGTGTAGCCGCCGACGGCGGCGTCCCGGAGCGCGTCCGGGAGATCGCCGGCGACGAGGCAGGCCAGGTCGAGCCAGCGATCGCCGCGGCCGGCCATCTCCCAATCGACGACGGCGGTCACCGACGCTCCGGCGACGATGAGGTTGGCGGGGTAGAGGTCGCCGTGGACGAGGACGTCACCATCCGGCTCCCAACGGTCGAGCACCTCCTCGATCTGGTCGAGCACGTGCTCCTCGTTCGGGTGGAACCGTCGGGCGCGCGCCAGCCAGCTGCGGTGCCACCTGCTGTCGCGCCGGATCAACGAGGGACCGTCGTCGAGACACCCCGATGTCCGGCGCTGGACCTCGGCCAGCCAACCCCCAGCGTTCGCCCACGCGGTGGGCGCGTCCGTGAAGCGCAGCTGCATCCCCTCGACGTGGCGGAGGACGAGCCAATCGGCCTCGCGGCCCGAAGGGCGCCAGCGGCCCAACGCCGGCGTCGCCAGGCCGACATCACGGAGCACGGCGTGCGCCCACGGCTCTCGCGCGCCGTCCAGCACATCCGCGGCGGACGTCCGTCGCGCGCCAGGACCGCCCAGGTCCTTGAGGATGAGCTCGTGGCGCGCGCCATCGAGGCACGTGACGGTCACGGCATCGATGCGAGCGGACGTGGCGTGCGGGTACGGTCGGCTGCTGAGGCCGACGACCGTGCCGCCGAGCAGCTCGCCGAGGGCCATCGACGGCGTGGCCGCCCGCGTGCACACCAGCTCGACGCTCACGCTCCCACGACCTCGAGGAGGTCGGCCACCACCCGACGCGCATCGAACAGCTCCTCGGCGAGGCGCCGGGCGGCGGCGGCGTGCGTGGCGAGGTCGGCCGTCACACGATCGATCGCCTCGACGGCCGTGGAGCTGTCCGAGAAGAGGAGCACGCCGCCGCGGTCGCGCAGCACCGCGGCACCGGTGTCCTGCAGCACGAGGGGCCGCCCTGTCGCTGCGTAGGCCGCCGACCGCTCGCTGATCCAGCCCGAGCAGGTGGTGACGTAGCCCTCCTTCGCGATGCCGAGCTCCGCCGACGAGCGCGTGACGAACCGCTGATAGCTGCGGACGTCGGCGGCGACGAGGTCCGGATCTGAGAGATGCCAGCCGCCGGCCTGCAGCCGTTCGCGATCGGAGCGGTCGCCCGGGTGGATCCGCAGCGCGACCTCCAGACGCGCCTCGGCCGCCAGCGGCAGGTCCGCGAACGCCCTCATGCTGTGCGCCTTCTGACCGAGGCGGTGCCCGCACCAGTCGATCGTGCCGTAGCTCCGCCAGTTGGCGACGGTCGTCAGCACGGGGGGACCGGCCGGCATGACGCGCACCGGCCAGTGCTGCAACGAGACCGGCGGCATGACGTGCAGCCAGTCGCGGCCACCGGTCGGCAGCTGCGAGCCGGGGGTGCCGACGTTCTGGCCGACCGTGGCGACGTGCGTGTGGTCGTCGATGCCCAGATCGACCCCGAGCTCGTGCCAGATCTGCACGAACGCCGGATCCAGGTCGACGAACACGGAGACGGGTGCAGGACCGAGGAGGTGGCGGTCCCGGAGGCGCCCGCAGAGGTTGAGCAGCGCGTCGCAGCCGCGTACTGCCTCCGCCACCTGCCCCGGGGCCATGCCGTGCACGCCGTAGTCGTCGATCACCACCAGGTGGTCGCGCAGCTCCAGCTCGGCGGCGAGCGTCCGCGCAGCCTGGCAGACGGCAGGGGTGGCCCGTCGCCCCGGCGGCAACTGATCGATCAGCAGCACCTCGTGGCCCAGCTGCCGGGCCCCGTGCACCCATTGCAGGGCTGCGGACGTGGCGCCGCCGTGATCAGGGTCGCCGACCACCATGCCCGCCACGACCACGCGCCTTCGTGGCATCAGCTGATCCCGCACCGCTCGACGAAGGCGCCGAGCACCCTGGTCGCCTCGAAGTGCTCCGCTGCGAGCGCGAGCGCTGCTTCCTGGTGGAACAGCGGATCGGCCGCGACTCGCTCGAGTGCGGCTGCTGCGCCGTCGAGGTCGTCGAAGGTCAGCAGGCCGTCCCCGGTGGCGACGAGCTCGCTGAATCCCGTCTCCTGGACGACGACAGGACGCCCGGCAGCGAGGTAGCGCACGCTCCGGTCGCTGAACCACCCGGAACGAGCCGCGTACACCCCCTGTGCTGCCGACACCTCCCCTGCGGATCGCCAGACGTAGTCACGGAAGCTGTCACTGCTGCCGGCGGCCTCGGAGGCGCTGACGATGCGCCACCCGTGCTCCTGCATCCGACTGCGGTCCGGCTCGTCGCACGGATCGAACGACGCTGCGAGCTCGAGAGGCGCCGCCGTGCGTTCCGGGAGCGGGGCGAGGCGACGCATCGCGTGGTGCTTCGACTCGAAGGTCACGCCGTCGACGGTGGGGCTCCCGAACGGCGCCCGCCATGTGCACACCGTGGTGTAGGCCGCGCCCTCGGCTGGTGGCCCACCCTGCCAGTCCTCGATCAGCACGGGCTGACGGCACGGCTCCCACCGCACCCCACCTGTGGGCAGACGACACCCCGATGTACCCAGGAGCTCGCCGACCGTGAAGAACAGCTGATGGGTCTGCCGTGCGCCGCCGTCGTCACCCGCCGCCCACCACGTCTGGGTGTAACCCGGGTCGAGGTCGACATACGCGCGACGCTGCGGGCGCCGAACCAGATCGGGGCTGCGGAGCGCGCCGCTGATGTTGACGAGCAGGTCGGTGGCATCGAGCAGGTCGCGGCACTCGTCCGGGGAGAGCGGTCCCGAGGTCCCATCGCCGTGGAGCAGCACGCTCCGCGCACCGAGGCCCGCGGAGGAGACCTCGGCGCTCCACCAATCGATCGCCGCGTCGGCGGCGACCCCTGGATGGAGCTCCTCGACGAACCACGTCTCCAGGCCCAACCGCTGGAGACCACGCACCCACGACGTTCGCACCCACGCCTCGCCGCCATTGCCGGGCTTGTTCGCGAGCGCGCCGCTCACGACGACGACCGTCATCATCGCACCGCCTCGACGACGAAGCTCTCGTGCGGCCGGTTGTCGAGATCCGTGATGCCGGGCATGCCGCTCGGGCTCCGGCCGTGCGCACACGCGTAGGCGCGGCCGAAGCCTGCCCGGTCCAGCAGGTCGATCGCGAACTCCTCGGTAAACAGCAACGTCGACCAGCCGTACCAGAGGAGGTGGACGATGGCCTTGCCGCTGAGGGTCCGCTCGTCACTGTCCGGCACGAGGAAGTAGGTCGCGTCACCTCGCCGATAGGCGTCGATCCCCTTGTCGAGGTCGGGCAGCACGAGGCGCAGCACCCCGCCCGGCCGGAGCACGCGCCGCAACTCCTGCAACGCGTCGACGACGGCCGGGTACGGCAGCATCGAGAGGGCGTGGACGCTGACGACGTAGTCGAAGGTTTCGTCGTCGACCGGAAGGCCGTCCCTGATGTCGCAGGTGAGGTCGATCCCGGGGCCCTCCTTCAGGTCGCTGTTGACCCAGCCGGGCTCCCCCTGACCGCCGCAACCCCAGTTGAGGCGCATCAGCCCGGCACCAGCGCCGGTCAGCGACATGTCGCCGCTCCGAGCATGATCTCCACGGCTCGAGCCACCACCCGCCGTGCATCGAGGTGCTCCTCGGCGATCGACCGGGCCGCGTCACGCTCGGAGGACCTCCGCACGAGGATCGCGTTCAACGCAGCCGCGGCAGCCGCTGGCGCGTCGACGACGTGCAGCCCTGCGCCCACCGGCAGCGAGTCGCCGAAGCCGGTGTCGGTCATCACCACGGGACGTCCGGCAGCGAGGTAGCACGCGGACCGATCGCTGAACCATCCGGTCGCCAGTCGGCTGTAGACCTCCTTCGCGATGCAGATCTCGGCGACGGAGCCGGCGATGAACCTGCGGTAGCGCTCCGGTGATGCGACGTGCGCGGGCGGTCGGACGCGCCAACCCGACCGCGCCAACAGGTTCTCGTCGGTGGCATCCGCCGGGTCGATGTCGAGCACGACATCGAACGGCGCCCGGACCATCCGGGGCAGGTCGGCGAAGGCGCGCATGGCGTGGGCGCGCAGACCCAACCTGACGCCGCCCAGCTCGAGCGCCGCGTACGGGCCGCGCCAGGTGCCGACGGTCGTCACGCTGCGCCCAGCACCGGGTGCCACCTGCCACCGGTGGAGTGCCACCGGCGGTGGCAGCGGCTGCCAGGGGAGCCCGTCGTTCGGGGCCCGCCAGCTTCTCGACGCTGCGGCGAGGCCGACGCTGAGATACGAGTCGTAGCCCGTCGGCGCCGCGTGCAGACCCAGCTCCGCCCAGACCTGCCGGAACCCGGGGTCCACGTCGAGGTAGGCGCGGCATGCTGCGTCCTCGAGGTGGCCGTCGAGGTAGCCCATGACGTCCACGACCAGCCCACCTCTCGAGTGGGCGGCGACCTCCCGACGCGAACGCCCGGCCCATTCGCCGTCGGGGAGCAGGACGGACCACCCGCGTGCGAAGCCTGCCTCGGCCATGACGGACGCCACCCAGCCGACGCCGCGCCGGATGTCGCCGACACCGGGTTCGTCCATCCGGTCGACGAGGAGCGGCTCCAGCCCGAGCGCCCGGAGCCCGCTCATCCACGCCACCGCCAGTTCGGCGTGGCCAGCCGCCCCGGGGCGCTGGCCGACCGCCATCCCGAGCACGGCGGTGGTGCTCACGCCGCCGATGCAGCCGCAGGCGCGGGATCGACTCGCTCGGCGGGCGGCCGGGGCGCGGCGAGTCGGTGCTTCAGGCCGTTGCCCTCGAGGAAGCGGAGCATCCTCGTGCGCAGGCGGCGGTACATCGCCTCGGTCGCGTCCCACTTGGCGTCGTAGGGGTCGACGTCGGGATCGAGCTGGTCGAGGCGCTGGCTCGGTAGTTGCAGCAGCTCCGCCAGCTCCTCGGTGCGCCGGTCGTAGGTCAGGTAATAGGCGGGGACGCCGTTGGCGAGGGCCAGCAGGTTGCCGTGGAAGCGGCAGCCGACGACGAGATCGGCGGTCGCGTACAGATCGAGGTAGTCGGTGATGTCCCACGAGAAGAACGAGCTCCTCGTGATCCACTCGACGATCTCGGGCCAGGCACGGCGGGCGTACCGTCGGTGGACGTCGGCCCTCAGCGCCTCCGGGTCGAACGGCACACGGTGGTGGCGGAGCACCCCGTCGACCTCCGACGCCACCAGGCGATCGCCGGAGTCGACGCCCCAACGTTCGGCCATGTACAGGTCCTGGAGAGCGATCTCCTCGCCCTGCAGCGCCACCGTGACGCGTCGCGTGAGCTGGCGGAGCCGGTCGAGGGCCACGAACTGGTTCCGGTTCATCGCCGGATCGGGGGAGAACAGGCCGTCGCGGAAGGTGAAGATGGCGTGGTCCCGACGCGGCGGCCGGAGCCGCAGCTCGGGGCGTCGCTGCCACATCAGGGTCGGGCACCCGGTGACCACGACGTTGTGGATGCCGTGCGACGCCAGCAGCTCCGCGCTGGCGTCGCCGCGCACCGAGGAGCTCTCGCACGATCCGTGGATCAGCTTGAGGACGTCCACGTCCTCCGGATCGAGCCGGGGCATCTCGCCGGGCGGCGCCTGCACGCCCGAGCCGAACATGATGATCGGGATCCGGAACCTGGAGAGCAGCTCGCGCCCGACATGCGTTCGGAGCAGGCCGTTGCGGTGGAGGTAGTTCCCGCCCTTCAAGATCACCGCGTCGCACGTCTCGTTGATCATGTCGAACGCCCGCTGGTCCGCCCGGGGCTGCACGACGTACAGCTCGTCGTAGTCGAGGAGGCGCAGCGTGCCCTTGTTGATGAACCAGTCGCCGACGTTCCGGGGGCTCTCGTCGATCCAGAACGGCGGCCGGCCCTGGTCGAGCCGCGACGCCGGCACCAGCCGGTCGCTGGAGATGTCGAGCCCCACGCTCACGGGGCCGAGGATCGTGGCGATGCGCATCAGTGGACCTCCGATGTGGTCGGCAGGGACGCGATGACCTCGTCCCAGAGTGACGTGTGCAGCCAGGAGTTGAACTCGTGGTTGAGGGCGCGGAGCGGTGAGGGGTACGACTGCCCCTCGAGGTGGTAGAGCTCGACGGAGGCCACGTACCAGTGCTCGAAACCCTCCTCGTGGAGGCGCAGGCACAGGTCGGAGTCCTCGTAGTCGCCTTGCACGAACGACCCGAGGAGACCACCGACGAGGCGGTAGCGCTCGGCCTCCACGAGCAGGCAGGCACCGGTGACCGCGGCCACCCGGCGATCGACGCAGGCAGGCGCGAAGCTGCGGTGCATGCCCTTGTAGTGGTGCTCGTTCACCCAGTTGGTGTCTCCGGCGCTGCGCTCGAAGTACATGCCGGCGTGCTGGATCGAGTCGTCCTCGTACAGGAGCTTCGGCCCGACGCATCCGGCGCCGGGCGTGTCGTCGTGGAATGCGACCAGCTGGCGCAGCCAGCCAGGGCGCAGGGGGAGCACGTCGGAGTTCATCAGCAGGAGCAGGCGCCCGCGAGCAACGCTCACGCCGAGGTTGTTGGCGGTGGAGAATCCGGTGTTGTCGGACAGCACGACCACCCGGAACGGCACCCGGTACAGACGGTGCAAGCGCTTGGCCTGCGCCAACAGCTGATCGGCCAGCTCGGGCGAGTCCAGCACGTAGATGATGTCGTTCACGGCCATGTACGGGTCGTGGACGAACTGCGCGAGCTGATGCTCGACAAAGTCGATGCGCCGGTACAGCGGCACGACGACCGACACGTCCGGTGCCGACGGCGGCACGCCGTACTGGACCACGTCGACGATGCGCGCCTGTCGCCGATGTGCCTCACCGAGCGCGGCGAGCGCCGGGGCGACGTGACGCGCTCGGAGGGCCGTCGACGGGGCCGTTTCGAGGGTGAGCTCGTACATCAGCAGCTCTCGCACGCGCCGTGGCTCGACCACGACCGGAGGGCAGTCGCCCTCGAAACACCGGCCATCGAGCGTCTCGACCTCGACGAGCCATCCCTCGGTGCGCACCGTCCCCCAGGTGCACGGGACGAGCGCGGCGAACCCCAGCTGGTCCGAGCCCGCGTCGGTCAACCCGTAGAAGGCGGCCACGTCCGCCTTCGGGAACCGGAAGGCTTCGCCGAGCAGCTCGATGCGCTCGCCCTCGGGGCTGATCGCCACGAGGCGGCGCAGCGCCAGGTCGGGCTCACCGATCCACCCGCGGAGGTAGACGCCCGCCGCACCGGCGGAGAGCGCCAGCTCGACCTGCATCCCCGGGGGCAACGCTCGGTCGACGACGGCCGCCGGGCGATGCTCGCGTAGGGCCTCGCGGGCGCGGTGGAGCTCCTCCGACACCGCCGAGCTCATCGCATCCGTCCGACCGAGCGCCGACAGCAGGAACCCGAGGATGTCGGCGCGCACCGCGGCGGGAGCGGCGGTCGCCGATCGGGTCAGCACCGCCCGGAGACCGTACGTCGGAGGTGGCAGTGGCAGGATCACGTCGCCGACGACGAGTGCCTCCGGCGACGAGCCGTCGGTCGTGACGACGACCATCGACCAACCGCCGCTCGGGTCGTGCCACCACCGGGCGGGCACGGTGTGCGCATCGCCCGATGTATCGAGCACCACCACGTCGTCGGGGTGAGTCAAGCCGTTGAAGCTGCCCAGCAACACGAGTTGGTCGCGCCCGACGGCGCCCACCTCGACGATCTCGGTGTCGGCACGAGGGGGGTGGTCGAGGTCAGCCGACATGCGCGAGCTCCGTCGTCCGACTGCCGTCCATCACCTCGAGGTACAGCGCCACCAGGCGGTCCCGGTGCGCCTCGACCGTGTGCACCGGGCGGATGCCGTCGCGCAGATGGTCCCACAGCCCCGCGGTGTGCATCGCTCGCCTGATCGATGATGCGAGCGATCCGACGTCGCCGGCGCGGAAGTGGAGGCCGTCGACGCCATGGCGCACCTTCTCGGCCATCCCGCCGATGTCGCTGCAGATGATCGGCCGGCGGTGGTGGAACGCCTCCTGGATGACCAGCGGCGAGTTCTCGAACCAGATCGAGGGCACGACCACCCAGTCCACGCTGGCCATGAGCTCGCCGAGCCGTCGCCAGTCGTACGCTCCCGCCATCGTCACGGCGTGGGCGTTCGTCCGTGCGAGCTCCTCGACGCGCTGCTGGAAGTCCGGGACCTGCAGTTCGAGGTTCGCGCCGTGGACGGTGAGGTGCGGGCGAGGGAACGTGGTGCCGTCGGCGTCGCTCGCGCGGCGGCGCGGTGGGGCGACGAGGTCGGCCAGCGAGCGCTCCGCCGGCGGTGGCGAGACGAGGTTGACGGCCTCGAGCAGCACGT
>VFQR01001500.1_pt1 | contig 17792 bp, 17 predicted proteins | sample 3512321 | NCBI WGS metagenome assembly VFQR01 (sample SAMN10412374, study PRJNA504923) | tailings metagenome | isolation source: Relicate 3 Philex TSF1 revegetated site | place: Philippines: Tuba, Benguet | collected 2017-08-29
GATGCTGTCCCAGCAGAAGAACCGCGAGTTCGGGCCGATCGCCGCTGACGTGGCGGGCCTCGGGCTCGATCTGCTGGTCCAGGAACTCGGATTTCGGAGGGGCGGGGTGAACCCGTTCCTGATCGGCTACTGAGGCGGCGATTTTGAGCAAGGACACTGCCACGCTCCGGCAAATTCCTTCAGTCGACGAAGTACTGAATACTGCTGCTGCGTTTGCCGCAGTGGAGCGTTACGGAAGGCCTGCCGTCGTGAAAGCGGTGCGCCGGAGCATCGGCGAGGCGCGAGAAACCATGCGCGGTAACGGCGCGCATCCGGTCGAGGCTCATTCCATTGCGGCGAAAGCGGCGCTTCATCTCGACCGCGAAGCGCAGCCGAAAGTCCGCCCGGTCTTCAATCTCACAGGCACCGTGTTGCACACCAATCTCGGGCGGGCGGTGCTTGCGGAGGCGGCGGTCGAGGCAGCGAGCCTTGCGATGCGTGAAGCGATCGCGCTGGAGTTCGATATCGGCGAGGGGAAGCGCGGAGAGCGGGATACGCTGGTGCGCGATCTTCTCTGCGAACTGACCGGAGCCGAAGATGCAACGGTCGTGAACAACAATGCCGCCGCGGTGTTGCTGGTGCTGAATGCTCTTGCAAAAGGCAAGGAAGCCATTGTTTCGCGCGGCGAACTGATCGAGATCGGCGGCGCTTTCCGCATGCCGGAGATCATGTCGCGCGCGGGCGTGAAGCTTGTCGAAGTCGGAACGACGAACCGCACCCACGAGCGCGACTATACCGGGGCGATCGGCGAAAAGACCGGGCTCATCCTCAAGGTCCACACGTCGAATTACCGGATCGAAGGCTTCACGAAGGAAGTCAAAGCGGACAAGCTTTCTGTCATCGCGCGAAAGCACCACGTCCCGCTCGTCAATGATCTGGGTTCCGGCACGCTCGTTGATCTTGCGAAGTTTGGGTTGTCCCACGAGCCGACGGTCGCGGAAGCGGTTGCGGAAGGCGCGGATCTCGTGACCTTCTCCGGGGACAAGCTGCTCGGGGGGCCGCAGGCCGGTTTTATCGTCGGCACGAAAGAATTGATCGCGAAGATCAACAAGAACCCGATGAAGCGTGCGCTGCGCATGGATAAGATCCGGCTCGCAGCGCTCGAAGCGACCCTCCAGCTCTACAGAAACCCGGATGCGCTCGTGCGTTCGCTGCCTACCCTCCGGCTGCTTTCGCGGAAGAAAGAAGAGATCGCCGGTGTCGTGGAGCGGATGCTGCCGGTCTTCTCGCGCGCCGTGGGCGATGGTTTTGAAACCACCGTGACGGATTGCGCGAGCCAGATCGGCTCCGGCTCGCTTCCGCAGGAAACCATTCCGAGCAAGGGCATCGCCATTCGCGGCAAGAAGCGCAGCGGCGGCGAGATGGTTGCGCTCTCGAATGCCTTCCGCGCACTGCCTGTCCCGGTTGTCGGCAGAATTGAGGATCAGGCGCTGATCTTCGATCTGCGCTGCCTGGAGCAGGAAGATGCGCTGGCCCGCAATTTGACGTTGCTGCACGTTCCGGAGCGCGGCTGATGTCATTGTTCTCGCGCAACACGCAGAAAGCATCGGCCGCGGATTCGACGGTCGCCGAACAGATGGCGGCTGCGTTCGAGGCCTCCCAGCAGGGCGACTACGAAACCGCACTCTCGATTTGGGGGCCTCTCGCGCATCAGGGCGTCGGCCGGGCCCAGAACAACATCGGTGCCTGCTTCGCGGAGGGCCTGGGCGTCGAGCGCGATCCCGCACTCGCCATCAAGTGGCTGACCGCAGCCGCCACCAGCGGCGACGCGGTAGGGCAGCGCAATCTTGCTGCGGCGTATTTCCGTGGCGACGGCGTCGAGGAGAGCGCCGCGCGGGCAGCCGAACTTTACCGTGCCGCCGCTGAGCAGGGCGATGCCGCGGCACAGGACATGCTGTCGTGGATGTTGCTGGAAGGCGAAATCATTCCATCGGACTCGGCAGAGTCGCGTCGTTGGGCCGAGGCCGCTGCGGAGCAGGGCAATGCCGCGTCGATGACGCGTCTAGGCCTCATCTTTCATAACGCGCTCGGCGTCGAGCGTGATGCCGCGGAGGCTGCGCGCTGGTGGGACAAGGCCGCGGCGCGCGGTGATGCGGACGCGCAGGCCCTGCTCGGCGCCGCCTATCATCTCGGTGCGGGCGTGCCGCGCGATCCGGTATCGGCGTTGATGTGGCTGTTGCGCGGCCAATATGGCGGCAGCCAGCTTGCGACGCCTTTCATCGATCCCGTGCGTGCGTCCATGAACGACTACGATAAAGAGCGCGCGAAGAAGCTTGCCGAAATGCCGCTTCCGGAGCCGGTCACATGATTATCGGTACGGCGGGACACATCGACCACGGCAAGACTTCACTCGTCCGCGCGTTGACCGGCGTCGATACCGACCGTCTGAAGGAAGAGAAGAAGCGCGGCATTTCGATCGATCTCGGTTTCGCCTATCTGCCGGGTGCCGACGATACGGTGCTTGGTTTTGTCGACGTGCCGGGTCACGAAAAATTCGTGCACAACATGCTGGCCGGCGCGACCGGAATCGATTTTGCGCTGCTCGTGGTGGCCGCGGATGACGGCATCATGCCCCAGACCGCAGAGCATCTGGCCATCATCGATCTGCTCGGTATCGACCGCGGCATTGTCGCGATCACGAAAGCCGATCTCGCAAGCCCGGATCGGCTGGCAGAAGTCCGGATTCAGATTGCGAATACGCTTGCGAACACCGCGCTGAAGGATGCCGAACTCGTCGCGGTATCGAGCACGACCGGACACGGCGTCGATGAGCTTCGCGGGAAACTGTTCGAGGCTGCGACCAAAACCACCCGCAGGCCAGCCGAAGGCCGCTTCCGGCTTGCGGTGGATCGCTCGTTCACGCTGGCCGGTGCAGGAACCGTCGTCACGGGGACGGTGCTGTCGGGGCGGGTAGCCGTCGGCGATCCGGTCGTTCTGAGTCCGTCAGGTTTGACCGCGCGGGTGCGCGCGATCCATGCGCAGAACCAGCCTGCGGAGTTTGGCATTGCCGGCGATCGCTGCGCGCTGAATCTGGCCGGCGAGAAGATCACGAAGGAAGCGATTTCGCGCGGCGACCTGGTGATGGATCCGGGGCTTCATGCGCCGACCGATCGCATCGACGTTTCGATCCACGTACTGAAATCCGAACAGAAATCGCTCGCGCAGTGGATGCCTGTTCGTCTTCATCACGCCTCATCCGAGGTGGGAGCGCGTATTGTTCTCTTGCGGGACGATCCTGCGGCACCGGGCGAAGAATCCCTCGTGCAACTCGTCTTGGAGCAGCCGATCGCGGCTGCGGTCGGCGATCGCTACGTCATCCGCGATACCACCGCGCAGCGCACCATCGGTGGCGGCCGGTTCCTCGACCTGCGTGCACCGGCGCGCAAGCGCCGCACGCCGGAGCGCATCCAGCAGTTGCTGTCGCATTCGATCCCGGATGCCGGAAAGGCACTTGCCGCACTTCTGGACCAGACTCCCAATTACGCCGAGCTTTCGGTCTTCACGCGCGACCGGGCTCTGGGGCCGCTCGAAATCAAGCAGCTTCTGGAGCAGAGCGATCTTGTCCGCCTGTCCGTGCGGCAGACCGAGATCGCCCTATCCCGTTCGGGCTGGACGAAACTGAAGCGCGAAATTCTGGAAGCGCTTGCGCAGTTCCACAAAGAAAATCCAGACGTATCCGGCATCGGTCTCGAAAAGCTTCGCATGCAAATGACGCTCCGTTTGCCTGCCCGTGCGTTTCTCGCCGTGCTCGAGGATCTGGCGCACAACAGGGAAGTGGCGCTCGATGGCGCATGGGTCCGGCTCGCCGGCCATGAAGTGCGCCTCACGGCGCAGGACGAAGCGCTGTGGAAGCAAGTCTGTCCGATGATCGGTGGCGCCGAACGGTTCAGGCCGCCGCGCGTCCGCGACATCGCGGGCATCCTCCAGGTCAAGGAACCGGACGTCCGCCGTCTGTTCAAGGTCCTGTCCCGGATCGGCAAAGTCGACGAAGTCGCGCACGACCATTTCTTCCTTCGCAATACGGTCGCGGAGATGGTAGAAATCTGCACTGACATTGCAGCTTCGGTCCCGGACGGCCATTTCTCCGCAGCACAATTGCGCGACCGGCTGGACAACGGCCGTAAAGTTGCAATCCAGATACTGGAATTCTTCGATCGCCACGGCGTCACGATCCGGCGCGGCGACTTGCGGAGAATCAATCGCCATCGCCTCAATCTCTTCAGCCGCATCGCTGAGGAGAGCGGGCCAACGGAAACTGGAAGAGCATCGTCCCCGGTGGGGCGTCCGGACTTCAAATCCGGGAAGGGCCGCGAGCCGGTCCTTGGTGGGTTCGACTCCCATTCTCTTCCGCCAGAAAAGCGGAGTACCGTCCGATGACCACACCGCAGCTTGAAACGTACTTCAGCGAGCTCGATCGCGTCGCGAGGTCTGCCAACGCAGCCGAAGACGAGTTCCGGAGGAATATCGCGAATCGCATGCGCGAGCTCGAGGAAGCGCGTGCCTTTGCGTTCCGCCGGCTGAACCTGATGAAGTCGATCGCGCACGCCGTGGAAGGTGCAAAAGACGAGGAAGAGGCGCTGCAGCGGGCTTCGGAAGCGTTTCTGTCCGAAGTGGGATGGACCGGCGGAAGCCAGTCCCAGCGCGACGTGGTGGAGAAGTTTTCGCCCGTTGCGCTGGCGGTGTGGGAAGCTTCGAAGCCGGAAGCCGCGCCGGAAAATCTGCAAAAGATTGCGAGCGAACTCGCGGCCTTCGAAAACTGGTTCGCAGAGGGGCGCGAAGCCTCGTTCCTGACGTTGATGCACCGCGATCTGCCGGAGCTACCGCTTGTCGAAGTCGCCTAAAGACGACCGCCCGTTTCAGTTCGACCACTGGATTGCCGATGAGTTCGAGGAATCCGGCCCGTTCACGGCGCTGATCGTACTCGTCGCCATCGGCGAAATCGAAGTGACGCCATTGCGCTCGACGTTCCTGCACGTGATCGGGAACGAGATCGACTGGCTCGGGTTCAGCGAGATGATGCGCGGCGCCAACGTCAACTGGGACGGCGCGATGCTGATGCCGACGCGCGACGACGATGGCGGGCTCCTGGAAGACGGTCATGCGCGGAATGCGCTTCGCGCGCTGGAGACGCGGATTATCGAGGACCGGCTGGTGCTGAACGAAGGCAACTTCTTCGACAAATGGGGCAGGCGGCTCAAGATCGAAGAGGCGCCGGCGCAATGAAGACGCTTCGCGCGGTCGTTTCCGAACCGATGTCTGCCCGAAGCAATGTCTGTCTGACGGCCGCGATGATGGAACTGCATCTCGCCGGCCGTATCCCCGATACCCTACGTCTCTATACGTATCCCCGCTCGGTGCTGCTCGGCCGAGGCCAGAAGCTGTCGCAGGAAGTGAACGAGCAAGAGTGCGAGGCGAAGGGTGTGGAAATCGCGCGGCGCATAACGGGCGGTGGTGCGATCTATATGGATCGTGGCGTTGCCACCTGGGATCTGATCGCCGGTGCCCGGCACTTTTCCAGCGACCCTGCGAACGCGAGACGCCAAATTGCGGAAGCCGTCGCGGCAGCATTCCTTGGGCTTGGATTGGCGCCCGCTTTGTGTGGCGACACCGGGATCGAACTTGCCGGCAGAAAAGTGTGCGGCATGAGCGGCACGATCGATGGACCTACCCTGGTGTGTCAGGGGTCCATTCTTGTCGATGCCGACGTGACGCAGATGTGGCGGACGTTAAAACGCTCGCAAGCTGTGCCGTTCGGAGCGTTCAGCGGCACCGTGGCCAACCTGTCCATGTTTCTGGAACAGAAATCGGACGTTCCCGAAGTCCATCGCTTGATCGCTGCCAGCATCGCAGCAAAACTCGACCGTGCGGTAGAGTACAACGAACTCTCGGGTGCCGAGCGCGAACTCGCGGTTCATCTCTTCCATGAGTTCGGCAGCGACAGCTTTGTGCACGACGCCGAAAGCGACATTGCCTCGTCCACGAAACCAAATCTGGAAGCCGCGGGAATGGTAGCGTGACCCGAAAACTGTTGATCGTTCTGGCCAATACGGATCCGCGGAACGGCGAGGAACTCGGCGCGCCGTTCTATCATGCGGCGATCGCGGCGGCGTTGGATTATGAAGTCGATGTGGTGTGCACGGCGACTGCCGGAAAGCTGATGATCAAAGGGGTAGCCGAAGCGTTGCATGTGAAGCCGGGGCACCCGAAAACAGTCTATGCCTGGATCAAGGAAGCGAAAGATCACGGCGTGCGTTTCTGGGCGTGTCCCGCAAACCTGGACTTGTTCGATAGCAAGGAAGAGGACCTCATTCCGGAATGCAGCGGCATGATGGGGGCTGCCGACATGATGCAGCGGATCATGGGCGACGAGTATCGCGTTCTCACCTATTAGGAGATCGACGTGATCGTCGTTCGCGGCTGCAAGTTTCCGGAAAATCTGCTCTACGATATCCCGCACCACGTCTGGTACCTGCCGGTCGAAGGCGGTCTCGTGCGTGCAGGAATGTCGCAAGTCGGCGTTGCATTGGCGCGCGAGGTCATCGTCTTCACTCCCAAGCGCGCCGGGAACATGTTTGAAAAGGCGCGTGCTTTTGCGACGGTCGAAAGCGCAAAATGGGTCGGCTCGGTCCGTGCGGGCTTCGAGGGCACGGTGGTCTCGGTCAATGAGGCGGCGGCCTTGTCCCCGCAGTTGATCAATGCCGATTGCTACGACAAAGGCTGGATGCTGCTCGTGAAGCCGGAGAACGAGAACTGGAAAGAAGGTTTCGTCACCGGAACTGCGATTGCCGAAGCTTATGAAGCCTGGATGGAGAGTGAAGCCTGGCCGGGGTGCAAGTAACCCCGCAGCTAAGCTGTTACCTTCACTTCCGGTGCTCCGGCCTGAATCTCTCCGATGATCCGCGCGGCCGGGCAGCCGGCAGCATGAATCTGCTTGAGCACCCGTTCCGCCGAGCCCGCGGCGCACGAAATGAGCAAGCCGCCGGAAGTTTGCGGATCCGTCAACAGGTGCTGCTTCCATTCCGGATAGGAATCCGGAAGCTTCACGTTGCTGCCGTAGCTCGCCCAGTTGCGATGCGATGCGCCGGTCACGTGTCCTGCCTGCGCGAATTCGGCTGCGGCGGAGAGGAAGGGAAGCTTGCTGCTGTGAATGGTGATCGTGGTGTTCGAGCCGCGAGCCATTTCCGAAGCGTGGCCCAAGAGGCCGAAGCCCGTCACGTCCGTGATGGCGTGAACGTCTTTCTCCGCGGCGAGATCGCCGCCCACTTTGTTGAGCAGGGTCGTCGTCGCAACCATTTCGGCATACTGCTCTCCGGAAAGAATCCCTTTCTTTAGCGCCGCCGAATACATGCCGACGCCGAGGGCCTTCGTGAGAATGAGCGCGTCGCCAGGCTTTGCGTCGGTATTGCGCCGGACCTGGTCGGGTTTGCAAAGACCGATGACCGCCAGTCCGTAGATCGGCTCCGGCGCATCGATCGAGTGACCGCCCGCGACCGGAATGCCCGCTTCCGCGCAGATGCTCGCGCCGCCTTCGAGGATTCCACGCACCATTTCGACCGGAAGTTTGCCCAAGGGCATGCCGAGGATCGCAAGGGCGAAGATCGGTTTGCCGCCCATCGCATACACGTCGGAAATCGCATTCGTCGCTGCAATCCGCCCGAAGTCGCGGGGATCGTCGACCACCGGCATGAAGAAGTCGGTCGTCGCGATGATGCAGGTATTGTCGTCGAGCTTCCAGACCGCGGCGTCGTCGCTGGTCTCCGCGCCGACGAGGAGCGGCGCAAACGCTTTGGTTTGCGGGTGGCCGGCGAGGAGTTCCTGCAACACGTTGGGCGCGAGCTTGCAGCCGCAGCCGCCGCCGTGAGCCAAACTCGTCAGTCGAATAACAGGCGCGTTCATCCCAATCTCCATTGAAAGTGCCGCGCCGCGGCAAGGGAGCCCGCGCATCTGCGCGGCGAACCCATCCTTATCTTCGCACTCCGGGCGCGGATTTTCGACTCTTAATCCTGCGGAATGCGGCCGAGGTTCCAAAAGGCCGTCATTTCTGCGGTGCGGTGCCTTCCAGCAGCGCCTTCGCGTTATGCAGCGACGCCTGCATGTTTTCCCGGATCTTCGCCATAACCCACCAAACGAGCAGGTTGTAGGGGTAGCGGATCTTGCCGCGGTAGGTGTTGCGCACCCGCGTTTCGGAGGGGCCCAGCGCTTCGACTTCCGTCACCAGCGGGTCGACCGATTGAAACGGCTCGCGAAATCGAATCTCGATTTCGATCCGCTTGCCGTCCTCGATGGCCTTGATCTCCTGCTCGCTCTTGCCGACGTTCCGGTCCTCGCTGTCCCACGTCGCCACGGCGCCGACGGTGCCGTCCGTGCCGCGGTATTCGATTTTCATCGCGGGATCGGCTTGCGCGTAGGTGCTGTAGCGCTCCTGGTTCTTCAGGAACTTCATGAAGTCGAAGACTTCGCGCGCCGGCCGGGCAATCACGACTTCCCGTGCGATCACGAACTTACGCGGCAGCAGGAGGCCGAGCACGTAAGGGGTCAAGGCGATGGCGAGGAGGGTGTAAAAGAGCGTGTAGAGCCAATGCATGCTTCAGAGCGTCCAGAGCGTTTTGCACCACTATAAAGGGCGCCCCGCGGGGTGAAGAGACGCCGGAAAGGCTGCTTTTCAGCCCAAAATCATCCCATCGAGTATAACGATCAAGCTCTCCTGAAAACATCATATTTTTCAGATAGATAACCTATATCGTCTTACCTCATTGAAATTGTTGAAGATTTTCTTCGTATCCCCACCCATCTTGATAGATTTCCTCTATTAACACACGAAACACCAATATTGATTGGTGACCCCTCCAATCGGCACTTTAGAGGCGTTCTCGGCAGCAGAAGGTCCTGAGTCTGATGGGAAAATACGAATCCTGGAGCGAGCCGCTCGCGCGCGAAATCATCGCGCGGCACGCGAAGCGTGAGGGCGCTGTTCTGCCGATCCTGCACGACGTCCAGCACACCTTCGGCTACGTGCCCGAACCGATCATTCCCATGATCGCGGAAGCGCTGAACATTTCGCGTGCGGAAGTGCACGGCACATTCAGTTTTTATCACGACTTCCGCCACGAGCCTGCGGGCAACCGCGTGTTGAAGATTTGCCGCGCGGAAGCATGTCAGGCGGCCGGCGGGGATCATCTCTGCGAGCGTGCGGAAAAGAAACTCGGTGTGAAGATCGGCGAGACGACCGCGGACGACCGCGTCACCTTTGAAGCGGTGTACTGCCTCGGGCTTTGCTCGGTTGCGCCGTCGGCGATGCTTGACGGCAAGATTTACGGCCGCCTCGACGAGACGCGCGTCGATCAAATCGTCGCGGAGGCGCAGCGATGAGCACGAAGATTTACGTTCCCGGCGATGCCGCTGCCGTTGCCTGCGGCGCGGACGAAATCGCGGATGCCATGAAGTCCGCTGCGAAGAAGCGCGGCAAGGACATCGAGATCGTTCGCAACGGTTCGCGCGGCATGCACTGGCTCGAGCCGATGCTTGAAGTTGCGACCCCGAAGGGGCGTGTCGCTTACGGTCCGGTCACGCTCGCGGATGTCGAGAGTGTGCTCGACGCCATGCTCGGCGACGGCAAGCATAAGCTTTCGCACGGCATCGCCGACGAAATTCCCTGGTTGAAGAACCAGACCCGGCTCACCTTCGCCCGCGTCGGTATCGTCGATCCGCGTTCGCTCGAAGATTACAAGGCGCATGACGGCTACAAGGGTCTCGCGAAAGCCATTGCGATCGGTCCCGAGAAGACCGTCGAGGAAGTGACCAACTCCGGCCTTCGCGGCCGTGGCGGCGCGGGCTTTCCGACCGGCATCAAGTGGAAGACGGTCGCCCAGACTGCCGCCGACCAGAAGTACATCGTCTGCAACGCCGACGAAGGCGACAGCGGCACCTTCGCCGACCGCATGATCCTGGAGGGCGATCCCTTCGTGCTGATCGAAGGCATGACGATTGCGGGCGTGTCGGTCGGTGCGACCAAAGGTTATGTCTACATCCGCTCCGAATATCCGCATGCGATCGCGACTTTCAGCGCGGCTTGCGAGGCGGGCCGCAAAGGCGGCGTACTCGGCAGGAAAGTGCTCGGCTCGAACTACGATTTCGATATCGAGGTTCGCGTCGGCGCCGGTGCCTATGTCTGCGGCGAAGAAACTTCGCTCCTCGAAAGCATCGAAGGCAAGCGCGGCGAAGTGCGCGCAAAGCCGCCGCTGCCGGCGATCAAGGGCCTGTTCGGCAAGCCGACCGTCATCAATAACGTGCTCTCGCTCGCGACCGTTCCGATCGTGATGGATAAGGGTGCGGAGTTCTACAAGGGCTTCGGCATGGGCCGTTCGCGCGGCACGATGCCCATTCAGCTGGCTGGCAACATCAAGCACGGCGGACTCTACGAGGTCGCGTTCGGCATCACGCTCGGCGAACTCGTCGACAAGATCGGCGGCGGCACCGCGAGCGGCCGTCCGGTTCGTGCGGTGCAGGTCGGCGGTCCGCTCGGCGCGTACTTTCCGCGCGCACTCTTCGATACGCCGTTCGATTACGAAGCCTTCGCTGCACGCGATGGCCTGATCGGTCATGCCGGAATCGTCGTGTTCGACGACACCGTCGACATGGCGAAGCAGGCGCGGTTCGCAATGGAGTTCTGCTCGATCGAATCCTGCGGCAAGTGCACGCCGTGCCGCATCGGCTCGACGCGCGGCGTCGAGACCCTCGACAAGATCATCGCGAAGCAAGATCACGCAAAGAACCTCGAAGTGCTCGAGGATCTCTGCAACACGATGAAGTTCGGATCCCTCTGCGCGCTCGGAGGGTTTACGCCATATCCCGTGATGAGCGCGCTCACGCATTTCCCGGAAGATTTCGGCGCGACGCCGAAACTCCCGCAAGCCGCCGAATAGGAGAGAGAACGCCATGTCCCTCGTGCACGAGACCGATTACGGCACGCCGCGTTCCAGGTCGGAAAAGGAAGTCACGCTCACCATCGACGGGCAGCAGATCACGGTGCCGGAAGGCACCTCGATCATGCGCGCGGCGATGGAGATGGGCACGCAGATCCCGAAGCTTTGCGCGACCGACATGGTCGACGCCTTCGGCTCCTGCCGTCTCTGTCTGGTCGAGATCGAAGGACGTCCGGGAACGCCCGCGTCCTGCACGACGCCGGTCATGCCGGGCATGGTGGTGAAGACGCAGACGGATCGCCTGAAGAAGATTCGCAACGGCGTGATGGAGCTCTACATCTCCGATCATCCGCTCGACTGTCTGACCTGTTCCGCGAACGGCGACTGCGAATTGCAGGATATGGCCGGGCAGGTGGGCCTGCGCGACGTGCGCTACGGCTATGAAGGCGAGAACCACGTTTTCGCGAAGTCCAACGGTCACGCCAACGAGAACTGGCTGCCGAAGGACGAGACCAACCCCTATTTCACCTACGATCCTTCGAAGTGCATCGTCTGCTCGCGCTGCGTGCGCGCCTGCGAGGAAGTGCAGGGCACCTTCGCGCTGACGATCGCGGGCCGCGGCTTCGAGAGCCGCGTATCGCCCGGCATGGAAGAGAGCTTCCTGAGTTCGGAGTGCGTTTCCTGCGGCGCTTGCGTGCAGGCCTGCCCGACCGCGACGCTGAACGAAAAGAAGGTGATCGAGATCGGCAAGCCCGAGCATTCGGTCGTAACGACCTGCGCCTATTGCGGCGTCGGTTGCTCCTTCAAGGCGGAAATGCGCGGCGAAGAGCTCGTCCGCATGGTTCCCTACAAGGATGGCGAAGCGAACCGCGGCCACTCCTGCGTGAAGGGCCGTTTTGCGTGGGGCTATGCCACGCATAAGGAGCGTATCCTGAAGCCGATGATCCGCGCGAAAGTGACGGACCCGTGGAAGGAAGTGAGCTGGGAAGAGGCGATCAACTACGCCGCGAACGAATTCAAGCGCATCCAGAAGCAGTACGGAAAGAATTCTGTCGGTGGCATCACCTCCTCGCGCTGCACGAACGAAGAAACCTATCTCGTGCAGAAACTGATCCGTGCGGGCTTCGGCAACAATAACGTCGATACCTGTGCACGTGTCTGCCACTCGCCGACCGGCTACGGTCTTGGTCAGACGTATGGCACCTCCGCCGGTACGCAGAACTTTGATTCCGTAGAATTCTCGGATGTCATGCTCGTGATCGGTGCAAATCCGGCATCCGCGCATCCCGTGTTCGCCTCGCGCATGAAAAAGCGCCTGCGCGAAGGCGCCAAGCTGATCGTGATCGATCCGCGCCGCACCGAAATGGTGAAGTCCGCGCACATCGAGGCAGATTTTCATTTGCCGCTCTTGCCGGGCACGAACGTCGCGGTCGTCACCTCGCTCGCGCACGTGATCGTCACCGAGAAGCTCTACGACGAGAAGTTCATCCGCGAGCGCTGCGACTGGGACGAGTTCCAGGCCTGGGCCGACTTCGTGTCGCTGCCGCAGAATTCGCCGGAGACCGTTGCGAAGCTTTCCGGCGTGCCCGCGGAAACGATCCGCGGGGCCGCGCGTCTTTATGCGACCGGCGGCAACGCTGCGATTTATTACGGGCTCGGTGTCACCGAGCACTCGCAGGGTTCGACCACCGTCATGGCGATCGCAAATCTTGCCATGGCGACCGGCAACATCGGCAAGGAAGGCGTCGGCGTGAATCCGCTGCGCGGCCAGAACAACGTGCAGGGCGCGTGCGACATGGGCTCGTTCCCGCACGAATTGCCCGGCTATCGTCACATCGCAGGCGATGAAGTGCGCAATCTCTTCAACGACGCCTGGGGTGTTACGCTCGAGAAGGAGCCGGGCCTTCGCATTCCGAACATGCTCGACGCTGCCGTCGATGGCACGTTCAGGGGCATCTACATTCAAGGCGAAGACATTCTGCAGTCCGACCCCGACACGAAGCACGTGTCGGCGGGCCTTGAGGCGATGGAATGCGTGGTCGTGCAGGATCTCTTCCTGAACGAGACCGCACGCTTCGCGCATGTGTTCCTTCCGGGCTCGACCTTCCTCGAGAAGAACGGCACGTTTACGAATGCGGAGCGCCGTATTCAGCTAGTGCGCAAGGTCATGGCGCCGAAGAACGGCTATGAGGATTGGGAGATCACGGTTCTGCTCTCCAACGCCCTCGGCTACAAGATGGACTATAAGCATCCTTCCGAGATCATGGACGAGATCGCGCGGCTTACGCCGGGTTTCGCGAACGTCTCTTTCAAAATGCTGGAAGAGCGCGGCTCGGTGCAGTGGCCGTGCAACGATAAGGCGCCGGAAGGCTCCCCGATCATGCACATCAACGGCTTCGTGCGCGGGAAGGGCAAGTTTATCGTCACGGAATATGTCGCAACCGACGAAAAGACGGGTCCGCGTTTCCCGCTCTTGCTCACGACCGGCCGCATCCTTTCGCAGTACAACGTCGGCGCGCAGACGCGGCGCACCGAAAACTCGATGTGGCATGCGGAAGACGTGCTCGAAATCCATCCGCATGACGCCGAACAGCGCGGCGTTCGCGAAGGCGATTGGGTGAGATTGCAGAGCCGTGCCGGCGAAACTTCCCTGCGTGCGGTGATTACCGACAAGGTTGCGCCGGGCGTCGTCTATACGACGTTCCACCACCCGGACACGCAGGCGAACGTGATCACGACCGATTTCTCCGACTGGGCCACGAACTGCCCCGAGTACAAGGTCACGGCCGTGCAGGTCTCGCCGTCGAACGGTCCGTCGACCTGGCAGCAGGAGTACGAGGAGTTCTCCAGGCAGAGCCGCCGCATCGTCCCGGAGGCCGCCGAGTGAGAATTACGCTCCCCGCAGCGTCGCAACGTGTCGCTCGCACCGTCTGGCGTGACGGTGCGAAGGCGCGCGACGCGCAGGAGCGTGCAATTCCCGAAGAATCCGCGGTTGCGTTTACCTTCGGCGGTTCGACTTATGCCGTCATGATGGCGACGCCGCGGGATCTTGAAGATTTTGCCTTCGGTTTCACGTTGACCGAGGGCGTCGTCTCGTCGCCTGACGAGATCGAAACGCTTGAGATCCTTCCCGAGAACTCCGGCATCGAGCTTCGCATGCGCCTCGTCGAGGCGAAGGAGCATGCCTATGCCGAGCGCCGCCGGCATCTCGCGGGGCCGACCGGCTGCGGGCTGTGCGGCATTGAATCGCTGACCGAAGCGGTTCGCACGCTTCCGCAGGTATCGAGCCGCGAGCTCTTCACGCCCGAAGAAATTATGCACGCCGTTGCATCGCTGCCGGCGGCGCAGGCCCTGAACAATGAGACGCGAGCGGTGCATGCCGCGGCATTCTGGAAGCGCGGACAGGGCCTCGTCGCGGTCCGGGAAGACGTCGGCCGCCATAACGCGCTCGACAAGCTCGCGGGCGCTCTCGCGCGTAGCGGTACATCGGCCGACGAAGGCATTGTCGTCGTTACCAGCCGTCTCTCGGTCGAAATGATCCAGAAGGCGGCGATGATCGGCGCGCCGCTGATCGTCGCGGCTTCGGCTCCGACAGCGCTTGCGCTTCGGACCGCTGAGACGGCGGGGATTTCGGTTGTGGCCATTGCCCGCGGCGATGGCTTCGAGATTTTTACCCATCCGGAACGCATCGCGACGGATGCTACTGAGGAGGCCGCGCGTGTCGCATTCGGGTCCCGATAAGCTCGTCTATATGGCGAACCAGATTGGAAAATTCTTCAAGGCGCAGGGCGATGAAAACGTCGTCAAAGGTGTCTCCGAACACATCAAGAAGTTCTGGGATCCCCGGATGCGGTCCAAGATTTACGAACATCTCGATCAAGGCGGCGCGGGACTGGATCCCCACGTGAAGACGGCGATCGAGTCGCTGCGGCGCGCCTGAAGCGCTTCGGCCGTCCGGTAAGGACCGCCCTCTGCATGCGACTTCATGCCGGGCAAACTGGCCTGCCGATTGCATAAATCTTCGCCAGTTCGGTGATTTAACTGGCGTAGCGCGTGTTCAGCGACAGCAATCTCAAGATCGTCATCGTCGACGACAGTCCGGTTCGTGCCGCCATCCTCGAGGAGGGGCTGCGCGAGGCGGGGCATCGTCATGTCATCCGGGTCGAGGGGACGGAGAATCTTCTCGAGCGGATTTACGCCATCGATCCCGACGTCATCCTGATCGATCTCGAGAACCCGAGCCGCGACGTGCTGGAGCAGATGTTCCGGGTCAGCCGTGCCGTCAAGCGGCCGATCGCCATGTTCGTCGACCAGAGCGACAGCGCTTCCATCGCAGCCGCCGTCGATGCCGGCGTATCGAGTTACATCGTCGACGGTCTGAAGAAAGACCGCATCAAGCACATCCTCGATATCTCGATCTCCCGTTTCAATGCCTTTTCGCGCATCAGCACGGAGCTTGAACAGACGAAATCCGCGCTCGAAGAACGCAAGGTTATCGACCGCGCCAAGGGCATCCTGATGAAGCGAAAATCCCTCTCCGAGGAGGAATCCTACGCCCTGCTGCGCGCGACCGCGCAGAACGAGAAAAAGAAGATCGCAGAGATCGCCCAATCCATCATCACCGCCGCGGAGCTTCTGAAATGACCGAAAACCGCAAGCTTCGCATTGGCTTCATTCCGCTGGCTGACGCCGCCGCCCTGATCGTCGCGGTGGACCGGGGCTTCGCCCGGGAGGAAGGGCTCGACGTCGAACTGGTCCGCGAAGTGTCGTGGTCGAACGTGCGCGACAAGCTCAATATCGGGATGTTCGACGCCGCGCACCTGCTGGCTCCGGTGGCGATCGCCTCGAACATGGGGATCGGTCACGTCCATGTGCCGATCATCGCGCCGTTCAACCTGGGCCTGAACGGCAACGCGATCACGGTTACGACTGCGCTCTATGAAGCGATTTGCAGCCATGCCGAAGGCGATGTGACCGACCCGAAGGTGACGGCGAAGGCGCTCGCGAAGATCGTGCTCGAGCGCCGGCAGAAGGGCCTGCCGCTCCTAAAGTTCGGCATGACCTTTCCATTCTCCACGCATAACTACCAGCTTCGGTTCTGGATGGCGTCCGCAGGCGTGGACCCCGATGAAGACGTGCAGATGGTGGTGCTGCCGCCGCCCTTCATGGTGGAAAGCATCAAGAACGGCCATGTCGATGCCTTCTGCGTGGGTGCGCCCTGGAATTCGGTCGCGGTGGATCTGGGCATCGCGCACATCCTGCATTTCGTGTCGGAGATTTTGCAGCGCGCGGCGGAAAAGGTGCTTGCCATGCGCGTGAGCTGGGCCGCGGAGAACCGGCAGGCGCTCCATGCGCTCGTCCGCGCCCACAAAAAGGCCGCCGACTTCATCGAGAGTGAGGAAAATCGCGACGAAGTCAGCCGGATACTTTCGGCGCCTGACCGGCTGAATGTCGCGCCGGAGATCACGCGGCGCACGCTCGACGGCCGCCTCAAGGTATCGCCGGGAGGCGAAATGCGGGAAAGCGACCGTTACCTCATGGTCGGAAGGCATGGCGCGGCGCGGCCCGATCGCGCGCAGGCATCCTGGCTTTACGCACAGATGGTGCGTTGGGGGCAGGCGCCGCTTGCAAAAGAACTGCTGCTCGCGGCACGCGAGACGTTTCGGCCGGACATTTACGATCAGGTGCTGGGCGTGGGCGATCTGCCGCCTGCGCACGAGCCGAAGGATGGCATCGGCGCCTTCGATGGCCCGGAATTCGATGCCCTCGACCTCGAGAAGCATCTCTCCACGTGGGAAATTCGTAGGCGCTGAGCTTGGGTGCAATGCACAACAAACGCGCAGATGACTCGCTTCGCGGCAGGAAAGCGCTGAATCCCGCCATTTCAGCCGCCCCCAAGTTCGGCATTAACCCACTGTCTTTGCCGAACATATCGCCTTGCTGGGATCGGTGGCACGGCGCTTGAATTAAACCAATTCGAATCGTGCCGCCGATGAAGTCGGCACAGGTCCACTGAAGGGCCGAAGACAGCGACGCCGCTGAACTGACCGCGTGAACCGCGCGGGAAAGTTCGCGGCTTTTTTGTTTTTGGCTCCTCGCAACAAGAACAGAGGGGAATGAGATGAAGAAAACTGGCAAGACCTTCGCGCGGCGCGGCGTTGACCGGCGCGATTTTCTGAAATCGACGGCAGGTGCGGCGGCGCTGCTCGCTTCGGCGAAGCTTGCGCTGCCCGGCGGCGCTTTCGCGCAGGCGGGCGGTCCCGAAGTGAAGGGCGCGAAGCTCGGCTTCATTGCGCTCACCGATGCGGCCCCGCTGTTTGTCGCGAAAGAGAAGGGCATCTTCGCCAAGTACGGCGTGCCGGACACGGAAGTGCTGAAGCAGGCGTCCTGGGGCGCGACGCGCGACAATCTTGTTCTCGGCGGCGAAGGCAACGGCATTGATGGCGCACACATCCTGACGCCGATGCCCTATCTCATCTCCGCCGGCAAAGTTACGCAGAACAACGTGCCGACGCCGATGTATATCCTCGCGCGCCTGAACCTGAACGGCCAGTGCATTTCCGTCGCGAAGGAATACGAAGACGTTCGCGTCGACGTGAACACCAAGAATTTCAAGGTTGCGCTCGAGAAGAAGAAGGCCTCCGGCAAATCGATCAAAGCCGCAATGACCTTTCCGGGCGGCACCCACGATCTCTGGATTCGGTATTGGCTGGCCGCAGGCGGCATCGATCCCGACAAGGACATCGAAACCATCGTCGTTCCGCCGGCGCAGATGGTCGCCAACATGAAGGTCGGCACGATGGACTGCTTCTGCGTGTGCGAACCGTGGAA
>VFQR01001502.1_pt1 | contig 17780 bp, 16 predicted proteins | sample 3512321 | NCBI WGS metagenome assembly VFQR01 (sample SAMN10412374, study PRJNA504923) | tailings metagenome | isolation source: Relicate 3 Philex TSF1 revegetated site | place: Philippines: Tuba, Benguet | collected 2017-08-29
CCGGCCTTGTCGAACTGCACGGTGAGCTTGTTGCCCTCGGCCGCCACCACGTCGCCATAGCCGAATTTCAGGTGGAACACCCGGTCGCCGGGCTGGTAGCGCGACGGCTCGCCGGTCGATTTCGCGACGAGTTCGCCGTCGATGGTGCGGCCGCTTCCCGACCGGTCGGTCAGCCGGCCCTGGAAGCCGCCGCGTCCCTCGGCGAAGGTCGAGCCGAAGGCCTGGCTGCCGGTGCGGCCGGTAAAGCGCGCCTGCGCATCGTTCAGCGACTTCTGCGCCTGCGCCCGCTGCCAGCCGGGCGTGGAATAGGTCGAGGAGAAGCTCTCCACCTTGTCGAAACGACTCTGGCCGAAGCCGCCGCGGCCCATGCCGCCATAGCCGGAGGTGCCGAGGCCTTCCGAGATCTCGACGTGATCGGATGGCAGGTCGTTGACGAATCGGCTCGGCACCGTCGACTGCCAGAGGCCGTGGATGCGGCGGTTGCCGGCGAAATAGATCTTCGCCCGCCGCCGGGCGCGGGTGATCCCGACATAGGCGAGGCGCCGTTCCTCCTCGAGGCCGGCGCGGCCGTTCTCGTCGAGCGAGCGCTGGTGGGGAAAGAGCCCCTCCTCCCAGCCCGGCAGGAACACCGTCTCGAACTCGAGGCCCTTGGCCGAGTGCAGCGTCATGATGGAAACGGCGTCCTCGGTCTCGCCCTCGCCGCGCGCCTCGGTGACCAGGGCGATGTGCTCGAGGAAACCGGCGAGGTTCTCGAACTCCTCCATCGAGCGGACGAGTTCCTTGAGGTTCTCGAGCCGCCCGGCTCCCTCGGCCGTCTTGTCCTTCTGCCACATCTCCGTGTAGCCGCTTTCGTCCAGCACGAGCTGGGCGAGCTCGGCGTGGGGCAAGGCCTCGATCTGGCCGGCCCAGCGGTCGAAATTGTCGATCAGCCCGCGCAGCGCATTGCGCGCCTTGGGCTTCATCTCCACCGTCTCGGTGAGCACGCGCGCCGCCTGCATGAGCGGCACGCCTTGCGCGCGCGCATGGTCGTGGAGCTGCTGCAGCGTCGCATCGCCGAGGCCGCGCTTCGGCGTGTTGACGATGCGCTCGAAGGCGAGGTCGTCGGAAGCCTGCGCCACGCAGCGCAGATAGGCGAGCGCGTCGCGAATCTCGAGCCGCTCGTAGAAGCGCGGGCCGCCAATGACCCGGTAGGGCAGGCCGATGGTGATGAAGCGGTCCTCGAACTCACGCATCTGGAACGAGGCGCGCACGAGGATCGCGGCCTCGTTCAGCTGGTGGCCCTGCCGCTGCAGCTGCTCCAGCTCCTCGCCGATGGAGCGCGCCTCCTCTTCCGAATCCCACACCGAGGTCAGCGTCGGCTTCTCGCCGTCCTCGCCGTCGGTGAAGAGCGTCTTGCCGAGCCGCCCCTCGTTGTGGGCGATGAGATGGGCGGCGGCCGCGAGGATATGGCCGGTGGAGCGGTAGTTGCGTTCGAGGCGGATGACGGTTGCGCCGGGGAAGTCCTTGTCGAAGCGCAGGATGTTGTCGACCTCGGCGCCGCGCCAGCCGTAGATCGACTGGTCGTCGTCGCCGACGCAGCAGATGTTCTGCGGCCGCCCCTCCTGCCGCTGGGCCAGCAGGCGGAGCCAGAGATACTGGGCGACGTTGGTGTCCTGGTACTCGTCGACCAGGATGAACTTGAACTTGCGCTGGTACTCGGCGAGCACCTCCGGATTCTCGCGAAACAGCCGGATGGTCTCCAGCAGCAGGTCGCCGAAATCGACGGCGTTCAGCACCTTCAGTCGCGCCTGGTAGTCGGCATAGAGCTTGAGGCCGTAGCCGTTGGCATAGGCCGCGCCCTCGCCGGCCGGCACCTTGTCGGGGGTCAGAGCCCGGTTCTTCCAGCTGTCGATGGCGGAGGCCAGCATGCGGGCCGGCCAGCGCTTCTCGTCGATGTCCTCCGCCTGGATCAGCTGCTTCAGGAGGCGGATCTGGTCGTCCGTGTCGAGGATGGTGAAGCCGGGCTTCAGCCCCACGAGCTCGGCATGGCGGCGCAGGATCTTCACGCCGGTGGCGTGGAAGGTGCCGAGCCAGGGCATGCCCTCCACCGCCTCGCCGACGAGATGGGCGATCCGCTCCTTCATCTCGCGCGCCGCCTTGTTGGTGAAGGTGACGGCGAGGATCTCGGAGGGGAAGGCGCGGCGCTGGTTGAGGATATGGGCGATGCGGGTGGTCAGCACCCGCGTCTTGCCGGTGCCCGCGCCGGCCAGCACGAGGACCGGGCCGTCCAGCGTCTCGACCGCCGCGCGCTGCTCGGGATTGAGGCCCGAAAGGTAGCCGGCCGCCGCCTGGCTGCCACGTGCCGCCATGGCCCTTTCGGCAAGGCTCGGCTGTCGCGGGGCGGCGGGGTCGGTCATGGGCGGGAAATGGTCCGATTCGGTTCCCGTCCAAAATGAGGGTTCGCGCGGCCAAAGCCAACCCGGGCAGGTGATTGGCGAGAACCACCGGGGCTTCCGCGGGTCCCGGTCTCGCCGGGGTGGGCAGCCGGGAAAAGCGAAAGGCCGGCGTTTCCGCCGGCCTTCTCAGGGTTGCGATGGATCGGGTGGGTCAGCGAAGGACGACGACCCGGGTTCCGACGCGCACGCGATTGTAGAGGTCGGTGACGTCGTCGTTGGTCAGGCGGAAGCAGCCCGAGGAGACGGCCGTGCCGATCGTGTGCGGCTCGTTGGAGCCGTGGATGCGGTAGAGCGACGAACCGAGATACATGGCGCGGGCGCCGAGCGGGTTGTCCGGGCCACCGGCCATGAAGCGCGGCAGGTCGGGGCGGCGGCGCAGCATCTGGGCCGGCGGGCGCCAATCCGGCCACTCGGCCTTGCGCGTGATCGTCTGCGTGCCGCCCCAGGAGAAGCCGGGACGGCCGACGCCGACGCCGTAGCGGATCGCGGTGCCACCGGCCTGGACGAGGTACAGGCGGCGCTCCTGGGTGTTGATGACGATGGTGCCCGGCGCATAGCGGCCAGTGAAGGCGACCGTCTCGCGCGGGATGGCCGAGACGCCAGTGCCCGGGCGCGGACCGCCGTCGGTGCGCGGCATCACCCGCATCGGCTGGTTGGTGGCGGGGTCGATGATGACCTGGTCGCCGTAACCGAAATTCACGGTCTGCGCCGTGGCGGCGGCGCCCGACAGGGCGAGCGCGGCAGCGGTTGCGAGGATAGGCAGGATACGCCGCATGAAAGCACCTTGCGAAGTTGACGTTGGGCGGGTCGACCGCGAGCCGGCTACGATCGTGACCGTCGGCACTTGGTTGGTGCGATAGAGCGTAATCGCCTACCGTTACGCAATGGTAGCCGTGTCGGCAGCGCAGCAAAGTTTCCTGTTTCGCGAAGGGTGTGGCAGGCGCGACACGGTCTGATCCCCATGCCTTTGGTGCTGCTCAGATTTTCGTACCGATTGTATCACGTGAACGTGAACTGGGGGTGGCAGGCACGGCGCCCGATGCGGCCCCCTCGCATTTCGGCCGTCGAGCCTTCATATAGGGGCCATGTCCATGATCCCTGATCTGACCGGCGGCGCAGACGACATCGTTGTGCCCTTCCAGGTCGACGAACTCGATCTCCGCGGCCGTGTCATCCGTCTCGGCCGCACCGCCAGCACCATCATCGAACGCCACGGCTACCCCGTGCCGGTGGCGCGCGTGCTCGCCGAGGCGACGGCGCTGACCCTGCTGCTCGGCTCCGGCCTGAAATTCGACGGGCGCCTCATCCTGCAGACCCAGACCGGTGGGCCCGTCCACATGGTGGTGGTCGATGTGGCGACGCCCGACCGCGTTCGCGCGCTGGCGCGCTTCGATTCCGATGCTGTCGCCCAGGCGACGGCGGACGGGCGCGACGATCCCGCGTCGCTGCTCGGCAGCGGCCAGCTCGTCATGACCATCGACCAGGGCGGCGACATGCAGCGCTACCAGGGCATCGTGTCGCTCGACGGCCAGGGTCTCGAGCAGGCCGCCGACCAGTATTTCCGCCAGTCGGAGCAGATCGACACCCGCGTCCGCCTGGCTGCCGCAGAGGAATTCGTGGCCGGCGACGCCGGCATGCAGCGCACCTGGCGTGCAGGCGGCCTGCTGGTGCAGCACCTGCCGAAGGCCGGGACCGAAGCCAGCCGCGACCTTGCGCCGGGTGATGCGCCCGACGGCACCGTCCTGCCGGAGCCGCACGAGGCGTGGACCGAGGCGCGGGCGCTCACCGACACGATCGGCGACGACGAACTGGTGGACCGCAACCTGTCGCCCGAGCGCCTGCTGTTCCGGCTGTTCCACGAACGGGGCGTCAGGGTCTTCGACCCCCAGGACGTGCGCGACCACTGCACCTGCTCGCGCGCACGCATCGAAGGGATCGTGAAGAGCTTCACGCCCGAGGAGCGTCACGACATGGTCGAGGACGGGCACATCACCGTGACCTGCGAGTACTGCTCGACCAGCTACCGTTTCGCGCCGGCCGAGTTCGACCCGGTCCAGTGAGCGTCAGCGCACGCTGGAAAAGCGCCGGAATGTGCCGACGCCATCGGCGATGACGTTCCCGTCGCCATCCTCGACGCGGATGGAGACGAAGGCGACGCTGCGCCCGCCGCCGGTGCGGACCGCCGTGACGGTCAGGACGCCGTCACGGGCCGTGCCGAGATAGTTGACTGTCAGGGAGAGCGTCACCCCGCGACGGTCGATCTCGTCGGGGTCCTTCGGCGGCCCGCCGAGCGCCGCATAGCCCCCCGCGGAATCCATGAGCGTCGCGACGAGGCCTCCGTGCAGGCCGCCGCCGCGATTCATGAACTCCTCGCGGACGGGGCACTTCATCACCGCGCGCCCGTCGGTCCACTCGACCACCTCCCAGCCAATGAGCCGGTGGAAGGCGCTGTGGCGGTCGGATGGTCGGACCTCGACGGGCTGGTCCAGTTCGCTCATCCGCGCGCCCCCTTGTCGCTGTTGGTTGGATCGGCGGTCGTTGTGGCGTCATGCGGCGGCGTTGACAAGACGGCGGGACGCAGGACCGATCTCCGCCGATCGGCCGAGGCCTCAGCGCACGCGGGATCCGACATCCCGCTGATAGGCTTCGAGCGTCGCCAGCAGGCTTGCGGGAATGCTGCCGTACCGGATGGTGTCGCAGTGCCGGCGCAAGGCCGCAGCCACGTCGCGCGGATGGTGCCGGCCGCTGGCGATGGCCTCTTCCGACATCGCCACGATGCGCTGCACGATGTCCTCCGGCGCGTCCCAGGAGCCGTCGTCGCCGCCGGCCCCGGTCGGCCAGCGGCCAGCCCCGTGCTCGGTCTTCTCCCAGTGGAAGGGCCGACGCCAGAGGTCCAGCACCGCCCGCAGCGCCGCGAGGCCCATGACAACCCAGGCCAGCGGCAGGAGGACAAGCCAGGGCGCGAGGTGCAGGCGACCGGCGCGCTTCAGGCCCACCGACTTGTAGAGGATGCTGCCGGCATATCCGAGGGCGAAGATGCCCGTGACAGGGCCAGCCCAGTCCGGCGGACCATGCACCAGCCAACTGGTGGCGAGCGCCGCCAGGCAGACGAGGTGGACAAGAGCCGAGCCGAGGGAGCCGACGAAGGTCGCGGCCAGAGCCGCGATGCCGCGCCATCCGACTTCGCCCGTCAGCCGGCGGGGATCGCGCGCAAGGACGGCGAGGGTCTGCAGCCAGCCCTTGAACCAGCGGCTGCGCTGGCCAAACCAGCCCCTGAAGGTCGGAGGCGCCTCCTCGAAGGTCGGCAGGGTGATCGTTCCGGTCCGCCAGCCGCGGCGTGCGAGGCGGAACCCGAGGTCGGCATCCTCGGTGACATTGTGGGGATCCCAGCCCAGCGACTGGTCGAGCGCCGCACGCCGGAAATGATTGGATGTCCCGCCGAGCGGCAATGGCAGGCCGGCGCGGGCGAAGGAGGGGAGCAGGACACGGAACAGCGCGTCATATTCGGCAGCGAAGAAGCGGGCGAGCCAGCCGTCGCGCTCGTTGACGATGGTGAGCGGCGCCTGCAGGCAGCCGAGGCGCGCGTCGCCGGCGGCGAAGGTCTCCGCCGCCTCCTTCAGCTGTCCCGGCGAAGGCCTGTCCTCTGCGTCGTAGACGACCACCAGTTCGCCGCTGGCGAAGGGCAGCGCCATCGCCAGCGCCTTGGGTTTGGTGCGGGGCCCGAGCGGCGGCACGAGGATGACCTCGACCGCCGGATCGGGGGGCGCCGCCCGCACGGCCTCGATGGTCTCCGTGTCGTCCGCCTCCAGCACGAGCTTGATCTCCAGCCGGGCCCGCGGATAGTCGAGCCTCCGGAGTGCGGCGAGCAAGGCCTCGACCACCGTGGCCTCGCGATAGAGCGCGCAAAGGACCGAGTATCGCGGCAGAGCGTCGTTCCCGAGCCTGCGCCGTGGCAGGGGAACATGGCGCACGGCCGCCGAAGCGAGACGCAACGTCGCCCAGACGGCGACTCCGGCGCCCACGGCACCGCCCGCAATCGCTGCGAGCCAGCCCGGCCCTGCCACCAGCGCGCCGAACAGCAGGGCGAGCGACACCATGACAGTTCCCGCCGTCCTCACCATCAGGCCGCGATCGGCAGCACTGAGCGAGGGGTCTGCCTGACGCAGTCTCGGCACGGTGGCCTCGAACCAGGCCTCCTCCGCCCAGGTCCTGACCAGCCGGGCAAAGGCCTTTGGAGTCGTGACGAGCACCGGCAGCGAGCCCGACATGGGGCGCAGGCCCTGCTCCGCCAGGCGCTCGGCCTCGGCCGCAGACGGCGCCATCAGGATCGCCTTCCCCATGACCGGGTGGACGATCCCCACCACGCCTCGCGCGAGGATCGATTGCCAGGTGGCCGGGTCGGCCGCGACCGCCGGCGGGGTGCCGTCCAGAGAGGTGACCATGGCACCGAAACGGCGGGCAAGAGCCGAAGCGATGGCCTCCGCCGAGACCAGCCCGAGCGCCAGGGCGGCTTCCAGCGGTTCCACCCCCAAAAGACCTGCGGTCGCCTCTGCCCGGTACCGTTGCGGGGAGTCCAGGAGGCCATCGATCAACCGGCTCGCACGCCCGAGGGTGGCCGCGGGTGGCGCCGTTGGCATCGACTCCCGGGCGATCCTCGGTGCCACGAGGCGTTCCGCCAGCCGGTCGCGCAATTCCCCTGCCCGCATGGCGCGATGGCCCGCCCCCGTTCGTTCGCCCCTCGCGAACGTCCCGGCTCAGGCTATAAGGGAGCAGCTGGCCGGCATCAGTCGGACGAACCCGGATGACGTGCGTGATCGCTCGATATTTATTGCTGGTTGCAGTCACCGTGCTGGCGACGGGCCTTCCGGTGCGTACGCAGACAGCGCCGGCGGATCGTCCCGGCGCCACGGGCACGCTGGCGATCCCCGGCTACTGGGATCCGCGCCGCCGCAGCGAAAGGGTCGACCTCACGCGCGTGCCGCAGATCCGTTTCCTCACCGAGGACGACTTCCCGCCCTACAACTTCGCCGGTCCGGACGGGCGGCCGACAGGCTTCAACGTCGAGCTCGCTCGCGCCATCTGCCAGGAGCTCGGCATTCCCTGCACCATCCAGGTCCGGCGCTTCGACGTGCTGACCGAGGGCCTCGACCGCAATGCAGGCGACGCCATCATCGCCTCCATGGCGATCACACCCGACATCCGCCGTCGCTACGAGGTCTCCGACCGCTATCTCGAGACCCCGGCGCGTTTCGTCATGCGCAAGGACACCCGCCTCGACGATGCGACGCCCGAGGCGCTGGCCGGGCGGTCGATCGCCGTCGTCCAGGGCACCGCGCACGAGGCCTATGTCACGCAGTTCTTCCGCCAGTCGGCGATCCGCCGCTATCCGGACCTCGAGGCCGCCCGCCGCGCCGTGCTGGAGCGCGACGTGGACGTGCTCTTCGCCGACGGCATCGCCTCGGGCTTCTGGATCTCCGGCGAGAGTTCCGCCGACTGCTGTCGCTTTCTCGGCGGCGCCTATACCGAGAACCGCTACTTCGGCGAAGGCCTCGCCATCGTCATGCGACGCGGCAACGAGCCGCTGCGGCGGGCGGTGAACCACGCGCTGCAGCGGCTCTGGGAGAAGGGCGTCTATGCCGAACTGCTCCTCAAGACCTTTCCCCTTGGCATCTATTGACGGCCGGGGCAGGCCCCCTTGGGGTCCGGCTCAGCCCATGAAGACCGCCTCGAGATTGTTGTTGTCCGCATCGATCACGAAGGCCGCATAGTAGGTCGGGGAATAGTCGGTCCTGAGGCCCGGCGCGCCATTGTCCCTGGCGCCGGCCTTCAGTGCCGCAGCGTGGAAGGCGTCCACCTCCGCCCGGCTCTTCGCCTTGAAGCAGACGTGGGCGCCGGTGGCTCCGGCATTGGTGGTCGGGTGGAGCCAGAGCGGCGTCGAGTCCGGCCCCGGCCCAAAGCCGGCATAGCCCTCGCCCCGCGCTCCCGGCCGGTGGCCGAGCGGCGCCAGCGCCGCGGTGTAGAAGGCCACGGCCTTGTCCATGTCCTTCACGCGCAATCCGATATGGTCGTACATGACATCCTCCTGTTGATCGGGACGTCAGACTAGGCGGGGCGCCCGAACCGTTCTTGGCAGAAATTGCGCTCCGCTTTCGACGCCTTGCGGAAGGCGCCAGGCGACAGGCCGGCCGCGCGGCGGAACGACCGGACGAAATTGGACAGATCTCCGAAGCCGACGTCGTAGGCGATGTCGGTGATGGACCGTCCAGGCTCGGCCAGCAGCCGCGCCGCCCGCCTGAGCCGGCATTGCACCAGATACTGGTGCGGCGTCACCCCGGTGACGCGTCGGAAAAGACGCAGGAAATGAAACGGGCTGAAGCCCGCGAAGGCCGCCGCAGCGTCGAGGGCGATCTCATCCGCGCTGTGCGCCTCGATCCAGCCTGCCGTCTCGACGCAGCGCTGCCTGTCGATGCTGCGCGCCGACGGGCCATGTCCGTCCCGGCCTGTGGCGACCGTGATGAAGCGGCTTGCGAAGGCGAGGCCAACCTCCTCGAGGCCGACGTCGCTGCGCCCCTCGGCTGCCGCCTGCCCCAGTTCGCCCCAGACCGCGAGTTCGGCCAGCGGCGGCATGGCCCGCGTCTCCCAGACCGCCCCGGCCGGGCCGATGGCGTCGATGGTCTCGGCGGTGAACTGAAACGACAGGCACTCGTCTCCCGCCGCATGGTGGTCGTGGGTGCAGCAATACTCGTCGCCGGGGCGGCCTACCAGAACGGCGCCGGCGACGAGATCGTGGCTCGCCCCGCGGCTCGTGAGGCCGAAGCTGCCGCGTCGGACATAGGAGAGAGACAGGCAGTCGTGCATCTCGACGAAGGGCCGGTCGTCGGGGCCCGCCTCGCAGCGATAATCCATCACCCGCATCGAGGCGCAGGCGCAGAGCTGGACCGCGGTCATCGCCGTTCGGTCCCGGGCCGCGCTGCGAGACCGAAGGCCGGGTCCCCGTCGAACAGCGTCGGGGCACCGGTCGTGCGGGCTCGCTCGATGGTGAGCAGCTTCAGCTTGGTGTCGACGCCGCCATTGGCCGAGAAACCGCCGGTGCGCCCGCCGGCCGCCAGCACGCGGTGGCAGGGCACGATGATCGGCCACGGGTTCTTGCCCAGCGCCTGCCCCACAGCCTGCGCCGCACCGGGTTCGCCGATGCGCCTCGCCACCTCGCCATAGGTCAGGGTCTCGCCGGGCTGGATCGACAGCGCCACGTCATAGACACGGGCGTTGAAATCCGCGAGACCGCCGCGGTCCAGCGGCGCGTCTGAAAGATCGACGGCCTCTCCCGCGATCAGCGCGACGATCTGGTCGATGACGGCGCGAATGGCGGGCGGCGGCTCGGCTTCCGGCAGGTCCGGGTGACGGGCGAGGAGGCGGCGGCGTGTCGCGGCCGGAGTCGCTTCCGGGAGGTTCACCGCGACGATGCCCCTGTCGCTCCAGGCGATGCCGACCGCGCCGATGGCGGTCTCGAACAGGCAGTGAGCCGAACTGGACATGAGGCACTCCTAGCAGTCGTCGGACAGGATCATGGCAGCAACTGTCAGCAGGCCGTTCATTGACCTTGCCGCCCCCCCGCCCTATTGCAACCCACCGCTTTCGTTCGTTTCCGCCCGGATCCCGCCATGCTTCCCGCCCTGTCGATCACGCCTGCCCTTCTGGAGGCGGCCCGCGTCTCCACCGCCTGGCCGTTCGAGGAAGCGAAGAAACTCGTGGCCCGCCTGGAGAAGACGCCGAAGAACGACCCGGTCATCTTCGAGACGGGCTATGGCCCCTCGGGGCTGCCGCATATCGGCACCTTCGGCGAGGTCGCCCGTACCACCATGGTGCGCAACGCCTTCCGCCTGCTGACCGAGGACAAGGTGCCGACGCGCCTCGTCGCCTTCTCCGACGATCTCGACGGCCTGAGGAAGGTCCCGGACAACGTGCCGAACAAGGAGTTGCTGACGCAGCACCTCGGCCGCGCGCTCACCGCCGTGCCCGATCCCTTCGGCACCCATGACAGCTTCGGCGCCCACAACAACGCCCGCCTGCGCGGCTTCCTCGACCAGTTCGGCTTCGACTACGAGTTCGTCTCCTCGACCGCCATGTACCGATCGGGTGCCTTCGACGCGACGCTGCTGACCGCGCTGGAGCGCTTCGACGCCATCCAGGCGATCATGCTCCCCACTCTCGGCGAGGAGCGCCGTGCCACCTACTCACCCTTCCTGCCGATCCACCCGGAATCGGGCGTCGTCATGCAGGTGCCGGTGGAAGAGCGCAACGTCGCCAAAGGCACCATCGTCTGGCGCGACCCGGCCTCGGGCCAGCGTTACGAGACGCCGGTGACCGGCGGCCACGCCAAGATGCAGTGGAAGCCCGACTGGGCCATGCGCTGGACGGCGCTCGGCGTCGACTACGAAATGGCCGGCAAGGACCTGATCGATTCCGTGACACAGTCGGGGAAGATCTGTCGGGCGCTGGGCGGTACGCCGCCGGAAGGCTTCAACTACGAACTCTTCCTCGACGAGAACGGCCAGAAGATCTCGAAGTCCAAGGGCAACGGCCTGACCATCGAGGACTGGCTCTCCTATGCCTCGCCGGAGAGCCTGTCGCTGTTCATGTACCAGAACCCGAAGAGCGCCAAGCGGCTCTACTTCGACGTCATCCCGCGCAATGTCGACGACTACCTGACCTTCGTCGAGAAGTACCCGGCGCAGGACGAGAAGGCCCGGCTGATGAACCCGGCCTGGCACATCCATTCCGGCACGCCGCCGACGGTCGAGGTGCCGATCTCCTTCTCCATGCTGATGAACCTCGTCTCGGTGTCCAACGCGCCGGAGAAGGGCGTGCTCTGGGGCTTCATCCGCCGCTACGCGCCCGACGCCTCGCCGGAGCGGAACCCGAAGCTCGATGAACTCGCCGGCTATGCGGTGAGCTACTTCCATGCCTTCGTGAAGCCGACCAAGGTCTACAAGGCCGCCGACGACGTGGAGCGCGAGGCGCTGGAGGCGCTCTCCGCCGCCATCATGGCGCTGCCGAAGGACGCCAGCGCCGAGGACGTGCAGGGCGCCGTCTACGATGTCGGCCGTGCCATCCCGCGCTACCAGGACCTCAAGGCCAAGGGCGCCACCCCGGAGAAGCCGGGCGTTTCGGCCGAATGGTTTTCGGCCATCTACAAGGTGCTGCTGGGGCAGGAAAAGGGCCCGCGCTTCGGCTCCTTCGCCGTGCTCTACGGCCTCGACGAGACGCGGGCGCTCATCCGCAAGGCGCTGGCGGGCGAGTTCGTGAAAGGGTGAGGCCGATGTTGGGCGGGCCGGACGGCGGCGCGCCTACTGGCTCACCCACATGATCCGCGCCATCCAGGCGATCTCGGAGACCGGGAAGCTGCGGTCGCCATGGGCGGCGTTGAGCGAGGTCAGTTCCACCGTCCGGTTGGTCTGGCGCTTCAGCTCCTTGGCCATGATCTCGCCCTCGGCGGTCTGCAGCACCACGCGGTCGCCGCGGCGGATCGGCGCCGTCGGCGACACCACGATCCGGTCGCCGTCGCGATAGACCGGCAGCATGGAGTCGCCCTGGATCTCCAGCGCATAGATGGAGTCGTCGGGCACGTCGGGGAACGAGACCTCGTCCCAGCCGTTGCCGGCGGGAAAGCCACCGGCGTCGAAATAACCTCCCGCGCCAGCCTGGGCGAATCCGAGGATCGGAAGCGGCCTTGTGCTCATCCTCGACCCCCCGACGAGCGAGACGAATTCGCCGAAGCTGGTGCCCGTCGCATTGAGGACCTTGGCGACCGATTCCGTCGACGGCCAGCGTTCGCGGCCGTCCAGCATCACGCGCTTCGACTTGTTGAAGGTGGTGGCATCGAGGCCGGCGCGCTTGGCGAGGCCGGAGGCGGACAGACCATTGGCCTCCGCCAGCCGATCGATGGCGGCCCAGATGTCGGCGTGGGAAAACATGTCAATCTCCCGGGCGGGCGCTCCGCCACGCGGCGTTCTTCCGACCCAGGGATACGCAACAATATCAGGAAGAACGTCCGCTTATAGGACTATTGACCTTCCGTTGCCCTGTCAATTGGAATATACGCTGCTCGGGCGAGCGAAGCCGCCGCGACCAGGATTCCGGGACCATGACCATCATCTATAAGATATCGCCGCGCGAGGCATGGCAGCAGGCGGAGGCGACCGGACGTTTCACTGGCGCGCCGGTGGACCTGAAGGATGGCTACATCCACTTCTCGACCGCCGCACAGGCGCGCGAGACGGCAGCGAAGCACTTCGCCGGCATGGCGGATCTCGTTCTCGTCGCCGTCGATGCCGACAGCTTCGGCCCGGCGCTGAAGTGGGAGCCGTCGCGCGGTGGGGCCCTCTTTCCCCACCTCTATGCCGCGTTGCCGATGAGCGCGGTGCGCTGGGTGAAGCCCCTGCCGATCGGCGCCGATGGCCTCCACCTCTTCCCGGCCATGGACGACTGAGGCCGAGTTGACAGGCTGTGCGGCGTTGGCGAGCCTGCCGTTCTGGTCAAGGTGGAGAGGTCCGATGTATCGCGCTCTCACGCGGGGCATCCAGGTGACGGTCACCCCGGAATACATGCCGGAGCGCTCCGACCCCGACGAGCGCCAGTTCTTCTGGACCTATCACGTCGAGATCCTGAATCTCTGCGGCGAGCGGGTCCAGCTGCGGTCGCGCTACTGGAACATCACCGACGAGAACGGCCATACGCAGGAGGTGCGGGGCGCCGGCGTCGTCGGCGAGCAACCGGTCATCGAGCCGGGCGCCGCCTTCGAATACACATCGGGTTGCCCGCTGACGACGCCGACCGGCATCATGGTCGGCCACTACCTGATGATCAACGAGCGCAACGAGACCTTCCAGGCGGAGATCCCCGCCTTCTCGCTCGACAGTCCCTTCACCAACCGCACCGTCAACTGACAGGCCTCAGGCGAAGGCCCGCACCAGCTGGATCAGGGCGAGGCTTGCGACGAGGAGGCCGACCACCCCCATGAGCACGTGGGGACTCAGCCGGCGGACGATGAACCCGCCGAAGGGCGCTGCCAGGACTCCGCCGATCACCAGGGCGGCGATGTGCTGCAGATGGGTCGCACCGAGCTCGATGAAGAAGGTGGTCGATACCGCGACCGTCACGAAGAACTCTGCCGCATTGACCGAACCGATGACGGTGCGCGGTGCGTGGCCGGAGCCGATGAGCGTCGAGGTCACCATGGGCCCCCAGCCGCCCCCGCCGATCGCGTCGAGAAATCCCCCGACCAGCCCCAGCGGAGCTGCGTGCGACGTCTTCGCATCGTCGCTTGTCGGGCTCAGGCGAAAGGCCTTCATCAGGATGAGAAGGCCGAGGATCAGCAGGTAGGCGGCGATGAAGGGTCGGATCGCCTTGCCGTCGATGTTGGACAACACGTAGGCGCCGAGAACGCCTCCCACGACGCCGGACAGGCTCAGCGCCAGGAACAGTCGCGGCTGGATGTTGCGGAAGTAGAGATGCGACAGGCCCGAGATACCCGTGGTGAAGACCTCGGCGGCATGGGTGGCCGCGCTCGCCTGGGCCGGTGGCAGGCCGAGCGACAGCATCGCCGTCGTTGCAATGAGCCCGAAGGCCATGCCGAGAGCGCCGTCGACGAGCTGGGCGAAGAAGCCCACAGCAATGAGGAGGATGAACTCGAGCGTCATGAGACCCCGTGGCTGATTCAGGGGCCATCATACAGCAGCAGGGACAGCCTCGCTTCCCGCAAGGCGCAGGTCAGAGTGCCGTCAGCCCGCCATCGATGACCAGAGCATGGCCGGTCATGAAGGAGTTCTCCGGCGAACAGGCCCAGAGCATGGCCTGGACGATTTCGTCGGCCGTCCCCGGTCGCCGCATCGGCATGGTCTGGACGAGGCGGCCCACCATCTCCTCATGTGTCCGTCCGGGCTGAGCGAGGGATTCCGTCAGCATCGGCGTCTCGGCAAAGGCCGGGCAGATGGCGTTGATACGGATGCCCTTGCGCGCCACTTCCGCCGCCGTGGTCTTGGTCAGACCGATCACCGCATGCTTGGCCGCCGCATAGGCGGCGAGCAGCGGCGCGCCGGTCACGCCGGCCACCGAGGCGGTGTTGAGGATGACCCCGCCGCCCTGCCTCTCCATAACCGGGATCTGCGCCTTCATGCCGTGGAAGACGCCCATGACGTTGATGTCGAACATCCGCCGCATGACCGCTTCGTCGGTATCGACCAGTTTCATGGTGCCGTGGGCGACGCCGGCATTGTTGAGGGCGACGTCGAGCCGCCCGAGCGCATCTGTGCCGGCCGCCACGAGATCGGCGACCGCCGCGCCGTTGCCGACATCCGTCAGGCGAGTGACCACCTTCGCACCCGCCGCCTCGGCGAGGCGTCGCGTTTCTGCGAGGCCCGCCTCCTGGATGTCGCCGAGAACGAGGCTCGCGCCCTCCGCCGCGAAGCGCTCGGCGGCGCGCCGGCCGAAGCCGCTGGCCGCTCCCGTGATCAGGACGACCTTGCCCTCGTAGCGACGCATCCCGGTCATCACGGACCCTTCTCGATCACATCCACCGCCATGCGCGCCAGGATCGGGATGTTGTCCTTCACCTGAAGTGCCCGCTCGGGGTTCGAGGCGTTGCCCGACAAGGCACGCTTCAGCACGCCCTGCAGGATGGCCGCCATGCGGAAGAGGCAGAAGGCGAGGTGGAAATCCCAGTTGGGAATGCCATCGAGGCCAGTGCGCTGGCAGTAGCGGGCGACGTATTCCTCTTCCGTCGGAATGCCGATGGCCTTGCGTTCGATCCCCGCGAGGCCGCGAAAGGAGCCGGCGTGTGGAAGCCGCCAGTGCATGCACTGGTAGGCGATGTCGGCAAAGGGATGGCCGATGGTGGAAAGTTCCCAGTCGAGGATGGCGAGCAGGACGGGCCTGTCCTTGGCGAAGATCATGTTGTCGATGCGGTAGTCGCCATGCACCAGCGAGGAGCGCCCGTCATCGGCCGGCAGGTTCGCCTCGAGCCAGGCGATGACCCGGTCGACATCCGGCAGGTGCTCCGTTTCCGAGGCGCGGTACTGCTCGGCCCAGCGCGACAGCTGGCGGGCAAAGTAGTTGCCGGGGCGGCCGAAATCGGCAAGGCCGACGGCTGGCGGATCGACCATGTGCAGCGCCGCCAGCGCCGCGTTCATCGCGTCGTAGATCGCCGTGCGGTCCGCCTGCGAGACCTCGGGGATCGCCGGATCCCAGATGATCCGGCCGTCGACGAATTCCATGACGTAGAAGGCGGTGCCGATGACGCTCTCGTCCTCGCAGAGCACATGCATCTGCGGAACGGGAACCGGCGTCGCGCCGAGCGCCTTCATCACCCGGTATTCGCGGTCCACCGCATGGGCGGATTTCAGCAGCTGGCCGGGCGGCTTCTTGCGCAGCACGGCGCGGCCACCCGCGTGGGTGAGCATGAAGGTCGGATTGGACTGCCCACCGGCGAACTTCTCGGCCTTCACCGGCCCCCTGAAGCCGGGCCAGTGCGCTTCGAGATAGGCGCCGAGCGCCGCTTCGTCGATGGTCATGGCAGGCGTGGCCAAGGTCATGCTCCCTGAAGGTCTTTCCGGACGGCAGGCGCGGAGCCCACCGTCCTCCGGCCGCGGGGCGGCCGGGCGAAGTCTGCCACGCCATCCGCCCGCCCGTCCTCTCCGACGGACGGACGACGGCGCGTGTGCCGGTCAGACGACCTCGAACAGGCCGGCAGCTCCCATGCCGCCGCCGATGCACATGGTCACCACCACATGCTTGGCGCCGCGGCGCTTGCCCTCGATCAGCGCATGGCCGGTGAGGCGGGCGCCGGAGACGCCATAGGGATGGCCGACGGCGATGGCGCCGCCGTTGACGTTCAGGCGGTCGGCGGGAATGCCGAGCGTGTCGCGGCTGTAGAGCACCTGCACGGCGAAGGCCTCGTTCAGCTCCCACAGGTCGATGTCGTCGACGGTCATGCCGGCCCGCTTCAGCAGCTTCGGCACAGCGAAGACCGGGCCGATGCCCATCTCGTCCGGCTCGCAACCGGCCACGGCGAAGCCCTTGAATATTCCGAGCGGGGTGAGCCCGCGCTTCTCGGCAAGCTTGGCCTCCATCACAACCGCCATGGAGGCGCCGTCGGAGAACTGGCTGGCATTGCCGGCGGAGATGACGCCGCCCTCGAGCGCCGGGCGGATCTTCGCGACGCCCTCGTAGGTCGTGTCGGCGCGGATACCCTCGTCCTCGGAGAGGGTCACCTCCTCCTCCCAGGTGCGCACGACCTCCTTCTTCTCGTTCAGTTCCGACTTGAGCATCTTCGTCGTGAAGGGAACGATCTCCTGGTCGAACTTGCGGCCCTGGCGGGCGGCGGCGGCGCGGAGCTGGCTCTCGACGCCGTACTGGTCCTGCCGCTCGCGGGAAATGCCGTAGCGCTTGGCCACCATCTCCGCCGTCTGCAGCATCGACCAGTAGATCTCCGGCTTCTTCGCCTTTAGCGCCGGGTCCTGGAAGTTCGACTTGTTGGCCTGGTTCTGCACCAGCGAGATCGATTCGACGCCGCCCGCGACGTAGATGTCCGCCTCACCGGCGATGATGTTCTGCGCCGCAGTGGCGATCGTCTGCAGGCCCGAGGAGCAGAAGCGGTTGATGGTCATGCCCGAGGTGGTGATCGGGCAGCCGGCCGAGAGCGCGATCTGGCGGGCGATGTTGCCGCCGGTCGCGCCTTCCGGCGTGGCGCAGCCGACGATCACGTCCTCGACCTCGCCCGGGTCGATGCCGGCACGCTGGATGGCATGCTTCGCCGCATGGCCGCCCATGGACGCGCCATGGGTGTTGTTGAGCGCGCCCTTCCAGGACTTCGCCAGGCCCGTGCGGGCGGTGGATACGATGACAGCTTCACGCATGGGTCTCTCCTGACGTGGTCCTGAAATGCGAAGGCTCAGGCGCGGGGCGGCAGGGCAATGCCCTTGGCCGCCGCGGCCTTCATGGCGAACTTGGCAGTCTGCTCGAAGGCGCCCTGCAGCGCCTTCTGGCCGGCCGGGTTCGAGATGTCGTCGAAGCGGGCGGCGATGGTCTCCGGCGTGCGCTCGGCCTCGTCCAGCCAGATGCCGTCGGTCTCGTAGATGATGGTGCGGGCGAAGGCGCCCGCGCCGGCGCAGAGGATGGTCCGCGACGGGCCCTTCTCGCTGACGAGGAAGAGCACGCCGGGCGTGATCGACTCGGGCGTCAGCAGCGCCAGGGTCTCCGGCGACATCAGCTCCTCGGTCATGCGGGTGGCCGCCGTCGGCGCCAGCGTGTTGACGCGGATGTCGTTCTTCGCGCCCTCCTGGTGCAGCA
>VFQR01001504.1_pt1 | contig 17776 bp, 15 predicted proteins | sample 3512321 | NCBI WGS metagenome assembly VFQR01 (sample SAMN10412374, study PRJNA504923) | tailings metagenome | isolation source: Relicate 3 Philex TSF1 revegetated site | place: Philippines: Tuba, Benguet | collected 2017-08-29
CTCATATAGTTTGGCGCATCTGCATACAGAATTGGTATAACCCGCCCCGGACGAGCAAGACACCACAAGAGTCAAGCTAAAGCACCAAATTACCTTCGCCCTACCCTACTGATTACGTCTTGGCAGGTAAACGAGAAATTGTCCATAAAAACAGCACGAATATAAAATAAATGACACCAACTAGCCCAAACTCAATCAAAGGAATATAAGTTATTTCGTAAATTCTGCCTAAACCACGTTCAGTTAATGTATAAACTGCTAATACACTCACTAAAAAACCTACGTAGATAGTACGTTTAGTCCAGGTACCCACAGGCAAACCGTGGAGTTGGGTAATAATGAGAATGCCAATAAAACCAAAAAGAAAAGTCGGCCATTTCGTTTGTCCCAGCATCCAAGCCACAATTACACTATGTAAAAGCACCATAATTTCTAAAGTAAATGTCCACCAAAGATTGACATGGGCGCGATTAAAAATTAATGATGATTGCAGCAGCAACAAAAACATATAGAGAAAACCAATTAAGTGCCCCGAAGTGGCTTCCATTGGATGGTACCAAAAGGTGTAGATAGCGGCGAAGGAAAAAAAGTAACCGTGGTACAGCTTGATAATTTGCAAAAACTGTTGATGAAATGGGACGGGATTGCCAAAAAACAAACCTCGTCGAGGCGTTTCTAAAATTAGTACGAAAACTAATAAAAGTACCACCGCTCCTTGAGAAGCCCAAATTGAAGTATCTTGAGCCAAAGCATCGTACCAAATATATGTCTGGAGAAAGTGCAAAGCTGTAAATGTCAGATTAATACCAAGCATCAAATAATTAATTGGGTGCAAGGCTGATTTGTATTTCAGCTGCGTTTGCTGTGCCCACCAAATACACCCCCAGATGCTCAATTGATGCCCAAGATACATACCCCAAGCTGTGACTCGGCTCCAAAAAGTTGGATTGGCAAGCTTCCAGTAGTACCAGTTTAATCCTTGGTCAGGAAGTTTGGTTATACTTGCAGGAATGCTTCCACCCAACCAAATTCCATAGGTAAGGAGGATACTGACAAATATGCCTATAAATAATACTCGGCGACCAGTCATACTGATTTTGGATTTTGGATTTTAAATTGTAGATTTGGGATTAAAAAACTGTTGCTAATAACTATTGAGCTTGGTGATAAAATATTGTGATTTTTTTATCTAGCAACACGTTCTACTTTTGATTGAGATGCACTTTTAGTGACTCGCAAATTCAAAATCAAAGCTAACAAAATTACTATCGCTCCACTCAAGAACGGAGCGGAACTGCCAAATTTCATAAAGCTAGCTCCTGCCCAAGTTGGCCCGAAAATACGGGCTAATGCAGAGGAAGAACTGGCAATTCCTAATATTTGTCCTTGTTCTTCTGGGGCTGTAATCTGAGAAATTAAGCTGTTTAATATTGGTTGACTGATACTAATTCCCCACGCCACCAGTGTGGTGGCTGTTAACAATAAAATTAAGGTTTGTGAGAATCCTATGATTAGTAATCCCAAACCTAATCCAAATATCCCTAAAAACAGTAATTTGATTTCTCCAAAATATTTTTTGAGAGATCCGATGAGTCCTCCTTGAATGATTGTACTTACAATCCCCATGAAGGCAAAAAGATAGCTAGTTTGTTGGGGGCCCCAATTTAATTCTTGTCTAGACCATAAAGCCAATGTAGAATCCATAGCTGCAACGGCAAAAGTTACTAAAAAGTAGATGCCAATCAAGATACACAATTGTGGACGCTTGGATAGTTGTAGCCAGTTTAACTTTGGCCGATGCTGTCGTTCGGCTTGGATTTTAGCTTCGATGTGAGAATTTAGGGATTCTGGAAGTAATATCAAAGCACAAAGCCATGCTAATAAAGATAATCCAGCTGCGAATAAGGACGGCAGATGGAAGTTAGCATTGTTGGGATCGGGCCCTGTGAGAATACCTCCAATTGCTGGGCCGAGGATAAAGCCAAGACCAAAAGCTACTCCCATTATGCCCATACCACGAGCTCGATTTGCTGGAGTGGTAATATCTGCTATGTATGCCTGAGCAGTGGCAATATTCCCTGCCACGATCCCGGCAAAACCACGAGCAAGAAACAAAATCCATAATGAGTTGGCAATGCCTAAGCCTATGTATGCAATTACAGAACCTGATAAAGTTAGTAATAAAATTGGACGCCGACCGTAGCGATCGCTAAAACTGCCCCATAATGGTGCAAATAAAAATTGCATTAAAGAATAAATAGCTACCAAAAGAGTAGCCTCATTTGGATTTGCGCCAAATTTTTGAGCATACAAAGGCAGTGTTGGTAGGATAATGCCAAAGCCAAGTAAATCTATAAATACAGTCAAAAATAAGACAAATATCGCTTTGCCATTATTTTTATTCTCCATAGGTGCAATTCACTTTGATAAAAATATCTATAACTTTAATTAGTTTTTTCGATATCAGAGAGCGCTTGTTAATCCACGATAATCAATCAACTCAACCAAATTTGTCGAATTTCAACGTGGTTTAGCCAAATTGCGTGGAACAAGCCTACTATAAAAATCAAACCAATAATACTACTAATGAAAGCAACTATAATCTCGTGCCTCCGTATAGCTTTTTGTATCTTCGCGTCTATAATCTCTTCTAAATCTTTGTATGTCATTTAGTTTAATTTAGCTTCTAGCAAGAATGATGTTGGACTTATGTATATATTCAACCGGACTATCTACGAAACTTCTAACTTATTTACCCAATTAGTACCAAACTGTTAGAGCTTATTACCAATTAAGCTTATTACCAATCCTTGAAGAAAGGTATACAGATAAATGAAAACTAGAATGAGGAAAGGAGTGAACTATATGGCAAGTTTATACAGACTAGTACTTTAATACAGTCTGGAACAACTCAAACATATATGAAACTAACAGAAAACACCACCAGGAAAAGAATACAAATTAACTTCAACTACAAATTTTCGCACTCAACATACATAGAAACCCATTGCTTGACGCTAGGTTCCTCTGTTACAGAACGATGTAGTTGTAAATAATCCATAAGCCACGATGTCATAATAATACATTTTGCAAAATCTAGATAGTAGTTTTGTAAATTTTTTATTGATAATTATTAACCGATGTAATCTTGATTACATTTTGTAACATAAGTGTGGTTGCTCAATACATAATGGCGTGACTGGAGAAGTTTTTGCTCAAAGAACGAACGATAGCAATCATTTTTTGAAAAAGATTAACTGGAGTGATAGCTAATCATCAAAGGAACTTTTCAAGCTATAGGATAACTACAGACAGATTTAATTGAATTGATAACCTGGGTTAACAGTTTGTTATGGAAACAATAACATCCAGCACAATTAGTAAATTCCAGTTTCCCAGAACATCAGCCAAAGTAGGACAGAATTCAAACAGCCATTATTTCCGACTTTGAGACTTACTTTATCTACTTCACCACTGTATTCTGGGGGAATGGTGGAACGTTTTACCAAAGGTGGAGGAAGTTGGTTTTGTTCATAATGCCCGCTTCACTCTTTGTATAAGTTAGGACTTACGCAAAAGTATGAATAAACTAACCGCAAAGACGAGGCAGTGCGTTGGGCGGGTTCCCCGACTTGAAGCAACTGCCGTGCAAAGGGCACGAAGTTATAAGAGTTTGAGAGAGTTCTTGCGTAAGTCCTATAAGTGAATAAATCCATCGCTGCGAAGAATCCCAATATCACATTTACTTATTTGTATAAATTTCTTTTCTCTACTTAAACGGGAACAAGGTAGCAATCTTTCTTTCTTGTCTCCCCCATCTCCCCATCTCCCCATCTCCCCATCTCCCCATCTCCCCATCTCCCCATCTCCCCACTCCCTCACATAAAAAGCCCGGTGGTTAACACCGAGCTTTTTATGTTGGGTTATATACCCCGGAGGTTTAGTTATAGAGTTTCAGTATAAATTGTTTATCTGATAGAGACTACTAATCCACGGTTGGGGATTCCGGAAATTTACAAAATTTTTTATTTATTTTTACTAATGCTTTGATGTTAAAGCATTAATTTGATTAAATCCATAGAAATACATTAAATTTTTATAAAGAATGATACATATAGGATTCTTATTTGATTTTTGAAAAAAAACTAGGTACGCTTCTACTTTCTTTTCCCTGTTAAGAGTTCGCTGTTCCCTCCCTATCGCGCTTGCACTGCGCGAACGCGCACCACACAAGTATGTTCAGCTATCAAATCGGATTCCCATAGCGATTAGACATCATCAATGCCATAAAATTTGTGATTTGATTAGCTATGAACAACGAACTTCAAGAGCAGATTGCCAATCTTACTTCTGAAAAACAACAACTTTTACTCAAGGTTTTCTTACTTAAAAGTCTCTTAACTTTCATTATTCTAAATTAATTATTTGTTACATACCTATAAATTTTTACACCAACTTAGTTCTTTGCAACCTTGATTATAACGTTAGCTTTGGCTTCAATTCAATCCACTGGAAAGCCGGATACAGAGAGCATTCCAAAGTATTGGATGTGCTATTTAGGAATTTTATGCACGGTACTGAAAAAATCAACTAAGAAAATCTCTTAACTGTCTTAACTGTCTTAACTGTCCGATGACAATTTTCTTAAGTGTCTTAAGTGTCCTTGTATTTCAATCAAAATTTTGAAATACTTTCAACTATTCTATCCACACGTAATACTCAAACAATGCAGCTAATATAAAATTGCATAATATACGCAGAGATTAAGTATGAATTATAAGTAATGACTGATGACTAATGACTGTTGACTGATGACTGATGAGTGTTGACTAATGACTAACTATAATAATTTCGCTTTTTAATAAGCATTGTAGTGGTATTACTATACATTATTACCTGGGAAATAAATTTCCTGGATGTAATATCAATCCGCAGTTTTTAAAATTGTTCAAAATATCGATCGCCAATACAAGTATGATGTTTGACACGAATAGTTTTTGCAGACTTCTAATAGTTACAGGAATGACGATTTTTACATCTTCTATTTTTCCCTGTAATGCTCAGGCTGAATCTTTAAGCGAGAAACAAAACATATTAATTGCCCAAAATCTTGGGGGAATTGTACGAAAAATACCCTTAGAAGAAGTACCAGTTCCTTCTATGTCTGCCGCAAAAACAGTTACTAATGCTCAATTCAATCAAGCCCGGATTGAAATGAAATCAGATGGTTCTTTAATATATATAATCCGAGGCAAAAATCAACAAGGCTTTGAAGTTGAAGCACAAGTTACTCCCACCGGCACTATTACACAAGTTGATGAGCAAATAGACTCCAGTGGAGTTCCAGAAATTGCTGTCAAAGCTTTTAAACGATGGGCACCAAATGACCAATTAATCAGTATTTGGCGGAGTACTCGTCTGGGAGAACTTTATTATCAATTTGTGATTCAGGATTTTTGGTTAGAAGTTTCTCCTGATGCTAATAAAGTGATGATTTTCCGTAAAAAACTTAATATAACTTAGAAAATGTGTTTGAGAATTTAGATTGTAAAACTTCCAAATCTAAATTCTCAATTTAAAATTTTTTGAAAAAAATACAGTAATCAAGGTGAAAATCATTAATTATCGACAAATTTTTACTGCCACATTAGTAGCTACCACAACAATTAATTTCACCACGAATGCTGCTTTTGCTCAATTACTCAGAGGGGCTGGTGATTCTTTTGCTCAACCTCTGATAGAACGCTATAGCCAAGAATACGAAAAAGAAACAGGTGAAAAATTTAAATATAGCGCCGTTGGCATTGCTGGTGGTATTCGGTTGTTCATGAAAAACTCTGTAGACTTTGGCGCTAGTACTTTAATTCCCACTCCCATTGAAATCAATCAAATGGAAGATGGCTTATTAACTGTGCCAATGGCGGGAGGTGCAGTGGCCATCGTTTATCATCTCAAAGAAGTGAGTAGCGATGTCAAGTTAACTCGCGAGCAATTAGCAAAAATATTCACAGGTCAAATTAGCAATTGGCAACAAATTAATTCCCGACTTCCGAATAAAAAAATCCAAGTTGTAGTTAATTCAGAAAACTCCGGTACTAGCTTTATTTTGACGAAATACTTGCAGAAAATTACCGCAGGTAAAATCCTAGCCAGTAGAAAACCAGATTGGGGATTTCAGGTATATGCAGCTTTAAGTCAAGATAGTGAAATCGCCGGGGAAGTTAAAAGAATTGATGGTGCCATTGGCTACGTGCAAACAAACGTTGCTCTGGCAAATAAACTAGCGATCGCCAGTCTTGAAAATCAAGCCGGTAAATATATCAAACCAACTTTAGAACAAACCAAAAAAGCCCTAGCAAATATCAAATTTCAACAAAATTTCACCACAGAAGATATCCAAGATCCAGAAAGTGGCTATCCTTTGGTAAGTTTAACTTGGCTGCTTGTGCATAAAAAGTATCCCAGCCAAAATACTCTGCAAAAAACTCAAAATTTGCTGAAATGGGTTTTGACCAAAGGACAAAGTTTTAATGAAAATTTAGGATATACCAAAGTTCCTGAGGATGTTACTCCCAAATTAATTGAAGCTGTGAACAATGAAATGGGACTCCGCCCCTATTAAAGTAAAGAATTGACAATTTACAATTCACAATAAATAATACTTAGAGCTTGCAAAGTGCGTCACTTAGATAAAAGCTTTGAGTATCAATACATTATTGCCGAAATTTTTGATTTAAAAAAATCTCTTACAGCATTTGGTTGTGTGGATGAGTCAGAGCAAAATAATGAAAAAATTCGATGTTTCCGTTACTCTTACTTCAGTAATTCTCAGTGGTAATTTTTTAACTTCATCGCCAGTTCTCGCCCAAATTAATTTAAACAATGATGATGCTGTTAAAGCAGAAAATTTAAGTACAGTCAAGGATTTTCAACTATCATCTGAGAACCAATTAACATTAATCAGTTCTGACTTTTTATCTGATGTACAAGAGTTAAAGCCCAACTCAACCATACAATCACCTTCTGAGTTAGGGAACAGCGAAAACTCAAAATTTGTGGCAGATTCGCTGGAAAATCAACAAATTCCAGAGATTACGGTATCTGAAACCCAAAAACAATATAGTAATACTCCTCCTGAATTAGAACAAATTGTCAATGTTAATCAATTACAAGATGTCACTCGTGACCATTGGGCTTATGAAGCGCTGCGTAACTTAGTAGAAAAATATCAATGTATTGATGGTGATGGACAGGGAAATTTTAATGGTAATCGGGCAATGACCCGTTATGAATTTGCCGCCGTCCTAGACAATTGTTTGCTAAAAGTTGTCCGGTCAATTTCCACTTTGAACAATAAATTTGCTAGTCAAGAAGACTTAACAACTTTCCAAAGACTGCAAGAAGAATTTGGCCGAGAATTGCAAAATATTAATGCAAAAATAGACAGTTTAGAAGAAAAGACAGCCTTAATTCAACAGCGCCAGTTTAGCACCACTACAGTTTTGAGGGGTGCGGCAGTATTTAATTTAATTAGTGGGTTTGGTGACAGAAAAGCAGTTCCTCCTGGTAGTAATCCCACAGAAAATTTAACTGCAAATACTAGTTTATCAACACTAGCAAATTTAACTTTTGATACTAGTTTTACAGGTAAAGATAGATTAAGAACCCAGCTTCTAGCAGGTAATATCAATGGTTTTGGCAGTAATGTTACTGGCACAAATATGACTAGTTTAACAGGTGCGGTAAACACTGGTAATAATGTGATATTAAGCTCGCTATTTTATGAATTTCCCATAGGCGATCGCGGTATACTGGCAGTTGCTCCAGTAGCAGACTTTCCAACTCGGATTTTTCCGGCTCTTAATCCTGTTAGCTCAATTTCCACCTTTGGTGCAGAAAGTCCCATCTACTCCTTTGCTTTTGGTGGTGGTGCAATAGCTTATTATCAATTCACAGACACATTAGCCGCAGGTATTAGTTATTTAAGTAGTTCTAGTAACGCTGCCAATCAAGGATTATTTAATGGTCAATATACTGCTTTAACTCAAGTAACTTATACTCCATCAGATAAAATCGGCATTGCTTTTACCTACGGTCATTACTACGCCCCAGAACCTGGTTTAACTATTAACATCACAGGGAGCAAGGGTAGTCAATTTGCTCAATTACCATTTGGTGGCAATACACCAACTTCCTCCGATGCTTTTGGTCTACAATTCACATATAAATTGACTGATAAATTAATTGTCGGCGGTTGGACTAGTTACTTTAAGGCTCAAGCTGAGGGTTCACCCACGATTAGTAATCTCAACGGTTCCAAAGGCGCTGATGCAGACATCTGGAGTTGGGCTTTTACTGCATCATTAACAGATTTGGGCAAATTAGGCAGTCAATTAAGTTTTGTCTTTGGGATGCCTCCAAAAGTAACAAGCAATGATATTCTCGAACGGCGCGATCCAGATACTTCGTTACATTTTGAATTATCTTATCGTTACCCAGTGACAGACAGAATTTTGATTACTCCGGGTTTTTTAATGATTACAAATCCCGAACACAATACAGCGAACGATACAATTTGGATTGGATTAATGCGAACTACTTTTGTATTTTAAGCACTGAAGTGCTTACTACAAACTCATCAAAACTTTTGGGACAGGCCACTACATCAAAAGCCCGGTGATGAACACCGAGCTTTTAATATGGGGTTATATACCCCAGAGGTTTAGTTATAGAGTTTCAGTATAAATTGTTTATCTGATAGAGACTACTAACCCGCGCTCTGGGATTCCGGAAAATTACAAAATTTTTCTAGATACCTTTACCATGTCTTGATGTTAAAACGTGAATTCCATTAAATGCATACAAATACATGAAATTTTCATGAAAAATAATGCATTCTAAAGAGTAAAAATATTCTGTTTGAGAGTAACGCCAGTATACAAACTCAAGCATCGCTGATTTTAAGCTTTAGATGTGGGCTTTAAAAATAGCCATGCTACAAAGAACGTCGCGGCTGTGAATAGTTGCGTCAAATCCAAGGCTGATAGATAGCCATCTGCAAATGAAGCAATACTGCGATCGGTAATACCAAATACCCAAGATGACAAGCCAAACAGCCAAATCCCATTCTTGAGATTTCCTACAAATTCCTGAGACTGTGATGGTTTTTGGTTTTTCACGATCTTGCTCCCTTGGTGAAAAATTTGGGGATTAGTGAGAATACATGCCTTGAGAAACTTTGTGTGATTCTTAAGGCTGAATTTAGACCCACCTATAAACAATATTAATAAATATTTCAGCTACTTGACTTCACTACCCAGAGGTACATCGAGGAATCTTGACATTCTTTCTTTGGTTCTGTCACCTCAGACAGACGGTAATGAGTTAAGGGACTTCCAGGTAAAAAAATATTCCACAGAAGGCTGTTGACCGTTGACCGTTGACAGTCAGCAGTCAACAGTGAACAGTCAACGACCTAAATCGGAACAATTTATTTTTTGGAGTTCCCTAAGTTAAAAGCTTTACAGTATCAGGGTGCTGAGATTACACAATCTTGGACTGGGGACTGGGGGGATTATGAACTCTGATTCAAACCCCGCCCAAATCCCCTAAAAAATTTTCCTACTGTTCCCTATTCCCCTGTTATCCATGTGTCGCTTTGGAGAATTGGTATTATACCAATTTGAAAAATGATTGCGACAGATGTATAGCCAAAAGCGATTACTACTAACTGTTTCACAATCCAAAATCTAAAATCTAAAATCCAAAATGGTATTAGATTTCTGGATCGACTAAGCGGGTACTGGGACGACTTTGATACAAATCCTGAAGGACTTGGACAACAGAAACTACAGCTACGAGGGCAATGACTGTGATGGGTAACAATCCTTTGCCAAAAATGGCGATCGCCGTCAACACAACTGCACCTGCAAATCGATACTTAGAACGGATTTGGCAATAACGAATCACTCCAAATAGATGGAGAATAGCGACAGATAGCGAGCATAATGCTACTGAACCGCAGATCAGCCATCGATGAGAATCTGGTAAGGCCACAGTAGTCTTGCTCAAGAGAATTTCTTCTACTCCCACTCCCGCCGCCGCAATCCCAATCACTAGGGGTAAATGAGTGTAAAGCCAGAGATTGACAACTGCAACTTTTCCATGCGTTCGTGCAATCTCAATCGGTTTACCGCCCAGATTATCAAAATAAACCCACCACCAGCTAAAAGCAATAATTAAACCAAATACGGCGGAAATTTCGGTTAAAGTATCCCATTCCTGCTGAGAAACACCATTGACCACCGCGATTATTGCTTCACCCAAAACAATAATCGTAAACAGTCCGAAACGTTCTGGTAAATGCGAAGCATGGGGGAGTAGTCTTAGTTGAAACTTGCGTGCTGTTAAAGGTGTGGCAAAGTCAATGATGATTCCCAATGTCCAGAATGCAAATCGCCAAGGGACGGGTATAAATGCTGAAATTAACCAAAGCAAAGCCGCGATCGTAAAACCAATTGCGTAGCGAGTCGTCAAAGGTCGTGCAGAAGGGATGTGTATTCCTGCACGGACGTATTCTATCACCAGCACAGCCCGACCGAGAGCATAGGAAAGGGCAAAACCAGGAGAACTTTCCCCTAAACCGTGGTGTATATTCACAGCCATTGCAGCGGCCGTCAGCATTTGTATCGCAATCAGCAGGCGATGTCCAACATCATCACTATCAAAGCGGTTCGCATAAAATGTAGTGCCAATCCACGACCACCAAACAGGTATAAATAAAACAACAAACTCAAATAATCCGAAAAGTGAGATATCCTCTTTAAGATTGTGGGCGAGTTGAGAAACTGCAACTACAAACACCAAATCATAAAAAAGTTCTAGCCAAGTGGCGTGTCGTTCTTCTTCAGTCTCTTCACCAATACGTAACCTTGGTGGTTGGATAAAATTTGCCATAGTTCCAAGAGCAAATCGGTAATAAGTATCCGTTCGCTCATTTTAAGGGCACAAAGGATCGTTTATTCCTTCTTGGAAGAGACAGGGAAGATGGGAGAGGAAATTTAATCCAAAATCCAAAATCTAAAATCCAAAATTGGTGTCGTCCCAAGGTGCAGGTTTTCTAATTTGTTCCCAAACAGGACTATACAAGGCTTCATGCAATTCCTGTGCCAATTCCACCAATCCTGTATAACCAGCATAGGCATGATGACGTTCGTGGTTGATATCCAAAAAAGGAATTTGTGCTTTTAATGCGGTGTATTGATTACCAGCCCCAGCAATCAATACATCAGCTTTTGTATCTTTGAGTACTGTTAACAATACTTGCGGAGTTCCTTGAGACAAAACAATGCCATCTTGACCAATGAATTGCCTAATTTTGGCTTTTTCTTCTTCTGAAGTCTTTCCTTCAGTGGTAGCAATAACTTCCATCCCTAAGTCTTTGGCTGCTAAAATAAGTGACCAAGTTTTTACACCACCAGTAGAAAGAACAATCCGCTTACCTTTCAATTGAGAACGATAGGGAGCTAAGGCAATATTTAGGGTTGCTGTTTCTTCTGCTATCAACTGTTCTGCACGTTCTTGAAGTTTGCGGGCTGTGAAACTATCTTCAACAAATTCACCTAATTTAGCTGCAATATTTCGCAAGCAACGATTCAAGTTTTCTACACCATAGAAAGATTCTTCTATATAGGGAATTCCATAACGTTCTTGCATTGTTTGTGCCATTTGGATTGCTACGTTTGAGCAAAGCACTACATTTAATTTGGCACGATGAGCATAGCAGACTTCTTGATAACGAGCATCACCTGTGATTTTAGAAAGAACGCGAATTCCTAATTTTTGGAACAGTGGTAAAACATTCCAGGTTTCACCTGCAACGTTATAGTCTCCAACAAGATTAATATCAAATGGTGTGGTAAATTCTGGTTCCGCCGTACCTATGACATAGTTCAATAAGGTTTCATTGCCGATGCGGTTACCTAAATTTTTACTACCAAGAAATCCAGGTGAATCAACATAAATAATTGGAATGCCAATTTTATCTGATGCCAGTTTGCAGACACTATAAATATCATCACCAATCAAAGCAGTTACACAAGTGGCGTAGACAAAAATAGCAGGAGGATTATACCTTTGAGCAATTTCAAGAATTGCTTTGTACAGTTTCTTTTCACCACCAAAAACCACATTACTTTCACCAAAGTCAGTAGTAAAAGCAGTTTGGTAGAGTTGAGAACCTGATGAAAGACTACCATGAGTTGCCCAAGGATTATGAGTGCAGGCAACAGCGCCATGTACTAAATGAACAGCATCAGTAATGGCTCCCACAGAAACCATCGCCCCATCAAAAGGACAATTTCCTTGGGTTGCGCCTGGTTGCGGTAAGTTTGTGCAAGATAGTTTTTTCTTGTCGTGGGATTTTTTTTGGTTATGTTTGCAGGCTGTCTCGTTGATTGTTACTTGATTGTTTTTCATGTCTTTCCTCGCGCTGGAGATAAATACAAAATGACCCGTCATATCAGGTTCGCCTAAATACTTACGATAAGAATGACGCAAAGACGGTGAGACGCTCTAACACGGAGAATTTTGAATCGTAAGTGATTACCCGAACTTGATATCAGACTATAAAAGTGCAGAGATAACGCAGAGTTGGGCATGGGGCATTGAAAGGTGTGGGAGGATGGGGAAAAATTCTTTCCCGCCTCTGTTCCACACTCCCCACTCTCTAAAGTGAAACTTACAGTTAAGATGTGCAGGCTGATATGAATAGTTTTGGCTTTTTGTCTTGATGAATGACAAAAAATTGTCACTGAACGATTAGCACTTTCAGGTGAAACAGCTAACTCCTCTCACATATTGCGTTTCAGAAGACAGACCTGTTAATGCTTCTGCTATTTTTAGCTTGTTTAATGTCAGCATAACATATAGATTATCAAATAATTTGCTTTTTAAATTATTTGATATTCAAATATTTAGGACACAAAATATTTGATGGATTAAATTATGTAGCTTAATTAACCTGTTACGCATTGAAATTGTACATTAACTAGTGAGAGTTGTTCTTTGTCATTTGTCCTTAAAAACACTAATGACTAATGACTATACCTAATTCAATTGTTGGCAATGGTCAATGTCTTTTGATAACCTGTGCAAACTGCTGTCAGAAAAATATCCAGAACGTTTTGCTAGTTGGGTTTTAGGTACACCACAAATTTCAGCCAAAGTCCTGAAAACCGAATTGAGCATTGAACCAATTCGCGCTGATTATGTCACATTTTTACAGCTACAAGGACGCATACTCCACCTAGAATTTCAAACAAAACTAGAGTCTACACCGCCACTACCATTGCGGATGCTAGATTATTGGGTGCGGTTATATCGTTTGTATCGCCTACCAATAACTCAAGTTGTCGTATTATTACTTCCCCCTGCACCAGAAACGATAATTGAAACTGCCTTTGAGTTTGAAACTACTCGTCACGAATATCGCGTAATTTGTATGTGGGAGGAAGATCCCGAACTATTCCTCAATGACCAGGCTTTGTTACCATTAGCACCACTGACCGCAACCACCCAACCCCAAGCTTTGCTGCAACAAGTTGTGGCGAAAGTGAATCAAATTGAACCAACACAACGACCAGAAATTTCCACCTACACCCAAATCTTAGCGGGGTTAAAATACAAAAAAGACTTGATTAGACAATTGTTTCGGGAGGGTATGATGCGCGAGTCAGTAATTTATCAAGAAATTCTCGCTGAAGGCGAACAACGAGGAGAACAAAGAGAACGAATGCTAATTCTCCGTCTGCTAACTCGACGTGTGGGAGAATTACCTCAAGAAGTAATAGAGCAAATTCAAAGTCTGTCGTTAGAACAGTTAGAAAATCTGGGGGAAGCTTTGTTAGATTTTCAAGCGATCGCCGATTTAGAAACCTGGTTTAATACATTAGAGTAGCAAAACTATTATCATTAAACCAGGTAAAAGTCAAGTATTATTTGATTGTTTTTACAACACAATAATTGCCCACATACTAACACCCAAAGCGATCGCTGCTAGATGTTGGCAAAAAAGCGCACTCAAAGATTGTTTGGCAATTTTTTGTGTTAAAAATATTGTCAACAACACCGAAAATATTAAAGTTGTACCTTGCAAAAAACTAATCACAGCAGGATGAGCAACTAACATTGGTAGCTGTTCGCCATTCAAACCAAGGGTAGCAAAACTCACAGGTAAAATTCGTCCGCCTTCACTCAAGCCCAAACGTAGATAATGAGCCAAGTTTCCCCCCAAAACTAATGGTAAATATCCATAGGCAAGCTCTACAAATGATTTTGGTTTCCGGTTAAAGTTGAATAGTTTCAGCAAACCATAAGCTGCAAACACAAAAGCCACTGGAACAATTAACACTAGCAGTGACAATCCCAAGTGTTGCCAAAATACAGTTAAATCCAGCTGTAAACCCAACCAAGATTGCAATTCTGGTAAGCGGTGTAGATATACTCCTCCTAATAACAAAAACAGCAATGCTACTTCATAAGTGCGGGGTGCATGGCTTGTCCATAATTCAATACCGGGAGGACGCAAGTTGAATTCTACAGAACGATGGGGGCAGGCTTTGAGACAAGTCATACACAATACGCAATCTCTGTTATCTTCTAATTGCGCTGGGTGAGAATATAAAGGACAGCCATTTGTTTCCATTCCCTCGCCTTTTTGCGGCCCCCCTTTGTAGCATTGATAAGTGGTACAACTTGCAGAACAAATGCCTTGTTGTGCCCGTAGTTCTGTCATTGATAATTTGGCAAATAAACCATTCATACCACCGATGGGACAGAGATATCGACACCAAAATCGCCGTTCAAAAATTGCCGAAAAAATCATGGCTCCGGCGGTAATTAATAACAATAAACAAGCACTAAGGTAGGCTGTGTTTTCTAAATGCCAAAGTTCTTCCCATAAGAAAATCAGAGTAAATAACCCAAAGAGAAACCATCCGCCCCATTTTTCAGCTTCCTCTCGCGGCCAGCGCTTGAGTTTTCGCGGCCACAACCATAAAGATAGTTTTTGGGTAATTTCTCCGTAAATCATGAAGGGACAAATGGAACACCAAATACGTCCTAAAAACGGAAACAAAAATAAGAAAAAAGGCCACCACCAAGCCCAAAAGAGATTTAAAACAAAATTGCGATCGCGGGTTTGCGGCCCAATAAATAATACCGCAACAAGAATTGCAAAGGCAGTTGCAGTAAAACCATAATTAATTCGATCCGGCCACCACGAACTCCGCAAGAATTTGCGTAAATCGGGATAAACATTTAAAAGATTGACTCGAAATCGCTTTTTCTTTGTTTCGGCTGGCCAAAAGATTTCTTCTGTTAATTCACTAGCATTTTCCGCTTGAACGATCGCTCTTTCTACCAGATTTTTTAATTCTTTGAGATTTCCAGGAAAATCGTAAGACTGTAAGCGGCGCACAGCTTCTGGGGTAATGTGCGGTTTAGGAACGCCTCTAGCACGGACGTAGAGACTGACATAATATTCGACTTGCGCTTGAATATCAGCTTTCCGCACTCGTAGCGGTGGTACTTTAATAATATGACCTACGGAGCGATCGATTGTTGGCAGAGTTTTTTCGGAAACAATGAGAATACGCGCTTTACTAGGACGAGGTTCGGCTTCTGTTTCTTCCGAACGAGCCACAGGTGTATACGTACCTGTTTTGAGCAACTGCGTTACAGCAGGTAATAACTCAGAAGGTAATTCTTGGATATTGTTGAGAACTAGCGTACCTTCTCCCAGCCATTCCAACAGTCCTGGTTTACCGCCAACGCGACCAAATAAATCTGCACCGCTGGTTTGGAGAATTCCACAATTCACTTTAATAATTGGTTCTCGTCTTTTGGGAGAACCAAAGTGAATTAAAGCTGCGATGTTGTCTTTTTCTAACCCTGGTTCACCGAAAATATCAACTGACTCGCGGTCATTAGCAGCTTCTCGAATTTGCTCCCGCAGACGCACAGCATAGCGACTCGTACCGATAATTCCGCGTTGGGCTTTGGTAACTAAATAAGGTCGCAAAGCGATGGAACGTTCTTGTTCGTAGCCAAGTGCAGAGGTGACTTGAGCTAATTCTTGAGCCAATTGGCGGGAAAAAGCCTGAGCAATTTCTGGGTATTGGTTGACTAATTCCCGAAATTGAGCAGCAGGTACAACCCACAAACGACATTCTGTGACAGTGACAATTGTGAATGTGGCTAATTCCTCTAATACCAACTCCTGGAGGTGAATGACTGCTCCAGGAAGAAATCCCCGAACTAAAGCTGAGTTCTTATGATTGGTATTGTCACATTCCAGTTGACCATCTACGAGAATGTAAAGTGCTTCTGGGGTAGTACCTTCCTCCACAAGGTTTACTTGTGCTGGTACGACTTGTTCTTCAATAACTTGGGCGATCGCATTTAATACCTCAGGTGGGAGAATTCCTAAAGTGGTGCGCTCTTGTAACCATGTAACCGTTTCTGGAGATGTCATATCCGGTTCTCCGTGCAGGTTGCCGTATCAAAGGAATTATCCCTTGAAAGCTGGTCAAGAATTCAAAATTCTCAATTCTCAATCGTGAAAATAGTTTAGATTGGCTTACAGTTTGGCTTTTCTTTTAACTTCTCCAGTAAATTCCAAGACCTTGTTTCATTCTTGGAGACAAACAATGGAAGCCAGTATACTGCTTTTTCTATTAACCTATTTGTATCGTCATTCAAATCTTCAATCAATCTTACTACCGATTTAAATCCCAACTTTGGAATTGCAAATTCTAACCAAAGTTTAATAGATTGAGCATTAGATTTTACAATTCCATAATTAAATAACTGCGTTACATAATTTCTTGTATGTAAAACCTTCTTTGCCATTGCTATAGTAATTTGGCTTTTTTCATCGACCATTAACTTGAGAATTTCGTATGCTTCAATTTCAGGTATTGATTTCAAATATTCTAAAATTATCTTTTCTTCATGAGAAGGTAAAGATTTATAAATGCTAGCCTTTATTAACTGTTGGATATTATCATTCATAATTTTATTTGTTGTCAAAAATGATACGCTCTGAAAAGATATAATGGCAAACCTGCGTTACTTGCAAAATTAGCTGATGGTTTGTAGTGACCAGAAAGATTATTCCAGTACTTAATTTGACCTTTATTATTTTTATTGTGCCCAAAGCGAATTTGACCTGCAAAGTCAACGTTGTTACCTCTGGCAATATCAATATGACTTCCCAAGGCAAATTTTTGCCTTGCTATATATATTTGGCCTCCCTGTACTACAAAGTTGTACTCACCATTAGGTGTAAATATTTTTTTGTGAAGTGTTTGATATCTCCACTTATTGCCATCAAAGAAAAGCTGATTGCGTCTAATATAATTAGGAATATCTTCAGGATATAGATTCGGAAAATATCCCAAACCTGAACTCCCTGAGGATGGCAGTCCTGAATCAATGGTATGCCAAGGACTAGGAAATAGTGCAGAATATTTTGTGATATTGGAAAGTCTCAATTGCACATCTGGTGAATTAATTTTGACAATGATTCAGAGAAATTATGGCATTATATCTAGACTCGGCGATCGCATCTGAAGCTGAAATCGTAAAGCATTGGGGTTGGGTAAAGGGTATTACTACTAATCCCACGCTTTTAGCTCAAAGTGACACTCCCCCAGCAACCACGCTGAAAAAATTAGTTACCTTGACAAATGGCCCGTTATACTATCAACTTGTG
>VFQR01001505.1_pt1 | contig 17769 bp, 14 predicted proteins | sample 3512321 | NCBI WGS metagenome assembly VFQR01 (sample SAMN10412374, study PRJNA504923) | tailings metagenome | isolation source: Relicate 3 Philex TSF1 revegetated site | place: Philippines: Tuba, Benguet | collected 2017-08-29
GCCCGTGCCCGGCACGGCCCGTGTACTGGTCGTAGGCGACCACGACCATGCCGCGCGACAGGACGGTGTCGACCTTGCCGTCGATCACCCAACCCTCCCACGCGGAGTGGTCCATGTTCATGTGGTGCTTGTCGTTGATGCCGATCTTCGTCTGCGTGTTCGGGTCCCAGACGACCACGTCGGCGTCGCTGCCGGGGGCGATGACGCCCTTCTTCGGGTACATGCCGAACATCCGGGCCGGCGTGGTGCAGCACGTCTCCACCCACCGCTCGAGCGACAGCTCGCCCTTGACCACGCCCTGGTAGATCAGCTCCATGCGGTGCTCCACGCCGCCGATCCCGTTCGGGATCTTCGAGAAGTCGCCGAGACCGAGCTCCTTCTGGTCCTTGAAGCAGAACGGGCAGTGGTCGGTGCTCACCACCGCCAGCTCGTTCATCCGCAGGCCCTTCCAGAGGTCGCCCTGGTGCCCGTGGCCCATCTGGCCGATGTGGTGCGGATCGTGGTCGCGTGAGCGGATCGGCGTGCTGCACACCCACTTCGAGCCCTCGAAGCCGGGCTGGCCGAGCGTCTCCTCGAGCGTGAGCCACAGGTACTGCGGGCAGGTCTCGGCGAACACGTTGCGCCCGTGGTGGCGGGCCGCGGCCACCTCGTTCAGGGCGTCGCCGGCCGACATGTGCACGATGTAGAGCGGGACGTTGCCGGCCACGTGGCTGAGCACGATCGCCCGGTGGGTGGCCTCGGCCTCGAGCGGCGAGGGCCGCGTGTAGCTGTGGTGGCGCGGGTCGGTCTCGCCGCGGGCGAGCGCCTGCTGGACGAGCACGTCGATGGCGATGCCGTTCTCCGCGTGCATCATGATCACCGCGCCGCAGTCGGCGGCCGCCTGCATGGCCCGCAGGATCTGCCCGTCGTCGCTGTAGAACACGCCCGGATAGGCCATGAACAGCTTGAAGCTGGTGATGCCCTCGTGCTCGGTGAGGTACTGCATCGCCTTCAGCGACTGGTCGTCGACGCCGCCGATGATCTGGTGGAACGCGTAGTCGATGGCGCAGTTGCCGTCGGCCTTGCGGTGCCACTCCGCGAGGCCGTCGAAGACGTTCTCGCCGGCGCGCTGCACGGCCATGTCGACGATGGTGGTGACCCCGCCCCATGCGGCCGCACGCGAGCCCGTCTCGAACGTGTCGCTCGCGAACGTGCCGCCGAAGGGCAGCTCCATGTGCGTGTGCACGTCGACGCCGCCCGGGATCACGTACTTCCCGGCGGCGTCGATCACCGTGTCGCAGCCCTCGTCGGTGAAGAACCCGGGCGCCCCCAGCGCGGTGATGGTCTCACCGTCGATGAGCACGTCCTGGCGCACCGCGCCCGTGGTGGACACCACGGTGCCGTTCTTGATCAGCGTCTTGGCCATCTTCCCCCCAGAGGTCGTGTGCGTCGGTCGGCGCGGTGCCGTCAGCCGCGGACGAGGTCGTCGTACGCGTCGGGACGGCGGTCACGGTAGAACGCCCAACGATCGCGGATGTCGCGCAGCTTGCCCATGTCGAGGTCGCGGACGATCAGCTCCGGCTTGTAGGCGTCGCCCACGTCACCGACGAACTTGCCCTCGGGGTCGACGAAGTAGCTCTGGCCGTAGAAGTCGTTCTCCCCGAGCTCCTCGATGCCCACGCGGTTGATCGCGCCGACGTAGTAGATGTTGGCCACCGCCGCTGCCGGCTGCTCGAGGCGCCAGAGGTACTCGCTGAGGCCGCGGTGGGTGGCCGACGGGTTGAACACCAGCTCCGCGCCGTTGAGCCCGAGCGCCCGCCAGCCCTCCGGGAAGTGGCGGTCGTAGCAGATGTACACGCCCACCTTGCCCACCGCGGTGTCGAACACGGGGTACCCGCCGTCGCCGGGGCGGAAGTAGAACTTCTCCCAGAAACCCTTGGTCTGCGGGATGTGCTGCTTGCGGTACTTGCCGAGGTAGCGCCCGTCGGCGTCGATCACCGCGGCGGTGTTGTAGTAGAGGCCCGGCTGCACGATCTCGTACATCGGCAGCACCATCACCATGCCGAGCTCCTTGGCGACGGCCTGGAAGCGCTGCGTGGTGGGCCCGTCGGGGATGTGCTCGGTGTAGCCGTAGTACTCCGTCTCCTGCACCTGGCAGAAGTACGGGCCGTAGAACAGCTCCTGGAAGCAGATCACCTCGGCGCCCTCGGCCTTGGCGTCGTGCGCGTACTGCTCGTGCTTGTCGAGCATCTCCTCCTTGGTGCCGGGCCAGTCGGTCTGCACCAGCGCGGCCCGCACGGTGCGACCGTGACGAGCCCCCAACGACGTGTCGCTCATGGCGCGGATCGTAATGTGACACGCGGTCACCGACAATGGTTCTATTGTGCCCGCACAAACACTTCACCCCGGAGAGATCGAACGGGAGCACGTGCTCGAACGAACCATCGACGACCGCAGCGCGAAGGGCATCGCCGCCGCCATCGGGCGGATGATCTCCGCGGGTGAGCTCGCCCCGGGCTCGCGCCTGCCGACCGTGCGGGAGCTGTCCCGCTCGCTCGGGGTGTCCCCCACCACGGTGAGCGAGGCCTGGCAGAGCCTCGCCCGCGTCGGCGCGATCGATGCCCGCGGCCGCCGGGGGACGTTCGTGCGCACGCCCACCGGGCCGCGGTCCCCACGGCGCTACCGGCAGGTGACGGCGACGTTCTCGGGCGGCCCCGGCCACTTCGCGTGCGACCTGTCCACCGGCACACCCGACCCCGAGCTCCTGCCCGACCTCGGCCCCGTCATCGCGAGGGTCAGCCGCCAGTCGCTCACCTCCAGCTACCTCGACCGCCCGGTGCTGCCCGCCCTCGCCGAACGGCTGCTCGCCTCGTGGCCGTTCCCGGCGGAGGAGCTGACCGGGGTGGACGGGGCGCTCGACGCGCTCGACCGGGTGGCCGCGGAGGTGGTCCGCCTCGGCGACCGGGTGGTCGTGGAGCACCCCACCTTCCCGCCGCTGCTCGACCTCCTCGACCAGCTGGGGGCCGAGGTGCTGGGCGTGGATGTCGACGCCGACGGCATGCTGCCCGACGGCCTGGAGGCCGCGCTGGGCGCGTCGCCCGTGGCCGTCTTCCTCCAACCGCGGGCGCACAACCCGACCGGCGCGACGCTGTCGGTGGAGCGGGCCGCGCGACTGGCCGCCGTGCTCGCCGCCGCACCCGGCCCGGCGCCGGTCGTCGTGGAGGACGACCACGCCGGCGACATCGCCTCGGCCCAGTGCGTCAGCCTCGGGGCGTGGTCGCCGGACACGACCGTGCACATCCGCAGCTACTCGAAGAGCCACGGCCCCGACCTGCGGCTGGCGGCGGTCGGAGGCGCCGGCGAGGTGATCACCGCCGTGGCCAACCGCCGGCTGCTTGGCCCTGGCTGGAGCAGCCGCATCCTGCAGTCGGTGCTGCTCGAGATGCTCGACGATCCCGCGACCGGCAACGCCGTCGCGCACGCGAGGGAGGAGTACCGCCGCCGGCGCAGCGCACTGATCGGTGTGCTCCACGAGCGCGGCGTGGCGGTGTCCGGCCACGACGGCATCAACCTGTGGGTGGAGGTGCGCGACGAGCGCTCGGCGCTGGTCGACCTGGCCGCGCGCGGCATCGGCGCGGCACCCGGCGAACCGTTCATGGTCCGCCCCGACCTCGCCCACCTGCGGGTCACGGTGAGCCCCGTGCGCGACCACCTCGGCGACCTCGCCCACCAGCTGGCCGACGCCGCCACCGGCCCCACCGGCGCACGGGCGAGCCGTCGCTGACCGCGCGGCGCTGCCGGCCGCGTCCAGGTCGGGAAGGAGCGCACGACGGTCGTGCACCCGTCCCCGATCTCGCTAGTAGCCGCCGGCGAGCTTGGTGTGGTCCCAGCTGACGGTGGAGGCCACCTCGAAGATCACACCGAGGCGCTTGCGGGCCTGGGCCTCGATGAACGGGAGCGCCCCGTCGCTGACCGCGGCGTCGCCGTTGTAGCGGCGGGCGATGGCCCTGCCGATGCCGAAGACCTCGTCGTAGTCGTCGACGATCCGCCCGCTGCCGACGAGCTCCACGCCGCGCAGCTCCGCGTAGACGCCGCCGCCGCTCTCGACGAGCCCCGTCATCCGCTGGTCGCGCCGGAGGTTGACGATCTTCTGGCTCTTCGCGAACGTCCAGAACGCCAGCTGGTCGTCGATGAAGGCGTACCACATGGCCACCAGGTGCGGATGCCCGCTGGGACCGATCGTGGCGACGTTGAGGATCTGCTGCGTGTCGAGGTAGGCGCGCACCTCGGCCTCGTTCATGGCGATCTGCTCGCGCCGGTTGACCATCCGCGGACCCTACCGCGCACGGATCACATGGGGCTGGGGCGGACCAGCTCCGGGGCCGCTGGGCACTCCGGGGCGAGGGCCGCAGCGAGCGGCTCGGTCCATCCGCCGGGGCCGACGACGCCGGTGGCGAGCGCGACCGGTACCGGCTCCGCGACGGCGTCCCACGGGGAGCGCACGTCGGCCACCCGTTCGAGCATCACCGCGAACAGCCCCTCGGGCAGCCGGCGTCCGCGCCCCGCCACCAGCCAGGTGGGCACCTCCGCGCAGTAGGCCAGCGCAGCCAGCGCCCGCGACCCGCGAGTGGCGAGAGCGTCGCCGGGGCCGGCGGCCAGCGCCTCCACCAGCACCAGGTCGGCGGCGTCGACCGCCGCTGCGGCACCGGCCACCGGGACGACCTCGGCGTCGACGTCGGAGCGCTGGAGCCTGCGCACGAACGACGCGCCCTCGTCGTCGGCGTCGACGGCGAGCACGGTCACGTCGCCACGGCGGATGACCGCGTCGCCGGCGAGGTCGGGCCACCCGACGAGGCACACCGTCGCAGCCTCGGGCAGCAGGTCGAAGAGGTGGTCCGGCGTGGGGTCGTCCTCCACCTCCCCGGCGAGGCGGAGCGCGGCGTCGAACGGGTCCGGCGCGGCGAGCAGCGAGGCGCAGAACCACCAGAGCGGACCGCTCGTCGGGTGGCGCTCCACGATCCGCCGGCACGCCACCACCAGGCCGGCCGGATCGACCCGCAGGCCCCGCAGGGCGCCGGCCGTCTCGCGCACCAGGAGCCGCTGGTCGCCCCCCGAGGCACGGGCCACGTAGCGCAGCCGTTCGATGGGATGCACCCTCGGGAAGCTATCGGCCCGGACGGATCGACGTCTCGAGCGGGGCGTGCGGGATGGGTCCGCCGCCCGGGCGGTTGCTACGTTGTCGGGCCGTGGCAACCACCCCTCCGCCGGACACGGTCCTGACCTCGCTGGCCGGCGAATCGCGTCCGCTCGAGGAGTGGCTGACGACGTTCCACCTGGCGAGCGTCGTGCTCGACCCGTACACGAACGAGAGCGCGTGGATCCTGCCCACGGCGGTGCGCATCCTCGACGTGCTCCGCGGCGCCGACGCCCGCGTCAACTTCGTGCTCACCTGCTCGGCCGCCGATGCCCGTGCGTTCCTCGGCCCGCTCGCCGAGTCGTTCCTCGTGTACTGCGACCCCGAGCGGCGGCTCGTGCGGGCGCTCGGGCTCTCCGAGCTGCCGGCGTTCGTCTTCGTCCGCACGGACGGCACCGTTCCGGCCGCCGCCGAGGGCTGGGACAGCCGGGCGTGGCGCGAGGTCGCCGACGAGATCGCCCGCACCTGCGCCTGGATCCGGCCGAACATCCCCGCCCCCGGCGATCCCGGGCCCTTCCGCGGCACGCCGGCCCTCGCGGGCGAGTCCGTCTAGCCGGAGGACGCCTCATCGTCCCGGCCGGAGCGGCCGACCTCCCCGTCGTGGAGGTGTTGTCGCCGCTCGCCGCTGCTCTCGACGCCCCGCCGGGCGCAGCCGTGCTCGTCGCCCCTCCTGGCGCTGGCAAGACCACCGTGGTGCCGCTCTGGCTCCTCGACCGGCCGTGGATGGCGGGCCTCCGGGTGCTGTTGCTCGAGCCCCGGCGCCTCGCCGCTCGCGCGGCCGCTCGGCGGATGGCCGAGCTGGTGGGCGACGAGGTGGGCGGGGTGGTCGGCTACCAGACCCGCGACGAACGGGTGATCGGCCCGCGCACGCGTGTGGAGGTGCTCACCGAGGGCGTGCTCACCCGCCGCCTCCAGCACCAGCCCGAGCTCGACGGCGTCGGCGCCGTGGTCTTCGACGAGGTCCACGAGCGCAACCTGCCCACCGACCTCGGCCTCGCGCTGGCGCTCGACGTCCGCGGCACCATCCGCCCCGACCTGCGCCTGGTGGCCATGTCGGCCACGCCCGACGCCGGGCGGCTGGCGAAGCTGCTCGGGTGGGGTGCCCCGGCAGCCGTGGTCGCGAGCGACGGTCGGCAACACCCGGTGGAGGTGCGGTGGCGGCCGCGGGCACCGATGCCCGCGCGGCGTGGCGGCCGAGCCTCCGGCGACGTGCTCGACGACGTGGCCGACACGGTGGAGGCGGCGCTGCGCGACGAGCCGGGGGACGTGCTCGTGTTCCTGCCCGGGATCGCCGAGATCCGCCGCGTGGCCGACCGGCTGCGCGGGCGGGTGCCCCCCACCGTCGACGTCCGCCAGCTGGCGGGGGCGCTCCCGCTCGCCGAGCAGGACCTGGCGCTGCAGCCCTCGCCGGCAGGGCGGCGGCGGGTGGTGCTGAGCACCGACATCGCCGAGTCCTCGCTCACCGTCGCCGGCATCCGCGTGGTCGTCGACGCCGGGCTCGCTCGCGTGCCCCGCTTCGACGCCCGCTCCGGGATGACCCGCCTCACCACGGTCACCACCAGCAGGGCGTCGGCCGACCAGCGCGCCGGCCGGGCGGGGCGCACCGAGCCCGGCGTGTGCTACCGGCTCTGGAGCCAGCTCGAGCAGAGCACCCGCACCGCCCACCTCCCGGCGGAGATCACCCAGGTCGATCTCGCCGGCCTCGTGCTGGAGCTGGCCGCGTGGCGGGCCCGCCCCGACGACCTCGCCTTCATCGACCCGCCACCCGGCGCCGCCCTGCGCGCCGCCGGCGCACTGCTGCGCGAGCTGGGCGCGCTCGACGCCGCTGGGTCCATCACCGGCACGGGGCGGCGGATGCTCGACCTCCCGCTGCACCCCCGCCTCGCGCGGATGGTCGTCGATGCCCCCGACGGGTTGCGGTACCTCGCCTGCCACGTGGCCGCCCTCCTCGACGAGCGCGACGTCCTGCGCGGCCGTCCCGACGAGCTGCCGGCCGACCTCGCGCACCGCGTGCGCGTGCTGGCCGGCCACAGGCACGACGACCGGGCCGACCGCCGCGCCGTGGAGCGGGCGCACGACCGAGCCGCCGACGTGGCCCGCCGGGCGCGCGTGGCGCGGGTGGACGTCGACGCCGACCGGGCCGGCGCCGTCCTGGCCCTCGCGTTCCCGGACCGCCTCGCGGCGCGCCGCCAGGGCGACCGGCGCGAGCCGGCGGGGCGGGGGCGCACCGTCCAGTTCCAGCTGCGCAGCGGCGGCGGCGCATGGGTCGGTGCCGACGACCCGCTGGCGGGTGAGGCCTTCGTGGTGGCCGCCGATCTCGACGGCAACCGCACGAGCGCGCGCATCCGGTCGGGCGCTGGGCTCGATGCCGCCGACGTGGAAGCAGCCTTCGCGGACGAGGTGGAGCGCACGGAGGACCTCCGCTGGGACAAGGGCCGCGACGACCTCGTCGTCCACACCCGGGTCCGCCTCGGCGGCATGACCTTGCGCGAGGAGGTCGCCGGCGCGCCGCCGGGGCCTGCCACCACGGCGGCGCTGGTGGAGCGGGTGCGGGCCACGCGCCTCGCCGCGCTGGGCATCGACCGCGCCGCGGACCTGCGGGCGCGGGTGGACTTCGTCCGCCGCCACCACGCGGAGGCCGCCGCCGGCTGGCCCGACCTCGGGGACCGGGCGCTGGTGGCGACGCTCGACGAGTGGCTGGGCCCGCACCTCGCCGGCGCCACGGGACGGGCCGATCTGGAGCGGCTCGATCCCTCGCTGTTGCTGGCGGGCCTGCTCGGCTGGGACCGCTCGCTCGTCCTCGCCGAGGAGGCGCCTCCGACGCTCGCCACGCCGACGGGCCGCTCGGTGCCGATCGACTACACCCGCGACCCCCCGGTGGCCGCCGTCCGCGTGCAGGACCTGTTCGGCACCACCACGCACCCCACCCTCGCCGGCGGCCGGGTGCCGCTGGTGCTGGAGCTGCTGTCGCCCGCCGATCGCCCGCTGCAGGTGACGAGCGACCTGCCCGGGTTCTGGTCGGGGTCGTGGGCGGCGGTGCGCAAGGAGATGGCCGGGCGTTATCCCAAGCACCACTGGCCGGTCGATCCCGCCGCCGCGGCGCCGAAGCGGCTCAAGGACCGCTGAACGGCACCCGCGCGAGCACGATCGCCGACAGCCCCGCCGGAAGATCGACACGGCGCAGCAGCGCCCGCTCGGCGGCGGCGAGAGCGCCGAACGCGCCCCCGAGGCCGGACTCGTGGCGCCCGACGTCGCTCGTCGCCCGCCCGCGCTCGACCACCGCGAGCGCCGCCGCGGCCGGCACCAGGAACGCGTAGGCCCCCGTCGCCCGCTCCACGGCGAGCCCCGCTCCGGTGGCCACGTGGCGCAGGTCGCCGACGCTGAACCGACGGGCCGTGTGCGTGACGGCGTCGTGGCCGCGGCGCAGGCGTCGGACCCCCGGCTCCATGAGGCACACCAGGCCGCCGGGCCGCGCCACGCGCGCCAGCTCGCGCACGGTGGCGACGGGATCGACGTTCATGCGGTGGCACAGCACGGTCACGCAGAGCACGACGTCGAAGACGTCGTCGTGGAACGGGAGGTGGTTGACGTCGGCGCAGGCCGCCAGCACGGGGGCGCTGTCGCGGGCGACGTCGAGGGCCATCTCCTCCACGTCGGCCAGGACGGTGGTCGCGTGAGCGCCCATCCACGCTCCCGTGGCCCCGGTGCCTCCGCCCGCGTCGAGCACGACCGCGCGGTCGGGGTCGAGCCGCTCGAGCTCGGGGCCGAGCAGCTGGGCGAGCAGCGCTCGGGTGCTGCGGTACCACCAGTGCGTGGCGCCCGCCTCTGCCATCCGTCGGTACTCGTCGAGATCCATCTCCGCCTACCATGCGCCGCCGTGGTCGCCCTCGGGCACGATTCTGGTCGCGAACGCCCGCTCGACCGTGGCTTCTCCGGCGCTGCCTGCGTCGTCACCGGCGGCCTCGGGTTCATCGGCTCCAACGTCGTCCACCGCCTCGCCGCCGCCGGCGCACGAGTGCGCGTCGTCGATGCGCTCGTGCCCGAACACGGCGGCGACCGCCGCAACCTCGCCGGGATCGACGTCGACGTGCTGGTGACCGACGTGGGCGGGCCGGAGGTGGCCGAGGTGCTGGAGGGCGCCGACCTCGTGTTCAACCTCGCCGGCCAGGTGAGCCACCAGCGCTCGATGGTGGACCCCGAGGGCGACCTGTTCCACAACGCCGTGTCCCACGCCCGGTTCCTCGAGCACCTGCGCCGGGTGGCGCCCGCTGCCCGCGTGGTGCACGCCTCCACCCGCCAGGTCTACGGCCGGGCCATGCGCCTGCCGGTGGACGAGGACCACCCGGCCCGACCGGTGGACGTGAACGGCGTCGCCAAGCTGGCGGGCGAGCACCTGCACATGGTGTACGCCCACGCGCACGGGCTGCCGATCACGTCGCTGCGGTTGACCAACGTGTACGGGCCGAGGCAGCGGCTCACCAGCGGTGAGCTCGGGTTCCTCCCGGTGTTCCTCCGCGCCGCGCTGGAGGGCGGCACGATCGAGCTGTTCGGCACCGGCGAGCAGCGCCGCGACTGCCTCCACGTCGACGACGTGGTCGACGTCGTGCTGGCGGCCACGTCACCTGCCGCCGCGGGCCGGGTCTTCAACGTCGGCCACCCGGACACCTGGGCCCTGGCCGACATCGCTGCGCTGCTGGTGGAGCTCACCGACGGCAGCGTCACCGTGCGCACCCGGCCGTGGCCCGACGAGCAGCAGCGGATCGACATCGGCTCGTTCGAGACCGACAGCACCGCGGTGGCCGCGGCGCTCGGCTGGCGGGCGGTCACCGACCTGCCATCCGGGCTCCTGGCCACGTTGGCGTTCTACCGTGAGCACCCGTGGTACCTGTCGTCGACCTGAGCCGGCGTGGCAGTGCGCTGGCCGATGAGTTCGCCGCGCGGGTCGCGGCCGTGCTCCGCCGCGGCCGCTACCTCCTCGGCGACGAGACGTCCACCTTCGAACAGGAGCTGGCGACGTGGGCGCACGCGCCCGGCGCCGTGGCGGTGTCGTCGGGCGCGGCGGCGCTGCAGCTCGGCCTCGCCGCCGTGGGCGTCGGCCCCGGCGACGAGGTCGTCGTGCCCGCGTTCACCGCCGTCCCCACGGCGTCGGCGGTGGCGGCCCTCGGCGCGGTGCCGGTCCCGGCCGACGTCGACGCGGCCACCGCAGCGCTCGACCCCGACGCGGCCCGAGCGGCGGTGACGGAGCGCACGAGGGCCGTGGTGGTGGTGCACCTGTTCGGCCGTCCGGCCGACATCCCGGACGTGGACGTGCCCGTGGTCGAGGACGCTGCCCAGGCGCACGGGGCGCTCGACGACCACGGCCGCTCGGCCGCGGTGGCCTACAGCTTCTACCCCACGAAGAACCTGGGCGGTGTCGGCGACGGCGGCGCGGTCGTGGCAGCCGATCCGGACGTGCTCGCCCACGTGGCGCTGGCCCGCACGCACGGCATGACCGACCAGTACGTGCACGAGGCGATCGCCCAGAACTTCAGGATGAGCGAGCTCGAGGCGGTGTGGCTGCGGATGGCGCTGCGCGACCTCCACGCCGGCAACGACCGGCGGCGGGCGATCGCCGCGAGGTACCGGTCGGCGGCTCCCCACCTGCGATGGCACGACGACCACGAGCGCCACGTCCACCACCTCGCCGTGGTCCGCGTGCCGGGCCGCCACCTCGTGCGCGCCTGGCTGGCCGAGCGGGGGGTTGCCACCGGTGTGCACTACCCGCTGGCGCTCACGCAACAGCCCGCCTATCGGCGCTTCGCCCGCCAGGCCTGCCCGAAGGCCGAGGCGTGGGCGGCGGAGTGCGTGACCGTGCCGTGCTTCCCCGAGATGGCCGAGCACGAGATCGACCGCGTGGAGGCGGCGCTCGCCGCGTTGCGCCCGGAGGACGTGGGGGCGGCCGCATGACCACGGTGCCCACGGGGAGCGACAGCCCGGAGAGCGCGCGGGGAGGTCGGAGCGGGGCGGCCGTGGCGCCCACGATCTCGGCGATGTTCCCCTGCTACAACGACGCCGCCACCATCGGCGGCCTCGTCGACGTCGTCCACGCCGCCCTCGCACCGCTCACCGGTGAGCTCGAGGTGATCGTCGTCGACGACGGCTCGACCGACGGCTCCGGCGACGTCCTCCGCGACCTGGCGACGACGCGCCCGTGGTTGCGGCCGGTCCACCACCCCGTCAACCGTGGCTACGGCGGCGCGCTCATCAGCGGGTTCGCGGCCGCTCGCCACGAGTGGATCTTCTACACCGACGGCGACGCGCAGTACGACCCTGCGGAGGCGGCGCTGATGGTGCCGCTCGCCACCGAGGCCGTGGACGTGGTGCAGGGCTGGAAGATCACGCGCGGCGACTCGTGGTACCGGAAGCTGATCGGACGGGCCTACCACCACGCCGTGAAGCTGCTGTTCCGGCTTCCGGTGCGCGACACCGACTGCGACTTCCGCATGTTCCGGCGGCGCCTCGTCGTCGACCACCCCCTCACGTCGACGAGCGGTGTGATCTGCGTGGAGATGATGCGCAGCTTCCGCGACCAGGGGGCGCGCTTCGTGGAGACGCCGGTGCACCACTACCCACGGCCGTCCGGGCGGTCGCAGTTCTTCCGCGTGCCGGCGGTGGCACGGAGCGCGGCCCAGCTCCTGGCGCTGTGGTGGCGGGTCATCGTCGCACCCCGGTTGCGCCGCGGCGGGTCGTGACCGCTGCTCCCGCGGTCGCGCGCGTCCGACGCGCGGTCGCCACCGATCGCGCCTCGCAGTGGTTCCTCGGACTCGCCGGGGTGGTCGCCGCCACCATCTACGTGATCGTCGGCCGGGAGCAGTGGTTCATCCGCGACGACTGGGCCTTCGTGGTCACGAGGCCGCTGATGCACCGTGAGGAGGGCTGGGCCACCTGGCTGTTCACCGCGCAGGACGGGCACTGGATGACGGCTCCGCTGCTGTTCCAGCGCCTCGTCCTCGAGGTGTTCGGCCTCGGCTCCTACTGGCCGTTCCTGCTGCCGACGCTGCTCCTGCACGTGGTGGCCGTGGTCCTCGTGCACGCGCTGTGCCGGCGCCTCGGCGTCACCGCGTGGACCGCCGCCGTCGTCGCCGTCCTGCTCCTGCTGTTCGGCAACGGCTGGGAGAACGGGCTGTTCGCCGTGCAGATCACCTACAACCTCTCGCTCGTCGCCTTCTTCGTTCAGGTGCTCCTCGTCGACCACGCCGGTCCGGTCGACCGCCGCGACGGCCTCGGCGCCGCCGCCGGGATCGTCGGCGTGATGTCGTCGGCGTTCGGTCCGTTCTTCACGGCGGCCACGTTCGCCCTCCTCGCGCAGCGCGGCCGGTGGCGCGCCGCCGTGGTCGCCGCCGCGCCCGCTGCCGTGCTCTACGCCTGGTGGTGGTCGGCGTGGGGCCGCGATCCCGTGGGCGAGCGCGGCGAGCGCAGTGTGCTCGCCACCCTGCGCTTCGCCCGCCTGGCCCTCACCGCCACCCTCAACAGCGTGACCGGCCAGGTCCTCTTCGCCGGCGCGGCACTGCTCGGGATCGTGGCGATGTGCACGTGGGGGCGGCTGTCGAAGTGGGACCGGAGCCTCGTGCGCACGCTCTCCGTGCTGCCCGTGCCGGTGATGCTCGCGATCGGGTGGCAGCGAGCTGCGTTCGGGCTCGGCTCCGCCGCCTCGTCCCGCTACCAGTACATGATCGCCATGCTCCTCGCCGCGCCGCTGGCCCTCGCGGTCGACCAGGTGCGCCGCTTCGACCGGCGGGCGCTGCTCGCCGTCCGGCTCCTGCTCCTCGCGGCCGTGGTGTCGAACACCCGCTTCCTCGTCGATTCCGGCGACGAGTGGGCGGATCGCTCCGCAGCGGCCCGGCGCACGTACGAGCTGGTGGCCGGCTCGCTCGCCGCCGGCGGTGCGGCCGCGCAGGTCGACCCGGCGACCGTGCCGGTGCCGTTCGACCCCGACGTGACCGTCGGCCGGCTGCCGATCCTCGTGCGCGAGGGGGCGATCGAGCCTCGCCCGCCGGCCACGCCCGAGGAGGAGGCTCACGTTCGCGCCGTGCTGGGGCTCGGGCCCTAGCCTCGCGGCCATGGAGCTCCCGTTCACCGAGCTGCTCCCGCTCGGTCCCGACGACACGCCGTACCGCCTCGTCACGACGGAGGGGGTGGGCACGCTCGACACGGCGCTCGGCACCTTCGTCACCGTGCAGCGCGAGGCGCTCACGCTGCTCACCAGGGAGGCCATGCGCGACATCGCCCACTTCCTGCGCCCGGGCCACCTCCAGCAGCTCCGGAACATCCTCGACGACCCCGAGGCCAGCGACAACGACCGCTTCGTCGCCCTCGACCTCCTCCAGAACGCGAACATCGCCGCAGGCGGCGTGCTGCCCATGTGCCAGGACACCGGCACGGCGATCGTGAAGGCGAAGAAGGGCCAGCGGGTGCTCACCGTCGGCGCCGGCGGCGAGCTGGGCGGCGACGAGGAGGCCATCGCCCGCGGCGTGCACGACACGTACCTCACCTCGAACCTGCGCTACAGCCAGCTCGCTCCGCTGACCATGTACGACGAGCGGAACACCGGCACGAACCTGCCCGCCGAGATCAAGATCAGCGCCACCGACGGCGACGCCTACAAGCTCCTGTTCATGGCCAAGGGCGGCGGCAGCGCCAACAAGAGCTACCTGTTCCAGGAGACCAAGGCGCTGCTCAACGAGCGGACGCTGCTGCCGTGGCTGTTCGAGAAGATGAAGACCCTCGGCACGGCGGCCTGCCCGCCGTACCACCTCGCCGTCGTGGTGGGCGGCACGTCGGCCGAGATGGCGGTGGAGACGGCCAAGCTGGCCAGCGCCCGCTACCTCGACGCCCTGCCCAGCGAGGGCTCGGCCCTCGGCCACGGGTTCCGCGACGTCGAGCTCGAGGCGAAGGTGCTCGCGCTCGCGCAGCAGACCGGCATCGGCGCGCAGTTCGGCGGCAAGTACTTCTGTCACGACGTGCGCGTCGTCCGCCTCCCCCGCCACGGAGCCAGCTGCCCCGTGGCCATGGCCGTCAGCTGCAGCGCCGACCGCCAGGCCGTCGGCAAGATCACCCGCGACGGGGTCTTCCTCGAGCAGCTGGAGACCGACCCGGCCCGGTTCCTGCCCGACGTCCACGAGGACCACCTCGACGACGCTGAGGTGGTCCACATCGACCTCACCCGGCCGATGAGCGAGATCCGGGCCACGCTCAGCCGCTACCCCGTGAAGACCCGCGTGATGCTCACCGGGCCGATGGTGGTCGCCCGCGACATCGCCCACGCCAAGCTGAAGGAGCGCCTCGACCGCGGCGAGGGCCTGCCGCCGTACATGCTCGACCACGCCGTGTACTACGCCGGCCCGGCGAAGACGCCGGAGGGCATGGCCAGCGGCTCGTTCGGGCCCACCACCGCCGGCCGCATGGACAGCTACGTCGACGACTTCCAGGCGGCCGGCGGGAGCATGGTCATGCTCGCGAAGGGCAACCGGTCACGTCAGGTGACCGAGGCCTGCCGGCGCCACGGCGGGTTCTACCTCGGCTCGATCGGCGGCCCGGCCGCCCGCCTCGCGCAGGACTGCATCACCAAGGTCGAGGTGCTCGAGTACCCCGAGCTCGGGATGGAGGCCGTGTGGCGCATCGAGGTGCGCGACTTCCCTGCCTTCATCGTGGTGGACGACAAGGGCAACGACTTCTTCGACCTCGTCGACCGCCCCTTCGCGCTCCCCGCCACCCCCGTCACGCTCTCCTGAGCGGGTCAGGTGGGGTCGAGCTCGGTGAGGAGCTCGCAGGAGGCGAGGTCGACCACGGCCTGGAAGTGGCGGCCGGCGAGCGCCTCCACCAGCGCCACGCCGCGCTCGTTGCCCACGTCGAAGGTGGCGCCGACGAGCACGGCGGTGGAGCAGCTGGTGAGGTGCCCGAAGCGGTAGTCGTGCCACAGCTGCTCGGCCGGGTACTCGACGCCGTGGGTGGCGAGGCGCTGGCGGTAGGCCTCCACCAGGTCCCGCTCGGCGGCGCGGCGGTCCTCCACGGCCAGCGAGCCGCCGAGGAAGTAGCACAGGTCGTAGATCCCGGGGCCGCGGCCGATGCCCTGCCAGTCGATCACCACCACCGGCTCGTCACGGTCGTCGCCGTCGAAGAACAGGTTGTCGACGCGGTAGTCCTGGTGCAGCAACGTCCACGGCCACCGCGCGATGTGGTTCATCACCCGCCAGTAGTGCTCGGCGATCAGGTCGCCGCAGGCGGCGCCGCCCTCGGGCAGCGTCGAGGCGAACTTGGCGGTGAACGCGGCCCACAGCGTCGGCCACATCTGCGCCAGCCCCTCGATGCGGGCGTGGACGACGCTCGGCACCCACTCCAGCTCCGGTGTCTGCACCTTGCCCCACCAGCCGCCGTGCAGGTCGGCCATGGCCACCACCGCGTCGCGCGCCTGGTCGACCGTCACGCCCTGCACCTGGTCGCCCATCACCAGGTGGCCGAGGTCCTCCATCACCACCACGAACTCGGCGGTGCCGCTGACGATGTCGGCGAGGAACACCCGGGGCGTGCGCACCCGCGTGTGCGCATCGAGCTCGCGGAGGAAGCGGACCTCCGCCTCGTACATCCCGAGCGCCACGCCCTGCGCCCGGTTCTCCGGCGCAGTGGTGGGCGACTTCACGATCACGCTCGCAGGCGCCTCACCGCGATCGCCGGTGTAGGTGAGGCGGACCCGGGCCAGCTCGCCCATCACCCCGACGCCCACCCCGAGCGGCTCCAGCTGGATGGCCTCCACCCGCGAGGAGGCGGGCAGGGTGCCGGCGCGGTGGAGGACCTCGGTCATCCACTCGGCGGTGACGGCGGACGGGCTCTCCGGGATGGCCAGGTCGGGCATGGCCCGGGAGACTAGATGTCGCCCGCCAGATCACCGAGACGCAGCTCACCCTCGCGCGTCTGGCCGCCGAGCGCGAGGAACCGGCGCATCGCCGCGGCGGTGCCCGGCGCGCCGAGGGTGGCGTTGAAGGCCGCGGCCTCGGCGAGGAGATCGGCCGCCACGTCGCCCTCGGCGCGCAGCACCGCCGCCTTCGCCGCCGCCACGGCGTGGGTCGGGAAGCGGGCGATCCGCGCGGCGAGGCGGTCGACGTACGGCCACAGGTCGTCGGCGCGCAGGACCCTGTTCACCCAGCCCCACGCCTCGGCGGTGCGGGCGTCGACATCGTCGCAGCCGAGCACGGCCTCCAGCGCACGGCTCCGGCCGACGAGGCGGGCCAGGCGCACCGTCCCGCTGCCGCCGGGGATGATCCCGAGCGCCACCTCGGGCTGGTTGAACACCGCGCTCGGCGTGGCGAAGCGCATGTCGCAGCTGAGCGCGAGCTCGCTGCCGCCGCCGCCGACGCGGCCCTCGACCACGGCGATGGTCGCCTTCGGCATCGTCCGCAGCGCCTCGCACATCGCGTGGTAGCGGTTCAGCTCGGTGGGCGCCGGCAGGTCGGTGGGGAAGCCGAGGATCGCCTCCACGTCGAAGTGGGCGATGAAGAACTCCGGCACCGCGCTGCGCAGCACCACCACCCGCACCTCGTCGTCGGCGGCCAGCTCGTCGACCAGCGCGGCCGTGGCGAGGAACAGCGGCACGGTGAACAGGTTGACCGGCGGCGCGTCGAAGGTGACCGTGGCGACCGGGCCGCGGCGCTCGACGCGGACACCCTCGCCGGTCGCGCTCATGCCGTGGCGGCCAGCTCGCGCAGCACCGAGCGCGTGCGCGCCGCCTCCTCGGGGTCACCCGGGAACGACCCGGCGTTCAGGTCGGTGACCCCCAGCGCGGCCAGCTCGGTCAGCTGGTCGCGCACCTCCGCCTCCGTGCCCACGACGGCGAGGTCCTTCGGGCCCCCCACGCCCTCGATGTCCATCATCGCCCGGTAGCTCGGCAGCGTGTTGTAGACGGCGAAGACCTGCTCGGCGCGCGCCCGCGCCGCGTCGACGTCGTCGGTGACGCACACCGGGAACGCGGCGACGACCCGCGGCGCGGGCCGCCCGGCGTCGGCCGCCGCCTGGCGCATGGCCGGCACCGTGTGCTCGCGGAGCGTCTTCGGGCCCACGCACCACGTGGAGGTGCCGTCCGCGAGCGCACCCGTGACGCGGATCATCTGCGCACCGAGGGCGGCGACGAGCACCGACGGCCGCGAGCCGCCCGGCACCGCCGCGCCGGCGTGCACCCGGAACTCCTCGCCCTCGAAGCCGACCGGCTTCCCCTCCAGCAGCGGCATCAGCACCGAGAGGTACTCGCGGAGGTGGCGGACCGGCTTCTCGAACGACATCCCCCACATCTGCTCCACCACGATGCGGTGCGAGAGGCCGATGCCGAGCGCGAGCCGGCCGCCCGACGCGGCCTGCACCGTGAGCGCCTGCTGGGCGAGCATCATCGGGTGCCTCGGGTAGGTGGGCACCACCGCCGTGCCGAGCTCGATGCCGGGCACCTCCCGTCCCACCACGGCGAGGGCGGTGAGCGCGTCGTGACCGAAGATCTGCGACACCCAGTACGTGTGCAGCCCGTCCTCGGCCACCTGCCGTGCCTCGGCGACGATGTCGTCGACGGTGCCGGTGTT
>VFQR01001507.1_pt1 | contig 17752 bp, 16 predicted proteins | sample 3512321 | NCBI WGS metagenome assembly VFQR01 (sample SAMN10412374, study PRJNA504923) | tailings metagenome | isolation source: Relicate 3 Philex TSF1 revegetated site | place: Philippines: Tuba, Benguet | collected 2017-08-29
GAGAAGATGGCGCGACTGCCGGGTTTCGGCGAAATCCATCCCCTCCAGCCGGCCTCGACCGTGCAGGGCGCGCTGCAACTCATCGACACGCTGGCGCATTACCTGAAGGAGCTGACGGGCATGCCGGCCGTCGCCATGAGCCCCAAGGCGGGCGCCCATGGCGAGCTCTGCGGCATGATGGCGATCAAGGCCGCGCTCGAGGCCAAGGGCCAGGGCCATCGCAAGTTCGTGCTGGTGCCTGAGTCCGCCCACGGCACCAATCCGGCGACCGCCGCCCTCATCGGTTTCGAGGTGCGTTCGGTCCCGGCCAATGCGGACGGCACCGTGCATGTCGCCGACGTGAAGGCGGCGCTGGATCCGGGCGTCGCGGCGATCATGCTGACCAACCCGAACACCTGCGGCATCTTCGAGAAGGAGATCGTCGAGATTGCCAAGGCGATCCACGCCAACGGCTCCTACTTCTACTGCGATGGCGCCAACTTCAACGCCATCGTGGGCAAGGCCCGGCCGGGCGACCTCGGCGTCGACGCCATGCACATCAATCTGCACAAGACCTTCTCGACGCCGCATGGCGGCGGCGGTCCGGGTGCCGGCCCGGTGGTGCTGTCGGAGCGCCTCGCCGCCTTCGTGCCCTATCCCTTCATCCGCGTCGGCAAAGGCTATGCGTTGGTCGAGGAGGGCGGCAAGCTTGAGAAGGGCGAGCAGCCCTTCGGCCGCATGTCGGCCTTCCACGGCCAGATGGGCATGTTCGTCCGGGCTATGGCCTATATGCTCAGCCATGGCTCCGACGGGATGAAGCTGGCGTCGGAGGATGCCGTCCTCAACGCCAACTACATCCGCGCCTCGCTCGCGGACCTGATGAGCCTGCCCTTCGGCAACCAGCCCTGCATGCACGAGGCGCTGTTCGACGACGACTGGCTGAAGAACACCGGCGTCTCGACGCTCGACTTCGCCAAGGCGATGATCGACGAGGGCTACCACCCGATGACCATGTACTTCCCGCTGGTCGTCCACGGCGCCATGCTGATCGAGCCGACGGAGAGCGAATCCAAGGCCTCTCTCGATCTCTTCATCGCGACGCTGCGCGATCTTGCCATGTCGGCGAAGCGCGGTGAGGTGGACCGGTTCAAGGGCGCGCCCTATCACGCGCCGCGCCGCCGTCTCGACGAGACGCGGGCCGCGCGCAACCCGGTGCTGCGCTGGTCGAGGCCGGAGCCTTTCAAGGAAGCGGCGGAATAGTCCGCCGACCCGAAGAGCACGCGAAGCCCGGCCAAGCGCCGGGCTTCTTGCTTGATGGGGAGAGCGATCAGGCGGCGCGCTCGTGGCGCCCCTCGCCGATCTCCTCGACGATCTTGGCGACGAAGGCCGGCAGGTCCTCAGGTGAGCGCGAGGTGATGATGCCCTCGTCGGTGACCACCTCCTTGTCGATCCATTCGGCGCCGGCATTTTCAATGTCGGTGCGGATCGACTTGTAGGACGTCATCTGTCGACCTTCGGCGGCGCCCGCCTCCGCGAGAAGCCAGGGGCCGTGGCAGATGGCCGCGACGATCCGTCCATCCCTGACGAAGGCCTTGATCGTCTCGATCGCCTTGGGCTCGACGCGCAGCTTGTCGGGGTTGATGACCCCGCCGGGAAGGACGAGCGCGTCATAGGAGGCGGCGTCGACCGCATCCAGTGTCGTGTCGACGGGCACGGCGCGACCCCAGTCGGCCCCGTCCCATCCCATGATCTCGCCCGACCGGAGGGTCTTGGCGGGCGCGGCCACGTGGACGGTTGCCCCATGATTGCGCAGTTCCTTCATCGGCACTTCCAGTTCGGACTGCTCGAAACCGTCGGTGGCGAGAATGAGAATCCTGGCCCTGCTGATGTCCGTCATCGGAATCTCCCCGTCTTGTGGTGGTCCGGGGACGAACGAGCGGAAGGCACATGGGTTCCCGTCATGTCAACGGACGGGCAGGGGGCGCTCGCATCGATGGTAGGTGCGGGACAGCTGGCTTCCGGGGAACCGCACCATCATCTGGTCGCCGAGGCCCATCAGCGACACGCCGCCGCGATAGCGCCGGCCTCCTCTCACCTCGACGCAGGGTCCGCGGCCTTCGAAGATGCCGTCCGCGATGATCCGGATCCGGTCGAAGGTGCAGGTCGCGTGGAAAAGCTGGGCGGACTTGCGCTCGATCCTGATCCGGCCACGGCTCTCCGGTGTGGTGCAGGCCGCGGCGTCCAGTCCCCAGGTGCCGAGGGTCTCGTCGGGCATGGCCGCGGCGGGCACCGCGGGGGTCGCGCCTGCGGCGGCGGAAGTCAGGGCGAGGGCGAGCAGGGCGAGGCGGAGCATGGCGACACCGGCAGTGGCAAGACAATGGCCATGTCGCGCCGATCCGTTTCAGGCCGATGCCGCGTCAGCGCTTCGGATTGTTCTGCGCCTGCATCACCGCACCGGGATCGGCCGCTCGCAACGCTGATAGGTGCTCGCTTCGCCGTCGTCGAGCGCGATAGCGAGCCGGTTTCCGCCCACGCGCCTGAAGCGCACGGTCCCCCGTTCGATGGTCGTCTCGCCTTCACCGCGACAGAGACCATGCGCGGTGATCGTCCCGTCGCGCGCCGCGCGAAAGCGGCGAAGCGCGCAATAGGTCGCGAAGAAGGTCACCTCTCGCGGCTTCACCTCGACACGTCCGTCGTCGGTCGCGTTGGTGCAGGATTCGCTGCTGGAGCCCCAGGTGCCTTGCATCGCCGGTGGGATGGCGCGCGGCCGTTGCTGGGCCACAGCGGGCAAGGACATCAGGGCGGTTGCGGCAATGAGGGCGAGGCGGATCATGGCAGGGCGACATCGGTTTCCAGCGTGATCCGTCGCCTTGTGATCATGGGTCGTTTCGATGATGTGCCGCTTCGGCCATGGTCCTGATGCAATGCCGGTCGGCGTCCGGTCGGTGACTGGGCGGTTTCACCGCCGTCCTGCCATTGCTAGTCTCCCGCCAGCCGAGGTGGCGATCTGGCGCGAGAGGGATTCGGGCATGGCAAGGCATGCGATGAGGCAGTTGCTCGGGCGGATCCTCCTGGTCCTGGCTCCGCTTCTGATGACCGCCCCCGTGTCGGCGCAGTCGTCGGGCAGCGCTCCGCTGGACGACACCGCGGCGCGGGCCGCCCTCGTCCGCTTCAACGGGCTGGCGGAAGCCGCCAAACCCGCCGGACAGATGCCGCGCGTCACCGATCCCGCCGTGCGGCAGGCGCTCGCCGCCATCTGGGACGTTCGGCTTCTCGATCCCGCTCGCCGCGCCGGGGCGGCCGACATCCAGGTTCTGATGCGCTTCTGCGAGGCAGGCGGCCAGGTCTGGCGTTCCTACTTCCAGTTCAACCCCGGCGGGGCCGCGAACCCCGATCTCGCCGCCAACATGAAGACCTATGCCGACGAGATCATGCCGGGCTTCGCCTTCTCCGTGCGCTGCTCGGCGACCACCCTCGAGGCGGCCGTCGCTTTCCTGGCGGCCCTGCCGGCCGAGCAGATGAACCAGGTCCGCCGTGACGGCTGGAACCGGATGCGCCTCGGTGCGACCCAGGTCATCCGCGGCACGCTGACGACGCTGGGCGATGCCAGCGTCGCCCCGGATCATGCGGCCATGATCGCCAAGGCCCTGGCGGACTCCGCGCCACGCTTTGCCGCCGGTCTCGAACCGGCCGAGCGCCAGGCGGCTGTCGCCGCCGCCCGCACCGCGCTGCCCAACATACGCCTCGCACCGGTCAAGGCGGCGCTCGAGACCTTCGTCGCGACGCTCGAGGTCCGGTAACGGCGCACTGCGCTTGCCTTTGCCGCCCGGTTCCCCTTAAGAGACGGCATGCGCTTCGTCGCTTGCACCGCTTCGCGAATTACCGGCCCGGCCTCCTGAAGGCCGCGCGGCCGTTTCGCGCGTGCCCGGAGGTCCGGGGTTTCCGCTCCACCTGACCTGACATCGCGGCCTGCCGCCGCCATTCCCGGCCGATCATCCCATGTCCGACACGTCCAAGACTCCCGCCGAAGCGTCCGACGCCTTCGACTATTCGAAGACCCTGCTGCTGCCGGAGACGCCGTTTCCGATGCGCGCCGGCCTGCCGGAGAAGGAGCCGCAGATCCTGAAGAGCTGGGAGGAGATGGACCTCTACGGCCGTCTTCGCCGCGCCGCGAGGGGCAAGGCCCGCTTCGTCCTGCACGACGGCCCTCCCTATGCCAACGGCCACCTGCACATCGGCCACGCGCTCAACAAGATCCTCAAGGACATGGTGACGAAGTCGCAGCAGATGCTCGGCTTCGACAGCGACTACGTGCCCGGCTGGGACTGCCACGGCCTGCCGATCGAGTGGAAGATCGAGGAGGAGTACCGGGCGAAGGGCAAGAACAAGGACGAGGTGCCGGTCGTCGAGTTCCGCCAGGAATGCCGCGCCTTCGCCACCCACTGGCTGAACGTCCAGCGCGAGGAGTTCAAGCGCCTCGGCGTCGTCGGCGACTGGGCGAACCCCTACCAGACCATGACCTTCCATGCCGAGGCGCAGATCGCCGAGGAGATCATGAAGTTCGCGGACACCGGCCAGCTTTACCGCGGCTCGAAGCCCGTCATGTGGTCGGTGGTGGAGAAGACGGCGCTCGCCGAGGCCGAGGTCGAGTACCACGACCACCAGAGCGACATGATCTGGGCGGCCTTCCCGGTGACAGACGCCGTGCTTCGGACGACCGAGATGCGACCGGATGGGACATCGGTGACCCGGTCGGAGTTCAACAATCGGCTGCGCGGCTCGAGGGTCGTCATCTGGACCACCACGCCCTGGACCATCCCCGGCAACCGGGCGATCTCCTATTCCAGCCGCATCGCCTACGGCCTCTACCGCGTCATGGCCTCTCCGGCCGACAACTGGGCGCGCGTCGGCAATACCTACATCCTCGCCAAGGCGCTGGCCGAGAGCGTCTTCAAACAGGCGAAGGTCGAGGGCTTCGAGCTGGTGGCCGACGTCTCGGCCGACGAACTCGCGGGCGTGACCTGCGCCCATCCTCTGGCCAATCTCGGCTACGGCTTCGACGTGCCTCTGCTCGACGGCGACCATGTCACCGACGACGCCGGCACCGGCTTCGTCCATACCGCTCCCGGCCACGGCCGCGAGGACTTCGACATCTGGATGACGAACGGCCGTGTTCTCGCCGAGCGCGGCATCGAGACACGCATCCCCTACACGGTGGATGGCGACGGCCGCTTCACCAGGGAGGCCCCGGCCTTCGAGGGCCGACAAGTGATCACCGAGAAGGGCGACAAGGGCGACGCCAACCAGGCCGTGATCGACGCTCTGGTCGCCGCCGGTAGCCTCGTCGCGCGCGGTCGCCTCAAGCACCAGTATCCGCATTCCTGGCGCTCCAAGAAGCCGGTGATCTTCCGCAACACGCCGCAGTGGTTCATCGCCATGGACCGGCCTTACGACGACGGCACGACGCTGCGCCAGCGCGCGCTGAAGGCGATCGGCGAGACCCAGTGGGTGCCGGATTCGGGCGAGAACCGCATCCGCGGCATGATCGAGAACCGCCCCGACTGGGTGGTGTCGCGCCAGCGCGCCTGGGGCGTGCCGATCGCTGTCTTCGTCCATCGCGAGACGAGCGAGGTTCTGAAGGACGAGACGGTCAACCTCCGGATCATCGAGGCCTTCCGCCAGGAGGGCGCCGACGCCTGGTTCAAGCAGGGTGCGAAGGAGCGATTCCTCGGGCCCCAGTATCCGGCCGCCGAGTACGACAAGGTCGACGACGTCCTCGACGTCTGGTTCGATTCCGGCTCGACCCACGCCTTCACGCTGGAGCGCCCGCAGGACTTCCCGAACTTCGAGGGTCTGAAGCGCAAGGTCGATGGCGGCGCCGACACGGTGATGTACCTGGAAGGCTCCGACCAGCACCGCGGCTGGTTCCATTCCTCGCTGCTGGAAAGCTGCGGCACCCGCGGCCGGGCGCCCTATGACGTTGTGCTGACCCACGGCTTCGTCCTCGACGGCGAGGGCCGCAAGATGTCGAAGTCGCTCGGCAACACCGTCGCGCCGCAGGACGTCATCAAGCAGTCCGGCGCCGATATCCTGCGCCTTTGGGTGGCGGCTTCCGACTATTCGGACGACCTCAGGATCGGCAAGGAGATCCTGCAGACGACCTCGGACGCCTATCGCAAGCTGCGCAACACCATCCGCTGGATGCTGGGCGCGCTGGCGCACCACGATGGCTCGCCACTGCCGCCGGCCTCGACGCTGCCCGAACTCGAGCGCCTGATGCTGCACCGGCTCGCCGAACTGACCCCCGAGATCCACGACGCCTACCGCGACTACGACTACAAAAAGGTCTTCGCGGCGCTGACGCAGTTCATGAACGTCGATCTCTCGGCCTTCTATTTCGACATCCGCAAGGACCGCCTCTACTGCGATCCGGTCTCCTCGCCCGAGCGCAAGGCGACCCTGGCGGTGATCGAGGAGGTGTTCAGGGCCGTCACGACCTGGCTTGCGCCGGTCCTGTCCTTCACGGCCGAAGAGGCCTGGTGGGACCGTTACGGGCGCGAAGGATCGGTCCATCTCGTCGGCTTCTACGAGGCGCCGGCCGGCTGGCTGGATGCCGCCCTCGACGCGAAGTGGGAAAAGGTCCGCAAGGTCCGCCGCGCCGTCACCGGGGCGCTGGAACTCGAGCGCGCCGCCAAGCGCATGGGGTCCTCGCTGGAGGCAGCCCCCATCGTTTATGTCGCCGATGCCGAACTGATGGCGGCTCTCGAGGGCATCGACCTCGCGGAGGTCGCCATCACCTCTGGTGCTCGCGTCATCGCCGGCGAAGGGCCGGCCGATGCCTGGCGCGCCGACGACATCAAGGGCGTCGCGGTGGTTCCGGCGAAAGCAGGCGGCGTCAAATGCGCCCGGTCGTGGAAGTACTTCGACCCTGCCACGGCTGATCCGGAGTTCCCGGATATCACCCCGCGCGATGCTGCGGCGATGCGCGAATGGAAGCAGCGTCACGCGATGTAGGCGAACGCGGACCGCGGCGCGCCAAGCGCGGCGCCGCGGCGTGTCGAGCGCAGTTCAAAGCCCGGCGGCCGCGCGGCAACCTCAGGTCGCGCCGTCGCGATCTGCGTCTTCCGTGAAACCCGGACTTTCCCTTAAGCGAGAACACGTGGGGGCAAAGCCCGATCCCCGGCCCCGGCTGCCGTGCGATGATGGCGAATCATTGTGGGGGCGGGCGATGGCCCAGCGCGCGAACTCTTTCGTCACGAACAGAGAAGCAGGTTTCGAGGTTGGGACCCGCTTCGCCGTGGTGTCCTTCGTTCAGAAGGGATCGCGCATGGTCGCAGAAGACGTCCACTACCTCGACACTTACGACCAGGCGCAGGTGGTGGCGAAATTCGTCTCGGCCCGGCGGCCGGGCGTCCTCGTCCTGTCGGTCTCGCCATCCGAGAGTGGTGACGACCCGGAGATCGTGGTCCTCGACCAGATCGGCTCCGGCCTGGCGAGTGCCACGGCGACGGTCCATTGAAAAGAGAAATTGCGCGGCGCCGCGCACGGCACCACGGTTCACGTCAGGGCGCCGAAGGGCTCAAGGCCCTCGGCGCGTCAGGCGCTTGCGCCGGTCAGGCCAGCTTGAGCTGGTCGGCCGACTGCTTGCCCGTACGGCGGTCGGTGGCCAGCTCGTACGACACCTGCTCGCCCTCGCGCAGGTCGTTCAGGCCGGCGCGCTGAACGGCCGAGATGTGCACGAACACATCCTTGCCGCCGTCGGACGGCTGGATGAAGCCGTAGCCCTTCTGGGGGTTGAACCACTTAACGGTCCCGGTCGCCATGGAATGCTCCTCGATGCTTGGCGGTGGAGGGATGGTGTCAGGCAGCCCGTCGCCGGGGCTGTTGACGCTTGGACGGCACCGGCGCGCGGGTGTCGCCGCGCGGCTGGGCCAGAATCGGGGAACCGGCGACGGCGAGCCGCACGCGGGTCAGTTTCTCGATTGCGGCGAGATGGCCGCGCTCGCTCGGATCGCAGAAGGCATAGGCGATGCCCGTCCGTCCGGCGCGGCCGGTGCGGCCGATACGGTGCACGTAGCTCTCCGGCTCGTTGGGCAGGTCGAAATTGATGACATGGGTGACCTCCGCCACGTCGATGCCGCGGGCGAAGAGGTCGGTTGCCACCAGGACGCGGCACTCGCCGGCCTTGAACGCCGCCAAAGCCCGCTGACGGGCGTTCTGGCTCTTGTTGCCGTGGATCGCATCGGCAGAGAAGCCGGACTTCACGAGCTGCCCTGCAAGGCGGTTGGCGCCATGCTTGGTGCGGGTGAAGACGACGACGCGGGCAAGCGCAGGGTCACCGAGAAGCTTCTCGAGCAGGCCCCGCTTGTCCGAAGTGCCGACGTGATAGACGTGCTGCTCGATGGCCTCGACGGTCACCGTCTCCGGCGTCACTTCGACCCGCATCGGCTCCCACAGCATGTCGCGGGCCAGCTTGGCGACTTCCGTCGGCATGGTGGCGGAGAAGAGCATCGACTGGCGCTGCTCGGGCAGCTTGGCGAGGATCTTCTTCACGTCGCGGATGAAGCCCATGTCGAGCATCCGGTCCGCCTCGTCGAGGACGAGATGCGTGACGGTATCGAGGCGCACCAGGCCCTGGTTCATCAGGTCGAGCAGGCGGCCGGGCGTGGCGACGAGGACGTCGATGCCGCGCGCCAGGGCTTCCACCTGGGGGTTCTGGCCGACGCCGCCGAAGATGACGGCATGGCGCAGCTTCATGTGCTTCGACAGGCGCGTGACGTTGTCGAAGATCTGCAGCGCCAGTTCCCGCGTCGGGGCGAGAACCAGGGCGCGCACACCCTTGGCCGGCGCGCGGACGCTGTCCTCGGAGAGATGCTGCAGGATCGGCAGAGCGAAGGCGGCGGTCTTGCCGGTGCCCGTCTGTGCGATGCCGATGAGATCGTGATCGTCGAGAAGATGGGGGATCGCCTTCGCCTGGATCGGCGTGGGCGTGGCGTAGCCTGCGTCGCGAAGCGAACGCAGAAGCGGCTCGGCAAGGCCGAGATCCACAAAGGTCATATTGTTCAAGAAGGGAAGTCTTTCAAACCGACCGGAAACGCGCGATCGCGTCCTCCAGTTTCAAAGTCACGAACCGCGCGCCGGGCGGCCCAGACGGAGTTGTCGCACCGGATCTCCGGTTGTCGACGCCTGGTTACTCACATAGGCGGCGCAGCGCATTCACGACGATGGTGATGGCAAACATGGGCGAGTGCAGGGCCGACGTCAAGCCCGGCATCGAAAAATAGGTCTATGGCGATGCTCAATAGTTCCAAGACTTTCTGAAAATATCCAGCAAACTCTTTGAATTAAGAATAAATATCCCAAGAAGACCCGCGGTTCTACGGCATCGGCTTCGCCGTCACGCGGCCGCGTCGCGGGCTCCCGCACCGTGCCGGTCGCTCTCCGCGAAGGCAGCTCTCAATCCGACGACACGACGGGCGGATGCCTCCCAGTCGGCAATGCGGATGAAGTTGTCGAAGAACCAGTTGAAGGCGAACTGGGTCTGCACGAAGGCCGCGGCGATCTGCATCATCGAGCCGAGCGGCATGCTGCTGTTCAGGTAGAGCGGGGCGCAGGCGAGGAGGGGCACGACAGGCATCAAGGTGACGTTGGCGTTGATGAGGATCGTCAGTTTGCCAAGCAGTGCAGCGATGCTGTTCCAGGCCGCTAAGACACCGCGCATGAGGCCTGACAGGAGGTTGCGCTTGGTCGCCTCGTCGCCGGCCAGCACGATGGCGGCCGCGTCCTCGCGGACCTTGACCATGTTGCCACGCAGCGCCGCCTCCGCGGCGTTCTTCCGCTCGATGGCATGGATCAGCGGGCGTCCCAGCACGGCGATCATGCCGGACGACAGCATGGCATAGGTGATCGCCACCCAGACCATGAAACCGGGGATGGCGACGCCTTCGCCGACGGGCAGGGTGATCGCGCCGCCGACCGTCCACAGGATGGTGATGAAGGCGGTGGCGGACAGCAGGGAATTGGCGAGGCCGATGGTGAATTCGACCAATGGCTCGACCGCAACCTGCACGTCCTGGGCGATGCGGAACTCGGGCGCGTCGATCTCGGGCGCGACCACCGGCAGTTGCGCGAACCGGCGCTTGCGAAGCCACATGCCGATCAGCTTCTCGGACAGCCAGCCACGCCAGGCGATCTGCAGCCGCATGCGCAACCAGACGATCAGGGCCGCAATCAGCGCGGCGGACAAGGCCAGCACGGCAAGCTGGCTGATGCCGGCGATCAGCCGGTCGGCTTGCCGTTGTTCCAGCGCGTTGAAGAAGGACGCGTGCCAGCGGGTGATCATCACCTGGACCGTCACGTTGACGATTACCAGCGCCAGCAGTCCACCGGACAGAGACCATGCGACGACCGCCGTCCGGCCATGCCAGAAGCCCCGCGCAAGGGGAAAGAAGGCGAGGGGGCTGACGGTGCGCGCTGCCGCGCCGGCATCTGGCATGAGAGACTTGGCATCATCATTCATGGCGGCAGTCTAGGCGATGGCCACGCCGCCGCCATGCGTCCATATCCCGATCCTCCGCGTCCTCGGTCGCCCCGACGATTGCCGCGGCCGGCGCGTGTGACTAGTGATACGGGCCTCGCGCGCCAGCAAGCGCGCCCCCAGGGAGGCCCCCCAATGCCGACGACCAGCCGCCAGGTTCTTCTCGCCAGCCGCCCGCACGGCGAACCCACCGCCGCCAACTTCTCCATCGTCGAGACCCCGCTCGCCGATCCCGGTCCCGATCAGGTCCTCCTGAAGATCCGTTATCTGTCGCTCGACCCCTACATGCGCGGGCGCATGAACGACGCCAAGTCCTATGCCGCCCCGGTGCCCGTCGGCGGTGTCATGGAGGGCGGCACGGTCGGCGAGGTCGTCGTCTCCAACAGCGAACGCTTCCGCCCCGGCGACATCGTCCTGTCCCACTCGGGCTGGCAGAGCCACGCCATTGCTGACGCCAAGGACCTGCGCAAGGTCGATCCGACCGCCGCACCGATCTCCACCGCCGTGGGCGTGCTCGGCATGCCCGGCATGACCGCCTATACCGGCCTCCTCACCATCGGCCAGCCGAAGCCCGGCGAGACGGTCGTGGTCGCCGCCGCGACGGGGCCGGTGGGCTCGGCCGTCGGCCAGATCGCGAAGATCAAGGGGGCGCGGGCCGTCGGCATCGCCGGTGGCGCCGACAAGGTCAGGGCGCTGACCGAGGAGTTCGGCTTCGATGTCGGCCTCGATCATCGCTCGCCGACCTTCGCCGCCGACCTGAAGGCCGCCTGTCCCGATGGCATCGATGTCTATTTCGAGAATGTCGGCGGCCATGTCTTCGACGCCGTCTTCCCGCTGCTCAACTTCTTCGCCCGCATCCCGGTCTGCGGCCTCATCGCCCAGTACAATGCGACCTCGCTCCCCGACGGGCCGGACCGCCTGCCGCTGCTCATGCGCGACGTGCTGACCAAGCGCCTCAACTTCCGCGGCTTCATCGTCCGCGACTTCGCCGACCAGTCGAAGGCCTTCTTCACCGACATGAGCCGGTGGATCGCCGAGGGCAAGGTGAAGTACCGCGAGGACGTCGTGGAGGGGCTCGACAAGGCCCCCGAGGCCTTCATCGGCCTGCTCAAGGGGCGGAATTTCGGCAAGCTCGTCGTCAAGGTGGGCTGAGTGCACGCCGGCGGACCAAGGCGCCCCGTCGCGCTCCGTCGCTCCTGGCTCTTCCTGCCGGGCGCGGCGGAAGGTCGGCTGGCGGAAGCGGCTGCGCTCGGCGCGGACGTGCTGATCCAGGAGTTGGAGGACTTCACACCGCCTGAGCTGCGCGCCCGTGCGCGGCTGCTTGCGCCCGAGGTCTTCGCGGGCTGGCGGCGGGTGGCAGTGCTCGCCGCCGTCCGCATCAATCCCTTCGAGACCTGTGGCCGCGACGACCTCGCAGGGGTCATGAGGGGCGCGCCGGACATCGTCATGATGTCCAAGGTGGCGAGCCCTGCTCAGGTCGCGGCCCTCGATGCCGCCATCTCCGGTCATGAGGCGGTCCTTGGCCTTCCGGCAGGGTCCACCGAGATCGTTCCCAACATCGAGACGGCGGCGGGGCTGGTGCGCACCGCCGCCATCGTCGCGGCGAGCCCGCGGGTCACGGCGGCGCTGGTGGCCTCCGAGGACATGGCGGCCGACCTCGGCGCCGAGCGCAGCGTCACGGGGGAGGAACTGGCGGCGGTCCGTGAGCGCTTCCTGATCGAGTGCGTCGCGGCCGGCGTGGTGGCGATCGACTGCCCCTTCACCTTCTCCAGCCTCTCCCACGCGGAGGCGGATCTCCTTTGGGCCCGTCGCCGCGGCTTCAGGGCAAAATCCCTCGTCGCGGCCGACCAGGTGGCTCTCGCCAACAGGCTGCTGACACCCGCCGACGACGAGGTTGCGGCGGCGCGCCGTCTCGTCGCGGCCTTCGAGGAGGCCCGTGCCAGGGGCGACGAGCGTTGCGAGATCGACGGTCATCTCGTCGAGGTGCCGACGGTCAACGCCGCCCGGCGGCTGATCGCCCGGGCCGAGGCTTTCGCGGCGCTCGCCCGCTAGCGCACCGGATCAGACCGGAGCGGTGGGGGCGGCGAGGTCGTTCTCGGGGATCTCGTGGGCCGCCGGGCCGAAGGGCAGGCCGGCGCCCGCGGCAAGGCTTGCGACCGCGGCGCCGACGCCACCCTCGCCATGCGGGACGCCCAGCGCCTTCATCGCCATCTCGATGGCCGAGAGCGAGCCGATGACCATGGGCGCGTTGACGTGGCCCATATGGGCGATGCGGAAGGCGCGACCCGAGAGCTCGCCGATGGCCGAGCCGAGCGCCACGCCGCAGATCTTCTGCGCATAGGCCGAGATCGCCTCGGCATCGGTGCCCTGGACGAGCACCGGCGTGACCGAACAGGCGCGCTGGGCCGGATCGATGACGTTGCAGGACAGCACCTGTCCCTCGGACCAGCGGCCGACCGCCGCGTGGGTGGCCTCCGCCAGCAGCCGGTGGCGCTTGAAGACGGCCTCGAGGCCCTCTTCCTTGATCATGTCGAGGGCGGCGCGCAGCGCAAAGAGCAGGTGCTCCGGCGGCGTGCCGCAATATTTCATGTAGTGCTCCTTGCCCTGGCGCGCGGTCCAGTCCCAGTAGAGCGTCTTCATGTCGGCCTTCTCATGGGCCTTGTGCGCCTTGTCGTTGGCGGCGACGAAGGCGAGGCCCGGAGGCGTCATCAGGCCCTTCTGCGAGGCCGACATCGCGACGTCGACACCCCAGGCGTCCATCTCGAAGGGCATGCAGCCGAGGGACGCGACGCCGTCGACCATGAAGAGGGCGGGGTGGCCGGCGGCATCGATCGCCTTGCGCACGGCCTTCACGTCGTTCGCAACGCCCGAGGCGGTGTCGATCTGCACCATCAGGATCGCCTTGATGGCATGGCTCGTGTCGCGCTTGAGGCGTTCCTCGACGGCGGCGGGGTCGATCGAGGCCCGCCAGGAGCCCTCCATCACCTCGACATCGGCACCCATGAAACCGGCCATCTGGCCCCAGCCGATAGCGAAGCGACCGCTCGCCAGCACCAGGACCTTGTCGCCGCGCGACAGCACGTTGGAGATCGCCGCCTCCCAGCCGCCGTGGCCGTTGGCGGCGTAGATGTAGGTGCGGCCGCGGGTGCGGAAGATGGTCTGGAGGTCGGCGAGGATGCTGTCGGTGAGGGCGACCATTGGCCCCGAATAGATCTCCTCGGCCGGGCGGATCATCGCCTGCAGCACGCGGTCGGGGATGTTGGTCGGGCCGGGAATGGCGAGCAGGCTGCGGCCGTTGGCGACGCTCATGGATGGTCCTCTGCCGGAAGGTCCGGTTGGTGTCGCACATTCGGGTAAACGCCACCTTCGAGCCTCGCAAGAGGCTGCGGGGCTTGGCTGCTGCGCTTTTCCCCCGCCGCTTGCAGGTCGGGGTATCAGGCCGGCCCGAACTTTGCGACGAGATCGGCGGGGAGGGCGATACCCTCGGCCAACGCCTTCTGGCGCAGCTTCAGCCGCCGCTGGCCCGGCAGGCGTGCACCGGGTTGCGCCTCGATCGCCCCCGCGAGGGCGGTGATCCGCTCGCCGAAGTCCGAGTGGCCGAAGCCCGAGGGATCGATGGCGAGGATGGTCTGTCCCGTGCCGGGGGGCGGGCCCTTGTCGTCGAGGAAGGAGGAGGCCTCGAAGGCGAGGTGCGCGCCGGTGAGGGCTGCCGCCAGCACCTCGACCATGAGCGCGAGCGCAGTGCCCTTCGCCCCGCCGAGCGCCACCATGGTGCCCTTCAGCGCCTTGGCGGCATCAGTTGTCGGGTTGCCATCAGGATCGAGCGCCCATCCTTCCGGGATCGGCTCGCCCTTCTGGTTCGCCGCGACGATATTGCCGCGCGCCACGGTGGACAGCGCCAGATCCACGACGATGGCAGGCCTGCCGGGCAGGGGGCAGGCGAAGGCGATGGGATTGGTGCCGTAGACCGCCTTCGTGCCGCCGGCCGGCGCGATGGCCTCCGGCGTATTGGCGAAGAACAGCGCGATCAGCCCGGCATCCGCCAGCTTCTCCACATGGGCACCGAGGGCGCCGGCATGGTTGGAGCGCGTGATGGTGGCGGCGGCGATGCCGGTTTCGCGGACGATGGCGGGAAGCTCCTTGAGCGCCAGGTCGACGGCCGGATAGGCGAAGCCGTTGGCGGCATCGACGGCGAGTGTCGCCGCGCGCACGCGCATCGCGGTCGGCACGGCCTTTCCGTCGATCTTGCCGCAGGTGAGCATGGTCAGATAGGTCGGGATGCGCGAAAGGCCGTGGCCCTTCAGGCCCTCGGCCTCGGCGCCGACGAGCGCCGTGGCCACCGACAGGGCAACCTCCGGGCTGGCGCCGTTCTCGGTGAAGATTCGGGCGACCCAGGCGCGGGCGGTGTCGAGCGAGACTGCGGTCATGTCAGCTCCCCTTGAGGACGCGGCGGACGTTGGCGGCGGTCACCGACGACACCCGCACATTGCTCTCGACGGTGACGCCGGCGATATGCGGCGTCAGGATCAGGTTGGGGCAGCCGGCGAGGGGCGATTCCGCCTTCAGGGGCTCCACGTCGAAGACGTCGAGCGCGGCACCGGCGATCGTGCCGGCCTTCAGGGCCGCGGCCAGCGCCGTCTCGTCAATGACGCCGCCGCGCGCCGCGTTGACGATGACGGCATCACGCTTCATTGCCGCCAGTCGCTTGCCATCGATCAGGTTGCGCGTTTCGGCCGTCAGCGGAACGTGCAGGCTGACGGCATCGGCCCCTTTCAGGAGGGTCTCGAGTTCGACGGCACGTGCGCCGACGCGGCTCCAGGCAGGATCGTCGGCCTTCACGAAGGGGTCGGAAGCGATGATCGACATGCCCATGGCCTTTGCCCGCATCGCGGTTTCGCGGGCAATGGCGCCGAAGCCGACGAGGCCCAGCACCTTGCCATGGACCTCGCGGCCCATGAGGCGCTCGCGCGGCCAGGTTCCGGCAGCGACGGCCTCGGAGGCGAAATAGGCGCCGCGCAGAAGCACCATAATGGTCGTCACCGCCCATTCGGCGCCCGCGATGTCGTTCGCGCCGGTCGCCGGTAGCACGGCGATGCCGCGCGCCTTGCAGGCCTCGGTGTCGATATTGTCCAGGCCGACGCCGAGGCGACCGATCGCCTTGAGTCCCGCGCCCGCGGCCAGCAGGTCGCCGCGCACCTGCGTGCGGTTGCGCACGATGAGGGCGCGCGCGCCGGCCACCAGCGCCTTGAGCTCATCAGGGCGGTCGACCAGACCCTTGTCATAGGTGACGGCGAAGTCGCGCCGCAGGTCCTCCACGGCCGCTTCGTCCATGAATTCGGAAATGACGATCTCGGTCATGGAACGGTCCTAGAGGATGAAGAGGCCGGCGACGACGATGGCGAGGATCACCGCCGTCGTGCCGAAGAAGACGGCAACATGCCGCCAGCCGATGGACAGGATGGCGGTGATCGAGGTGCCGAGGCCAAGCGCCGCGATGGCGATGAGCAGCCCGGCGTTCGAGAGCTGGACCAGCCAGGGTTTCACGGATGCATAGGGCGCTGCCAGCGCCGGGATGGCCGGGACGACCGAGTTCACGGCGACGAGAGCGAGGAAGACGATGGCGAAGACCGGAACCGGCACCTTCGCCTCGTTGGTGTGGGCGCCCTGGCGGACGAACCACCAGCCGATGGCAAGCACCACCGGCAGGAGCAGGAAGACGCGGAACAGCTTCACCACGACCGCGCTGTTGCCGACCGGCTCGGAGACCGCGTAGCCGGCCCCGACCACCTGGGCCATGTCGTGGATGGTGGCGCCGAGCAGAATCCCGGTCTTGGTCGCATCGAAGCCGAGCAGGATGGCGAGCGGCGGATAGGCGAGCATGACGATGGTCGAGACGGCGTTGGCGGCAACCACGGTGAAGGCGGTGTCAGCGGCCTTGGCCGGGTAGTTCGGCAGCACGGTGGTCGTCGCCAGCGTCGCCGACGCGCCGCAGACGGCGGTGGCGGCGCCCGCAAGCGCCCCGTAACCGTCCTGCAGCGACAGGCGCCGGGCGAGCCAGATGCCGCTGGCGATCGTCGCCGCCATGGAGGCGACCACCAGCACCAGCGTGCCGGCGCCGAGGCCGAGAATGTCACCGAAGGCGATCCTGAGGCCGAGGAGGCCGATGGCCCAGCGCAGCAGCTTCTTCACCGCGAAGGTGAGCCCGGGCTCGAACAGCGGCCGCGTGGCCAGGGAATGGAGGGCGATGCCGATGATGAGGGCGATGACCATGACCGGAAGGGCCAGACGGCCGCCGCTCATTTGCCGCACCAGCGGCTCGGCATAGAGGGCCGCCACCGAGACGATGGAGGCCAGCAGGACGCCGGGCAACAGGGGGCGTGTCGTCGCCGACAAGGTCATCAGGGGCTCCCGGACGTCATCTCGTAGATCGCGATGCGCCGGTCACCGGCCTCGCGGATCTCGCGCAACGCGAACCCGAGATCGACGAGAATGTGCCGGGAGGCAAGGTTGCTTTCGCGCGTCACCGCCATGACGGGATGGATGTTCTCATGGGCGGCAAAGGCGAGCACGGCGCGCGCGCCTTCCTTGGTGAAGCCCTGGCCGCGGTGGTCCGGCATGACCGCATAGCGCATGGCGACACCGATCCCGGCATCGTGGTCCCACAGGCCGACGATCCCGACGAAGGCGTCGCTGTCGCGCCGCCGCATGACGAAAACGCCGTAACCGCGCTCGGTCCAGGTTTGTGTGTAGCTATCGAGCTGCGACCGCGTTTCCTCGACCGAAAGCACGCCGTGCTTCAGCTTGCCGCCGACCTCCGGGTGCCCGGTGAGGACGCAGAGATCGGCGAAATCGCTTTCGCCGATCCGGGTCAGTTGCAGGCGTTCCGTGACGAGAGTCGTCACGCCGAGCGGTAGAGCTTGGTCAGCGAGAACTCGCGGTGGCCGAGGGCCTCGGACGCCGTCAGGCGGCCATTCGCGGTGCGCACGATGCTCTCGATGAGGGCATCGCCCGCCTGCGGGATGGTGAGGGTCCGCTTCAAGACGCCGGAGACGTCGACGTCGATGTGCTCGGGCATGGTGCGGATGGTCTTGGGATTGCCCGAAATCTTGATGACCGGGACGATCGGGTTGCCGATGACGTTGCCCTGGCCGGTCGGGAAGGTGTGGATGACGTAGCCGCCGGCCGCCATCAGCGTCACGCATTCGGCCGCCGCCGAGGACGTGTCCATGTAGTAGA
>VFQR01001508.1_pt1 | contig 17736 bp, 15 predicted proteins | sample 3512321 | NCBI WGS metagenome assembly VFQR01 (sample SAMN10412374, study PRJNA504923) | tailings metagenome | isolation source: Relicate 3 Philex TSF1 revegetated site | place: Philippines: Tuba, Benguet | collected 2017-08-29
TCTGGACGTCTTTGCTCTCAATGACCGTCGCGACGAACCCGTTGCGACGCAGATGTTCCACCCAACTATCACAGCATCCGCAGTTGGGATCCTTCCAAACGGTGATCGAGTGCGGCGGCATCGCAAAAGCCGAGGGTGCAATTGATGTGATCGCACCCGCAGCGATGAAGCCAACGAAAGAGCGCCGGCCGAGCGACAAGTCTGTTTTGTGCATTGTGCCCTCCTACCCGGTCATCGACCGGCAAACTCACTTCGAGGCTCGCCCGAGCAACTCCATCAACTCTTCAATGACCTTTCGCTGCTCACCCGGGCGACCAGATGTGATGGCTTTCTCGACACAGTGGCCAATGTGCTCCTGAAGGACCTGCTCCTCAACGCGCCGAAGCGCCGCCCGTACGGCTGCGATCTGCGTGACGATGTCTATGCAGTAGCGATCCTCGTCTACCATGCGAGCGAGACCGCGAACCTGACCCTCGATCCGGTTGAGGCGCTTTAGGCGAGCCGACTTGGCGGTGGTGTGCATAGTTGACATATACCCAGATGGGGTATACCTGTCAACCAATATACCCCCGCCTGGTATCAGGTGAAATGCGACTGGAACGCAGGACTAGGAGGTCTGCCATGGCAGAGCACGAGGCACACGCCCACCACCATCATCGCGATCACACGTCGCACGCCCCCGCCGATCACATGGTGAAAGATCCAGTCTGCGGCATGACAGTGGACCCGCATACGGCGAAGCACCGGCATCAGCACGACGGCCATCCCTATTACTTTTGCTCAGCCAAGTGTCGGGAGAAATTCATCGCCGAGCCCGCGATGCATCTAAAGCCAGGACTTGAGCCTGCCGTGCCAGTCCCTTCCGGGACAATTTACACGTGTCCGATGCATCCCGAAATCCGACAGGAAGGTCCCGGCTCGTGCCCGATCTGCGGCATGGCGCTAGAGCCAGAGATGGTCACCGTGGACTCCACGCCCAATCCCGAATTGGCTGACATGACGCGGCGCTTCTGGATTGGGCTCGCGCTCACACTTCCCGTGTTCGCTCTTGAGATGGGGGGACACCTAACGGGTCTCCACCAGTGGCTCGGTCAACAGAAGTCTAACTGGATTCAGCTCGCTCTCGCAACGCCAGTGGTCCTGTGGGCAGGGTGGCCGTTCTTCGAGCGTGGCTGGGCGTCTCTCAGGACACGCAACCTCAATATGTTCACGCTCATTGCCATGGGCACAGGCGTGGCCTGGATCTACAGCGTCGTCGGCACCGTATGGCCGGACGTGTTTCCCCCGTCGATGCGTGGGCATGACGGTTCAGTCGCGATTTACTTCGAGGCGGCTGCGGTCATCACCGTGCTCGTGCTGCTCGGCCAGGTGCTGGAGCTGAGGGCGCGCGAGAAGACGAGTGGTGCGATCAAAGCCTTGCTCGACCTCTCGCCAAAGATAGCGCGTCGGATCAAAGCTGACGGGACGGATGAAGACGTAAGCCTCGAAGAAGTGGCTGCCGGCGACCAGTTGCGGGTGCGGCCCGGCGAACGAGTGCCCGTGGATGGAGAGATCCTGGAAGGCCGCAGCGCCATCGACGAGTCCATGGTGACGGGTGAGTCCATGCCTGTGACCAAGACTGCCGGCGAGAAGGTGATCGGCGGCACCATGAACCAGTCAGGCGGTTTCGTGATGCGTGCCGACAAAGTTGGCCGCGATACAGTACTCGCCCAGATCGTGCAGATGGTCGCTCAAGCGCAGCGAAGCCGTGCTCCCATTCAACGGCTCGCCGATCAGGTCTCGGGCTGGTTCGTGCCGACTGTGATCCTGGTCTCGCTGATCGCATTTGCCGCCTGGTCGATATGGGGGCCTGAACCTCGGGTGACGTTCGGTCTGATCGCGGCCGTGTCGGTGCTGATAATCGCGTGCCCGTGTGCCCTAGGCCTCGCAACGCCTATGTCGATTATGGTCGGCGTGGGACGGGGGGCTCAGTCCGGTGTTCTCATAAAGAACGCCGAGGCGCTCGAACGGATGGAGAAGATCGACACGCTTGTCGTCGACAAGACCGGCACGCTGACCGAGGGCAAGCCGAGCGTAGTGGCGATCAGGACAGCTCCTGGTATCGATGAGAGCGAGCTACTAAGATTGACAGCCAGCCTTGAGCGGTCGAGCGAGCACCCATTGGCGGCAGCCATCGTGCGTTCGGCGAACGAGCGGGGCCTCTCACTCGCTCAACCTGAAAGCTTCGATTCGCCAATTGGCAAGGGTGTTGTTGGCACGGTTGAAGGGCGCAACCTTGTCATCGGCAATCAGCGGATCATGACGGAGGGCGGCATCAATACCGCAAGTTTGGTGCCTGCGGCCGATGAGATGCGTAAAGAAGGCGCCACGGCGATCTTCGTAGCGATCGACGGCAAGGTGGCTGGCATTATCGCGATCGCCGACCCGATCAAGGCGACCACGCCATCGGCCATTGCTGCTCTACAAGCAGCTGGCATTCGCGTGGTCATGCTGACCGGTGACAACAATACGACGGCGCAGGCCGTTGCCGCCAAGCTTGGCATCACCGAGGTTGAGGCAGAGGTGTTGCCAGAGGACAAGAGCAAGATCGTCGAGCGGTTCCGGGCTCAAGGCAGGGCCGTGGCGATGGCAGGCGATGGTGTCAACGACGCTCCGGCCTTGGCGGCTGCGGATGTTGGAATTGCGATGGGGACCGGTACCGATGTCGCGATGGAAAGTGCAGGAGTGACGCTGTTGAAGGGCGATCTCAACGGCATTGTCAGGGCGCGGCATCTCTCGGCGGCGACGATGGCGAACATCAGGCAGAACCTGTTCTTCGCCTTCATCTATAATGCAGCAGGCGTGCCGGTCGCGGCTGGCGTACTCTATCCCTTCTTCGGAATATTGCTCTCGCCGATCATCGCGGCCGCCGCGATGGCGCTCTCTTCGGTGAGCGTCATCGGTAACGCCCTGCGGCTCAATCACGTGAAGCTCTGAACTTCCTTGTGCTCACATTAGTTCTGCAATCATCCACATGACCGCTTACCGGCAGTGAAACTATGACTTGAAGCCCGTTAGGCTTTCGATTGAATAGCTGCACCGTACCTCCGAGCCGTATAATCGTGCTTCGAGCAATCGTCATGCCTAGACCCGTTCCAGGCAGGATTGTTGGGTTGTCGTTAGGCAGCCGAAAAAACGGTCTAAAAACGGTTTCGTGAAATTCGGGTGGGATGCCGGGGCCGTTATCCAATATCGTGAGAGATACCTTTCCATCCGCGAGAGCGACTCTAACGAGGACATTTGTTCCGTATTTTGTTGCATTCTCGATAAGGTTGACCAGCGCGCGGCGAAGGTTAATTGGATCGGAACGGATAGGGATTATTGCGTCCGCATCGAATTCAACACTCGCTCCGAGGTCAATGAGACCATCGCAAACTTCTTGCACAAGCGACCGAAGGTCAAATTGCTCAATACGTCCTAAATCCGACGTCAAGCGCGAGAATTCCAAAGTAGCTGTCATCATGCGACGCATCTGTTCGATATCGTCGAGCATCTTTGCCCTCAGTGCGTCATCGTCGATCTCCTCTGCCCGCAGCCGCAGCCTCGTAACGGGCGTGCCGAGATCGTGCGCAATCGCTCCTGCCATTGCACTGCGATCTTCAAGTAGTCTTCGAATTCGTTCCTGCATCTGGTTGAACGCTACGGCCGCCGTACGAACTTCGTAGAGCCCGCGCTCTGGCAGCGTCGGCGCGTTAATGTCAGTTCCAAGTCTTTCTGCCGCTCGCGCGAAACTCATCAGTGGTTGCGTCCAGCGACGCAATGCCCATGCCGCGACGATAGCCGAGGATGCGATCATCGCCGCAAGAGCAGCGCTAAGGTTGAATAGCGTAAAGGACGTCGCACCCAACGCGGGCACGGTAAAGTTTACTTTCGAACCGTCCTCCAGGACAACCGTTGACACGATCGTACCAATGCGCTTGATCTCGGCAATCGGGGTAAAGGCGCGATGGTGCTCATCCATGTGGGCTGCAGCATTCACCATCAGTAATCTACGATCTTTAACGTCGCTCTCCGAAACCAAGGAATAAACTACCGCGACGCCCTCATCCTTCGGTCGTCCCAGAAACGCCCCTATCAAGTGCCGGGTGAGGTCGGCGCGATCCTGTTCTATGCTTGCAAGCCTCTCCGCAGGAATTGGCGGCGGGGGCGAGCCGAGCGAATCGACATTTAAGAGCGCCAGGAACCTTTCACGCTCGTTACCTGGCAGGAGCTCCGCAGCCCGCACGAGTGTGGTAATGCGCTCGGCGATGAGCGTGTCGTGCAGTAGGGCGATAGCAGATAGACTTCGTGTGGCATACAGCCATAGCCCTACGACGTGGGCACTCACTAGGAGTGTAGCCAAGCCAAGGATGAGGCGCCCCTTTATCGTGTCGAGGAACCGGCTCACTCTCGGCATTCCTCCACCGATGGAGTGAAGATGTAGCCTTTGTTGCGGATCGTTCTTATGATCTGCGGATCCGGTGCTTCGTCGATTTTCCGTCGCAATCGCATAAGCTGCATGTCAATGCTGCGGTCGAATGCGATTGTCGCGCGCCCTTGCACGAGATCGGCAAGCTGTTCGCGAGTCAGGATGATTTGGGGCCGCTCAACGAATGCGAGCAGCAATTCGAATTCGCCATCAGTTAGTTTTATTGAGACGCCGGCGGGAGATTGAAGAAATCTGCGGCCACGGTCCAATGTCCATCCGAGGAAGCGGAACCTACCCGGAACATTGATCGATTGTGGGGGCATCTGATTTGCACGCCTTAGCACCGCGCGGATTCGTGCCAAGAGTTCATGGGGGTTGAACGGTTTTGCCAAATAGTCGTCGGCGCCCATCTCGAGGCCCACAATGCGATCCATCTCCGCGTTTAGTAGGGTCAGCATGAGTATTGGAATGACGCTCCTACTTCGCAGATCTCGACAAAGTTCTAGCCCGTCCTCGCCTGGCATCACGCGGTCAAGGACCACTAGGTCCACTTTGTAAGTGTCGAGAAAGCGCTTCATCTCTGTCCCGCTCGCCGCGGTATCTACTCGGTAGCCATTCTTGCGCAGGAACTGCGACGTCAGCTCGCGTATCTCCCGATCATCGTCGACGATCAGAATGTGGGAACTTAGATGCATTCGCGGTTGGTCCTGAATTCCTCTTTTTGACTCTTTATCGCTTCTGACAGGCGTCGATAGCGCGATTTTGGTAACGGACTGTAACATAGACGTGCGGGCGTGACGTGCCGTTACCGCGATCCATTCGACGAACGATCATAGAATCCTCAATTGTTTTTTATCGACGTCGACCTAGCCAGGTTGATCAGTCGACCGGCAAAGAAGCCAGTTGAGGAGCAAGAAAACAATGAAGACATCGATCGCAATCACTTACGCAATCCTAGCGTTCGCAACCAGCGTTTCGACGCAGGCCGGCACGGTCGAGAGGCCGAAGACTACCGACCATGAGCCGATCGTGGTGTCATCTGATCGACCGCTCATCAATCGTCCGACTGCCGTCGATCCATTCTGGGAGCAGCAAAGGCGCGATGGCGCTTAGAAGAACAGGGGCGGCTTCCTGTCTTTGGATAGGAACGACCCGTGAGTGACGAAGGGGGAACTTTTGCCGCAATCATGGGCGCGTACTAGCAGACGCCCCCTTCGGTCACAATATAGTCGCATCGGAGTTTATGTTGCGAGTGGGATACATGCATTTGGCGAAGAAGCAAAGTCCGGATGGTTCAGCCGGTCGCAGTTTGACAGGTTGCCGCGATTCTTCGTACTAGGCAGATGCGATTCTGGAGATCAAGCTTTAGCATGACGGTGCTGTCGCGAAATTGTACGTTGCTGCGGCAAGTGGTGGTTGTGCTGCTGGCGTCTGCATTTCTTCTGGCGCCCTACCATGTCCATGTCTCCGTTTCGAGCTCCGACGGTCTGGTATTGAACCTCCAGGTGTCGCAGGCTGAACATACAGACGGCGACGATGCTCCAGTGACCCCTGATGACGGTTGCCCCTCGTGCTTGCTTATGAAGCAAGTACAGGCTTCGAGTACGAGTGACGTGCTGTCTTTCGTGCCGCAACTCAACACAAATGGACATTGGCCTGTCGACAATACAATCGGCGCTAGAAGTATGATTTTCGGCGTATTTCGGCCGCCAATCCTCAAAGCTGCTTGAATCCGGCCGCCGCCTGAATCGGGCTTGCGGCCGCAATTGGTCGAGCAAGCTGATGAAGGCGGTCCTATATGCATTTTCGCGCCCATCGTGCCCCCCTTCAGGGAGGTCGGACACTACTTGTCGCACTAGTTATTGGCGCGTCGACAGGCCAGCCCTCGAATGCAATCGATTTGTCCGAATCGATCCAGAAGGCTCTCGCGGCGGACCCTCGTCTCAGAGCTAGCCAATATGAAGTTGAGGCTGCACGAGGGACCACTCTCCAAGCGGGAAAGCGACCAAATCCTGAGCTTGCTGTCGAACTCGAGGATTTTCTCGGCACAGGCGAATACCGCGGCGTCGACAGCGCTAAGCTGACAATCTCGTTGGCACAGAAGTTTGAACGAGGTGACAAACGTGCCGCCCGTTTAGCCGTGGCACACGGCAAAGAGGATGTCGCGGTCGCCGAGATCTCGGTGCTCATGCGCGAAATAATCGCGCAGACCAAAATTGACTATATCAATGTTCTTGGCACGCACCAGCGCGTTGAGCTGTTGACGCGGTCGGCGAAGCGCTTCGACGATCTCGTACCGCTCCTGCGGCAGAGGGTCCAAGTGGGGGCCTCTCCTCAAGCGGATGTCTTACGCGGCGAGTTGGCTGTCGGAAAGGCTCGTGTCGCGGTCGAGAAGGCGCGCTCCGAGCTCACCAACGCTAAACGGCAGCTCGTCGCCAATTGGTCAGGCACGTTGAGCGATGCTGCCACGGTGGTGGGCAGGCTACGCCACAATGGACATCGGCCGGCAGCACTACAAGTGCTGCTGGGTGGCCTCGATGAGCATCCCGCTATCCGAGCTTGGACTGCCGTCCTGGCGCAGCGTCAAGGCGAATTGCGGCTGCAGGGCGCAACCGCCACACCGGACCTGACTGCGGGCATCGGCGTGAGCCGGATCTTTGAAACGGATGATACTGCCGTGCGTCTCAGCGGCTCGATCCCGCTCACACTTCACGATCGCAATGAGGGCGGCATCCTGGAGGCTGAGCGCCGGCTGGCGAAAGTTCAATACGATCGAGAGGCCAGTCGTGCGCAGTTGAGGCGCCGGGTAGTCGATGCGTTTGGGGAGTTTGATGCAGCTTGCGTCGAGGCCTACCAACTTCTCGAAAGCGTCTTACCGATCGCACGTCGTGCCACTGCGGGCGTTCAAGACAGCTTCACCCAAGGTCGCCTTGGAGTGAAGGATCTTCTGGACGCCCACCGTGACCAATACGATGCGGAAGTGCAGCAGCTCGATGCTGACATCCGATGCCATACAGCCGCATCAAAGGTTGAAGCCTTGGTCGCGCGCAGCCCCTTCCAGCATGGCTGGGAAACGGTCACTCGGAGACAATGAAATGAGTGAAGCGTCGAATAAATCCCAGCCTGCAGGCCTGGATGGAATGAAACATCCGTCCAGCGTTTCTGGATACTTCCGAACTCTAGCCGTCATAGCCATCTTGGCATTGGGCGGCGGGGGTGCTTGGCACATTTTGTCGATTGAACGCGCTGTTCCGAAGTCTGCCCATGGACCTGGGGAGAAGGATACCCACGGCCATGGCGGGGAAAAAGGCCATGCCGACCATGGTGCAGAGAAAATGCTGGTCAAGCTGTCGCCAGCGCAGCTTAAGAACGCGAACCTTACAATTGAGGCCGCATCGAGCGGTGTTATCCGCGAAACACTCCTGGTCAATGGCATCATTCAGCCGAACGAGGAGCAGGTGGTGGCGGTTCTGCCCCGTTTTGGCGGCGTCGTGCGCGCGGTGACAAAGCGCCTCGGCGAGAAAGTGACCAAGGGCGAGGTCGTGGCGCGGATTGAGAGCAACGAGAGCCTGACGCAGTACGACGTCGTCGCGCCTATCAGCGGAACCGTCATCGAGCGCAAGGGCACCTTGGGAGAATACGCAGACAAGGACAAACGCCTAATGGTGATCGCGGACTTGACGACACTGTGGGTCGATTTCCGCGTCTACCAAAAGGACGCCTCGAAGATTCACCTAAAGCAGGCGGTCGAAGTTCGACTGGCATCTGGTAATGGGCCGAAGACATCGCAGATATCATATATTTCTCCGATCAGCGTCACCGATACGCAAAGCTTGCTCGCGCGGGTTGTCGTCGACAACAACGACGGCAGCTTTCGACCCGGTCTCTACGTCACGGGCCGGGTTCTTGTCTCAGAACAAACAGTGCCGGTAGCGATCAAGCAGAGCGCGATCCAGTACATAGGCGGAAAGCCGGTCGTGTTCGTTCAGGGCAAGGAGGGTTTCGAAGGCCGCGAAGTGGAGTTCGGTTTCAAAGACGATGAAATGATCGAAATTCTCTTTGGTGTCGTCGCTGGTGAAAAGGTTGTCACCGGGAACAGCTTCGTGTTCCGCGCCGAAATCGGCAAGGGCGAAGCGACTCACGAGCACTGAGACCAGTCATGATCCAAAAAATCGTCAACTTCTCCGTCCTGCAACGCTGGCTCGTTGTGTTCGTGACGCTCGGCCTCGGCGCCTTCGGGGTGTACAATTTCTTACGACTACCGATCGATGCGGTTCCCGACATCACTAATGTCCAAGTGCAAATCAACGCGGTAGCGCCAGGTTACTCCCCGCTCGAAGCAGAGCAACGAATCGCATTCCCGATCGAGACCGAGCTGGGCGGTTTGCCGAAGCTGTCCTACACGCGTTCGCTTTCGCGCTATGGCCTAACCCAGGTGACTGTTGTCTTCGAAGACGGCACCGACATTTACTGGGCGAGAACACTCGTCAACGAGCGCCTGCAGCAGGTCAAGGACCAGCTGCCGCAGGGCATAGAAGTCGCGATGGGCCCAATCTCAACGGGTCTTGGCGAGATTTTCCTCTATACGGTTGAGGCAAAGGAGGGCGCGAAAAAGCCCGATGGTGGCGATTACACGCCGGTGGACCTGCGGGTCCTCCACGATTGGGTAGTGAAGCCGCAGCTCCGAACGGTGCCCGGCGTCGTCGAGGTGAACTCGATCGGCGGGTTCGATCGGCAGCTGCACGTGGTCCCTGATCCCGAGCGCCTGACCGCGTATAATATCACCCTGCACCACCTCGTCGAGGCTATCGCCAAGAACAACGCCAATGTCGGCGCCGGTTATATCGAGCGCAACGGCGAGCAGTATCTCGTGCGCGCGCCGGGTCAACTCCTGACGGTCGACGATATCTTGACAATTCCCGTCGGCTCGCATTCCGGAACACCGGTGCGGATAGGTGACGTGGCGCGCGTCGAAATCGGCAAGGAGCTGCGGACGGGAGCTGCCACACACGACGGTAAGGAGGTCGTGCTCGGCACCGCCGTCATGCTAATCGGCGAGAATAGTCGCACCGTCTCGGTTCGCGTCGCCGACAAGCTCAAGGAAATTGGAAGAAGCCTTCCCGACGGTACTTATATCCGAACCGTCTACGACCGCACCACGCTGGTGAATGCAACAATCAGCACGGTACGCAACAATCTGCTCGAGGGCGCGGTTCTGGTCATCGCCGTGCTATTCCTGCTGCTTGGCAATATACGCGCCGCCTTGCTTACCGCCTTCGTCATTCCACTGTCGATGCTGATTGCGGTGACGGGGATGGTCGAGGCGCGCATCAGCGCCAATTTGATGAGCCTTGGCGCTATCGATTTCGGCATCATCATCGACGGCGCGGTTATCATCGTCGAGAACTGCTTGCGATTGCTTGCTGAGCGCCAGCACGCCCTGGGCCGCCTCATGACGCGTCGCGAGCGTTTTTCGACGGTGGTGGCTGCAACCAAGGAGGTCGCAACGCCCAGCGTGTTCGGCACGTTCATAATCATGGTCGTTTACCTGCCGATTCTTACGTTGACCGGTGTCGAGGGGAAGATGTTCATCCCCATGGCACTGACCGTCATCATGGCATTGCTCGGTGCCATGCTCTTGTCGCTGACGTTCGTGCCGGCTGCGGTTGCGATATTCGTGACGGGTAAGGTCTCCGAGAAGGAGAACCTGTTCATGCGGGCCGCGAAGGCAATCTATGAGCCCTGTCTTCGCTTTGCCGTTGTTCAAAGGAGCGTAGTCGCTGCTGCGGCCGCCGTGCTTGTCATCCTCAGTGGTCTTGGCGCGACGAAGCTCGGCACTGAATTCATTCCGAGCCTAGACGAGGGAGACGTCGCTGTGCAGGCGCTGCGCGTGCCTGGCACAAGCCTCACTGAATCCGTGCGAATGCAGATCCAGCTCGAGGAACGTCTCCGCTCCGTCCCCGAAATCAAAGAGTCCTTCGCGCGCATTGGCACCGCCGAGATAGCAACGGATGCCATGCCACCGAATATCGCCGATGCCTACATCATGCTGAAACCTCGCGAGGAGTGGCCGGACCCCAAGAAATCAAAGGCGCGGTTGGTCGAGGAGATCCAAGCGGCAATGGAAGAGGTTCCAGGCAGCAATTATGAGCTATCGCAGCCGATCCAGCTCCGCTTTAACGAGTTGATTGCCGGCGTACGCGCCGATATCGGCGTGAAAGTGTTTGGCGACGATCTCGAGAAGTTGGTCGAGATCGCGAACCGCGTGTCGTCCGTACTTGCGGAGGTGCCGGGTGCCGCAGATGTGCGCGTCGAGCAGGTGACCGGTCTGCCGGTGCTTTCCATCAGGCCCGATCGGGCCAAACTCGCCCGCCTTGGCCTCGATCTTCAGTCGGTACAGGAAGTGATTGAGACCGCCGTCGGCGGCCGAATTGCTGGTGCGCTCTACGAAGGCGACCGGCGATTTAAGATTCTCGTTAGGCTACCTGAAGACCGACGCGCCGACATCGAAAGTTTGAAGCGATTGCCGATCGCGTTGCCTGCACAAGAAAGCGACAAGGCTGGCGAGGCACAGCCCGCAACGTTCGTACTGCAGAATAAGATGGGCCGCTTTATCGCACTCGACGAAATTGCTGACATCAGCTTCGCGCCAGGCCCCAACCAGATCAGCCGTGAGAATGGAAAGCGGCGGGTCGTTGTCTCGGCCAACGTGCGTGGACGTGACCTTGGTTCGTTTGTGCAAGCTGCCCAGGCTGCAATCGATCGGCAAGTGCAGATGCCATCCGGATACTGGCTCGGCTGGGGCGGGCAGTTCGAACAGCTCATTTCGGCCTCGAAGCGCCTCGCCATCGTCGTCCCGATCGCATTGGCGTTGATTGCGCTGCTGCTGTTTACCAGCCTCGGCTCCGGCAAGGATGCCGCGATTGTGTTCACCGGCGTACCGCTGGCGCTGACTGGCGGTGTAGCGGCGCTGGCGCTGCGGGATATCCCGCTCTCCATCTCTGCTGGCGTCGGGTTCATCGCGCTTTCAGGCGTAGCCGTGTTGAATGGCCTGGTGATCATAGCGTTCATCAACAACCTGCGTCGAAGTGGCCTTACGATCGATCAGGCCATCCACGATGGCGCGATGAAGCGTCTCCGTCCCGTCCTGATGACGGCGCTCGTCGCGTCGCTCGGCTTTGTGCCGATGGCAATCGCGGTCGGGGCTGGCGCCGAAGTACAGCGGCCGCTTGCGACGGTCGTAATTGGCGGCATCATCTCATCGACGCTGCTCACACTGCTGGTGTTGCCGGCGCTCTATCGCATGTTCCACAGCGAGGGCGATCTCGCGCCGGAAACTGAAGATCTCAACCTTGATGAAATGGAGTCTAAAAATGCGCGTTCGCCTGCTCACTAGTGCGCTGCTGATCAGTGGTGCCTTTGCATTTTCATCTTTGACCGCTGTCGCTCAAGATAAGAAGGGGCACGATCACAAGGACCACAAGCACACGCATCCGACGGCCCAAAATGGGGGCATCCTGGAGGATGTTGGCGAGTTTCATGTCGAGCTTGTCGCGAAGGACGGCAAGATTACGCTCTTCCTGCGCGATGAGGACGCGAAGGATGCTCCGACAGAAGGGTTCAAGGCAACTGTGCTGCTGACCGCGGGCTCGCAACGCGTCGGGCCGGTCGAGATTAAGCCCGCCGGAGGCAACAAAATGGAAGGTTCGGCAAGTGCCATACCTGCCGGTGCCACCGCGATACTGACACTAACAGACAAAAGCGGAACGACCGCGCAGGGACGATTCAGGATCAAGTAAGGGCAACATTGCGCAGCAGTTTCAATTGGTGGCTGCTGCGCACGCAACGAACATCGCGGTGTGGTCATGACGTTCAAACGGAGTTCCTCGACAAGCCTGACAGGACTGGTGCTTTTGGTTTCCCTCACTTGTCCACCAGCAAGCGCCGAAGAACGTCCTGAAAGGCTAGCACCCCATGATCCGAAACATGCAGAACGCGCGTCAACGTGGTGCGCGATACATCTCTCCCGTAGAGAACTGATAGCCGCCCTTTCGAACTGCGAATTTGCCATCGGTCAGGACCCTAAGAATGTTGAGGCGTTATCGAACCGTGGTTCAGTATGGTTGTACGGTGGCGACGCTACGAGAGCGCTTGTCGATTTCGATGCGGCGCTCAAACTCACTCCGGACGACGCGAGCCTGTATTTCAATCGTGGTGTCGCGCACGCACAGCTGGGGGCCAAGCACAAAGCGATCGCGGATTATACCGAGGCCATCCGGCTGAAGCCGGACTTTGCTATCGCACTGTACAATCGGGGCGGTGTTCTTGAGCGTCTCGGTGATCTCAACGCTGCACTGGCGGACTATGTTCGGGCAACCGAACTAGCGCCTCAACTGAAACCGGCAGCAGACGCAGTGCAAAGGATCATGCACGGTCGATCGTAGTCAGGAAGAAATGAATATCAATAGATGCAGCCAGCCAACCGCCTCGCCGTAAATCGGCAAAGCGGATTGGGGCGGCTAGCTGAGATACAGGCCATCGCGACGGCGCGCAAAAAGGTTGAAAAATGGCAGAGGAAATCGTCGGCGAGGTCTGCGAATGGACCGTCACAGGCATGGACTGCGGGGCGTGTGCGGGAAAGATCCGCACTGTAGTTGAGCGTCTCCCGGGGGTCAGTGGAGTGCAACTGTCACCTATGACTGGAAAGCTCGTACTTGGACTGGAACCGGGGACCACCTCACGCGAAAAGGTCGAGACGACGGTCGAACAGCTTGGCTATGGCATACGAGCGCAAAATCCGTCCGCAATCGCCGCCACGCCTACGGCGGACAGTTCTAACCGTTCCAGAGACGATCGAGGCGACAACGCTCGCCATAACGACTCTGCGGATCAAACCAAGACCTGGTATCACACTGCCAAGGGACGGCTGGTGATCGGCACAGCGCTTCTGTTGGCGGCGGCCTGGACGATTAAGATTCTTGCCTCCGAGGAAATCGCCAACTGGGCCTTCATCGCGGCCGGGGTGATCGGCGTGGCGCCGTGACGGCGGCCTGGACGATTAAGATTCTTGCCTCAGAGGAAATCGCCAACTGGGCCTTCATCGCGGCCGGGGTGATCGGCGTGGCGCCGGTCGCGAAGAGGGCGTTTGCCGCGCTGCGGGTAGGAATTCCCTTCACCATCGAGATGCTGATGACAATTGCCGCCATCGGCGCCTTGTTTATCGGGTCAGCCGAAGAAGCGGCGCTGGTGCTGGTGCTCTTTGCGGTGGGTGAGGTTTTAGAAGGTGTGGCGGCGAATAGGGCGCGCGATAGCATTCGCGCGCTTGCGCAACTAATCCCGAAGACAGCCGTGTTAGAAGTGAACGGCACTACCCGCACCGTCGATGCTTCCTCGCTGGAAATTGGCCAGACTGTACTCGTGCGACCGGGCGATCGAATCCCGGCCGATGGCGATATCGTTGAGGGTACCTCCGGCATTGACGAAAGCCCGGTGACGGGAGAAAGCATGCCGCGCACCAAGGGCCCAGGCGAAAGTGTCTTTGCGGGTTCGATAAATGCCGAGGCGGTGTTGCGCGTGACAGTGACCCGCGCCGCCGAGGACAACACGATTGCTCGCATCATTAAACTGGTGGAAGAAGCAGAGACCTCCCGTGCGCCAACAGAACGCTTCATCGACCGCTTCAGCCGGTACTACATGCCCGCTATCGTCGGGGTGGCGCTGCTCGTGGCGTTGGTACCGCCTCTCGGTTTCGGTCAAGCTTGGGACACTTGGATTTACCGCGCGCTGGCGCTGCTGTTGATCGGCTGCCCCTGTGCGCTAGTGATTTCGGTGCCTGCATCGATTGCGTCGGCACTCTCTTCGGGCGCGCGTCGCGGTATATTGATGAAAGGCGGCGCGGTGATCGAGGCCACGGCGAATGCGACGCGTGTGGCCTTTGACAAGACCGGCACACTGACGATCGGCCGCCCGCTGGTTACGGATGTTATTCCGTTGGGGACAACTGAGGCAGAGCTTTTGGCGATAGCAGCTGGGGTCGAGACCGGATCGAGCCACCCGTTGGCCGAGGCGATCCTCCGCCGCGCTGAAACCGAGAAGGTGACCGCGCTGCCCTCCTCGGATGCGAGGGCCATCATCGGCAAAGGTGTTACCGCCTCCGTTGCCGGGGCTCCGGCCTGGGTCGCGTCGCCGGACTATGCTGCGGAACAGGGCGCGCTGGATGGGCACGGCGTTAGCCGCGCCCTGACGCTGGAGGAAGAAGGTAAGACCGTCGTGGTCGTATTCCGCGCCCGCAGCGCCCTCGGTCTAATCGCTATGCGCGACGAACCACGCGACGACGCTATCGCAGCGGTGCGCCAGCTTTCTGCGCTCGGAATCACTTCGATAATGCTAACTGGCGATAACGAACGTACCGCCGCAGCCATCGCGAGCGGTCTCGGAATGCAATATCGCGCTGGGCTGATGCCCGAGGACAAAGTAGCTGAGATCAAATCTATGGCCACGTCCGGTGGCGTGATGATGATCGGCGACGGGATCAACGATGCCCCCGCTCTTGCCGCGGCCAGTGTCGGCGTAGCGATGGGATCGGGCACCGATGTGGCGCTTGAAACCGCGGATGCGGCGCTGCTGCGCAGCCGTCTGACGGATGTGGCGGCGCAGATCCGACTGGCGCGGGCGGCGATGACAAATATTCAGCAGAACGTCATCATCGCTTTGGGGCTAAAGGCCGTCTTCCTAATTACGACCGTTCTCGGAATTACCGGACTCTGGATCGCTATCCTGGCTGACACCGGAGCGACCGTGCTTGTCACCATCAACGCGCTGCGACTCTTATCGTTCAATCCCGAGAGCCAACGCTGATGAGATAGGAAGCTGGGCCAGCAGAACCCGGCGACTGAACCGTCAAAGAGAGTTTCGGCGCTAACATGGGGTGTGTCATGCAGGTCGAGCGTTCCTCGTCGGTTCGAACGTCACGATGCCAAAGAGTGTTTCAATTCGGTATCCTCCTGATGCTTGCTTCTCTATCGGGCATTCAATTCGCGAACGGTGTGGAGGCTAGCCAGAACAAAGGTCGTAAGCCGGGTGCAAAGCCAAATGCAGGGTGGGTTTGCAACGCTTATGGGTTGAGTCGGACGTGGCGCACCTTTACTGGTTCGCCTAGGCCCACGAAGGCTGCGGCAATGGTCAGTGCGTTGGAAGATTGCCAGAGTTCACATTTTGCCTGCCGCCCGACTGGGTGTTGGCCACGCTAATGGATGGGCTGACCACACTTGGGTGATTGAAACATGAGATCGTGCTCGCCGCGTGCAGCTCTATTATGAGCGAGTACAGAAGTGCAGCGACGGCCAGATCATTGCGCAGGGAACCCTCAATCTCGAGCATTCCCCGTGCCGTCCCAGAATAGCAGCTTCACGCGGTCGGCGCGCTTCGAGCGGAACACGTAGATCACCCCCGAGTAGGGCTCCAGCTTCAACTCGGCCGCGATCATCGCCGCGAGCCGTCCATGCCCTTGCGAAAGTCCACAGGCTTCGTCGCGATCAACACGCGCACGTTGGTCGGCGGCACTATCATGCGAGCGCCCTCAGCGCCCTCAGCACGATGGCGAGCGTCTTCGCGTCCGCCGCGCCGAGGATGCGCACGGTCGCCGCCCCAATGCTAATCTCGATCGTGGCGGGCTCGGTCGGTATCGCCGCTGCGGGCGTCGACGAGGGCTGAACCGCATCGATCACCACCGGCGCGAACACGGGCGGCGACGTACGATGCGCCTCGATCAGCGCTTGCGCCTCGGTGTTCCCCGTCAGGACCTACCGGACATATTGAGCTGATTGCGTAAGAGATGGTTTCCGGCTCATCGTCACCCCGAGGGGGGACACGATGAGACGGCGAGACAAGCAGGCTCCGCAGAGCGCGGAGGAGACGGTCAGGGACATCCGGCGAGCCGCTAGGCGACACTTCTCGGCCGAGGAGATCCGCATCGTCCTCGATGGCCTGCGCGGCGAGGACAGCATCGCCGAACTCTGCCGCAAGGAAGGCATCGCCCAGAACCTCTACTATCGCTGGTCCAAGGAGTTCCTCGAGGTCGGCAAGAAGCGGTTGGCCGGCGACATCGCCCGCTACGTGGGAGCGGCACCGCTTACTGCAGAACGCAGCGGATCGGTTGATATCTTTGATCACCTAAGCAATGTGGCTACGGGCGGCTATTCAAGGAAAGTGCGATAGCAGCTGAACACCCAGCACGTCCTGATGGCCGGCTAGGATCGGCTTCGTAAACACAGAATTTCTGCGCACCTATCTTCCTTGAGCCGTACCAGAACTCAAACGTCCATTCTCCTGGAATTACTTCGTGGTCACTATCGAAGATAAACTCTCGATATGCCGTTGATCCAATTTTTAGCCGCATCATGTATTCGCTCGGCGGATGGAGTGATCTTCCGAGTTGGTCTGAAGGAAATCGCGTAATCAACTTCAGTTCGGCTTCTACGCCGGGTGGCACCCCGTGCACTTCGTAGCGAACGCCAAATCGAACTGACCGCCGACCCGGAATAAGGGTGGTGTTAGCAACCAATTTTGGATTACGTACCCGCCGGACAATTCCTAAGGTCCCAATAGCCGCGGCGATGCCTGTCGGTTCTGATGAATAGATGCCATGCTCGATGATCGACACGCGCCGGACTTCAGGCTCAGCAGCACTGGTCACGCTGACACCATGGGTCAGCAGAATAACTAGCGCAAATATGTGTGATCGATAAGATCGAAACATACTATGCCGAAATCTACGCACCAACGTCCTCTTGGCATCCAGAAAATTGTGTTGCGCAACCCACCTGGATGGTTCCGCCCGGCATAGTTTGGATTGCTCACTTAGGGGGCCAATGTCTTCTTTTATCACGTCTGGACTCCTGCTGCGTTAGTAATCTGCGCCTGAGGAGTTTTTCTGTCTATGCGTGATAGGGAGCGATCCTACACCAGCATTGCGGCCGTCTCCGCCCTTTCGGGTTGCGATCGTTGCCGCGAAAAGAAGAGAAAGGGTGCAGCGGCTGCGGCGCGTGCTCTTGACACGATCACTCGCAGTCAAAGAACGATCCACTACACACCAGCTTGTTGCGCTGCCTTAGAGCTGACATCGTAAGGCGCCTACTTTGGTCTCGTAAACTCATGTCGACTGCGACGTAAGCATTTGATCCTCCATCACCGGAACATTGCAGAAAGAGTCGACATGGCAGTTGAAATCATTGGATGAACCACAGCTTTTCAATCTGAAAAGACGGGTTCGACTCCCGTAGGGAGCGCCA
>VFQR01001509.1_pt1 | contig 17723 bp, 14 predicted proteins | sample 3512321 | NCBI WGS metagenome assembly VFQR01 (sample SAMN10412374, study PRJNA504923) | tailings metagenome | isolation source: Relicate 3 Philex TSF1 revegetated site | place: Philippines: Tuba, Benguet | collected 2017-08-29
GGTAATGCATTTAGCCAAGCCCTACTCTCCCGCAGTTAGCGAAGAAAGTAGGAGCTATCAGCCTTTTAGTTATGATTTTTAGGATTAGAAAGGCGGTTTTGGCGAGCTCCATCGCCATCGATTTGACATTAAATTAAGCATACCATTTTTTAATATTTGTTTCTTTGAGAAACTAACAATAATACAGCTGCGATCGCCAATAAACTCCCTGCAATAAATGTTGCTTTTTCTCCTAGTGTTTCCCACAGTCCACCAGCTAGGAAACTAGCAGGTAAAAGCGCTATTCCCACAGCCAAATTCAGAAATCCAAAAGCTGTACCGCGCAGATTTGCAGGTATACTATTTGCCACTAGCGCCAATAATAATCCTTTACTCATGCCCAGATGCAAACCATAAAGGGCAAACAATCCCCACACTTGCCAAGGTGCTTGTGCAAAGGCGAAGCCCAGATAAACTAAAGCGTAGAGGAGAAATCCGCTTACCAATAGTCCAAATCTGCCCAAGCGATCGGAAAGTATTCCTATTGGATAGGCGCTGAACGAATAAGCCATGTTCATGACTACAAATGTCAATGGTATGAGCGAGGCAGAAATGCCTATTTGCTCGGCTCGCAGCAACAAAAAAGCATTGCTGGAGTTGCCTAAATTGAATAGCAGCGCCACTGCTACCAGCACCCAATATTTTTGACCCAAACTGCGTAAAGCTTCCCATTGCAAAGGATTGCTTCGCTTTGCTTGAGTTTCTGTCGGTTCGCTGATTCCTGCTGTTAATAAAGCCACCGCCAAAAAACCAGGAATCAGTGCTAGCCAAAAAACCAGGCGGAAGTTGTTTTGGGAAGCAGCCATCAACACAAATGCCGTCAAAGGCCCCAAAAATGCGCCGATAGTATCGAGAGATTGACGCAATCCGTAGGCTGCACCACGTACCTCTGATGTGGTAGAATCAGCAACTAAAGCATCACGGGGCGCGACTCGGATACCTTTGCCAACGCGATCGCCAAATCGAGCGATGAATACCCCAGTTGGACTACTAGCTACAGCAAATAAAGGTTTCACAAAGGTAGATAACCCATAGCCAAACACCGCTAAACCCTTGCGATGTCCCAAGTAATCGCTCAAAACTCCCGAAAAAACTTTCAAAACTGAAGCTGTTGCTTCGGCGATACCTTCAATAATGCCCACAGTTAAGACATTTGCACCTAAAGCTGACACCAAAAATAACGGTAACAGCGAATTAATCATCTCGGAGCTAATATCTGTCAGCAGACTGACGAACCCCAACACCCAAACGGTACGGGGAATTTCCGGAAAAAATTTATTTTGTAGTTGCATATTGCGTGTTTCTCTGACAAATGCCATTGTATCGAGTAACAATGCCATTGCATCGAGTGACAATGCCAGTGAACAGTCAACGGTTAACAAATTTAAGTAGGATAATTTATTTTTTCAAGTTCCCTAAGCACAAGGAATAGACTCACAACCTTTATGACTACACACCTAAAAGTTTAAAATAGCAATATCTGATACGCTCAGGCCGAGTGTCTACCATCAGCGGCATAGTATGGTGTCATCATCAGAAAGTAATTACCAGCCTGTTGAAAATTCTCAAACAAAACTAGATCGGTTTTTAGTTTGCGGGCTAGGAAGTTTGGGTCAGCATTGTGTTGCCATTCTTAAAGAATATGGTGCTATTGTTCATGCGATCGATCTAGAACAACCTCAAAATTTGCAGATACCAAATTTATTCAATTTATTAGAAAATTTATTCATCGGAGATTGTCGTCAGGCTAGTGTTTTGGAACAAGCAAACATTAGTCAGTGCCGGACAATAATCTTAGCCACTAGTAATGAACGGGTGAATATAGAAGCTGCCTTTGCAGCACGGCTTTTAAATCCTCAAATCCGCTTGGTTGTACGTTCTGATAAGCAAAATCTCAATGAGCTTTTAAGTCAGACTCTTGGTAATTTTATTGCCTTTGAGCCGAATCAAATTTCTGCTTCTGGGTTTGCTATTGCAGCCCTGGGAGACGATCATCTTGGCTATTTCCAACTGGGAAACCACCAATTTAGAGTAGTCAAACATCAAATTCAAATGCACGATCGCTGGTGCAATCAACTACATTTATACGAACTGAATACCCAATACCGTCGGGTATTACATCATACTAATGATTCATCTTTCTTAGCTAAAGAATTTCATCAGTGGGAACCAGAAGCAAAATTACACCCGGATGATACTATTATTTATATAGAAGTTAAAGAGCAGCTTCAGAGTTTGAAAAAAGTTGCTATTCAGCCTAAATATAACTGGCAGCAGTTATGGCAAGAAATTGTATTGGGCAGAGCATGGCAGAATTGCAAACATAAAATTCCATATCTGTGGCGAAAATTACATAGTTATCATAGTTTGCGGGTGGCAATCATTTGTGGAATTACAGTACTTTTTCTTTGGTGTTTTGGAACAGTTATTTATATCTTAAATTATCCTGAAAGTAATATAGTAGAAGCATTTTATGGTACTGCTGTCTTACTTTTAGGAGGATACGGTGATTTATTTGGTGGTATTAATTTTAAAACTCCACCAGAGCAGGCTGAACATATGCCAGGTTGGTTACGATTGTTTAGCCTTGGACTAACTTTAATGGGTATAGGTTTTGTTGGGGTGTTATATGCATTGCTCACTGATGTTCTCTTAAGTTCAAGATTTCAGTTTTTTAAGAGTTATCAACCATTAATACCCGTAAAAAACCATGTCGTACTGATTGGATTAAATCGAGTTGGTCAACGAGTTGCAGGTTTGTTACAAGAATTTAAACAACCTTTGGTGGGTATTAGTAGCACAGCACTAGGCGCAGATTTTTTCCATAAAATACCACTAATTATTGATAGTATTGGCGATGCTTTAGGTAAGGTGAATCTCGCTAATAGTAAAAGTGTGGTTGTAGTTACAGACGATGATATGGAGAATTTGGAAATAGCTTTGATGGTACATGCCGAGAGTCCCACAACTCCTGTAATTCTTCGGACTTACGACCGAAATTTTCGTGATAATGTCGCACGGTTATTTCCTTACGCTCAAGTTATTTGCACCTCTGCTATTTCCGCAGAAGTTTTTGCAGCTGCGGCTTTTGGAGAAAATATTCTCAGCTTGTTTAACTTTGATGCTCAAACTATTTTGGTAGTGGAGTACACCATTGAAGCTGGTGATACACTCAACGGATTACTCTTGGCTGAGGTTGCCTATGGTTATGGAGTTGTGCCAATTTTATACCAAAGCCTCAAGCGATCGCCAGTAAAATTAATGCCTTCTGATAATATACAACTTGCTGTTGGCGATCGCCTCATCGTTCTAGCCAATACTAACAGCCTTCAGCGCATTGAACGCGGCGAAATATTTCAGAGAACTTGGCAAGTAAAAGTCGAGAAAGCATTAGCTCAAGATGCTATTTTTGACGGTGCCAACGAAATCAGTATCATCTCCGGATGCAACATCGGTACAGCAAGAAAGTTGATGGATAATTTACCTGGACACCTACCAAAAGCATTATATAAACAACAAGCTTTGCGCCTAGTGCGGAGGCTAACTAAATTAAGAGTTACAGCTCGACTGCAACCATTTTCTGATGATAGAGATAATTGAAGAATAATTCAGAATTCTGAATTTAGAACTCTGAATCAAGAGCGTGGGTGATTCAATTCCTGAATTCTTTTTTATCAAACAGCAATATTGGCGTCAGTCGTCAGAATTCAGTTGGGTATTTTGAACTACTGGTGGATGAATAATCGGCGTTTTTGCACCCCCACCAAATCGTAGATTTGGTGGTCTTCAATCAGTGGCAAGTCTGAATCACCCACGCTCTTGATTCTGAATTCTGAATTCTGAATTCTGTATTCTTCTTCAATAAATTCATCCCCTCAATTAGTCAGAAAATGTATGACTACAGACAGATGCAATTTTATATCGTATTCTGTTATATTTTCTACTGAAATTGTAATCAGAATTCAGATTCAAAATTGATGAATTTTTCAACAATAAAGCGAAAATTTGTAGCCTTAGCTACATTCATCAAATATTCGGACTCCAATTCATACTGAATTCTTCTTCATAAATTACAGGGGGAAAACCGTACATATTGGATTGGTTTTCTGCATCATACTATCTTATTTTAGCTGGATACAATCAGAGTGTAGCTTAGGGACTTCCAGATAAAAAAATATTCAACTTTTCTTGTGGGGTGGACATCCTGTCTGCCCAGTCCATAGGGCGGACAGGATGTCCACCCCACAAAATTGGATAATTTATTTGTTAGTAATCCCTTAATCAATGCTGTTTTCTAGAAAAGCCATGCAGCATGAGTAGGAGAGTAAAAATATGGGAAATCAATTCAAAACAGCTGCTTTGTTAGCTGCACTAAGTGGTCTTTTGATAGCAATTAGTTACTGGGTAATTGGTGGTACTAGTGGCTTGATGATTGGTATCGGTTTAGCAGCAGTAACAAACCTGTTTTCTTGGTATCAATCAGATAAAATTGCCCTGGCAGTATACCGGGCACAACCTGTCAGTGAAAGGGAAGCACCGGGACTTTATCACATGGTAGAAAAGTTGTCTCATCGTGCCAACATTCCTACGCCGAGAGTTTATATTGTTCCTAGTCAAACTGCTAATGCCTTCGCTACAGGACGCGATCCAGAACACGCTGCTGTAGCCGTTACCGAAGGTATCTTGAATATATTACCAGAAGATGAACTCGAAGGCGTTATCGCCCACGAACTCACCCACATTATTAATCGTGACACCCTCACACAAGCCGTTGCTGCTACAGTAGCCGGTGCCATTTCATTCCTAGCGCAAATGGTGAGTTATAGCCTTTGGTTTGGTGGTGGTTCAAGAAATGACAACAGAGGTGGGAATCCTTTGGGTGTTTTATTAACAGTAATACTTGCGCCATTAGCTGCAACAATTATTCAACTGGCAATTTCACGCACCAGAGAATTTTCCGCTGATGCTGGTTCTGCTAAATTAACTGGTAATCCCCGCGCTTTAGCGAGAGCGTTGCAAAGATTAGAAGCTACAGCAAGGCAGATGCCTTTAAATGCAAATCCAGCTTTTGAGCCACTATTAATTATCAATTCCATCTCTGGACAATTTTTAGGTAACTTATTCTCCAGTCATCCTGCTACAGAAGCGCGAGTTGCAGCATTACTAAAATTAGAACAACAGCTGACAACAAAAGCTTAATTGGGCATTGGGTAAAAGCAATTCCCAATCCAAAATCTAGAATCCAAAATTCTACCAGTTTTAAGGATGTTTTAACTATGACTTCTAACAACATCGAAATCGAATCCATCGAATCCGTTGAAGCTACATTTGTTGAATCTACTGAATCCACAGTGATTATAGAAATCAGTTCTCAAACTGAAGAATTAGTAGAAATTGAAATGGCTGGTGAAAGTGATGAAGTAAAGCGCGAAACTAAAGCACTAATTGAAGCATTAAAAAGACGTGCCCAAGCTGAAGCTGATTCCGCAGGTACTGTTACCCGCGAAACTTATTTAAATGCTGTGCGTCGAGCCAGAGAATTGATTGAAGGAAGGAAAGTTATGGAAGGCGATCGCGTTAATATAGAAAATGCTTGGGCGATAATTCAAGACGAAGCCGAGAGAAATTGGCACTTGATGATGAAAGATTTAGTAGACTTCAATTTTCGCCTCCAAAAGGCTGCCAAAGCCGCTTGGGAAGCCTTCAATCACCCTTACTCTCAAAATTAAATCAGGTAATGCGATCGCAGTTCATATCGATTAGATTAATGTAGGGGCGTACAGCTGTACGCCCCTACAGTTTGAATTGCAAGGGGATCGCCCTAAACTCACAAAATTGGAAATTAGCGGTAACACATTACTACACTCTTGGATAAGCTGGCGATCGCAGCTACCAGGCTACCAGTGATTAACAGTTATTGGTTCTGTAATTAAATCACACCAATTTGAAAAAAGAATGTTACAGATGGATTTTCAGAATCGAGACGCACAAACCAATTCCCAATCCAAAATCTAAAATCTAAAATCCAAAATGGTATCACACGTTAAAAAATATCCCGTCGTAGGGGCGTATAGCTATGCGCCCCTACATAATGTACGAACTAATTTACGATAATTTATCCCTTTTCCCCTCTTTTTATTGGCGATTTTGGCTATCTATGATGTGATGATTACATTGGATAACTTGCGTAATTGATTCATCGAAGGTAAGCATGACTACCAATAAAAATCAGGGTCTTTTGTGGTTATTTAGAGAAAAAGCCAACTTTAGCAAAATTCCAAGCATTGAAGCTTTTACTGGTTATATGAAGTCAATTCTTATTTGTGCCAATGGAGACGGTAAATTAGCCCCTGAAGAAAGAGACTGGGTTGTTGGGCAAGCTTGTGCTTTTGGCGCACCAGACTCATTAGTGGAGGAACTCCAATCTTACAAAGCTGACGAAGATATCGAGAAGGTTATTGCTGTAACTCCAGAATCAGATGTTTCACGGCGTTTTCTGGTTTACGATGCTATTAAAGCTTGCAGTGCTGATGGAGAATATAATGACCCGGAAAGGGCAACTGTAACCAAAATGGCAGCTAAATTGGGGATTTCTCAAGATATGGTCAAACAAATTGAAGAAATCTGCATCGAAGAAGCCAAACTACGGCAAAAACGACTGGAACTGATGTATCCGGAAGGGGCACCTTTGTAGCCATCTTTTCTACTAAAAACCACACAGGAATAGTCTGAGAACTTTTCCATATCAGAATTGTGTTGTAAATGTTTTGGTAAATACAGCCTATTTCAGGTAAATGAAGTACACTCTTTGGGGCACAATATATTGTGCCCCTACGATTATCTGTACCTCACCAACTTGCAATCTGCTGTATATCAAGAAATAGAAATTTGATGTAGATGTAGGGTGCGTTGCGCTAACAACACACCTTGAATTGTTGACGGTGCCGTACCCTCAGCAGTAGCGCACCCTACATTTACTTGTAGAGGCGCGATTTATCATGTCTAGCTTGCTCTAAAATGACATTATTCGACTAATTGACACTCCACCGCCCTAAAAGGGCGAGGATTCTTGGTTCAACTAGTTTCTGTTCAAGTATGAGCAAACTACCGAGTTTGACTGGACAGGAAGTAATTACAGTTAGATGATTCCGTTTTTTCTGGAACTGAAACTACTACAATTACTATTGATGCTAGATAATGGGGAAGCTTTGACATTTACTTGCCAATCTAGCCCTGGAAACAAGAATTAACAATTATGCGAACTCACTATTGCGGCGAAGTCCGAAAAGAACACATTGGAGAAACTGTTACCTTTTACGGATGGATAGACCGTCGCCGCGATCATGGGGGCGTGATATTTTTAGATTTACGCGATCGCTCTGGCATTGTCCAAATCGTCAGCGATCCGCAACGCACCCCCGATTCCTATGAACCGGCAAATGCCCTGCGAAATGAATATGTTGTCGCAATCACCGGTAGGGTGACGCAACGCCCCCCAGAATCCCTAAATCCCCGTCTCCCCACAGGTGAGATTGAAATTTACGCAGATCAAATTCAACTACTCAACGCTGTCCGTAAACAGTTACCTTTCCAAGTTTCGGTAGCCGACAGCGAAACAGTGCGGGAAGATTTGCGGCTGAAATATCGCTATTTGGATTTGCGACGCGAACGCATGGCAGAAAATTTGCAACTGCGTCATCAAATTGTCAAAGCCATGCGCCGTTACCTAGAAGATTTGGAAGGTTTCATCGAAGTCGAAACCCCCATACTTACCCGTTCCACTCCCGAAGGTGCTAGGGATTATATCCTACCCAGTCGCGTCAACCCTGGTGAATGGTTTGCCCTACCCCAATCACCCCAGCTATTTAAACAATTGCTGATGGTCTCCGGCTTGGATAGATATTATCAAATTGCCCGTTGCTTCCGCGATGAAGATTTACGCGCCGACAGACAACTAGAATTCACTCAGTTGGACATGGAAATGAGCTTCATGTCCCAAGAAGAAATTATCGAACTCAACGAAGAGTTAGTTTGCCATATCTTCAAAACCGTTAAAGGCATTGAATTACAGCGCCCTTTTCCCCGTCTCACCTACGCCGAAGGCATGGAACGCTACGGTAGCGATAAACCAGATACGCGCTATGGTTTGGAATTAGTCAACGTCTCGGATATCGTCAAAGACTCTGGTTTCAAAGTCTTTCGAGACACCGTAATCAATGGTGGTGTCGTCAAAATCCTACCCATTCCCAATGGAAACGATGTAATTTCTAATGTCCGCATTAAACCGGGTGGTGATTTATTCAAAGAAGCCAGCGAAGCCGGTGCTAAAGGTTTAGCTTATATCCGCGTCAGAGACGATGGTGAAATCGACACCATCGGTGCAATCAAAGACAACCTCAGCGAAGAACAAAAACAGGAAATTCTCCGACGCACAGGTGCCAAAGCTGGACATTTGTTATTGTTTGGCGCTGGTGATGCTGCTACCGTTAATAAAACTTTAGATAGATTACGTCAAGTTATTGCTAAAGAATTTGGCTTAATCGATCCAGACAAAATTAACTTGCTGTGGATTACAGATTTCCCGATGTTTGAGTGGAACGCCGGCGAAAAACGCCTGGAAGCAGTGCACCACCCGTTTACAGCACCCCATCCTGATGATTTGGACGACTTAAAAACAGCCCGCGCCCAAGCTTACGATTTGGTACTCAACGGCGTGGAAGTCGGCGGCGGAAGTGTGCGGATTTATCAGCGAGAAATTCAACAACAGGTGTTTGATGCGATCGGTTTGTCTGGTGAAGAAGCACAAAATAAATTTGGCTTTTTGTTGGAAGCATTTGAATATGGTACACCGCCGCATGGTGGCATCGCCTACGGTTTAGATCGTTTGGTAATGTTGCTAGCTGGGGAAGAATCCATTCGAGATGTGATTGCTTTTCCGAAGACGCAACAAGCCCGTTGTTTGTTAACAGATGCACCTTCGGGTGTGGATGTCAAGCAACTAAAAGAATTGCATGTTGCTTCGACGTATAAGCCCAAGTCTTGATAAAACACAAAGGGAGCGCAGAAAGTTAAAATAAGCCTTTATAGCTCAGTTCCTCTCTAACTCTTCTGTTATGTTTATTATGCTCCCTTTGCTTCTCATAAATTGCTGGACTGTATTCTAAGGCAGGCTGTAAACATTCTAAATGTTCTTTTTCCCCATTTTCATAAATTATGATGTGGCGATCGTTGGTCATTCTATGGATAGCGTAATACTCAAGGTACTCAGTATCATCTTTTATTCCAAATATAAAATTTATCTTCCAACCAGCTTGAAAAATTGAACCTTTTTGACGCTTTTGTATATTCTCTTCTGGTAATATAATTTTCCATTTAGAAAAATACTTATTAAATTCATTTGTAATTGTATTCATGTTTGTATTAATTAGCCAAAGTTTAATGTAACTCTAGGGGATGAGTGATGCTGCCACAATTACGGTTCAGTTAAGGAATTGTTCTGTTCAGCTGTTTTAATACCGAATAGAGAAAGGAAGGATTTAGTCTGCAACAACCACGACCTCTGCATACTCAGACGGCAATTTCAGTTCAAAGATAGATGATCTAGAACGACTAATATTATGTAAACGCCAACCTCCTATGCGCTTACTCATCCACATTCTGCTGTACAGCAAGTCTTACAGCTTCTACGTCAACATTAAGGGATTGAGCAATCTGTTCTATAGTCATCCCTGTTTTTAATAACAGTGGCACAGCTGCTTTCAATATTTTTTCTTCACCCTCGGCTTTCGCTTCCCGATAAACCCTCGTTTCCTCTAAAGTTAGTCCCAGCATCGCTTCCACTTCCTCTCTACTCAACGAAGAAAACTTGTAAACAACAATTGTGGTGATAATATCTATTATGTCGTTTTTCGGCAGTGTGCCAGTTGACTCTAATTGTACTCGCTCAATTAATTGCTTTGCTTGCGAAGCCATCGTTTTATCCGATGCGATTGTTAACTGCATTAAATTGATGCCTATTGGCAGAGTATCGGGATTACCTAATTCATCCAAATAAATGCGCTGCACTTGGTCGCTGTTTAAAAATATGCGATGAGTTCTTGTATCGCTTGGTTCTAAAGAGCGTGATGGGAAAATTACCACATAGTACCAGTCATCGTATTCAGACCGATTCCGGTTCAAATACATCATTGACTCAGTAAAAAACCGATGATACAAAGCTTCATCGCTCTGAAACTGAACTTCTGCAAAGTAGATAATCCTGGGTGTTGCACCTTCTAGAGGTAAAAAAACCCCATCAATCCGAAAGGAAGTTTCTTTAACCTCAACTGACTCAAATCGATAGTTCTGCGCCTGTTGGGGACGGTCATTAACGAGTTCAAAAATTAACGCAGGAAACCGTTTAAATATTTGGTAATAAATGGAATCTCGTTTCACTGAAACATAAGTATTAGCATTTTTGGTATGATACTATATCCTACAGCCTGGTCCTTCAAGACCTTCTGGAAAACTGATTAATTCCAAGTAATCTGGATTTGCTAAGAACTTTTTTGCTGCTAGCAATCCGGCGATGCTCCAAGTTTGATAAATTCTGGCTTCTTTGCCAATCAAACGACCATTGTTGCCATCGTAGTATTCGGGGAATTTATCTTCAAATAAACGACTTTCGGCAATGGCGATCGCTTCTTGGGCAAGTTCTATTCTACCTGTTTTCTGGGCGGCGGCGGTAAATAACCACAATAAAACAGGCCAGTTACCGCCGTTGTGATAAGACCAAGCGATGTTCTTAGAATCACATCCTGTCACGATTCTCCACTCTAAACCTTCCAAAGCTGGAAAGCAGATTTTAACGGGCATATAGCCAATCAAGTCTTGCCAGCGTTCGGCGAACAAATTCATGATGCTTTGAGATTCTGTTTCACTGGCTAAGGAAGCTAAGATTGCCATCAGATTTCCCAAAGTAAAAAAGCGAAAATCCATGCGTCCTGGCCCCAAATTTCCTGCTAAATATCCTCCATTTTCGGGTAACCACTCGGTTAACCAACTAGGGATAGATTCTGAATGAATGTTGAATTTATTCGCAACTTCTTTGCCAAATTCGTTACCTTTATAACGATAAATTTCTCGCAATCGCTGCACGTCTAACCAGTAGTAATTGCGGATATGATATTTTAAAGCTCCCAATCGCCTGTTAACTTTATCCAGATAAGTATCACCATCGCCATCTGGTAAAAGTAATTCCTTCGCTGCCCTCAGGAAAGCATAAAATAATACCTGAATTTCTAAAGGATGTTCGTAAACTCCCAAGCGACGGTCAATCATAAACGCGCCGTCGGGAACTAACATTGTTGGGTACATAGAAAAGCGATGTACCAAGAAAAGATCTAAAATTAACTTGATTCCTGCTTGAAAGTCTGGCTGACGCGCTAGAGCCAAATCGCCTGTAGCTTTTTCATAAGCCCGTAGCAGCAGAATCCACCACATACCAGAATCAACTGGAGGAACACGGGCGATCGCTTGTTCGCCAAAATCAGCAACCAAAAATTCCTCACTACCATTGGATTGTACTTTGAAACTGGCAGGCATTAACCCTGCTCCTGGTTCAAAGCAGTCCATTTGTTTTTCATGACTTTGTAATTTTAGTGTTTCTACTAAAAAGTTACGGACAATATCTGCTTTGCCGTGCATCAAAAACACTAAAGCAGAAGGCACAAAATCTCGGAGAAAACATTGGTCATAATTGAGTGCATCTAACTCCGGATCGTGAGCAGCTACAGTACCAATGGGTTTTCCCTGATAATAAATTATCGACTTTTCCAGAAATTTCCAAGCTTCTGCTTCTAGGAAACTGTTCTTATTGTTCGTGTGAGTCATAGGCGTCTAATTCCACTAATAATATGAGTGTGTATCGGCTCAATCGTGGAAAGCACACCAGCTAAACTCTTAAGCCGACCAAGTTTCCCGAAAATCAGCATACAGAGTCAATCCACCATCTACAAACAGCGTTTGTCCGGTGATGTATGCGGCTTCATCGGAGGCTAAAAAAGCTACTGCGGCTGCCATTTCTTGAGTAGTGCCAGCCCGTCCCATTGGAATATGACTTTCGACGATCGCCTTTTTTTCAGGGTCATCTATCCAGGCTTGATTTATTGGTGTGATGGTTGCTCCGGGGGCAACGGCGTTAACACGAATACCTTGGCTTGCGTATTCCAATGCTAAAGTTTTGGTGAGATTTTCCATACCGCCTTTGCTAATAGAATAACTGATATACATCGGTCGAGGAATAATTTCGTGAACGCTGGAAATATTAATAATTACTCCCCGACGATTAGCAGACAGTAGGTGTTTAATAGTTTCACGGGCGCAGAGATAAGCACCCCGGAGATTGACTGCAATCACTCGGTCAAAATCTGCTGTGGTCATTTCATGAGATGGACTTTCTGTTTGAATGCCGGCATTATTGATGAGAATATCTAAACTGCCAAATTCTTGAACAACAGTATTGACCATCTGCACAATATCTGACTCTTGAGAAACGTCTCCTTGAACCAGCAGCGACTTCACACCACAATTGTTAATATCTCCACAAGCCTTTTGCAATGCCATCTCTTGGGTTTGTGCCCCGGCTTCGGAGTCTTTACGGTAATTGATAGCGATATTGCACCCTTGTTGGGCAAGTTTAATGGCGATCGCCTGACCGATACCTGACGTTGCACCCGTAATTAGGGCATTCTTTCCTTTTAACCCTATCATATTTTCTCACTCGAAGGATTTTGGATTTTGGATTTTAGATTTTGGATTTTAGATTAAAAATCTGGTTCTTCAGTTCGTTTTGGGCAGTAGAAAAGAAGCCTTATCTGGGTGTACTGATTTTTGAACAAAATTAATTTGCCAAATCGAAAAATATCCTGATTTGTAGGTTGGGTTTCGCTTCTCTACGAGACGCTACGCGAACGCTTAACCCAACCTACAATTTTTTTGCAACAATTTTTTTGCAACATTTTAGCCTTGCCACGCCAGTAGAGTGCGTTAGGATTAAATCCGTAACGCACCATTCTGTTGGATTTAGTGCGTTACTACGTCAGGACTTACGCAAGAAAAAACGAACCGCAAAGGAGAGGCAGCGCGGTCTTGGGGGTTTCCCCCATGAGCGACTGCCGTCGCAAAGGACACAAAGAAATAAGAGTTTCAGAGAGTTTTTGCGTAAGTCCTATACGTATCTTTTCAAAAATCAAATAGTAGTCCTAGAGAATTCTAAACAATACTACCGATTCCAATTCCGTATCAAACAAAGAATTTTGGATTTGGATTTGAGATGATTTCCTCAATCCAAAATCCAACATCTAAAATTGGTAGACTTATCGTAAATTTGCTGGTATTTCTTGAGGAACTACCCAATAGTAAACAGTTTTGCCCTCTACATTTAGCGTTTGGTCTGGTTTCCAGTCGCCCATATCGAAGGCATGGGAAACAATGCGAGTACCGGGTTTGAGTTGTTCTAGAAGTATGGGGCGGAGTTTGGCGTTGATTTCTGGTAACAGGTAAAGTGTAACTACCGTTGCTTCACTAAAATCAGTGTTGAACAAGTCCTGCTGAACAAACTTCACGCGGTCTGTTACACCTGCTTTCTTAGCATTGTCATTAGCTTCTTGGATGCGTTGGGGGTCAATATCTATGCCCACACCACGGGTACCATACCTTTGTGCCGCAGTATTCACAATTCGCCCGTCACCACTGCCAAGGTCATAAAGTACATCATTCTTGCCCACTTTTGCCACTTTCAACATTGCATCTACCACTGGTTCTGGTGTTGGCACATAAGGAACATCACCAGGGCGTTCTTGGGGTTGAGTTGTCGGTGTAGCTGTAGGAGTTACTGTTTCAGTTTCAGCCGTTAAAGTAGAAGGTTGTGTTCCAGCTTCCAAATCTTGCTGTTGTGGCGTACACCCAACAATTCCCAAGCTGGTAATACTAACTCCTGTAACTAATACAAACAGAATTTTTTTGAAGTTCATGAATTTTCTCCTTTGTTATTTGTAATTGGGCATTGGGCATTAATCTCCGCGTCCCCGCGTCTCCCAATCTCCCCATCTCCCCATCCCCCTCATCTCCCCACCTCAGAACGTTCCCCGTCCCTCCCTCGCCGGTTATTCCAGAACAAGAGTGGGACACCTGCTGCTACAACTAAAACACCTACGATCGCTCCCACGCCTGTGTAAACTACGCTGGAATACAGTAGGTAACCGCAGACGGCACAAAAAAGCAATGGGGTGAAAGGGTAAAAGGGCACACGAAATGGGCGCACTATGTGGGGTTCCCGGATACGCAAAACGATTAGTGATACGCCAGAAAGCAGGAAGAAGAACCAAAAAACGGGGGCGGTGTAGTCCACCATTGTTTGAAAGCCTTTGCGGGTGAGTGTGCCTAAAACAACTAGTGCTAAGGCGATCGCGGCTTGCAACAATAAGGCATGGGTGGGACTGCTAGGACGTTGTTTCCAGCGTCCCATAAAACCGAATAGGGAAAAATCTTGTCCCAGTGCGTAATTGGTACGCGCTCCAGTAAAAATTGTGGCGTTGGTTGCCCCTAAAGTGGCGATGGCAATTAGTATGCTGATGAATAAGGCTCCCGGTGCGCCCCAAAGTGAACGCATCAAATCTGCGGCTACTGCTTCTGACTGTGCCATGTTGGCTAATCCCAGTCCCCGCAGGTAAGCTAGGTTGATCAGCAGGTAAATTGCCGTAATTATACCAATACTCCAAATGAGCGATCGCACGATGTTACGTCGTCCATTTTGAATTTCTGCGGAGATATAAGCGGCTTCATTCCAACCACCATAGGACAGCAGCACAAACACCATTGCCAATCCCCAGGTTCCTGATGATGCAGATTCTACGACCGGGGTAGAATTAGGAGCTGCACTCAGCCCAATAATTACTACGAGCAACAAACCCAAAACTTTGGCAAGACTTAGTAAGTTTTGTGTCCACTTACCTTGATGCAAACCAACGATGTTCAAAGCAGTTAAAAGTGCGATCGCTACTGCTGCATAAATAGAAGATGAAAACGTGCCTAGTCGCCATATTTGAGAAACATAATCCCCAAAAACAAATGCTAAAAGAGCAATGGAACCAGTTTGAACTACTGTCATCCTTGCCCAAGCAAATAAAAAGGCGACTCCTCGCCCGAATGCACGTTTCAAATAGTAGTAAGCACCCCCAACATCAGGATAAACTGTTGCTAATTCTGCATAGCACAGCGCTCCTACTAGAGATATCACACCGCCGATGAACCAAAAAAGTAGTACCGCAATATCACTACCCGCTTGATTGGCTACTAAAGCTGGGGTCTGAAAAATCCCCGCCCCGATGACAATACCGACAATCAGAGCCACTGCATCTGGTAATGTCAGTGATGGCTTGGGTGATGCTGTTTGAATTATCTCTGTCTGATCAAGCAAATTGTAGTCTTTAGGTCTACTCACATCAGTTCCTCATTTAGTCTTGAGCAAGGAATTTTTGCTTTGTTTCATCAAAATTACCTCAGATAATCCATTTCATGGAGATGGGAATATAAAATTATATCCACATCTCGATACATAATATGGTTAAATATAAATGTGACGCAGAAATGACAATCAAGATAATTAATAATTACTTATTTATTGATTATCAGCCAATACAAAATGTAGATAGTGCCAGTTATTCTAACATTACCAGCATTTGCATATAAAGTCGATTTCAGTTCTTCTAAAAGATTAGAAAATTTTACACAAAAAAACTTCCTCCACGAGTTTGATTTTAACTAGACTAAAGAATGATTCACGAAGTAACCAAAGAATGATTGACTGATAATGGGTAATCGTGCTTTGTTGAGGTGGAGGAGCTAGAGAGAGAGCGATCGCTCAAGGAATAGGCAACATAATTGATAATTCATAATTCATAATTGCAATTAGTAGGGGCATTACCCCCGTACACTTTCTTGTTGACCACCAAATTAAAAATTTAGTTTTGTAGGATGGGCATCTTGCCCGTCCGGTGCGGACAAGATGTCCACACCACAAGAAAAATTATTGCAACATTTTAGGCTTGCCACGCTACTACAAAACTTACTCCCTCCCCTTGGCAAGGGGAGGGTTGGGGTGGGGTTTTGAGGATTCATCCAAAAGGTCTACTAAAAAAAATCTCTCAGAATTTGCACAAACATCAAAGTATTTTCCAAGTGAATATTATGTCCAGCATTATCAATTATTTTTAGCTGGGCAAGTTTACATAATTTACCCATTTCTGTATTAATATATATAAATTTTTCATCATATTCACCAGCTAATAAAAGCATAGGAATTGTATTCCCTGCTAGCTGGGGTGATAAATTAGGCTGGCATCCAGTACCCATGAAGCGCAGTGATTTATCTAATTCTTGCGGATTATTCTGCAAGCGACTTTCTACCATCTTGTCATATTGCGGATGATTTTTTATATAACCAAAAATTGCTTGACTGTACCAGTTGGATAAAAAATCAGCAAAAGCAACTTGAGTAGTAATTCTTGCCAATTTTTTGCCTATTTGCGTATCTCGTTTAATTCGTTCTAATCGTTCTGGTGCTGTTGCCAAACCTGGGGAAGCTGATTCGAGTACAACTTTGAAAAAACGTTCTGGAAAATGTAAGGCTAGGTATAAAGCTAATCTTCCACCCATTGAATAACCAACTAAAAAACATTTCGCAATTTTTAATTTATCTAATAAATTAATTATCGCTTGAGCAGTGTTGGGCATTGTATATAGCATTTCCCGTTCTAGTAGGGGCGCAAAGCTTTGCGCCCCTACAAATTTCTGTGCCTCATTTGATTGGGAACCGCTATAGTATTCATCCCTACCCAAAACTTGAGTTTTGCCATGTCCAGGTAAGTCAACTGTTAAAAAAGAAAATTCATCAGATAATAATCCGATCGCTTCATCAAATTCATCAATATTACCCATGAAGCCGTGTAGAAAAAGAATTAGTGGTTTATCTAGATTCCTATTTAAAGAATAGTGAAATTGATAATTTTCTAAAATCATAAATTTAACTTTTTTATAAATATGAAGTTTAGTAAAATCTTCAGATAATTCAGGTGTATAATTATAAGAAAAATTTAAATTAAGTATCAAATGTTGGACTTACAAATTTCTACAGCTACAGAAAATAAAGCTATTGTCATTGGAGGAAGTATTGCCGGACTGTTGGCAGCTCAAGTACTAACAAAGTACTTCGATCGCGTGATAATTGTAGAGCGCGATCGCTTTCCCGAACAACCAGAACAACGTCAAGGTGTACCCCAAGCTTATCATGTCCACGTTTTACTCATTCGGGGTCAGCAGATTTTAGAGCAGCTGTTTCCTGGCATCCTGCCCGCCCAGAAATACAAGGGACGGGCAAGATGCACATCCCACAAAATTAGTAAAATCATCCCACAATTATGCAACGCCCAAAATCCTTGTAGAGACGTTGCAATGCAACGTCTCTAATACCGTAATTCGGCAACGCCTGAAAATATGTCTAATGCCTAATAGCGCACTGTAGCGACTAAGTGTAGCATTGTGACATGATTACAGTAGGTCATGTTTTCCTATTATGAAGATATTGGTGCTAAACGCTGGTTCGAGCAGCCAAAAGAGTTGTCTGTATGAAATTACAGATGAGGCTG
>VFQR01001510.1_pt1 | contig 17722 bp, 13 predicted proteins | sample 3512321 | NCBI WGS metagenome assembly VFQR01 (sample SAMN10412374, study PRJNA504923) | tailings metagenome | isolation source: Relicate 3 Philex TSF1 revegetated site | place: Philippines: Tuba, Benguet | collected 2017-08-29
ACCAATGGTCTAGGAAGTTTTGCCAGTGGTACAGTTTCTGATATCCGCACGCGCACTTATCATGGTTGGCTGTTTGCTGCGACAAATCCCCCTTCTGAGCGTACTTTATTGTTATCGCACCTCGAAGCTAGCTTGGAAGTATTAGGGAGTGTTGTGGCACTGGGGACAAATATTTGGGGTAATGGGAAGATAGAGCGATCGGGCTACGAACTGTTACGCTCTTTTGATATTAACCCAGTTCCCAAATGGATTTGGGGTCAAGATAACTGGCAGTTAACTAGACAATTGGTGATGCCTTATGGTTGGGAAGGGAGTAGGGAATGGGGAATAGGGAGTGGTGAAGAAAAAGTTACTTCTTACTCCCCACTTTCCACTCCTCACTCGCAATTATCTCATCGGATTTTAATCCAGTATCGCTACGAGGGAAGCGAACAAGCGATTTTACGGCTACGGCTGCTGATAGCAGAACGTGACTTTCACCATCAACAGACTTTTAGTCCAGAACTACAGTTCTCACAATTGCTTGGGCAACAACAAGTCTGCCTGCAAGCAAGAAAATCAGACGATTTTGGTATACCTTGGCACTTGCGCTGGACACAAGGAAATTATCAATCAGATGCAGTTTGGTATTGGAATTATCGATTCTCCGAAGAGACAAAACGGGGATTAAGCGACAAAGAAGACCTCCACAGTCCCGGTTACTTAACAGTTACACTCCAACCAGGAGATGCAGTAACTCTAGAAGCACGAGAAGGTTTTCCCAATTCTGTGCTAGGCACTCTCACGGCCGAAACCTTTGCAGAAGCCGTTGAAGCAGAACAACAAAGGCTCTCTCAAATTTTTGGATGGAGTGAAGAGGAAGACACGGAGAAAGGGAGACACGGAAACGCAAAGAGTAATTTCCCCGCGTCTGTGTGTCCCCGTGTCCCCGTGTCCTCTTCTTACTCCCCAATCATCCAACAACTACTCAAAGCCAGCGATCAGTTTATCGTCTATCGAGCTTTGATAGCAGGCCCGACGGTGATTGCTGGTTATCACTGGTTTAATGACTGGGCACGGGATACATTAATTGCCTTACCTGGATTGATGCTAGTTCCACAGCGCTTTGACTTAGCAAAACGACTATTGCGAACTTTTGGGCATTACTGTCGCCACGGTTTGATTCCTAATGCTTTTCCTAATGTCGATCGCGAACCATTTTATAACAGTATCGATGCGCCGCTGTGGTGGATTGAAACTTTAGGACTTTATTTGGAAGCTACACAAGACTGGCAGTTTTTGGCAGAGCAATTTCCTATAGTCCAGCAAATTCATAAAGGCTTTGTGGGTGGCACACGTTACAACATCCAGGCTGATGCTACTGATGGATTAATTGGTTGGGATGCTCGTGGTGTAGCCCTGACTTGGATGGATGTGGTAATTGGGGCAAACCCTGTGACTCCTCGTCGTGGTAAGCCAGTGGAAATCAATGCTCTGTGGTATTCTGCTTTATGTTGGATAAGTCAGTGGGCAGAACGCTTGAGTCAACTTGAGTTTGGTGAACCAGTACGTCTTAGCAAACAAGCACAGCGTTATGCTCAACAAGCACAACAGGTAAAAAATTCGCTGCAAAAGTTTTGGAATCCCCAGCTAGGTTATCTCTACGATACTATTGAGCCGGACGATCGCCGAAATTTTCAAATTCGTCCCAATGCTGTTTTGGCACTGTCGCTGCACCATTGTGGGTTTTCCCAACACCAAGGGTGTCAGATACTAGATTTAGCAACTACCAGCTTACTTACTCCCTATGGCCTTCGCAGCCTCGATCCAGGAGATCCAGAATACAAAGGTAAATATGAGGGCAACCAAGAACAACGCGATCGCGCTTATCACCAAGGCAGTGTTTGGGCTTGGCTAATCGGCCCATATATTCGCGCTTGGCAACGTTTTTATCCACAACAAGCGCTGCCTTTTGATTGGCAACCGCTGATAGATCACTTTTTATTTGCCGTTTGTATTGGTTCTATTTCTGAGATTTTTGATGGCGATCCACCTCATACACCTAGAGGAGCGATCGCTCAAGCTTGGTCGGTTGCCGAAGTCATCCGCCATATTAATCAATAGTGCTGGACTAGAGATACCCTCACAAATTACATGTTGCTCTTTGCGCATTAATTTGACGTGAGTTCGACGGTTGGAAAACGCCAAAAAGCTTGCTAGATATGAAACATGAGAAACTGAGCAGGTATTGCGATCGCTAAGATTGATTGAGAATGAGTAAAAAAGGCACAAAAAAACGCCGAGACTAAAAACATCTAAGAAAAATGAGGGTCTCGGCTATGTCTACCATTGTATCTCGCCTCGATATCGAACAAATCTTCTGTGACGTAGATGATTTTTGTAACCAGTGGGAGAACTTGTGGCAACAAGTACCACAGTTACCATCCACAAAGGGAGAGCGTCGCAGTTACTCAAGAATGCATTTATCAGAAGTGATGACAATCGTAATTGCGTTTCATGGTAGTGGTTATAAGACTTTCAAAGAGTTTTACACGTTGCACGTGCTACAAAGCTGGCGTAAGGCGTTTCCAAATTTGGTCAGTTACACAAGATTTGTGGAACTCATGCCCTGGTGTTTAATGTTGTTGTGTTGTTTTTTGCATACACGGACAGGAGAAATTACAGGGATTAGTTTTATCGATTCCACCCCAATTAATGTTTGTCACAACTGTAGGGCGCATTCTCACAAGGTATTTAAAGGGTTGGTGAAATGGGGCAAAAATTCTGTGGGCTGGCACTTTGGATTTAAACTGCATTTGATTATTAATGATTGTGGAGAATTACTGGCATTTTCACTAACTCCAGCAAATGTGGATGACCGAAAACCAGTCCCAGATATGACTAAAGACTTAATTGGTAAACTCTTTGGTGACAGAGGTTACATCTCTCAAAAATTATTTGAGGAGTTATATGAACGAGGGTTACAATTAGTCACAAAATCTAAAAAGAAAATGAAAAATCGCTTGGTAAAACTGATTGATAAAATTTTGTTACGCAAACGTGCTGTGATTGAGTCCGTCAATGACCATCTGAAAAATATCTGTCAAATCGAACACCAAGGTCATCGTAGTCCATTTAACTTTTTGGTTAATTTGATGGCTGGTTTAGCTGCTTACACCTATTTGCCTAAAAAACCTTCGATTGATATTTACCCAAAAGATTTGCCTGCGCTACCTCCTGCCATTTTTTAGTTCCGTCGAACTCACGTTAATTTGTGAATCTACGTCTACAGTCTAGTTGACTAGTCACTAGTTATAAAGCGAAGAAGCAATCTCTAGAAGATGCTGCTAGAGTCATTTTTAGAGAGCATGATGTCTCATTTACTGAGAACGCTAATAGTTGGTTATGTACAGTTGAAGGTTGTAAGTATTACTATTTTCCTAAGTCTGGAAAATGGAGACCTCAAGGTAAGACCAAGATTTATTACTCTAGAGGTGCAGCAGACTTCCTGGGTAAAATTTGGAGATTCCACAATTTAATTTAAAAAGCTCGATTCCCTGACTAAAGAAGGGTTCAACCATTTTTAAATTTAGGAGTAGCTTGCAAACTAAGCTGCCCCTGATGTATTCCTCTAAAATTTGACAGAAAATTATATTTCAGTAACAATACCTTTGCCAAAATAAGAGCATGAAGAGGTAGGGATATTGAGGTAAATAATATCTAATCAACTTATCATTGACTAAATTAGTTAATACTGGTTTCCATACTCTATTGAGAAAATTATGAGTATTTAGCTCTCTACCATTGCGGTTACAAAATAGTAATTTATCAGCTTCTCCATACCCAATATCGTTCAAAAGCTCTCTCAATTGACTATTGATAGGAAAGACTCTACTTTGGTGAGTTTTTGTGTCCTTCCTTATCCTGACATCAGAAGGTACAGCTTCAGCAAATGTAATATGTGTTGAACTAATATGTTTCCATTTCAAAGCTACAGCTTCTTCAGGTCTACAGCCTGAGAGAAATAATAGACGAACATAATTGGCATAATATGAATGAGGCAGTGGTGAATACTTAGGACAATATTTATTGCTAATAAAAGCATCAATAATAATACTTATTTCCTCTCTGTTAAAGGTGAGTATAGTGTTATCTTTTCTTTTGGTCTTTATACCGCCAACTAAGTCTTTGAAGGTATTGTCTTTTATTAGTTTGGATAGAACTGCCCAATTACAACAAGCACTAAATTGTTTTAAAGTACGTTTGGCTGTTTCAGCAGAATAAATACTTAGTAAGTAATCACGTATAATGATTGCTTCAGTTATCTCAGTAGTAGGTAATGCTTTGATGCGCTTGGTTATTAGTGAATAGTCGCGCAGGATAGTTGATTGTTCTACTTGGTCAGTTTTGAACTCAACATACCTCTCCCATAGCTCTGTTAGAGTGTATCTTCTCTCTTTGCTGACTATGGGGGCTGTGCTGACTTGAATTTTATATTTAGTTAGAGTGAAATCAAAGTTATTGGAGAGAATATCTAACTTAGCTTGACGAGCCTTGACTTCAGCAACCACTCTATTCTCAGGAGTATCCTCCAGATGGAGGGATAAGTATTTCTGATTACCATTGAATAAAACTCTAGGAAATCTTAATCTCAGGCGACCTTGTAAGTTTTCAACTCCTACTTCCATTGACTATGAAATGACTATTTTTTAGGGGGAGTACCATAGTCATTCCATAGTCAAAAGAGCCTTATATAGCAATTCAGCCCCCTAATTCTACAAATGACTAGGCGCTGAAACCCTTATATTGTCTTTTTTTTAAATGGCTCAGGTCGGATTTGAACCAACGACCCCAGGCTTATGAGTCCCGTGCTCTAACCAACTGAGCTACTGAGCCATGCTTTTTAGTCATTTACGAGTATAGCATACAATTTTGCTCAGCACTAGGATTTTTTGCAATTAATTTTTTTCGGTTACAAATAGGGAGTAAGGGTTTAGCATTGCCAAACCCTATCCTGTGTTTACTTCCAGGCCTTAATTGTTTTATCTTCGCTGGCAGTAGTAATTTTGTACCTTCGAGATTTTCACTATTTTTTCAGCACTGCCAAAGTTGATGATTTGGGCAAAAGGACAGAGTGTGGGGTGAGTCTGGTATCTACTTGATGGCTTCTTCAATGGGAGCATCTCCAAATGTCTAAAAACATATTTTGTCATTGCGAGCGTAATGAAATGAAGCGTTCGCAAAGCGTCTCGTTCGCGTAGCGTTCCGAAGGAAAGAGAAGCAATGGCAGCAGCTAGACTTTGCGATTGCTTCATTCCGCTTCGCTCCATTCGCAATGACTAGTTTTAATTTGATAAATTTGCAAAATTGGGATGCTTCCTCTTCAATAGCATTTCTCTAATTACAGTTAATCAATTCGACAGTTTATCAGGTGGTAGTGGTAGCGATCGCTTTTTCTTCAACCAAACTCCCAGTAATCCTGCAACTGCTATTCCTCCAATAGTTGATGACTCAGGCACCGGTTTGACACTCACATTATCTAAATACAAAAATGCATATTTATCGACATTCCCAAACTTTAACTCTGTGGATGATGAATCTGCTGTGAAATTGAACTTATATGGGGTGTATGGTTGGAAAGAAATGTTCTTTTGATCAAAAATCTTATTTCCACCTACAAATGTTTGAAACTGATTATCAAGATCGGGGGCTTCAGCTATAGATGCTAAATAGTAACTAAGTTCATATTGCTGACCCGGTTGTGTAGAAAGGGTCTGTGATATGTAGCTGAGGTCTACAAATCCACCAAGTGATAAGCCCTGATTACCACTTTGAGGAAAATTGCTAATTCTAGTTCCTAATGTATTGATCGGATCGCCAAACTTAGCCCATCCTGTGATATTAGGATTTGTAACGTTAGGATCATTAGGATCTACGAGAGGGTCGAGTTCAAATCCTCCATTAAAAACAATGTCTCTCGAATCTACAACATAGTTAGGATTGTATTGTGCTTGTGCTACTGGAATATAAGTACCATTAATTACAGCAGTGCTAGCTAAAGTGCTAGTAACACTAGAAACAATAATTGACAGCTTTTTCGTCAACTGCATAAAACTTGACTCCGAATAATTCCAAATTGAGACAATGAAAACAAGTTGATAGTGATATTTATGCTGGCTCTAAGCAGTATCAATAAAGCTAAACACTTGATTCTGGTTTATAAGAGCTAGCTATAGGACTCATATCTGATTTTTGAACAAGATTTCAGATAAAACCCTGATAAAACGGGCTTTTCAGTCTCAGTATGTTTTCAGAAATCAAATCGGATTCCTATATAGATGTAGATAATGATTCAGACATCTAAGGCAATCTTTCTCAATAAACCGATGAGGAAGAATTTTAATCAGATGAATGTTAGTGGCATTCTCGACACTATAGAACCAGACATTACTTTAGAGTTCTACCTATGGTTTATTCATCTTCGTCATCTATAGCTTCATCTCCATAGTTTTCCCCTAGATTTTCAGGTGTAGTTTTAACACTCACATCATCCAAATATAAAAACGCATACTTGGCTTTGGAACCAAACTTGATTTCGGTAGACGTTCCTTTTGCTTTAAAATTTAGCGTGTATTGGGTATAGGGTTGAAAAGAAGTATTCTTTTTCACAGAAACCTTCTTTCCACCTATAAAAACCTGAAATTTATTCTTCAGGTCAGGTGCCTCCTCTATGGATGCTAAATAGTAAGTAAGTTGGTAGTGTTGACCACTAACTGTAGGGATAGTCTGTGATATGTAGCTAATATCTGAGAATGCACCAAGTGATAAACCTTGCTTACCAGTGTTAGGAAAGTTGCTAATTCTAATACCTGATGTAGCTAACGGTTCGCCAGATTTAGTCCATCCTGTAACGTTAGGATTTAGAGTGTCGGGTTCATTAGGATTTACGAGATCGTCGGATTCAAATCCCCCGTTGATAATTAACTCTTGTCCTTGGGCTTGTGCAGCTGATTTATAAGTATTGGTAATCACAGCCGTATGAAGGAAGGCAGTGGTCACACTACAAACGATAATTGAGAGTTTTTTAGTGAGCTTCACAAAACATGACTCCAAATAGTTCAAAATTCAAGACAACAACTACTTAATTGATTTACTTTGTAGTGATTAAGGCGCAAGAAACCCATAGTTATTTCTGAAGATATTCTGGGCAGTAGTACCACTCAAGTAATTAGAAAAACTCTGTGCTGTGGATAAAACTGTAGTTCTGGTGAGTATACCTAGTGGGTAGACAATTGGATCGCTCTCTGCTATCAAAGAAGTATCTGCGACTCTTACTTTGTTGGAAATAGCAGCATCAGTTTTGTAAACGATACCTGCATCAATAGTTTTATTTACACCTCCAACTACAAGAGTTTTATTTTCAACAGCAGTTAAAACGTTACGCACATTGCTAGCAAGATATAGTTTCGGACTGAGAGTAGTGAAAATACCTCGGCTAGTGAGAACTTGTTTGGCATAATTCCCTGCTGGTACAACTGGCGGATTCCCTGTGTAATCACCTATAGCAATACCAGTAATGTTGGCATTGGTCAAACCATTGAAGCTACTGAGAGCCGCACTACCAGCACTAACAGGAGGTGTTGTAGGAGCTATCAAAACTAGACGGTTTTTGACAATATTTTTACGGCTACCTGCAACCAATTTACTTGGGGTTGCATTCTGCAAAACATTTATTTGCTCAGTGGCAGCAGAAATGAAAATATCTGCTGGCGCTCCTGCTTGTATCTGGCTGAGCAAAGTACCAGAGGCGCCAAACGTATAATTGATAGTGACACCTGGGTTAGCATTTTGGTACTGAGTCTTAATGCTATTCAGCGCGTTTGTTAAGCTGACAGCTGCATAGACGTTAAGTGTGGTTGCAGAGTTTACTGGTAATAATTTGACGAACTGCAAGCCTATTACCAGCATCATGCTGGCAGCTGTTGTAGCCATCCAAGCAATAAGTCTTCTTCTGTTCATACAAAGTCATAGTTTGAGATGAAACCCCATCACTCGCATAATCAATCCATACCTGGAAATAAATAACCGCACAGAATCGCCCAAAGCGTTTCCGGAGATGGAAATTTCCGATTCTCCAGTAGGTTTACGTAAACAGAGAGTAAAAGGGATAGGATGTGGAAATTTTACCAGTAAAGTAGGTATATACCAAATAATTTGGTAAACATTCCATGACATTAAACTATAAGTTCGTAGTTACCTCAAGTTGTAATTCCGATTTCCTGGTAACAATGATGATTGTTTGATTGCTGGCGATCGCTCGACACACCAGAATCGATTAAAAACCAGATTCCAAAACGATTGAGTTGATTGCCACACTCCAATCAACAAACTTTTTCTCTAGCCAATAGAAATAGTACCCTTGGGGGTACTACCATCGTCTGTGACTACGACATAAAGTAAAAGCATCTGAAAAACGCATACAGTTGCACGCGAGAAAAGCTGCTTGTTCCTTTGCAGTTTGGTGTGACAACCAGTGAAGATATAAGTGTATACAACATGAATGCTGGCAAATTTTGTTCATGCCAACATCATTGATATGTGCAGTTTTTCTCAAATCAACTATCTATTGATTTTTCTTCCTCCTCTAACTGTGAGGAAATAATTTCTTGGCTCTATAAATTAAGGAGAACTCACTATGGCAACTTTTAACGGTACTAACAATCCTGAATTCTTACCTTTCTTTGGTTTTGATCCAGATCCTGGTGTTGCTGATGTCTTTAATGGATTTGGCGGTAACGATACTATTAGCGCTTTTAATACCAACGATACAATTAATCCAGGTAGTGGTAGTGATGTAACCAACGCAGGCGGCGGTAATGATCGCGTTATTGATGATGACTTTGTGAACTTTGATAATCATAATGGTGGATCTGGGGTTGACACAATTGATTATTCAAGTGTTACCTTCGCCAACGGAGTAGTCACCATCAACCTAGCAACAGGTGTTACCTCTGTAAGTGGCGGCAACACTGAAACTATCAGTAACTTTGAGAACGTAGAAGGTAGTCAGGGCGGTGAAACCATTATTGGTTCCTCTGGTAATAACGTTCTCAATGGTAATGGCGGCAACGACACAATTAATGGTGGTAGTGGCAACGATACAATCAACGGTGGTAGTGGCAACGATAGCCTTGTTGGTGGTACTGGCAATGATAGCCTTGTTGGTGGTACTGGCAATGATACCCTCAGAGGTGGTAGCGGTAATGATGTCCTGAATGGTGGCACTGGTAATGACAACATGGATGGAGGCGACAACGATGACCTCTACATCGTGGACAGCATTTTTGATGTCGCTTCCGAGCAATTTGGTGATGCTTTGGGCGGTATAGACACTGTGCAGTCTTCAGTGACCTACACTCTGAGTGCTAACCTAGAGAACCTGACATTAACAGGAAGTGCAGCAATTAACGGTACAGGCAATGCCAAGAACAACGTCATCAACGGCAACAGTGCCAATAATGTGTTATCTGGGTTGGATGGTAACGATACCATCAATGGTGGTGCTGGGGCTGACTCAACCAATGGAGGTAATGGCAACGATCGCATCGTTGATACCGACTTTGTGAATTTCGATAATCATAATGGTGGAGCTGGTGTTGACACCATTGATTATTCAGGCGTTACTTTTGCAAGCGGGGCAGTAACCATCAACTTGGCAACAGGTGTTACCTCTGTTAGTGGTGGTAATACTGAAACCATCCTCAACTTCGAGAACGTCGAAGGTAGTCAGGGCAGTGAGACAATCATTGGTTCCTCTGGGAATAACGTCCTCAACGGTAATGGCGGAAACGATACCATTAACGGCGGTTCAGGCAACGATACCATTAACGGTGGCTTAGGCAATGATTTGCTTGTTGGTGGTATTGGAACTGATTCTCTGGTTGGAGGAGCAGGTAACGATATTTTCGATTTCAACTCAGTTTTAGAGAGTCAGCCTGGTGTATTGCGAGATGTGATCAATGGCTTCGTTGGCAATGGTTTCGGAGCAGGCGATCAAATCGACTTATCTGGTATTGACGCTAACACATTGGTGGCAGGCAACCAAGCCTTCAGTTTCATTGGCGCTGGTGCATTCACCGGAGCCGGTCAAGTCCGTTATGCAGGAGGTATTCTGCAAGCCAACGTCAATGCGAGCCTTGGCGCTGACTTTGAAATTCAGTTAGTCGGAGCGCCAGCGCTATCCGTAGCAGCAGGACTAGCAGGAAGCGACATTATCCTGTAGTCAAATCAAGATAATTGAATAGCCAGGGGGAGAGGTAAGCTTGGGTGACCTCTCCCTTTTTTCATCGAAAGCGGTGGGGAACTCCATGGCCACAAGGGAATGGGGCATGGGGCATTGGGCATTGGACATTGGGCATGGGAGCAGAGGGGAAGATTTTCTCCCCAGCCCCTCTGCCTCATCTCCCCAGTCCCCAGTCCCCATAGTTACAGCTTCTCACCCAAGCTCGATCGCACTGCCCAACCATGAGAAAATCAGGTTAAGTTGCAATGATGGCATGGAAGGAAAAAAGATGTCGGAGAATTTGAGAAGCCAAATTGTTACCAAAGGGGTGCAGCGATCGCCAAATCGAGCTATGCTGCGTGCAGTTGGTTTTAAAGATGAAGATTTCAACAAAGCCATTGTGGGCATTGCCAATGGTTATAGTACAATCACCCCCTGTAACATGGGGATTAATACACTCGCACAACGGGCAGAAGTTGGGATTAAAGCGGCTGGGGCGATGCCGCAATTGTTCGGGACAATTACCATTAGTGATGGGATTTCAATGGGAACTGAAGGGATGAAATATTCCCTGGTGTCGCGGGAAGTTATTGCTGATTCCATTGAAACCGCCTGTACTGGACAAAGTATGGATGGGGTGTTAGCCATTGGTGGTTGTGATAAAAATATGCCAGGAGCAATGCTGGCGATCGCTCGGATGAATATTCCGGCTATTTTTGTTTACGGTGGTACCATCAAACCGGGTCACCACAACGGACAAGATTTAACGGTTGTCAGTTCTTTTGAAGCTGTTGGTCAATACAGTGCTGGGAAAATCGATGAGAAGGAATTATTAGAAGTTGAAAGTCGGGCTTGTCCTGGTGCTGGTTCCTGTGGCGGGATGTACACGGCTAACACTATGTCTTCTGCTTTTGAGGCGCTGGGCATGAGTTTGCCCTATTCTTCGACAATGGCTGCCGAAGATGCCGAAAAAGCCGACAGTACGGAAAAATCCGCATTTGTTTTAGTGGAAGCCATTCGCCAACAAATCTTACCCCGGCAAATCATCACCCGCAAGTCCATTGAAAATGCAATTTCTGTAATTATGGCAGTGGGTGGTTCCACAAATGCGGTGTTGCATTTCTTGGCGATCGCTCATGCCGCAGAGGTAGAGTTAACTCTAGACGACTTTGAAACTATCCGTGCCCGTGTGCCCGTTTTGTGTGATTTAAAACCAAGTGGTAAGTATGTAGCTACAGACTTGCACAAAGCTGGAGGCATTCCCCAAGTGATGAAAATGCTACTTGTGCATAATTTACTACATGGGGATTGTCTGACCATCACAGGCCAAACCATTGCAGAGATATTAGCAGACATCCCAGAAGAACCCTCTGCTAACCAAGATGTAATTCGTCCTTGGAATAATCCGATGTATGCCCAAGGACATTTAGCGATTCTCAGAGGTAATCTGGCAACGGAAGGGGCTGTAGCTAAAATTACCGGGGTGAAAAAGCCAGTAATTACCGGCCCGGCGCGGGTGTTTGAATCAGAAGAAGCTTCTTTGGATGCGATTTTGGCGGGTAAAATTCAACCGGGTGATATTTTGGTAATTCGCTACGAAGGCCCTAAGGGCGGCCCAGGAATGCGAGAAATGTTGGCTCCCACCTCTGCAATAATTGGCGCTGGCTTGGGCGATGCAGTGGGATTAATTACTGACGGGCGATTTTCCGGCGGTACTTATGGCATGGTGGTTGGTCACGTTGCACCAGAAGCAGCAGTTGGAGGTGCGATCGCTCTTGTAGAAGAAGGCGATCGCATTACTATTGATGCGCCTGCTCGTTTGTTGCAATTAAATATCTCAGATGAAGAATTAGCTCGTCGCCGTGCTAATTGGCAACCTCCTGCACCACGTTACACAAAAGGTGTGTTGGCGAAATATGCCAAGTTGGTATCTTCTAGTAGTGTTGGTGCAGTAACTGATTTAAATTTAACGTGAGTCTCTAACGAAGGCTCCCGCGTCGCTCTAAGCGTACCCCTGCTCAAAAGCCAAGCTACGCGTAGCGTCTCTAAGAGTTGCCATGCCGCAGGCTTATCCGCCAGTCGTACAAAATACCTTTCCTGTATTCTGACGACTGACGCCAATATTGCTGTTTGATAATTTATTTTTTGCAGTTCTGTGAGCTTCAGACTTCAGTAGTTTTTATGCGTTAGGATAGCTAGAGTATGAACAATATACTTAAATACAATGAATAAAAAAGCACTTATCTGTAATATATTTAACTTTATATAGGACTACTATTTGATTTTTGAAAAGATACGTAGGGGAGCCAGCCGCGTGGGCGGGTTTCCCGACTCGATCAGACTGGCGTTGCGCTAGCGACAGCGTAAAACACCATTCTTAAGGCTTTGGTGCGTTACGGCTTACGCCTAACACACCCTACAAATACTAATATGGAACCACCTAAAGAATCATCAAATTTTCAACAAAAGGCGTTAAAAGGTGTATTTTGGTCTGCAATTCAGAATTGGGGACGCCAAGCGATCGCCTTTGTTGTTTTTGCGCTGCTTGCCCGTCTGCTTGGGCCTGAGACTTTCGGTTTAGTTGCTTCAGCTACTATATTCCTGGCATTTGTAAGTATTTTCCTGGATCAAGGATTTTCTGTAGCGATCGTCCAACGTAAGGAACTGGAACCAGAACATCTCGATACAGCGTTTTGGACTAACTTTGGCATCGGCTTGGTAATGACAGGTTTGAGTATTGCGGCGGCTGGATTAGTCGCCGACTTTTTTTCTCAACCACAGTTAACACCAATCATTCGCTGGTTATCTCTCAGCTTCGTAATTATTTCCCTGAGTAGTACCCAGGAAGCAATTTTTCAACGCAACCTTGATTTCAAACCCCTAGCAATACGCGAACTGCTAGCGGTATGTGTGGGTGGCATAGTCGGCGTGACGATGGCTTTCATGGGGTTTGGTGTTTGGAGTCTGGTTAGTCAGCAGTTAGTAAATGGTTTGGTTAAAGTTTTAGTTCTTTGGTCGGCCAGCAATTGGCGACCGAGATTCAAGTTTTCTCCAAAGCATTTTCATGAATTATTTTGTTTTGGTATTAATGTAGTCGGAACTCAAATTCTCAACTTTGTTAACCGCAGATCTGACGACTTACTAATTAGTTATTTTCTCGGCCCAGTTGCTTTGGGTTATTACTCCGTTGCTTACCGCTTGCTCTTAATAATTACCCAGTTATTAACTGGTGTGATTAATCAGGTAGCGATGCCTGCATTTTCTAGGTTACAGCAAGAACCTGAAAAGTTGAAAAATGCTTTTTATAAGGTAACGCAACTTACAAGCTTGATTTCTTTTCCAGCATTTTTGGGTATGGCAGCATTAGCACCCGAATTAGTCAGAGTTTTGTTCGGGGAGCAATGGTTACCAAGTATTCCAGTGATGCAAGTACTAGCTTTTATTGGTATTGTTCATTCAGTTACCTACTTCAACGGTACTGTAATTACAGCAATGGGTAAACCGTCTTGGAAACTGAAGCTAAGCTTTATGCACTCGGTAGCAAATGTTATCGGTTTTGCAATTGCTGTACGCTGGGGAATTGTTGCTGTTGCAGCAGTTTATGTGATTCGCAGTTACTTGTTGACACCTGTAGATCTGTGGTTCATTCGTAAACTAATTGGTATTCGATTGACTGTTTATCTGCGGCAGTATGTGATTCCATTAACTGGAGTCCTGGGTATGACAATTGTGATTTTTACAGCTAGAGAATTGCTGAAAAACCTGATTAATTTACAAATATTATTAGCTGTTTGCATAGTGTTGGGTGCCGTCACCTATGCAGTGCTTATTGTATTGCTTGCACCAAAGATAGTACAGCAGATCCTTGAGATGATTAACCCATTGATATCTAAAAAATTGGGACAGAGTAAAAGATAAGATGTATTTGCACATTTTTATTGTGGGGACTGGGGAGTTTGGAGTAATAGGGCATTAGGCAGTCATATCATGTCCGGTTAAAGACTTATTGTTTAGACTGACACGGAAATTAAACTGCAATTTAAAAATTCATCAAATTTTTATCTCAACTTTAAGTAGAACGATTTGAAAAAACCAAACTATGTGAAGTAATGTAAAAAGCTTGGCATTTAGTTCGTAGTAAGGACTTTAGTCCTCTAATAAGGACTAAAGTCCTTACTACAAACCTTTAATTATTTACACCGTTCTACTTAACAAGAAACAATCAAGGTATCACTCCTCAGAAAAAGAAATTCAAATCTGGAGACTGGTGGATAAATAAATAGTGAAACACCAAATTTATAATTTGGCGGTTCTTATAGCTGGCGGATGTAAATCCCCGACTTCAAGCGTCGATCAATTTTGTTGAACAATTTTACTGTTGTTTCAGTGCTTAAAAGTTCATCTTATCCTCAGCCTGACTTACCATTTTTATCGCTAATCATCTTGACAAATCCTGTTTGAAATGGATTTGGGATTAAAGGGAGGTAATAATTCAATTAAATTTTAAAATATAGTAAAAAATTACCCGCAGTTAATTACTGGATAAACGTCATCGCTTCACTGCTGCTTGTCGTATGAAATAAGTTTTTGAAACTCGAAAAACACATGTAGTTTAGATTAACATGTTTGACTAAATCAAAAATTTCTAATTTCTAAGATTTAAAATTTTTTAATATATTTATCTAGAGAAATATAGCAAGCAGAATTCGGGAGCATCCCAATGAAAGCAAATTGACTAAGATAACGGATTGTCCAGATCCCCGACTTCTTGAAGAAGTCGGGGATCTAAATCCTGGTTAAGTAAGTGATATTCTTTCCTAGAGATGGATATTTTGGTAAATTTGCTGGCATTAAGATGCTTTTATAATAAATTTTGTAACAAGGTAATTAAATTAACATATGAAAAGTCATCAAATGCCTCCTGGAAGCTTTGGTTTGCCTGTATTGGGTGAAACACTTACCTTCATTTTTGACCCTGACTTTGCCAAAAAGCGCTATCGCCAGTATGGGTCTATCTTCAAAACTCATATTCTTGGCAGACCAACTGTGATGATGGTAGGGCCAGAGGCGTTGGAGTTCGTTTTGTCAAGTCATATGGAAAATTTTTCTTGGCGCGAGGGATGGCCTGCTAATTTCAAAATATTGCTTGGTGAATCGCTTTTTTTGCAAGATGGAGAAGAACACCGCAGAAATCGCCGCTTGATGATGCCGGCGTTGCACGGGCCAGCACTGGCAAATTATGTCGCCACGATGGAAGATATTACACGTAGTTATTTGCAAAAGTGGGAGAAACAGCACGAATTTATCTGGTTTGCGGAGTTTAAACAACTAACCTTTGATATTGCTAGTCAATTATTATTGGGTACGCCTCCTGGTTCTGGAGGTGTGCGCCTGAGTAAGTTGTTTGCGGCTCTGACCAATGGACTGTTTGCAATTAATCCCTTAGCTTTACCATTTACGACATTTGGAAAAGCTGTAGCGGCTCGCAATCAAGTTTTAGAGTATTTAACTCAAGTTGTCCGAGAACGCCAAGAAAATCCAACCAAAGATGCTCTGAGTTTGTTAATCCAAGCTAGAGATGAAGATGGTAACAGTTTAAGCGAAAAGGAACTCGTAGCTCAAGCGTTGCTGTTACTTTTTGCGGGACATGAAACAACCACTTCAATGATGACTTGGTTATGTCTTGAATTGGCGCGTCATCCTGAAATTCTGGAAAAAGCTAGGGAGGAACAATTACAATTTGCAAATCAAGGTGATTTGGATTTAGAAAAACTAGGAAAAATGCCTTATTTAGAACAGGTTTTGTGGGAAGTAGAAAGATTATATCAACCTGTGGGGGGTGGGTTTCGTGGTGTAATTAAAGACTTTGAATTTAAAGGTTTTCATGTGCCTGCTGGTTGGCAGTTGTTTTATTCAATTAGAACTACTCACCAAATTGAAGAAATTTATTCTCAGCCAAACATTTTTGATCCTGAGCGTTTCAGTCCTCAACGGCAAGAACAAAAAAAATATCCTTTTAGTTTAGTTGCTTTCGGTGGTGGTCCGCGTGTTTGTATTGGTTTAGCTTTTGCCAAAATGGAAATGAAAATAGTGGCTTCCCATCTGATACGCAACTATCATTGGGAAATATTGCCCAACCAAAGTTTAGATTCCGTGCAGTTGCCCACAAATCACCCTAAAGATTGGTTGCGAGTTCGATTTCAACGACGGTGAAGTTTGTTATGATAGCTCAACTAGACATACATTTAGCTGAAGAAGTTTCTCAACGCTTGCAAAATGCTAAAGGTTTTGTGGGCGAAAATTTAAATTCTCTAACTGATTCAGTACAACAAGTTGGCGAGTCTTTAAAAGCAAAAACTAATACGGCAATTGATACAGTGACGACAAGTTTAGAGCAAACTTGGCAAACGGCTGAACAGTTGACAAGCACCACATCGGGAGCAGTTGAAACAGCAATTAGTTCTTCTTTTCAGGATTGGTTGATACAACATCCTGTGATTTTGCGGTTAATTCAAATAGTTAGTTGGGCAGCTAATCATCCGATTATTAGTGTTGTCATTCTGATTTTTGCACTTGCTCTACTTTGGAGTATTATTAAGGCAATTGTCCGTGTGATTGAGACAGCTAGCTGGTCAATACTCCAATTTCCAGTTAAGTTACTTCAGACTGTAGTTAAAGTTAGCTTTCTTTATTTAACTCAAGCGGGTAGATTTGCAGTCCAACGAATGATGCCTACGAAAAAAACGGATGATTTGCCAGTTTTAGTTGCTGAAAATTTACCACCAAATAAACAACTAAGATTGGCAGAAATTTCTAGTCGTTTAGAGGCAATTCAACGGGAACAACATGAGCTTTTACAAGAAGCCGCAGATTTGATTAATCAGGATTCAGAATTCAGAATTCAGAATTCAGGAACAAAGCCAGAGACCCTCCTCTCATGAATTATTTTTATCAAAGAGAATTCAGAATTCAGGAGTCAGAATTCAGTATGAATTGGAGTCCGATTGGGTAATGAATATTGTTTTAAAACCGGACTTGTTCCGCTACGCTAACGCTCCTTATGGGCAAAACTGGTATTAAAATTTTTCACTCATTTAAAACTCTATCCCTTCATGGGTAGAGTATTCTGAATTCTGAATTCTGAATTCTGACTCCTGTTTCTTAAACTGCTAAAAAACGTTGAATCACATCTTGGCTGAGTTCTTCGGTGGAACCAGAGGCGACAATACCGCCTTTTTGCATGGCGTAATAGTAATCAGCTTGACGGACAAAGTGTAAATGTTGCTCTACTAATAAAACAGAAATGCCTGTGGTTTGGATGATGCGACGGACTGCGGCTTCAATTTCTAGGATGATGGAGGGTTGAATTCCTTCGGTGGGTTCGTCCAGGACGAGTAGTTGAGGTTCTCCCATTAAAGCACGAGCGATCGCCAATTGTTGCTGCTGTCCCCCACTCAAATC
>VFQR01001511.1_pt1 | contig 17718 bp, 11 predicted proteins | sample 3512321 | NCBI WGS metagenome assembly VFQR01 (sample SAMN10412374, study PRJNA504923) | tailings metagenome | isolation source: Relicate 3 Philex TSF1 revegetated site | place: Philippines: Tuba, Benguet | collected 2017-08-29
CATCAGGATTGTAGTTGAGAATTTCCTCTGGTGGCGTATCAGCAGGTACAACAATCACCCGACAACCATAAGTTGCTAAACGGCGCAAAATGTTGCGTTTGATGCCAAAGTCAAGGGCAACAACTGTAAAGGGTTGCTCAATATTGTTCGCAGTTTCTGGGTTGAATTCCCAGGCTGGAATTGTGGGATCTGACCATTCATAAGTTTTTGGCGTAGTCACTTGGCGAACAAGATTCAATCCTGTCATGTTGGGAGCTGCCTGCACCTGCTCTAGCAATTCTGCTTCATCCAGAATAGCTGTGGAAATGCCACCGTTCATGGCTCCGAACATCCGAATTTTGCGGGTGAGGGCACGGGTATCGATGCCGTAGATAGCTGGTATTTGGTGCTGTTTGAGGTAGTCAGGTAAGGATTGCGTCGATCGCCAATTACTTGGTCGGTGACAAATGTTACGCGCGATCGCACCCCTAACCTGGGGGCGTTCTGATTCCTCATCTTCAGGATTGACGCCAGTATTCCCCAATTCTGGATAAGTAAAAATCACAATCTGACCGCAGTAACTAGGATCGGTCAGTACTTCTTGATAGCCAGTCATCCCAGTGTTGAATACCACTTCTCCAATGGCGGTTCCCGTAGCACCGAAAGACCAACCGCGATAAGTGGTTCCATCTGCCAAGACAAGTAAAGCTGGTATTGCGTCAGACAAGGACATAAATGGGGAGTGGGGAATAGGGAGTGCTGAGTTAGGAGTTAAGAGTTAGGAATTTTTCCCTGATTTCTTTTATCTCCGATACTCTATTCCCAAGACTGCGATTATGAATTATCCCATAAGTTGAACAACCAGAAGTTTTCGAGTTGTTAATTAAAAATTAAAATTCTCTATTGCTCCTTGTATCTTGCTCTTGTCTGTTGCCTTTTACTTAAAATCTTTAAAGAGTGGATTTGCAGGAGCTTGGGCAGTTAATATTAATTATGCTTGCGACTTTTTTATCCCGTGCAACCCTAATTTTTGCATTCAGCGCTCTAGCGGTTTTGAGTGTTGCCTGTAGTGAAGATAAACTAAACACTACGATTGCTGGCCACGAAAAACCCGCGCCGATTGGTGATTTGGCATCGGTGCAGCCTACGGTCACTGAACCAGAAACGCCAGCAGCTACCCCTGAAGCACAACCGGTAGAGCCGTCTGAAACTGAACCTAGTGTTTTTGAACTGGCGTTAGATAAAGCTGTCAGCGCTTGGAGTATCAGCCAATCTGCTCAATCCCCAGATGATTGGAATTTGGTGGCGAGTCAATATCAGGATGCCATCGCTTTGATGCAAAAAGTCCAGCGACAAACCCCAGAGTTTACCTTTGCTCAATCGAAAATCACAGAATATCAGCGCCAAATCAAATATGCCAAGCAAAAAGCTACTCCTCGCCCTGTGGCAGTTCAGGAACCTCGAAAAATAGTAGTTGTGGTTCCCCAAGCAGCAACTACACCAAAGTTTAGTTCGCCTCTATCGATTCCTGTACAAAAAAAATTATTACCACCAGAAACAGACAGATCTTCATCAGCAGTGGTGATTCCAGAGCAACCAGTGTTTACAGCGCCGATTAAAAGGCGGGCTGGTGGTACGCCAATTGTGGAAGTAACCTTCAATGGTCAGCGAAAGTTTGAAATGATTGTAGATACGGGAGCCAGTGGCACTGTGATCACCCAAGAAATAGCAAATTCTTTGGGAATAGTGCCAGTGGGGAAAGCTAAGGCCAACACCGCCAGTTCTAGAGCTGTTGAATTTCCTGTGGGCTATGTTGATTCAATGGCACTTGGCGGGGTGACGGCGAATCGAGTACCTGTAGCGATCGCTGGTACGGAACTAGAAATTGGACTTTTAGGACATGATTTTTTTGGCAATTACGATGTCACAATTAAACGTAATGTGGTAGAATTTCGCCCGCAACTGCGATCGCAAGTCAATTCCCCAGAAATTGAACTAACTGCTCCAACTTCGTCCAAGCCGCCCCAGTTTGCAGAATATCCTTAGCGATTTTAATACCTTGAGCGTGATCGAGAAGCGGTATTGCCCCCGCTACTTGCAGCGCCAACGACGCATTTAAAGCTACCGCATCCTGTTGCGCCTGAGTTCCCTTGCCTTGGAGTACACCTTTCAAAATCACCGCATTCTCTTGCACATTGCCACCCCGAAGCATACCTATGGGAGCAGGTGTGACATCCAAATCTAGGGGATTAATGGTAGTTAACTGCACTTCTCCCTCAGATAACACTGCCAAGTCAGTTAAATCTCCTAACCCAGCTTCATCGAGTTTTTCTCGCCCGTGCAACACAATTGCCTTTTCCTTGCCCAAATTCTGCAAAGCTTGGGCAACCGTCGGCAAAAGTTTCGGTGTGAATAAACCCACTACTTGTCCAGTTGGACGCAAAGGATTTACTAAGGGTCCGAGTAAATTAAACACTGTTCGCACCCTGAGAGTCCGCCGTAATGAGGCGACCGCTTTGAGTGCTGGATGCCAACCAGGGGCAAACAAAAAAGTGATCCCCACTTCCTGTAAAGCAGCTTGTACTTTTTCACTGGGGGCACTCAAATTTACACCCAAGGCTTCCAAAACATCAGCGCTGCCGGTGAGACTTGAGGCTGAACGATTGCCGTGTTTGGCAACAGGTACGCCATAGGCTGCCGCAACAAAAGCAACCGCTGTGGAAATATTAAAAGTTGACGAACCATCTCCACCAGTGCCGCAGGTATCAATTAGGAATTGGGCAGATTTTTGCCCAGTTCCCAGTCCCCAGTCCCCAGTCCCCAGCCTTGATTGCGCTTGTAATACTTCAGCTATGCCGGTTAATTCGTCGGCAGAAACGCCTTTAAAGTTCAGTGCTGTTAAAATTGCTCCTGATAATTCTGGAGGAACGGCTTCACTAAGCCAACCTTGCATCAATTCAGCAGCTTGAGTACGTGATAATGATTGGCCATCTATTAATTGTTGCAGCAGAAGATAATAGGATTCTTGTGCAGGAATTGAGGAAGTTGTCATAGCTAAGGTTTGTGTGTTGTAGGGTGTAGCTACGTTGCAGGGCATGGGAGCTATCCTACCGGAAAATTGGCTTTCATCAAAGTTAGAGTAGAATTCAGGAGTCAGAAGTCAGAATTCAGAATTAGAATAGGCTCTCGGACTAGCTACCAGTCCTAGATTGTGTAGTTCATTTTCCTTGAAATCTGCTGTAAGTTCAAATATCAAGGTTTAACTGCAAAGCTCCATTCATAAGATTCTGATTTTGTAGTTTTTTGTCCAAATACAGTTTAACTTCGTAATTAGTAATAAATAACTCTTTTCCCTTAGCAGCACTATTTTGCTTGTAGTTATTCATGCCATATTGCAACTCCCACTCTGAAATATTTGCCCATTGAAAATTTTCTCGAATTTCTGGGGAATCATCGTAAGTGATTAACCAGGGATGATGACATTGTTGCAAAAGCTCGGCAAATATTTGATGTTGAAATGAGGTGTGTAAGTCACCGTCTTTACCATATAGCTTTGATTTGGTAGCACTAAAATATGGCGGATCTAAAAATAAAAATACTTGTTCACCTGCTTGTTTTAATAGGTGATTGTAATCTAAATTAGTAATTTTTACATTTTTATCCAGAATATTCTCTAATTTTTCTAGTCGTTCTATTGAAGAATCAGTAAAACGTTTATGGAAAGCTTCTTGGGAAAAACCGCCTGATTCTACAGTGCCGGAGAACGTAATTCTATTGAGGACAAAAAAGCGGACTGCTCTTTCAAAATCAGATAAATTGTTGACATTTACAGTGGTTAATTCTGTATACAGTAATTTACCATCTGTGTATTTGGCTTTAATATTGCGAATTTCTTTAACTAACTGAGCTATATCACATTGGGCAAACTTCCAGAATAAGAATAGTTCGCGGTTTAAATCGTTAATCCAAATTTTGAGATCGGGGAACTTTTGTTTTAAGTAAATAAATACAGAACCACCGCCGACAAAAGGTTCTCGAAATTCAGAAAAATTATCTGGTAAATATTCAATTATTTGATTTATTGCTTTTGACTTACCACCAGGATATCGGAGAGGGCTTTTTAAGTTGAGGGGGAGTTTTTTCACGCAATGAAATAGGAGTCCTAATAATGTGTAAAATTTTTAATATTCACTTCTAATTACACTTCAATTCTATGACTCGTTCTGCACCCTATCAACCGTTGTTGTTGCGAATTCTTCATGGCACAAGTGGAATTTTAGTTATCGCAGCAATCATTACCGGATTCCTAGTTTACAACACTTACGATCGCCGATTTGGCAGCATCCCATTTCCTCAAATTGGCGATATTCAAGGCATTCACGGCACTTTTGCATTATTTTTCTTGCTTGTTCTACCTGCTTTTGCCCTCTATAGCTTTCATGCTGGACAAAGACGCCTTCTTCAATCTGATTCTTTAGAGCAATTGAGCCAAGTTGGCAAGCCGATTTGGTGGGTTAGCTTGCAACGTTTGGCGAACACTCTCATGCTCATCGCTGCTGTTTTGGCTGTGAACTCTGGCAGAATGATGAAGGAAGAGTGGCTCCCCGCAGGGCAGTTATATCATATTTGGTACTCTCTCCACCTTAGCGCTTGGGTTGTGATGGTTTGTTGTGTGGCAATTCATGTTTTGATGTCTACTAAGGTGGGTGGTACGCCGTTGTTACTCTCGATGTTTTCGTGGAAGTTTCGCCCAGAAGATAGTCCCACTCGATGGTCTAGTCGTTTCCGTGGTTGGTTGAGTAGTTCAGCTAACTTTGGTGCGTTAATGAATAATTTTATGCAAAATAATTTTTACCTGAGAATTATTGAGGTGATTGTCCTGGGTGGAATTCTCACAGCGTTTGTCTTACCTCTATTTTTTTCCGGTGGTGAGTCATAGGTAATTTTTTGTTGAGGCGTAGGCATCGCCATCATACCACAAAAAACTACGTACCCGTAATATACACTGGGTTACTAATTTTTAGTTTATGTTGCAATTTCGTAAAAATCTGTTACATTACTTTACAGGCGGTGATAACCGTCACAACATAGAAGCTCGGAGTGTTAATTATGTCAAACGCAAACAAGACTACGCCTTCGGTTTCGGAAGATCCTAATGCTTTACGCTGGGGCTTTACTCCTCAGAGTGAAAACTGGAATGGTCGTTTTGCAATGATTGGTTTTTTAGCTGCCATTCTGATTGAAGCCTTTTCTGGTCAAGGGATTTTACACTTCTGGGGCATTCTGTAAATTTAGAAAATAGTCATTAGTCATGTGTCCTTTGTAAATACAGATGACTAATGACTATTACTGGCAACTAGCGTGATGAGCGAAATATTACACGCCCTGGGGATTCTTCATGGTTAATTCGCGTATGTACCCGCAGACAAGTTAACACTTCCCCAGGGGTACCGCCAAAATCTAGTTGTAAGTCATCTTTGGATGAAGCGCAGATATCTGCGTAAAGTCCAGATAATTGGCGAATTCGGGTTTCATGACCTGCATTAATGGCTTTATCAGCTACCTTCTTGAGGATGCGCCGTGATTCGTTTTGTAGCTTACCCCACCATGAATAACGTTCAGCTGGGGGTACAAATACCAAAGAGTGTATTGCTTCATCCATATCAATCCAAGCACGTAAAATAGACAGGGGATCGGTATTTTCTTCAGCTTTTTGGGTGCGTTGACAGCGATCGCTCAAAGCATTAATATATTGATGCCGCTGTTCTGGTTTGGAATTTAGTGAGATGATATCGAAGCTACAAACACTCTTTAAAGCATGATATAAATCTGGTTCTATTTCAATAAATTTCATATATAAAAATAAGAATCCCGTTGATAAATCAGATTCATAATTTTCGTAAACTTGATAATTTAAAAGTGCTTTTTGAGATAAACTTAATCCCTGAGTTTCAACGCTACCGCTAAGTCCAGGATAGATAATTTCATCACGGATAAAAGGAAGTTGATGCAGATTAGAATTATTGGCGATCGCGCCAACTTCTTGAGCCATATCTAAAGTACGCTGTCGCCAAGATGTAGCCAAATCTTCGGGTATTCGTAACAATTTCCGCTGAATTTCATTCCATAAATCAGAGTCAGTTTGGCTTTGCAGTTGGGAATTACCCAGATAATAGTTAAGTTCGGAATCAGAATCAAAAGCTGCCCTTAAATGATTGAGTTTTAATGTATTTTGGGGAGATATAATGGCATCTTCCCAACCAATATCTAGGCGTAAGGGTGTAGGCGCAGGTTGCAATAAACTATGAAGTTCTTGCAGCAACTCATCGCATACCTTGACTCCTGGATCTAGTGGAAATTCTGCACGAGCCTGATTTAAAGTAGTTTCAAGTCCGTAGAGAGTAAAGCGCAATAATTGGGCTAATTGTGAATTTTGTAGTTCTAATAATTGGCGGAAATGCTGCATTAATATTACCTTTTTTTCTCACGCAGAGGCGCAGAGACGCAGAGAGTTTTGTTGAGGTCTTGCCTCTTAGTGTGAGAGAAAAAAAGGCTCTTTCTCTCCGCGCCTCTGCGCCTCTGCGTGAAACAATTCTAATGTATACCGCAAAATGGATCGCGTTCTTTATCAACTTCATTAGGTTGTAATTCCAATTCAGCCAAATAAACGCATCCTTCTTGTTTAAGACATTCTTGATTTGTTGATGTCCAATAAGGCACTTCACCTGCGTGCATCCGCAAAATACCTTGATTATCAAGAGTTACGCGATATTGACAAGGATAATCTGTTGTCATGTCTGGTTTAGTGAGTGCGCCAATTCTGATCCATTTTTTGGTTTGAGTTTCGGCGTCTGTTTGATAAATATAGAAAGTGTGTTGGTCAGTTTTTGGGAAGGGAGGTAAGGGATGACTAATTAATCCGATCCCTGGTTGTGTCACACCATCACACAAGTAATGAAATTTTTGGAAAGATTTATCATCATTTCCGACTTCAAATACTAAATGATAGGCATCTGGTTGATCTACAGTTGCAGATTCGATGACATTGACGGCAATATCACCATCATTTAAGTTTTTATTAAGACCTTCTACAGCGATATTCCACTTCAATTTACCATCAGCAAATAGTGCTGATTTTTCTGAAACTACTGCTCCCAAATCAATACCAGGAACATCAATTAAGTAATGGGGATTTCCGAAACAAAGCAATACGTTGAATTCGAGGGTTTGGTCAATTTCAAATTGGACTTTGATTTTTTTGAGAAATTCTGCTTCTTCCATTCCCAATTTATTCATCAGATTTTTGCCGTCGAAGCTACCCCAAAGTCGTAAATCTCCTTCTTCGTAATCTTGGCGGTAGATAATATTAGTTAATTGTATCCCTTGCCAAGGAGTCCGAACTTTAGCGATAGTTTCCCAAGATGCTAGTTGATAGAGTTCTTGACCAGCTTTGAATATAGTCAATAAATCGTTACTTTGGGTTTTACGTTTGAAGTTACAAGGCAAGTAATAAAACAGGTTTTTAACATCAATTTCTAGTTGGTTGGCTCCCTTACGTAGCAAAGTTTTCGATTCTTCTGGGTCGAATCTCAATCTGCGTAATTTTTCAGCATAGCAAGCACCGGCAGAGGTAGCTAGTTTGGTAAATTCTAGAACAAAAGTAATGCGTTCTGGATTCCAAACAAAATATGGAGACTTACTAAATTCTTGATAAATTTGTCGTTGTACCAAGTCAAGATTACAAGTTTTACCAGACAGAATTAACCAATCAACTTTTTGAGAATTCCAATAATCTTTGGTGACATCATCGGGGCGCAAACGGCTTTCCATTAATCCTTTAGCAATACCGATCGCTTCTTTAATTCCGGAAACTGCGGCTCGTTCAAATTGCTGATTATCTAGGGTGACGCAGATGCTATTTGGGTCTTGGATTTGGAATTTAACCGCACTTTGGCTAAGGAGTTCAGAAATTTCTTGTTCGGAGAGTGTGAAGGTTAATAAAGTATTATCAGTCGGTGGTTTTTGCCCAAGTTTTAGTTTAGCTGCTTCTGCATAATCCCAGAGAAGATAAAATGTTTGTAGGCGTTGGGGTGCTTGTTGCCAACGGGTAGGTAATACTTTTTCGGCAGTATCGAGAGCATCTTTATAAGCAACATCACCTTCGGGATTTTCTTTATCCAGACATTTTAAAAGACTGCCTCTTTGAAATTTTCCTTGTTCTAAGAAACGTTCATTTAACTCCGAATTAATTAAATCTTCTAGTTTTTCACTTTCAATGTTACCCGTAGTGACTGCTGTTAATAAAAAGTCAGCAATCGCCACTTTCAATAATCTAAAAATTCGCAGTGTAATTAATTCACCACCCAACTGTAAATGTCCAGATGAACCTAATAGTTTAGGAGTCAGTTTATAATAACGTCCTCCCAAACCCCGGTCTTCATAATCAGCAAAAGTTGGAGTTTTATCTGACAAAGTTAATTCAATCAAAGCTAAATCTGTGGTTCCGCCACCGATATCCAAAACGAGAACATTTTGTGACCATTTATTTCCAGTTTGACGACAACGAGTCTTAAATGATTCAATACCAATATTCAGATTTCCGCCAAATTCTCGCCACAAAAAAAATATCGCCACAGAAACAGCTTCATCATAAGCAGTTTGCACATCATCAATCGCCAACTGTTCAACTAATTCCTTAACTTCCTTGCGAACAACAGGCGGCGCTACTGTTGGATAGGTAACGACTGCTGTTAACAAATCGCCCTCCGAAAACCTGCGTTGCGCTCGTTGGCGGTAATCTTCAGTTAATTTTATTAAATGTGCCCAAGCCGATTGAATTAATTCTTTGGCGGTAATTGTTTGTTCTTCTCCATCCAAAATCACTGAAAACGATCGCTCCTGACCAAAATAGCGTTTGGGTGAATGATGAAACTTGCTGATAATTTCCTTTAAAGTACTGCTTGTACCTTGGGCGATCGCTTTTTTTCTATTATCTCTAGCTTCCCTACCCATCCGCAGTTGTAATTCGCTTAAATGGGAAATTTCTGACTCGCTAGGAATTTCTGCTTCACGGCGATCGATATCTAGCACAACTGGAATCAGATTTTGCGATTCTAGGGTAGGAACGCGGAACACTTCATGATAGATTTGATAGAGTTTTTTGCTGACAGCGCGACGGAATCTTTCGCTATTTCCTAAACAAAGTTCAATTTGGCGAATTGCTTCCAAAAATCGCTCTTTGTTATCAGTTTCAAAAACTTCACTTAATTGTCTTGGTTCTATTTCTAGGTTTTTGCTAATTTCTAGAAGAAACTTTTGCCAATCTTCATCGCTAACATCTGGTAAAGCTATGGAAGCAGGAGAACTCAGCCATTGTGATAAGCGATCGCGCAATCGAATTTCTTGTTCTTTGGGTAAAATTTCGGTGATGGGTACTTCAATGGGATCGAAAAGTGTAACTGTAGAATTCGAGGTACCAAAATCTAATGCGAACCATCCCGGAAATCTTTTTTGTTGTTTCTCGTTTGGTTGTTTTTCAGTATAGTTGTTCAATTGAAAAGGGTTCATTATAGTAAATATTTCTGTTTAACGGTGGCTTTTTTATAGGGCGTAGGCTAGCAAATACCGTAGGCATCGCTTTAGGATGAAAGAGCGTAGGCTAGCAAATACCGTAGGCATCGCTATAATTACTAAGTTGATGTTGAAGATTCTTGCTCGCTTATCAGTCTTACTTGTTCGACGGTTAAATTAAGTAATTTAGCAACTTGTTCCATCGACATACCACGAGCTAAGAAGCGAGGAATAAGTTCGCGTTTTGCTTCTTCTCGCCCTTGTTGTATACCTTGTTTTCGTGCTTCTTCTAGGATTTTTTCTCGTGCTTGTTTTAGTCCTTCTTGTCGCCCCTCTTCTTTAGCTTCTTGATAAAACCTAGTTTCTTCTAACTTAATTCCGAACATGGTTTCTACCTCTTCATGACTTAAAGTTGGCAAATTTATAAACAGTAATTGTTGTGATTATTCAGCTGCAAGTCTTACTTGTTCGATGGTTAAATTAAGCGATTGAGCAACTTCTTCCATCGACATACCAAGAGCTAAGAACTGAGGTACAAGTTCAAGTTTTGCTTGTTCTCGTCCTATTTCTACTCCTTGCTGTAGTCCTATTTCTACTCCTCGCTGTAGTCCTTGTTCTAGTCCTTGTTCTCGTCCTATTTCTACTCCTCGCTGTAGTCCTTGTTCTAGTCCTTCTTGTTTGGCTTCTTGATAAACCCTAGTTTCTTCTAACTTAACTCCTAACATGGCCTCTACCTCTTCACGACTTAAGTTGGCAAATTTATAAACAGCAATTGTTGTGATTACATCTATTATCTCTTGCTTAGCCAAGACAGTTATCTGTTCTTGTTCCACCCGTTCAATTAAACGTTTCGCTTGTTCCACCATTTGAGTTTCTGAAGCGATAGTTAACTGCATCAAACTGATACCAACTCTTTGCTCATCAGGATTACCTAACTCATCCAAATAAATCCGTTGTACTTGCGAACTGTTTAGTAAGGATCTGTGAATAGTGGTTTTTTCTGGTTCTAAGCTGCGAGACTGTAAAATAATTACTCCGTACCAATCATCATAAAGTGTTGGATTGCGATACATATACAGCATCGATTCGGAGAAAAAACGATGATACAGTAAATCATCTTTTTGGAATTGCACCTCAGCAAAAAAGATAATTTGAGATGTTGCATCTGCTGGAGGTAAAAATACTCCATCAATCCGAAATGTTGGTTCTTTAACTTCAACTGATTCAAAGCGATATTTAGTAGCTTCTGCTGGTGGCTGTTCTACTAACTCAAAAAGTAACCCTGGAACACGCTTAAAAAGCGTATAAAAAATTGCATCTCGTCTCACAAATACATCCTCATCACCCTACGCGATCGCTTTGAAAAAGCATTGCAAATTCTCAATCTCAAATAGTATAAGTTTGCCGTTCTGAAAACATCTTAGTAAGAAACAGCGGCAATATCTGAAAGAATCTGCAACCACGTAGGAACTGCTACCTCAGATGGTAACTCGCCAGCTGTTAAATATCTCAGTAATGCTTCTTTTTTGGAGAGGTTTTGTAAACTCGGAATAATTTGATCCAAAATACCTTCTAGTTCGGAATTAATTTGTTGATTAATTTCACTTACATACTGCACAAGATGAAGGCTAGCGCTAGCAGTAATTTCATCTCGCAGTCGCAGTACTAAAAGTTGGTGATTGCTAGATCTAAGTAAGCCTTGGCTTTTTTCTGGTGCCCAGTCAAAGATTTGACCAACGTTGTGTTTATCGTCTTGACGCGCTAAGGGAAAAATGATTTCGGGTGCAACGGTTTTATCTTTGTTAGTAATTTCTGAAATGATTGCTTCTTTCCATTCGTTAGGGTCACATCCTAGTAATAATTTATAAAAAAGATCGGCTTCTTCAACACCAAATTTCGATTCGATTTCTGGTTCCATTTCGGGGTTGAGAGTTGCTTTTAATTGGTCGCGTTCTGGGGCTACCTGATTTGACAATTGATTTAACAAATCTACCACAGCCTGACGAATGCGATCGCGGGCAAATTCTTCTACTTCTTTAACGGTTTTTTCAAATACTGGATAAAAATCATCACTCTTTGTCGGCAAAGAACTATTGAGGCGGTTTCCTCTATCAAATAATTTCCCTGCTGCACCTTTAGATTCGGCGAGGGCAATAGTGCCATTATTGACTTTATTAAACAGTAAAGTCCACTGACTCCAATTCAGTATTTTAAAAGTAAGTTCGTCTTTGACTACATCGCTAACTATTACACCCCGTCGGTCTTTGAGTGGTTCTTTTCCGATATTTTTTTGGAAATTCCTGTAGATTTTATCTAAAGTTTCCACCACAAACCGCAACTCAATAAAAGCTGGACTGTCTCCTGTGGGGATGCCTTGCTCGTGAATTTCATCGATGATGTCTTTCAAATGATCTTGTTGCTGATTCACTACATCAGTGGCTCTTTTTGTATCTTCATACAATTGCTTGAGACCATGAGTAGCAACGTGATTTTGAATCAATTCTCGTAACTTTCCAAGACTACCATCTTGAGCAAAATAACCTAATTGCCTGCCTAAATAACTGCGAGTATCAGAGTCTAATAGCCGTTGGCTTAAGCGTGCCCATTTATCTTGTAGCCGTTTAGATCTGTCTAAATAATCAGGATAATCCAAGTTAGCTAAAAACTCTGGTGAACCTGCTTTGACTTTAGTTGAACGTTTTGCTAAATCAGCCAGTCCTAATAGTGGCGACAGTAAAACAATGCGGTCTTTTTGAGTTGTAAACGCCTTTGCACCGTCAATGGTAGTTTGCAAAACTTTGAGTTTTTGGAAAACAATTTCCTCGTGTAAATCCCTATCTTCAGTTAACTGGTCGAGTTCTCTTTCACCGCCCTCACTCTCCAAAGGTAGTTGATCGAAGCGACCCACACCGACGAGAATTAAATCTTTCAGGTCTTGTCCTGGTCGCTGCTGCTGCATCATCGTGAAGATTTTATTAGCGCGATCGCTTCCCGGAGATTTACCATTTAGCAGTACTAAAATTGTCTGTACTTCTGCCAATTCTCGCAGTGATAAAAAGGTATCCCTAGCACCAGAATTAGCAGCCCCCAATCCCGGAAAATCAATGAGAATAAATTTAGCAGCACCCGTAACATCCCAAATTTCCCGTGAGATTTTGACATCAATATCTACGCGGCGAATCAGTGGAAAGCTGTTTTGTAATAATTTCGTTGGTAGCCTCTGGGGTGGACTCGGTAATCGAATATGCGCTGGCGGTAAATCTTCAAATTTGAGAGTTTGGATAGCCATAGGCTGTTCTACTAGCTGTAGACCTTCGCGGGCGGTGGCAGCATCAATCTGGTAGCGCCCACTACACATAACTTCTCCGTAAGCTTGATAAGCCCGCAGAAACAATACTAATTCTCTAAGTAAATACCGTAGTTCTAAATTGTTAGAACTGTTCCATGCTTCCTCACACCAGTCAATAATATCTTTACCAGAATTCAGCCTTGACACTGGTATAGCAGGCAGTCCCGCTGCTGTTGTCCGTTTATTTGCCTCCCCGAGCATGAACCGCAGACACTCATGCACCCCTTCATGGGAAAGATACTCGACAGTAAAATTGCCCAGTTGCGTAGTTGTAAAGTCATCTTGGGGTATAATGTGAAGCGCAGTGACATTACCAGTAGTCGGGTTTTCACTGACTGGCAAAGCATCTGCATATCCAATCAAACTGCCTAAAAGTAAAGTTTTGCCACTACTGAATTCTCCCATCACACCAATTTTCACAGGCGAAGTGGCAAGATCCACAGTTTTTTCAGCAGCTTCCCGCAGACGACGGAGACAATCATCAAGGCTAGCCGGAACCCAATCTTCTTGTTTTGAAGGGTATTCGGGTACAGAATCTATCTTCCGGAGGATGAATTCACCGTACTCTTTAAAACTAGCCAGTTTGTCTGGTTCCATAGAGTAGTTTCCGCCTAACATAAATTTCTCTGAGCTTTATAACATATAAAATGCGATCGCCAGGGATCTATACAACAGATTGGGCATTGGGCACAAGAGGCAGAGGGGCAGGGGGCAGGGGGCAAGGGGGAGAATGAAAATTACTTCTTTCCCCCCAGCTAAGAGCTCCCTGCTGCCCTGCCTTCCCGTCTCCCCCATCTCCCCATCTCCCTCATTCCGCTTAACCCAACAGGACAATTTCAAAAATCTGGCTTTGCTAATCAAAATAAATATTGATTTGATATGAAAATCTTGAAAATTGTGAATTTTATATGAAGAGATAATTGCCAGACTCTTTATATAGAAGTAACTATCTTTTTCTATAGGATAAAAATCAGCAAAAGAATGGCTCAGTGTAGGTAGTTCACGATTACCAAGTTGCAGTCTGCTGTAAATAGTTTTGGTGAAGCTGAAACTGATAGCGTAGCAGCGAGTCTTGTCTGCGAGACGCACTCGCGTTCGATAGCGAAGCGTTAGCGAGTCTGCGAGCGTCGCGTCAAGATTGCTGAATTCTGTTAGCGCAGCGGGGCGTAGCCCATTCTGAATTCTGTATTCTTCTTCAACTATGATTTACACAAAAAAGCCCGTTAAGTAATTTCCCTGAAGCGTGGGAATTTTTAATTTTAGGGAAAATCATGAAGTTCATCTTAATCAAAACTTCAGCATTTCCCTAGTTTATTTACACAAAAAGAGGAATTAATGTATATAGAAAAAGAAATAAAGTATTAAGATAATTACTAGGCTGAGATCAAAATATTATACACATTTTTTAACAATTCTAATTTCAGAGATTTGGCTTCAATAATTTAGGCAGAGCAGGTAGGTAAAAGTGTTTCTAAGAAAGGTGCAAAGCTATATTAACCAAACTGAGTTTGAAAAAGAAAAGATACAACAAGATGAAAAACTATTTAATCAACAAGGTCAATTCACAGTAAAAAAACACGCCAAAGAATTAACAAAAGCATTAATGCGACTGCAAGCGGAAACTGCAAAACGGCAAGCTGTGGAAGCGCAGTTGCAACAAAAAACATCAGAATTTGCAGCCATTTTGCAAGTACTTCCTGATTTGTATTTTCGTGTTGATGCTGATGGAACTATTCTGGATTATCGACCAGGAAAAATGGCAAATCTGGATATTGCACAAGCAGTTCAATTGGGTAAGAGTTTGCGAGAATGCCTACCGAATACTGTCGGCGATCGCTTCTATCAAGCAATAACTCAAGTACTGGCAACTCAATATGAAGTCAGTTTTGCATATAGCTTACCTCTACCGCAAGGAAATGGAAACTTTGAAGCAAGATTATTACCATTACCGGAACAGGAAATTATAGTTCTTGTCCGTGAAAATGAGGACAAAATACAAGCTGCATCGCTCGAAAGGAATGCCAAGTTTCGCACCATTGTCGAAAATGCCAATAACATTCTTTTTGCACTGACAGTTGAGGGAATATTTTCCTACGTTTCTCCCAACTGGACTGATATTTTAGGGCATGAAATTGCTGAAGTGGAAGGCAAATCTTTTAGTGTCTTTGTACATCCTGATGATGTGCCTAGATGTGCAGAATATTTACAAAAAGTTGTGACCACAGGCGAAAAACAAGACCAAATTGAATATCGGGTAAAACATAAAAATGGCAATTGGCGATGGCATACAAGCAACTCATCTGCTACTAGAGACGCCAATGGCAATATTTTGAACTTAGTTGGCATTTGCTATGACACGACTGACCGCAAACAAGCAGAAGAAGCACTTAGAGAAAGCGTCCAACGGGAAACATTACTCAATCGCCTTTCTAGCCAAATTCGAGCTTCCTTGGATCTCAATTACATTGTGGAAACCGCAGTCCGGGAGATTCGCAACTTATTTCAAATAGATAGATGCGCCTTTTTTTGGTATCGACAAAACGCTGAGGTATCCTACTGGGAGAGAGTATATGAAGCCAAAAGTTTGTTTTTACCATGTCTGCTGAAAGACCAAGGAAATAATGTAGAAATCGAACTCATCGGTAGTAAAACTTTGAATAGAGAAATCATCCGCATCAATGATATTAAAACTGTAAACTATGGTGATGCACGGGAGTTTTTGAACGATTTCGGCTTCAGTGCTTTTATGTCACTACCCGTACACACCCAATCCGGCGAAATTGGCGCCTTTAGCTGTGGTTATTGTAATGGTTTTCGGCCTTGGCTAGACAGTGAAGTAGAATTACTCCAAGCAGTTACAGACCAAATAGCGATCGCTATTGACCAAGCTAAACTTTATACTCAAAGTCGTATCGCCGCCCAAACTGCCCAAGACAAAGCCCAGCAACTAGAAACAGCACTCCTAGAACTGCAACAAACCCAAGCCCAACTGATTCAAACTGAAAAAATGTCTAGTTTGGGACAGTTGGTAGCCGGAATTGCCCACGAAATCAATAATCCCGTCAATTTTATCTATGGCAATATTAGCCACGCCAGCGGATATATCGAAGATTTGCTGCACTTAATAGAACTTTATCAACAGCACTACTGCTCAGCAGCACCAGAAATTCACCAACAAATCCAGACCATTGATTTGGACTTTCTCAAACAAGACTTGCCCAAGATCCTCAATTCCATCAACATGGGAGCCGAACGTATTCGGCAGATTGTCTTATCTTTACGCAATTTCTCTCGTCTTGATGAAGACGGCATGAAAGCAGTTGACATCCATGAAGGTTTGGATAACACTTTGCTACTATTACAAAGTCGTTTAAAAGCCAAACCAGAACATCCCGAAATCGAAGTAATTAAAGACTACGGCAATCTACCACCAGTCGTGTGTCATGCGGGACAAATGAATCAGGTATTTATGAATTTGTTGGCAAATGCCATCGATGCGTTAGAAGAGGGAGTGGGGAAATGGGAAGGCAGGGGAGCTCTTAGCAGGGAGCAGGGGGGCAGAGTTTTTCCCCTCTGCCCCCTTCCCTATGGCCTATGCCCCATGCCCAAAATTCGTATCCGTACTTCCATTGATAACAATTGTCTAATTATTCGCATTGCTGACAATGGGTTAGGGATGACGGAAGAAGTACGCAAACGCTTATTTGACCCGTTTTTCACTACGAAACCTGTGGGTAAAGGCACTGGTATGGGATTATCAATTAGTTACCAAATTGTTGTCAAAAAACACTGTGGAACCCTTGAATGTATTTCAGCACCAGGAGAAGGTGCCGAGTTTGCGATCGCCATTCCCCTAAAACAATAATGGCGATCGTCAATATAATGTAAATTTAATCTTTTGTTAACCAAAAATTAATCTATTAGTTGTTAACTGGTATCAATTCACTTTTTGCTGCAACATTTGAACGTCCCTCCAACAACTGGCAAATTACAGGAGTTGGGGGGATTATTTATCGGACTAGCCCTTTCAAGGTGGGTAAAAATATTGGTCAACCAATTCTTTTTAACCTCTTTCCTCTGTGTACTCTGCGCCTCTGTGGTTCAATAAATCACTTTTAAACCGCAGAGACGCGATTTATCGCGTCTAGGGATTTAGAGCCTATTTATAAAGTAAATATTAAGTAGGGTGTGTTACGGCTGTGTAAGGATTTGGGCGTGTGAGCAAATGATATATAGCCGTAACGCACCACTATCATACGGTGCGTTACGCCCTGCTTTAACGCACCCTACAAATTTAATGTTTACTTTATAAATCATCTCTTACAAAATTCAGAATTCTGAATTCTGAATTCTTCTTCAAAACTCCTGCTGTTGATAAACAAGATAAATAGCTTCTAAAAATACATCAGATGGAACATTTTCTGGCAACTTTTCTAAATTAATAATAGATTTAACTTGTTCAGCTAAATTTAGAGATAGTGATGCTCTTGCTTTTAATGACATTGCACCACGTCGTTGTAAATATTCACGAATAACGGCAAAATCATCAGGTAACAATTGGGATAAATTGGCACTTTGTAATAATTGGTCGTGCAGTATCTTTGCCTGGTCTGAAATTGTAAATTTCAATGCATTGGCTGGTTCGGCTTGAATTACAATTGTACCAGCAGCCAAATCACCCAAACGTTTTTCGCGGCTACCCAACATAATTAAAAAAGCGCCAATAAACAAAGTTTCATCAAAGGGTCGCAATAAGGCACGCAGGGTTGCTTGTTGTAGCCCGATGAGTCTACCATCATCTCTAACCACGCGAATTTTAG
>VFQR01001512.1_pt1 | contig 17718 bp, 14 predicted proteins | sample 3512321 | NCBI WGS metagenome assembly VFQR01 (sample SAMN10412374, study PRJNA504923) | tailings metagenome | isolation source: Relicate 3 Philex TSF1 revegetated site | place: Philippines: Tuba, Benguet | collected 2017-08-29
AGAACAGTTTCGCAAAAAACATAATTTAGTCGATCCGGAAGCACAAAGTAAAATTGTGCTAGAGTCTTTGGCTGAAATTCAACAACAGCTACAAACCACTCGCGCCCAACTGCAAGATGTCAACGCCCGCTACGATAGCTTACAACAAGAAATAGCAGCTTCTTCGCAACAGAATGCTCAGCTTTCTTATCGTTTAAATCAATCAAGCCGTTATCAAATACTATTAAATGAAATTCAAAAAACTGAATTAGCTCTGGCTAAGGAACGGTTGCGTTATACAGATGATTATCCATCAGTAGAAAAACTCAAACAGCAACGCCAAAACCAACTAACATTGTTACGGCAGGAAGTGAAGAATATTACTAACGGTGGCAAGGACGATAAACTTTTACAAGCCGGAGTCGTAGGAGTCGAACCCAAGCTATTGGATGAATTAATTCTGTTACAAACAAATGTTTTAGGGCTAACTGCTAATGAGAAAAGTTTAGTACAATCAGAACAGCGAGTTCGTTCAGAATTAAACAAATATCCCAACTTAACGGCTGAATATAATCGTCTGCGGCAAAAGGTAGAAACTAGTCATAAAACCCTCGAACAATTACTCCAGGCACAACAATCCTTAGGAATGAAAATTTCTCAAGAAGGGTATAACTGGCAAGTTTTAGAAGAACCTGCTTTGGGTACTTATGTGGAGAATAATAAATTATTATATTTGCTTGGAGGAGGAGTAATTGGCCCAGTTCTGGGTATTTTATTAGCCTTAATGTTGTCGAAGTTTAATGACACAATATATAGTACAGCAGACTTGAATAAACTGACAAATCTGCGCGTACTAGGAACAGTGCCAAAATTGCGATCGCTTCATAATAAAAAGCGCCTGTTAAATTTGTCTGGGAATCAGCGACGCAGTTTACCTCCTGCGATGGTAGAAGTCAGCACCAAGTTGCCTGTCCATGAAACTTTGGACATGATCTATCAAAATATTAAAATATTTAAATATCCCTTGACTTTCAAGTCATTAATGTTGACTTCGGCTATACCAGGAGAAGGAAAGACAACTTTAGTATTAGGACTGGTGGCTAGTGCCATCCGAATGCATCGACGGGTGTTAGTAATTGATGCTAACTTACAAAATCCTAACCTGCACAAAGTATTAGAACTCTCCAATGATTGGGGACTATCTCTGTTATTAGTTGATGAGACAACTAGTAATTTTCAAGATTATATTCAGCCCATTCACCCATTGATTGACGTTTTGACTGCTGGCCCCGTTCCAGAAGATGTAGTCAAGCTGCTGAGTTCTCAAAGTATGAAAGAACTAATCGAGTTCTTTGAAGAAAATTATGATTTAGTACTGATAGATGCTCCATCAATTTTAGCCACCGTTGATGCCAGGATCATCGCATCTTTTTGCAACGCCATCGTCATGGTAGAACGCATGGGTAAAGTCAAGCGAACTCAATTAATTCAAGCTATTGAAATTTTGAGCAAGTTGAATTTAATTGGTATTATCGCCAACGAAGTTAACTAGTAGTTCGCCAAGTCAACTTAGCGGGGTAAAGGGGAAAGGGGAAAGGGGAAAGGTTTTAAATCCCTTACCCTTTTCCCCTTAGCCGACAAGTATTGGGTCAACACTGATCCCTCTAACTGGAATAATTGATTTTTTTCAGTTCTTTTAATAGAGTGTTACTCCCCGGTTATAGGCAATACGGTTCGGATAAGCAGTATGAACTTCCCTTGTGGTCTGGGAAAAGGTTAAGGGGTAAAGGGATTTGGATGTATTTGAAACCTTTCCCCTTTGCCCTTTCCCCTTTAACCAAACCGTATTGCGGTTATAGGCATCTTTAAAATTCCCATAGTCGTACTCGACTTGAGTTGCATAGTCTATAGCAAAGTTAACAATCTCATCTTTAAATCCGCTTTGATTACCGCTAGTGATATCAGTTACTTCCTTGTCAACGCTGACAGGAACAATGGCAGCATCGTAGTCCTTATCTGAGATGGCATGATTTTTAGCAACCACCTTCCCTGCATAAGCCATTGCATCCATGAACTTTGACTTAGTAGTTAGCAAAGTATAGTCAAAATCTACTTCATAGGGCGATTTTTCATGCACCATAAAGGGAATGTCACTCACAGTAGCATAGCCAACTAAAGGATCGGTATCAGCAAGCATGGCTTTGGTGGCGATTGTCACCCTTGTTCCTTGATGATGATGGTAAACTGAACTCGATAACAAACCTGGAGATGCGATGTCCACGGCGCTAGTGCTTTGTTGTTTCATCTCCAAAATTCGGTCATCGTTTGTTGCTGGACTTGGCCCTTCAATCAGCAAATAATACCGATACTTACCCAGACTACCAATACCGGAACCTAATTTGAGGCGAATATCTTTGAGGGCGTAGTAATTATTGCTGTAGCGCTTGCTGCTGGGAATTGAAGCGATGTAGCTGCTGATGGCAGTGGTAATATTTGAATAGGTGCTGTTAGATACAGGTTGGAGTTCCGAAGTTGTTTGAAAAAGGCGATCGCCACTGCTATTTAACAACGTGTACTTATTTAGTAAACTAGAACGGCTCTTACCTGCGGCCTTTTGAATCAAATCCTTAACCACACCGTTGGTATTGCTTTCTTCTAAACGGTATGATAGTTCGTCGTTAGTGCCTTTAAAGTCCTTCATTTTGTTGAGATAAGCATCCAGGAAATTTTTGACAATATCTTGACCATCACTAGAACTAAAACCGTTTTCTTTAGCTGCTAAGAGAATAGAGACTGCCATACGTCGCAAATCCCAAACGTAGGGGCCGAGATAGCCTTCATCAAAATCGGTGGTATCAAAGACGTTATTATCGTTGCTATCTCTCATTCCTCCAAGATTCTGCATGTGCATGTCTCCCTCCAACCAAATGGCTGATGTTGGAGAATTAACAAATCCTGAAGCTGGTAAAGTTGTCATATCACGATAAAAAATATGAGCCGTCCCTCGATAGAAGGCAAAGGGGCTAGCTGCCATCTTTTGCATTTTCGTTGCCAATTCTTGGGGCAATTGAGAAGCAAACTGATGGTTGTATTGGTAAATTTCATTTTCCACCCACATTGAACGGGGAGTTGCAGCTTCAGATGTGGATGCAAACCCCAAAGTTAAAATTAGGACAGTGATGATTGCAGATATCTGTTTAAGCATGAAAGTTTCTTAGGCAATAAAAAAATGGAGAATCCAGATGTAGAGACCTTGCAATGCAACGTCTCTAAAAGGAATTTTCATATCGCGATCAAATCAGCAACCCTAAAAATGTTGTTGCTATATTTTGCAGAGTATGAATGGTTTTGTTAAAAAACCTCAAAAAATAAACAACAGCTTAAGGTCGTTGACTGTGAACCGTCAACACTCAACAGTAAACAGTGTTTAACTAGCATTGGCGGAATATAATAATACTGATTTGGAAGTAAATTTCCACAAAAATTTCTATGAAAGCTGAAGCAGAAAACTATACCAGGCTGACTTGTGAAGTAGAAACTACACTCAAGGTGATTGGCGGACGCTGGAAGGTTTTGATTATCAGAGAGTTAATGACTGGCGTCAAACGATTCGGCGAGTTGCAACGGACTTTACCTGGAATCACCCAAAAGATGCTGACTCAGCAACTTAGAGAAATGGAAGAAGACGGTATTATTCATCGAGAAGTTTATCCCCAAATTCCGCCAAAGGTAGAATATTCACTCACGCCTCTAGGAGAAACTTTGCAACCAATTCTCTACGCTATGCATGAATGGGCTGTTCAACATTTTGGTCGCCACGATCGCCATTAATATTAAGTTGTGAAACGTTATTCGTTATTTCGTAAATATTCAATGGCGGCCTCTAATTTAGACGGATAACTTTCAGCAAATCTTTCAAACCAAAGTCCTTCAGGCGATAATGGATCTATTTTCGCTATCCATTCTTTGGCTTGAACTTTCAAAGTTTCTAGTTGTTTAGCTTTGAGTTGTTCTTGGCGAATTCGTTCCTGTTCTAATTCTTGCTGTCTTTTTAATTCCTCAGCAGCATCGATTTCTGCAAAATCAGATTTAACTTCTGCCAAAAGATTATCCATCAAAGATCCAGTTTTTGTTGATGGTGGAACAAAAGGTTTGGCTGTATTTAATTTTGGTGGCTGCTGTTTGGGTTTTTCTTCTTTGTATTCAGTTTTGAGTTCAGCTAACAGCTTATCAATAGAATCCATTTTCATAAGTCCTAAATAAAGCAAAAATCAAGATTCTATTTGGCATTTTTTCCAAAAGTCCAAAAAATATGCTTTTTTGTCTTTTACTTTTGCCTAATACTAGTCATTAATGGCGTTGAGTAGCACCTCTGATAAACTCAAATCTTCCATATCTTCCATAGTAATAGTGTCACAGATATCAAACTTTGCACCAGCGCCTTGGAGTTCGTCGTCTAAAACTTTGAGAAAACGAGTAGCTTGCTGATCTGTACCAACTTGAATGAAAGAAATGGCTAATTCTTCATCTCTATCCATACGGCGAGAAGCTTCAATAATTACCTTCATGACTGCTTTGCGATCGTCTGGTTCGCCATCAGTAACTACTAAAATTGTTTCACCATTTGGCTTGGTTTGACCTGCTCCTTTGCGTTGAAAGTAATCATCAGTTGCATGTTTCAACACACCAGCCAAGTCAGTTGTACCAGAGGGATCGTTTTCTCGGAAAATTTGTGCTACCCTAGAGGATGTCACATTTTCGTAACGCTTAAATTTACCAGAAAATACATAAACAGTAATACCGTCTGGGTCAAATTGCTCGCATTTACTAGCCAAAGCTAAGGTAGATTCTTGTGCCGTCACCCATCTGTTTCTACCACCTTTTTGATCTGGCGTGGCCATACTGCCACTTTTGTCAATAATTAAGGTATAATCTCGATTTTCTAGCATTGAGAACTTCCCCAAATATTTAGTTACAATTTTTATATTAAGAATCAATTTTTGACGATAGATAATATCTTCAAAAATTGTTGATAATTTATGAGAACAATCTGAAAATTTTAGGCATTATCAGTCAGTTATGGCATTAGTTAGTACATCTACAAGACTCATTTCTTCTAAGTCATCTAAAGTCACTGTATCGCAAATATCAAATTTAGCGCCAACACTTTGCAGTTGGTCATCTAAAGCTTTCAAAAACTTAGTTGCTTGGGCGTCTGTACCTACTTGAATAATCGAAATTCCCAATTCTTCATCACGCTCCATCTGCCGAGTAGCATGAATGATAACTTCAAACACAGCTTTACGGTCGTCTGGTTCGCCGTCAGTAATCACTAAAATTGTTTCTCCGTTTGGCTTACTTTGACCAGCAGCTTTGCGTTGAAAGTAATTATTGATGGCATCTTGGAGTACACCTGCTAAGTTAGTTGTACCAGCAGGATCGTTTTCCAGAAATATTTGCGCGACTTTGGCCGAAGTTACATCATCATAGCGTTTAAATTTTCCAGAAAATACATAAACAGTAATACCATCTGGGTCAAACTGTTCTGCCTTTCTTGCCAAAGCGAGTGTAGATTCTTGGGCTATTTCCCATCTCGTTCTACCACCAACTTGGTCAGGTGTGGACATACTGCCACTTTTATCAATAATTAGTGTGTAATCGCGATCGGTCATCATATTTTACCTATAATTTCTTGCCCTGTTTATCTAGTTTAACGCCGTTTTTTTATCCTTAAGCAAGGGTTTAAGTTTTTGTATCAATTATGTTTTTCACACAACTGCGCTACAGCATATTAATACGGATAAATACTGATAAATACCTGGGTTTGGTGTCTTTAGTTAGTCTGCTAGGCTAATATGCCTATATATCAATACAGTTGAGTTAAGGAATTTATCTGTTAAGACAGTTGTTGACAGATAGCAGCGAGCAGAGGGGAAAAAAGCTTAACTGAACTGTATTGGCCTATATATTGCCCTACTTTCTGTATAGATTTGTCATTAGTCATTTATCATTTGTCATTTGTGTTTCTAAGAACAAAGTGCTTTCGTCTGTAGCTTGCTTCCCGCAGGGTGCGCCGGCTTGGGACGATGGCTTCTCTTCTCCTGCGATCGTCGCACAAGGGACGACGAATAGAACTTTGTAATAGAGTACAAATAACCAAAAACAAATGATTAAACTATTAATCTAAGTTTTTCACATTAGTACAACAAAATGAAAAACCAACCAGAAAAACAAAGAATGTAAAGCCGTAATCTATAAAATTTAAAGAATTTTTTGTGGTTATTATGCATACTAAACTAGTACACATCATTAAAACTCCACAAATAATTACAAAGCCACTGATTACAGTTGTTCTTAGATTGTTAACAGCTGCAATTAAATCTTCGCTATCCTTAGGCATAAAGAACACCATCGATTGTTTATAGCAATTTCCCTTTGATGGCATACAAAGTAGGAGCGCCAAGCTTGACGCCCATACAAATTTTTGCAACTCATATGATTGGGAACCGCTACAATAAGTATTTTAGAGCAAATAGAACAGCTTCAAACAGAAATAATCACTGACACCAATCAAGCTATCAAAACGTTTTCAGAATTCAGGATTCTCCTGCTACAGTTTTTTAAGCAATTGGAATTTCAATAATAAACTTTGTTCCCTGACAGTGGGAAGAAACACATTTTAATTGACCACCGTGCTTTTCTGTCACAATTTGCTGACTAATTGATAATCCCATACCTGTGCCTTTGCCCATCGGTTTGGTGGTGAAGAAAGAGTGAAAAATTATAGAGCGCACACTCTCTGTCATGCCAACACCATTATCGGCTATTGATATCCTGACACCATCGCCTCCGATTATTTCAGTATGAATGGTAATTTGTGGCTGAAAAATTAGGCAATTTTGAGTGCAATTAACATCTCGTAAAGTATCAATAATATTAGCTAAAAGATTCATAAAAACTTGATTTAGCTGACCAGCATAACAAGTAATTAATGGTAAAACACCATAGTTTTTTATCACCTCAATAGCTGGATTTTCCGAGTTAATTTTTAATCATTTTATCTAATAAAAATTCTAAATTTAATCCTTAAAAAAAGGGTTATGGGTTGAAACATCAGATTATACCCAGCCCATTGCAAATTTCCAGATTGCAGCCCGATTTTCTAACCTTCGTTGTTAATATAAACAGTAGTTTTAATGTGTGTTAACTGTGTTCATAAATTGATAAAATTAAAAAAGACGGTAGAAACTATGAATTTCTACTGTCTTTTTGTACCAATTCTTTATGTAAAAGCACTTAATTTTGATTAAAGGAAATGGAAAATACCAAACAAAGCAATAAATTCAAAATTATTCAGTGCAAGTTCACATTGAATTGTTATTATTTAGATTTTATTACTCGAAACTTGAGCTTTTGAGTCAGGATACTTTAGTGACTAGTCTTCTATTTTTCACTAACTAGTGTTGGTGGAGTAATAGCTGCATATTCTTTAGGTGTAAGCAGTGCCTCCTCAACATTAATCTTTTTGGGTAGAATTTTTTCTTGATAAAATAAATCTGCAACACTTTGTTGAACTTTCATCAATTCTGGGGTAATTCCTTTGAGTCGATAATTAGCACGTTCAGAAATTATTTCTTGAATAGGCAGATCGATTTTAAGTACGGGTGCAATTAGTTTGGCTACTTCTTTCCGATTTGCTTCTGCCCATAGGCCGTTTTTATCAATCTCTTCCAAAATAATGCGAACTAATTCTGGATTGTCCCTAGCAAACTCGCGCGTTCCTACATAGTATCCTCCAGGAGTGCCGATATTTGTAGCGTCTCGCAACACACGCGCACCGTGGAGTTTTTCCACTAAAGCTAAATGAGGATCGCCCGTTACCCAAACTGGAATAGTTCCTTGAATAAATGCACCACGGGCTTCTACATTGGGCATACTTAAAACTTGAATATCACTATATTTTAAGCCTACTTCTTTCAAGGCTTGAATAATAAAATAGTGAGAAGCTGAACCTTTTTGAAAGACTACTTTTTGACCTTTAATTTCAGCTAAAGTTTTAATTGGAGAATTGTTAGGAACAACGATCGCACTTCCTTTACCTGATGTTGAAGTAATGCGTCTACCAGCCAAATAGACTATTCTTGCACCTGCGGCTTGGGCGAATATAGGAGGAGTTTCTCCAACTGAACCAACATCAATTTTACCAACATTCATCGCTTCCATGAGTTGCGGCCCTTGGGCAAATTGTGACCACTCTACCTTTACTCCCAAAGGTTCCAAACGTTTTTCTAAAACTCCTCTGACCCGAACTAAATCACCAGAGCTTTGATACCCCATTCGCAACACTTTTGTTTTAAAACTAATCGTTTTTGTTGCTGCTGTATCTCCTTTTGATTCGTTAGCTGTATTTGTGTTATTGGTGCTGGGAGTGCAGCTGATTAAAGTACTAGATAAAGCTAAAAAACCAGGCATTACAAATAATGCTAGTTTTCTAATTATTGTTGGTTTAGTTCTTAAAGTATTACTAAACATTCTTACACCTTTTGGATAAAATTGACCTCTAATTACGATGTAATCAGATTTTCAATAATTGAATTTTGATTAATATTTTTAAAAAATGACTAAAATCAATTAATATCTATCCTTTGCTAGGAATAAAATAAATTTTATTTCAAGTACAAATTTTATCTATTTATTTGTTTTAAGAACGTATTTATGAACACGAATCAATACGAGAAATTTGAATATTTTTTAATACTTATAATTAGGTAAAAATTTCAGCTTCACTCTACGCTTTAATCTGCGTTTAAAAATATTATCTGTTGAAAATTAACTTTCAAAAAAGATGTACAACTCCAATACACGTATATCAAAATACATTATTCCCAATTATTTAAAAACTAGATTTTGCTTGCAAATACCAAAAATTAATTTTTTTAATAAATTTTGTAGAGACACAGTTATTCGCGTCTCTACTCTAAATACACATCCTAAAAAGGACGACTACCTGCAAGGCTAACTCGTTTTAATACTCTTCGTTCATTGGGATCGAATGCTTGACGGTAGTGCAAAGTAGCTTGATTATCCCAATAGACAATATCACCTACAGACCATTTGTGTTGATAGTAGAATTTGGGCTGATTTAAATGTTGACGCAATTGTTCAATCAATTTAGATCCTTCTTCAGGTTCTAAGCCGACAATTTCCACTTCAGTAGCAATATCTAAGTAAAGATGCTTCTTACCAGTTTCAGGATGTGTCCGTACTAGAGGATGAGGAAAGACAGGACTAATTAGTGGAATATTTTTGTCCCAACGATATAAGGGACGGGGTGCATTTCGGTTTTGTAAAAACGGATTGTAGGTAATTAACTGTAAATTAGCAATCCGTTTTTTGGTAGCTTCATTCAAAGCTTCATAAGCTAAATTGGTATTTAACCAATAAGTATCTCCACCTTGAGAAGGTACTTCTAGAGCGTAAAGAAGCGAGCCGCTAGATGGAGTAGGAGTCCATTTGTGATCGGAATGAAAACTTAGTTCGCCAGTACCAGTATAGCCACCATCGACATTAGAAATTAAAATCACCACGGGAGTTTCTCCGGGTTTAGAAGCTAGTACTGGAGTTTCATCAGAGGGTACAAAAAGTGCCCCAAAGTATAGAGAAAAATTCAAAAACTGGTCGTCAGAAAGTTGTTGATTTTTAAAGATGAGGATGTGGCGATCGCGCAAAGCTTCCTTAAGTTGTAATATAACTTCAGGTGCAATAGGTTGACTTGCATTTAGACCAGTAACTACTGCTCCTAAGGGAGCATCAATAGGAGTGATTTTTACTTCTGTTAACGTTGCAGCTGGCATAATATTCTCATCTCCTTTAATATTTTTTTAGAATTGCCAAATTAAATTCTCAATCCAAAATCTAAAATCGGATGGCTATTTATTAGCTAAAACCTCAGCAGGAGTAATTTTTGCGTACTCTTCAGGTGTCAAAAATCCGACTTTTACATCTACTTTTTTTGGTATAAGTCCAAGGCTGTACCATTTATCTGCAACCTCTTGCTGCTTGATAATAGTTTTCTCAGTAATTGGTAGCACCCCGTAAGTATATTTACTATGCATAATTTCTAGAATAGGTGGGTCTAGTTGAGTTACAGGAGCAAGTAGTTGCGCTACTTCTTTGGGATGTTCTTTAGTCCAGATTTCTGCCTTTTCTAATTCTTCGAGAAACACTTTAATTACATCAGGATGTGCTTGATAAAACTGACGTGAAGTTGAGTAAAAATTGCCAGTATCCCGCAACTCACCTCCATCTACTAAAACACGACCGACTTTGTTTTGCACATTTCTAGTAACAAATGGTTCCCAAATAAACCAAGCATCTACTTTCCCTTGACTAAAAGCCACATTAGCATCTGGTGGTGGTAGAAAAACTGATTGCACATCGCTGAGTTTGAGTCCTGCTTTTTCTAATGCTTTGACTAATAAGTAGTGACCGATAGAGGCTTTTTGGAAAGCTACTTTTTTACCTTTCAAATCAGCAACACTTTTAATTGGAGAGTTTACCGGAACTAAAAGTGAAATTGCTTTACCACTAGAGTATGTGGTAGCCAAATAAACAAGAGGCGCTCCTGCGGCTTGTGAAAATACTGGAGGTGACTCAGCTGTAGATGCGATATCAAGTGCGTTTGCATTTAAAGCTTCTAGCTGTTGCGGCCCTGCTGCAAACTCAGACCACTGTACCTTAAAACCCAGAGGTTCCAATCGTTTTTCTAAAGACCCTTGCTTTTCTAATACTGCTAAACCTGTGAGTTGTTTTGACCGGACAATTCGTACTGTTTGTTTTTCTGTAGTGTTAGATGAAGCTACTGAATCAGAAGAACTAGGAGATTGCTGAGCCGTATTTTTAGCTTCACTGCAACCCGATAAACTTGTCGATAATACCAAGCAATAGCCGAGAGCAAATAATAAAGAACGACGTGTTATTTTCTGGTTTTTCTTCAAATCAAATTTTTGTTTGCTAGCTGACATGGTTTGTTTTATTTATTGTTGAATTAGGTAGTTATAAAATTATGATTTATTGCGTACTTAAAAATAAAAAACAAAATTATTTATTAATTTTTGCAAAATTAAATTACTTCAAATATTAGAAATTAGAGTGGGTATAACCCCACTCTAGAAGGACTATAGGAACTTGAGTTTAACAGTTAGGAGAGGAAAAATTAGAAAATGGAGTGAGAATAACCCACTCCAGGGTTGTGCTAGTCGAAAGTTAAAATTTTGAGGTAAATTCAGCAGAAAAACAAGCCTTTATATTTGGCTTTTGAAGTTGTTATTTTTTCCAAACAACTAAGATTGTAGCTTTGAGTTCTTCTGTAAATTTTCCAGAGGGTTCTACTTCTAGCAATGCTTCTTTGAGGTCTCTTTCAAATCCTGGAGCATTATCACCATAGAAAATTTTTAGAGAAAAAGCTGTGGTGTATAAATAGCCAAGATAGCTATCAATAGTCCAAGATTGTTCAAATGGCACTTCATAGACTTCTTGACGAGCAAAAGCTGAATTAGCAATCACAACTTCATGGGGAGGATCGACTGGCTTGCGAATACCTTCTCCTCGTAATCCAGTGCGGCGGCGATCGCCTAACCATTTCTTCACGACTCCAATGGCTGCTTGTTTCCAAGGTAAAGAACTTTCCCAAGGATTATCACCAGTATTGAGCAGTGCAATTCCACCATCATCACTCAGCAATTTATAAAGGCGCTCAAGCACTAATTCGCGTTCCATCCAGTGGAAAGCTCGACCAATGGTGGCTAATCTAAATGTTCCTAAACTAGAGTCGATGAACTCCGCCCCTTGTTGCAGCCAAGTGATGTTATTTACTCCCACTGCTGCTGCTTGCCGTTTAGCTTCTGCAAGCATATCAGGATCGGGATCGATGGCCACAACTTCTTCAAATCTAGTTTGCAAAGGAATTGCAATTAATCCCGGCCCGGTACCCAAATCCAGCAATCGTCCTTGACCATTGAGATTAAATATTTCAGCTATTTTGTCAAAGACAACAGGCGGGTATTTAGTCCTGTACTGAGCGTAGAGTTCAGCAGCACCCTCAAATAAAGTCGGGTCGTAAGTGGGAAGTGTTTTAACTTGAGTCATATCTATTTTGGATTTTAGATTTTGGATTTTGGATTGGGGAGTGGGGAGGTGGGGAGGTGGTGAGTGGGGAGAAAGTAATTCTTCTATCCCCCCATCTCCCCATCCCCTTATCTCCCCATCCTCTTCCCCGTGCCCTAAGAATATTGCGTAATCACCGGTAGCTGGTCGTTGAGTAGCCAATCACCTATGGCTCGTAATTTGTAGTCCACGGGATCGTGGAGGGTAAAGGTTCGCAAATCTCGCCAGTAACGGTCAAATCCATATTTGGTTGCGGTGGCGCGGGTTCCGGTGACTTCAAAGATACGATTGGTAATATCTATACCTACGCGGGTAGCTAAGGCTTTGGCTGCGGAAACTGCGATCGCTACTTCTCCTCTTTCTTGATGAGTCAGGGCTATATCCTTGTCCCAAGCTGCTTGTACCTTTTCGGCTGCTAAATCCGCTAGAGCGATCGCACCTTGAATTTCAACCCAAAAATCACCGTAATTATGCAATATATATGGGTCTTGAGTCGCACTATTTACTCCTGATGTAATCCAAGGACGAGTATTAGTTTTGGTATACTCACGAGCCGCAGCAAAGGCTCCTTTAGTAATTCCTAGATAAACGTTGGTTTTTGTTAGTTGGGCAATAATACCAAGAAAAGTGGAGAAGGCATTATCAGCTGGTTCTGGTGGCCCTAAAATTTCATCTTTGTATACTAAAACATTATTAAATGTATAGCTACCACTATCAGTCCGACGTTGCCCAATATTATCCCAATCTTGATTAGAAATTAAGCCTTCTCTATCTTTAGGAATGATAAATATAAAGGGTAATTCTACACCATCTTGTAAAGCCGAGAATACCCGATAATCTGCAACAGCAATACCTGTACCAAAACTTTTAACACCATTAACCCGAAAATTTTCACCTTCTGGGCTAATTTTTAGCCTAGTATCCCGCGTATTAATAGCATTTGCCCAAAACAAATTATTGTTAGCAGTTTCAGTATAATATTTTTCCTTTTGCACTGCTGTGCCAGAAACATGACCCAAAGCCGTCAAATTCAAATGATTACCATATAATTGACCAATTGAACCATCAGCTTTTGACAGTTTTCTCACAATTTTTAAGGCATCAATCCATGTTGCACCAATTCCCCCATATTGTTTAGGCACAACCAATGGTAACAAGCCAGTTTCCCGCAGCCTATTAATTTCTTCTTCTGGAACTCCGCCTTTAATATCCCTTTCAACTACCGATTGAGCGAGTTCTTTAGATAATGAAGCTGCTATATCAATATAATCATAATCCTTTGGTTTTGTAATGTCTAGCACCATAAAAAATTATCCTTTTATAATTCGTAATTCCAGCAAATATGGAGTCTTCAATTGATTGCTATGTCAACATTCCTATTCCTCACAATTTGCCATGAAACGTAGAATTTAGGAGAAATGTAGAGTGAGCAAAACTCACCCTACAACTAAACAGAGGAAATGGAACATGGAACACTTTAAAGATGGGCATGGGGCATGGGGCATTGGGCATTGGGACTGGGAATTGGTTATTCTTCGAGTCCCCGCGTCCCCCCATCTCCCCATCTCCCCATCTCCCTACTCCCTACTCCCTAAAAACTCATCTGCCGCTTTCTCAACACTTGTACCTTTGAAGAAGTCACGATTGAGGCTGGTGTACAACTCCAACGGGTGGATTGAGAGGAAGTAGCGGAGGTCTTGTTCGGTGATGATTTCCTGTTCTACCATTGAGTAGGCGTTGGCAGTCACAGTGGTGATATCGGGCACATCCCAATGACCAGAATCAGAACCCAAGAAGGCTTTAACTCTATCGCCAAAGGGATTAGCTGCACGATTAAAGGCTTGGGCTACACGGGTATCATCTGACTCTGTACCGAAGTAGAAATGATTCAAGAAGCGATCGCGAACGTCCTCTGGCTTCTCAATTCCCGCCAGTTCAAATTCATCGAGTTCCCCTGGATCTTCTGGAGCTAATAGTTGATGGTGGAATCCCAGTCCATCACCAATTCGATCTAAGCGTCCATCCACAAGTTCGCCACCGTAGCGAGTGTACAACTCCACTAGTGCTTCCTTATCTATAATTGCAGGATCGTTATTTGACAGCAAATGTTGTTTGTTGCGGGTTTCCCAATGCCAAATAATATCCGCATATAGACTAGCACCCCAAGCAGAACCACCTTCTAAGAAGGCAAATCTTAAACTGGGGAAGCGACGAGTTACACCACCAAAGAATAAAGATTTGCACAATGCTTCTGCTGCGAAGGCAAAGTGATTAATGTGATTGTACTGGGCATTAGTCACCGATCGCTGAGTCGTCCAACCTTGACTCGAAGCATGGGTTGTGGGTATAACTTTCAGCTCTACGCACTTCTCCCAAAATGGATCGTAATCATACTGGCTATCTAAACCAAAGTTATCGATCCAAACCACTTCGTTAGCCACTTCTGGGCCATACTTTTCAAAAGCCGGAATCGGACGGCGGACGTAACCAGGAATTTGAATTGCTTTTAATCCCAGGACATTAACCGCATATTCCAACTCTTCAATTCCCTCTTCGGGAGTGTGCAGTGGAATTGCAGCGATGGGTGTTAGCCTGTCAGAATATGGGCGGAAAATGTCAGCATGATAAGTGTTAACTGCTCGACAAACAGCACGCCGCATTTCTTGGTTACCGATATTCGGGGCCATCGTTGCCAAATTTGGGTATACCACAGCAAAGTCTGTACCAGCTTCTTGCAGACGTTCGTGCAGTAATTTAGGCAAGCTAATGGTAGCCAAATTTAAAGTATCTTTGGTTGGACGACCCCACCAATTAGGACGATTAGTGCGATAAGCAAAACGTTCTTCCCAAGTTTGCTTATACCACTTAAAGCGGGAAGACCCTGGTAAATTTTCTTTGAAGCGTTCAACAATTGCAGTTCCGCCTACTTGCTCCAAATAATCTAAGACTGCTGGCTCAAATTCCTGGGTATGTACATCAGTATCAATGATGGGATAACCCAACTTTTCCCGAATCTGAGCAGACCTAGTTTTTTTCGGACGTTCTAACGCAATAGTCATGATAGTTTACCTTATTCAAATGTTGACTGAGGAGTTAGGAGTTATGAGTTAGGAGTTAGGAGTTATGAGTTAGGAGTTAGGAGTTAGGAGTTAGGAGTTATGAGTTAGGAGTTAGGAGTTATGAGTTATTCTCTTTTTTGTCTCCCCATCTCCCCATCTCCCCATCTCCCTACTCCCTACTCCCTACTCCCTTTCCCAACCAAAAATTCATCCGCTGCTTTCTCAACAGCTGTACCTTTGAAGAAGTCACGATTCAAACTGGTGTACAACTCCAAGGGATGGGTTGATAGGAAATATTGCAAATCTTCTTCGCTGATAATTTTGCGTTCTACCATCGAATAGGTGTTAGCAGCGATCGCTGTAATATCAGGTACATCCCAGTGTCCAGAATCGGAACCCAAGAAGGCTTTAATACGATCGCCATAAGGATTAGCTTTGCGGTTAAATGCTTGGGCTACACGGGTATCATCCGATTCTGTGCCGAAGTAGAAGTGATTCAAGAAGCGATCGCGAATATCTTCTGGCTTACTAACTCCCGCTAAGGCGAATTCATCTAAATCCCCTGGTTCTAAGGGGGCTACTAAGTCGGCGTGGAAACCTAGACCACTACCTAATCGATCCAAACGACCATGTACTAATTCACCACCGTAACGAGTGTAGTACTCTAGCAGTTCTTCACGATTAATATTGTTGGGATTGTTATTTTCTACTAAATGGTCTTTATTCCGGGTATACCAATGCCAAATCAAATCTGTGTATAAGCTAGCACCCCAAGCTGCGCCTCCTTCCAAGAAGGCGAACTTCAGTGTGGGGAAGCGGTGAGTGACGCCACCAAAGAACAGAGATTTACACAGCGCTTCTCCAGCCGCAGCAAAGTGACCGATATGGTTGTATTGGTAATTGCTAATGGAACGTCGGTTTATCCATCCCATACCAGAAGAGTGGGTGGTGGGTACTACTTTGAGTTCTACGCACTTCGCCCAGAATGGATCGTAGTCATACTTGCTATCCAAGCCAAAGGTATCAATCCAGATAGCTTCATTTGCTACTTCTTCGCCATACTTCTCAAAAGCGGGGATCGGACGACGGATATGGCCTGGAATTTGAATTGCTTTGAGTCCCAGGACATTGACTGCATATTCCAACTCAGCGATCGCTTCAGAGGGCGTATTCATGGGAATAGCTGCAATGGGCGTTAAGCGATCGCTATAAGGACGAAAAATATCAGCGTGGTAAGTATTAACCGCACGGCAAACAGCCAGCCGCATTTCTTCATTACCGATATGTGGGGCCATAGTTGCCAAGTTTGGGTACACAACTGCAAAGTCTGTACCTGCTTCTTGCAAGCGCTCGTGCAACAACTTCGGTAAACTAATGGTGGCTAAATTTAAAGCATCCTTAGTGGGACGAGTCCAAAACGGAGGACGTGCAGTCCGGTAAGCGCGGCGTTCTTCCCAACTTTGCTTAAACCATTTAGAGCGAGATGCGCCAGGTAAATGTTCTTGAAAACGTTCAGCTATGGCACTTCCAGCAACTTGCTCTAAATAATCCAAGAATGCCGGCGGAAATTCTTGGGTATGCACATCAGTATCAATGATTGGATAACCCAACTTTTCCCGAATCTGAGCAGACCTAGTTTTTTTCGGACGTTCTAAGGCGATAGTCATGATAATTTACTCTAAATTATTGAATTTATGGGCATAGGGCATAGAGGTTAAGAGTTAGGAGTTAGGAGTTATTCTCAAGAGTCCCGTTGTAAAAGCGTCTTTGCCTACCTCCCCATCTCCCCATCTCCCCATCTCCCTACTCCCCACTCCCTATTTCGCTTCCCAATCTTTTAATTGAAAATCTGACTTGGCTAAACCTTGGGAAACTAAAAAGTTTTTAGTTCCTTCTAAAAGTTTTACTCCTTCAGGTGGTAAAGGTTCTTCTGATACTTGTTTGAGTGGATAGGATACTTTGATGATATCGACGGGATATTTAGTAGTTTGAGCGTGGTACTGATAATATTCTTCAGAATTAGCTTTTAAATCTTTGGCTGCTTCTGTGAGAATTTTATTAAATTTATCTGGAAAATCAGGCTGTTTGGCGAGAAATCTTTCAGTTGCTACGATTAATGAAGTGCCTGATAAACCTTGATGATTTGCTGAAGAGTCAATCACGGGAAAACCTTGGGATTTCAAATAAGGCCCCATATCACTTGAAGTTGCATAAGCGGCCACATCACCACGTTCTAATGCTGCTTTTGCTTCAGTACTCATCAAGTGAACTACTTTTACATTTTTAGCAAGTTTTGTTTCAGCTAACAAACCCAACAGGTATCGATGCATATAAGAACCTTTTTGAGTGGCTATTTTTTGCCCTTGAAGTTCAGCAAGCGATCGCGGGCCATTTTTTTTCGCCACTAGCCAAGCGGTTGTATTAAATTGGCTAATCCGCAGTAGTCGAGTTTGTTCGCCTCTAGCTCTCAAAACTATCGCTGGTGTATCGCCTAAAGAACCAACATCTAATTGAC
>VFQR01001513.1_pt1 | contig 17717 bp, 18 predicted proteins | sample 3512321 | NCBI WGS metagenome assembly VFQR01 (sample SAMN10412374, study PRJNA504923) | tailings metagenome | isolation source: Relicate 3 Philex TSF1 revegetated site | place: Philippines: Tuba, Benguet | collected 2017-08-29
TTCTTGTAGATGCCGGCCGCGACCGCCTGGTAGAAGCCGCCATGCTCGGCCTGGGCGCGCCAGTTGGTCTGGTAGGAGACCTTGTCGAGACCCTGGGCCGTGACGAGATCGGACCGCATGAGATAGGCGGCGGAAACGCCGGCACCGAGCGCCAGCGCACGGCGGCGGGTGATGCGGTGGGCGGGGGACGTGACGGACATGGCGACCTCTCCTGTGGCGGGCCTCTCCGGCCCATGAAATCCATGTGGACAGCCAGAGCAACGGGCGTGCCCGAATTATCCTACGGAAAAGCGGGATCGACGGACCGAGCGTGCACATTTTTTGAGCGGATTGCCAGTCGCGTGGGCGCGGAGGCAGCTGTCTGGTCAGCGGTACGAGGCGTTGGACGCAATGGTACTCTGGCCGTGAATTTGCCACTGTGGGACAGACGTTCCAACGGGTAGCGCCATGACCGCCATCGACCGCCTCCGCTCCGACCTCTCCGGCATCGCGCTCGCCGACGACGCCGCCTCGCTCCGCATGGCGAGCCGCGACTTCTTCTGGTTCTCGCCGGTGCTGAAACCGGAACTGGAGGGCAAGGTGGCCGAACTGGTCGCGACCCCCGCGAACAAGGACGAACTGCGCCGCATCGCCGCCGCCTGCGCCCGCCATCGCGTGCCCCTGGTGATCCGCGGCGGCGGCACCGGCAATTACGGGCAGGCCGTGCCGCTCTCCGGCGGCCTCGTGGTGGACATGCGTCACGTCAACCGCATGGTCTTTGCGAAGAACGGGGGCTGCCGCTTCGAGGCCGGCGCCAACATGCTGGAGATGGACAAGCAGCTCGACGCCCACGGTCAGGAATTGCGCTTTCACCCGACCACGCGGGCGCAGGCCACCATCGGAGGCTTCGTCGCCGGCGGCGCCGGCGGCATCGGCTCCTGCACCTGGGGCCAGATCGACAATCTCGGAGCCGTCACGGCCCTGGAGGTGATGACCGTCGAGGAGGAACCGCGGCTGATCGAGTTGCGTGGCCGCGAGATCCTGAAGGTCATGCACGCCTATGGCGTCAACGGCATCATCACCGAGGTGGAGCTACCCACCGCCCCTGCCCACGACTGGGCCGAACGCATCGTGTCGTTCGACAACCTCATGGCAGCGGCCCGCTTCGGCCAGGCCTTCATGGAATGCGACGGCATCGCGAAGAAGCTCGTCTCCATCCACGACCCGCGGGTCGGTCCCTATCTCAAGCGTCTCCAGCCCTACCTGCCCGAGGGCCGGGCCTTCGCCATCCTCATGGTCTCGGAGCCGCAGGCCGACACGCTCGAGCTGCTGATCGCCGACCACAAGGGCGAGGTCACCTTCCGGCGGGGCGCCGAGGAGGCCAAGGCCATCGCCTTCGGCACGCACAAGGGCCGCGGCGGCCCCGGCCCGCTCTACGAGTACACCTGGAACCACACGACGCTGCATGCCCTGAGGATGGATCCCTCCATCACCTATCTGCAGCTGCGCTTCCCGCCGCCGAACAATCTCGCCCTGGTCGAATGGGCGGCGAAGGAGTTCCCTGACGACGTCATTTTCCACCTGGAGTTCCAGCGCCGCGAGGGAAAGGTCTTCACCTCCTCCCTGCCCCTGGTGAAGTTCACAACGCCCGAGCGCCTCGACGAGATCATGGCGCGCGCGGCGGAGGGCGGCGTGCAGCCGTCCAACGCCCATACCTTCGTGCTGAACAATGTGGGCTGGAAGCGGGTCGACGCGCCGCAGCCGGAGTTCAAGCGGCAGGCCGACCCCTATGGCCTGATGAACCCCGGCAAGCTGCTGGGCTGGGAAGCCGACGCCCAGCAGGCGGCGGAATAACCCTCACCCCTGCGGCGGCACAGCCCCGCGCTGTTCGACGATCCGCCGGTACTGGTCCGGCTGACGGTGCATGTCGAAGTTGAACGTCGTCGCCTTGTAGCTCTTCGTCAGGTCGAGGTCGCAGCGGGCGACGATGAGTTCGTCCTCCTGGGTCAGCGCCTGGCCGATGACCTCGCCGGTCGGTGCAATGATCGAGGAGCCGCCGATCATCTCGCAGCCCTCCTCGACGCCGCATTTGGCGACGCCCACCACCCAGGTTCCGTTTTGGTAGGCGCCCGCCTGCATGACGAGCTGGTTGTGGAACTCGGAGAGGCGGTCATGGTCCGGCGCGGGCGGATTGTGCCGCGGCGTGTTGTAGCCGAGCAGGATCATCTCCACCGACTGCAGGCCCATCATCCGGTAGCTTTCGGGCCAGCGCCGGTCGTTGCAGATCATCATGCCCATGTTGCCGCCGAGCGCGTTCCACACGCCCCAGGACAGGTCCCCCACCTCGAAGTAGCGCTTCTCGAGGTGCTGGAAGGCGCGCCACGGCTCGTGACCGGCATGGCCTGGAAGATGAATTTTCCGATATTTTCCAACGATCTGTGCGGACTTGTTCACAAGGATCGCGGTGTTGTAGTGGCGCCCCTCGGGCGTCAGCTCCGCATAGCCGAGCGAAAAGCCGATGCCGAGCCGCGACGCCTCGTTGAACAGCGGCGCCGTCTCGTTGGAGGGCATCTCGCGCTCGTAGAAGCTGTCGATCTCGGCCTGGTCCTCCATCCACCAGCGCGGGAAGAAGGTGGTCAGCGTCAATTCCGGGAAGACGACGAGGTCGCAGCGGTGGGAGGCGGCCTCCCTCATCAGCTCGACCATGCGGGCGACGACCTCGCGCCGCGAGTGGGCCCGCTGGATGGCGCCCATCTGCGCGGCGCCGACGGTGACGATGCGGCTCATACGGCCTCCTTCTCGACCTCGGCGGCATCCCGCCCGACGATGGCCCGGTAGATCTCGGGATCCGTGGCGCCTTCCGTGCCGATGCACAGGATGCGCGATGCGGCATCGAGCCCGAGGGCGGTCCTGACTCGCGCGTCGCCGGCCACGGCGCGGAAACCGGCGAGGCCCGCGACGCCGGATTCGCCCGCGGCGATACCGAGGTCGGCGAGGGCGCGCATGGTCTCGGCGGCGCGTTCGTCGGGCATGGACACGAAGGCGTCGGCGCCGGGCGCCAGCAGCGACCAGGCGAGTTCCGAGGGCTCGCCGCAGGCAAGGCCGGCCATGATAGTGTCGAGGTCGCCGCCAACCGTCGTCCAGCGGCCCGCCACGGCGCTGGCGAAGAGGCAGTCGGCCTTGTCAGGCTCGACCACCACGACGACGGGACGATCCGGACCCTGCGTTTCCCAGTACCAGGACAGCACGCCCGCCGCGAGGCCGCCGACGCCGCCCTGCACGAAGACGTGGGTCGGACGGGCGCCCTGCCCCTCCGCCTCAAGGGCCAGCACGGCATAACCCTGCATGACGTCACGCGGGATCAGGTCGTAGCCCGGCCAGGACGTGTCGGAAACGATGGTCCAGCCGTTGGCGGCGGCCGCCTCGGCCGAGGCACGCACCGCATCGTCATAGTTGCCGGGAACGCGCCGCACCTCCGCGCCGAAGGCCGCGATGGCATCGGCACGGCCCTGGCTCACCGTCTCGTGGACATAGATGATCGCCTTGACTCCGAGCCGCTTGGCGCCCCAGGCGACGGCGCGGCCGTGATTGCCGTCGGTGGCGCAGGTCACCGTCAGTCCCGCGGCCGATCCGCGCTCGGCCACCAGGCGTTCGACCGCATAGGCGCCGCCCAGCGCCTTGAAGCTCTTCAGCGCGAAGCGGCGACCCTCGTGCTTGTACAGAACGGAGGCGACGCCGGCCTCTGCAGCGATGGTTTCGAGCGAGAGCAAGGGCGTCGGCTTATAGCCATCCCATGCCGAGATCGTCGCATGGGCGGCCCGGGCTCCCGAGAGCGAGAGGATGGCCCGCTCCTCGGGCCCGTAGGACTTGTGGCGGTCGAGGCCCGGATTGGCGAGAAAGCGGGCGCCCGTGGCTGCGATCGCGAGCACGTCTGGCGGTGTCGAGGGTGCTGTCGAGGTCATTCAGCGAACAACACGCTGGAACGTTCGCTCGTCAAGAGGCGCGGCCCGCGCCCTTTGGCCGGGAGGGCTGCCATGCGCGGGCGCAAGCCACCGCGGATCGATTGCCCTGGATCGCGGCAGACCCGCTCAATAGAGCCGCACGGCCATTCGCATCCGCCTGTTTATTATGCAATGCCTTGTTTCAGGCAGGCCGTAGGACAGATTTTATCACGCAAATTCAACGGCCTTGCTCGTATACAATCAGGACCTCTCGGCTGGCACGACACTTGAAATGCAAGGGCGAAACAGCCGGAAGGATGACTCCATGGCCCTGTTCGACAACCCCTTCAATGCCGCCAAGCGCTTTCTCAAGGGCTGCGTCTGCGGCCGCCACGCCTCGGATGCCGAGCATGAGAATGCCATCCGTGCCGAGGCCGTCGCGACGGTCGATGCCGGCGAGGAGAGCCGCTACCGGCGCGTCGTCGAACAGGCGGTGATGCGGGCCCTCTTTCCGAACGACCACCAGCGACGCGCCTTCCTGAAGGCGGTCGGAGCGACGACAGCGGCGGCGGCGATCTCCACCTTCTTCCCCATCGGCGCGGCGACAGAAGCGCTGGCCCAGGGAGGGCCGATCGAGAAGAAAGACCTGAAGGTCGGCTTCATCCCCATCACCTGCGCCACGCCCATCATCATGGCGCATCCGCTCGGCTTCTATTCGAAGCACGGCCTCAACGTGGAGGTGGTCCGCACGGCGGGCTGGGCGGTCATCCGCGACAAGACCCTCAACAAGGAATACGACGCCGCCCACATGCTGGCGCCGATGCCGATCGCCATCACCATGGGCGCGGGTTCCAATCCCATCCCCTACTCGGTCTCGGCCATCGAGAACATCAACGGCCAGGCCATCACGCTGGCCAACAAACACAAGGACAAGCGCGACCCGAAGGACTGGAAGGGCTTCCGCTTCGCCGTGCCCTTCGACTACTCGATGCACAACTACCTGCTGCGCTACTACCTCGCGGAGCACGGCATCGACCCCGACACCGACGTGCAGATCCGCTCGGTTCCGCCGCCGGAAATGGTCGCGAACCTCCGCGCCGGCAATATCGACGGCTATCTCGGCCCGGACCCCTTCAACCAGCGCGCTGTCTTCGACGGCGTCGGCTTCATCCACATGCTCTCCAAGGAGATGTGGGACGGCCATCCCTGCTGCGCCTTCGCGGCGAGCCGCGAGTTCGTCACCACCCTGCCGAACACCTACAAGGCCCTGCTGAAGGCGATCATCGACGCCACCGCCCACGCCCAGAAGGCCGAGAACCGCAAGGAGATCGCCACGGCCATCGCGGCGCCCAACTACCTGAACCAGCCGGTGACGGTGCTCGAGCAGATCCTCACCGGCACCTATGCCGACGGGCTCGGCCAGGTGAAGCGCGATCCGAACCGCGTCCAGTTCGATCCCTTCCCGTGGGAGAGCTTCGCCGTCTGGATCATGAGCCAGATGAAGCGCTGGGGGCAGATCAAGGGCGACGTCGACTATGCCGGCATCACCCGCCAGGTGTTCCTCGCCACCGACGCGGCGTCGATGATGAAGGAACTGGGGCTCACCCCACCGGCCACCTCGACCAAGGCCTTCGCGGTGATGGGCAAGACCTTCGATCCCGCCAAGCCCGAGGAGTACATCGCCTCCTTCGCCATCAAGCGGACCTGAGCCGATGACCCGCTCCATCGGCGTCCGGGCGCTGGTCCTGTCGCTGCTCATCCTCACCGTATTCCTCGTCGCCTGGCATGTGGCTGTGAGGTCCGGTGGCGGTGGCGGACAGGCGGTCGATCCGGAATATGCCAAGCTCGTCGGCGCGGCTGCCGCCACCGGCGGGCAGACGCCCATGCCCGGGCCGATCGAGGTGGGCCGGACCATCTGGAAGCACGTCTCCGACCCGTTCTACGTGCGCGGCACCAACGACATGGGCATCGGCATCCAGCTGGCCTATTCGCTCGCCCGCGTGCTGATCGGCTTCGGCATCGCCGTGCTCGTCGCCGTGCCGCTCGGCTTTCTCATCGGCATGTCGCCAATCGTCTACCGGGCCCTCGATCCGTTCATCCAGGTGATGAAGCCGATCTCGCCGCTCGCCTGGATGCCGCTCGCCCTCTACACCATCAAGGATTCCTCGCTCTCCTCGATCTTTGTGATCTTCATCTGCTCGCTCTGGCCGATGCTGATCAACACGGCCTTCGGCGTCGCCAGCGTGCGCAAGGACTGGCTTAACGTCGCGCGAACCCTCGAGGTCGGACCGGCCCGCATGGCCTTCACGGTGATCCTGCCGGCAGCGGCGCCCACCATCCTCACCGGTATGCGCATCTCGGTCGGCATCGCCTGGCTCGTCATCGTCGCGGCCGAGATGCTCGTGGGTGGCACCGGCATCGGCTACTTCGTCTGGAACCAGTGGAACAACCTGTCCCTGACCGACATCATCACGGCGATCCTGCTGATCGGCCTCGTCGGCATGGCGCTGGACCAGATCCTCGCCCGCCTCACCCGCCTCGTGACCTATCCGGAGTGATGCTGCGTGGCCGGATCCTACATCTCCATCGAGGGCATTGCCCGTCGCTTCCCCGCCCCCGAGGGCGGCCGAACCACCATCTTCGAGGACCTCTGGTTCTCGATGGAGCGCGGCGAGTTCGTCTGCGTTATCGGCCATTCCGGCTGCGGCAAGACCACCGTGCTCAACATCCTCGCCGGTCTCGATGAGCCGAGCGAGGGTGCGGTCATCATCGACGGCAAGGCGATCGAAGGCCCGAGCCTCGACCGCACCGTCATCTTCCAGAGCCATGGCCTCCTGCCCTGGCGCACCGTGCTCGGCAACGTCGCCTATGCCGTCTCGTCGAAGTGGCGGGACTGGCCGAAGGCCAAGGTCGAGGAGCACGCCCGCAAGGCCATCGCCACCGTGGGGCTTGCCGGTGCCGAGATGAAGAAGCCCGCCCAGCTCTCGGGCGGCATGAAGCAGCGCGTCGGCATCGCGCGGGCACTCTCCATCGAGCCGAAGATCATGCTGATGGACGAACCCTTCTCGGCCCTCGACGCCCTCACCCGCGGTACGCTGCAGGACGAGGTCCGAGGCATCTGCCGTAACACCGGTCAGACCGTCTTCATGATCACCCATGACGTCGACGAGGCGATCTACCTCGCCGACAAGATCGTGCTGATGACCAACGGTCCGGACGCGCGCATCGCCGAGATCGTCGCCAATCCGCTGCCCGCCAACCGCGCCCGCAACGAGGTGCACAAGCACCCCGCCTACTATCCGGTGCGCAACCACATCATCGATTTCCTTGTCACGCGCTCGAAGAGCTTCGCAGCCGAGCTGGCCGAGCCCGGCAAGGTCTGGAACCGCCGCTCGCCGCCCGTCGTCACGCCGGGCGCGCCCGACACGGCCCCGCCGCCACTTGCGCGGGCGGGCTGATCCTCACGCCACCACAACAATCCCCAAGGAGACGGACATGATCCGCGAAGAGCTCACGGAAAAGATCCTCGACATCAAGCGCGAGAAGGGCTGGACCTGGAAGCACATCACCGACGAGATCGGCGGCATGTCGCCGGTGCTGATCATCGGCGCGCTGCTCGGACAGCACAAGCTGGTGAAGCCGCTGGCGAAGAAGGCCGCCGCGCTGTTCGGCCTGACCGCCGCCGAGGAGGCCATGCTCAACGAGGTGCCCTATCGCGGCACCGGCACGTCCATGCCGCCGACCGACCCGCTGATCTACCGCTTCTACGAGCTGGTGCTGGTCAACGGCCCGGCGTGGAAGGCCATCATCGAGGAGGAGTTCGGCGACGGCATCATGTCCGCCATCGACTTCAACATGGAGTTCGAGCGCGAGCCGAACCCCAAGGGCGACCGCGTCAAGATCACCATGTCCGGCAAGTTCCTGCCCTTCAAGTACTACGGCAACGAGCAGGGCATCCCCGACTACGGCTTCAAGGAGAGCTGATCGCTCCCCTCACCCCGCATAGCCGAAGCCGACGGCCGGAGCCTCTGCGGTCTCGACCCAGACGCTCTTGGTCGTCGTGTAGGCGTGGAGCGCCTCGATCCCCGACGAGCGGCCATAGCCTGACTGGCCGAAGCCGCCGAAGGGGCTCATGACGTTGATCGTCTTGTAGGAATTCACCCAGAAAGTGCCGGCGCGGACCTTCGCGGCCATGCGATGGGCGCGGCCGACGTCGCGGGTCCAGACCGCGCCGGCGAGGCCGTAGTCGGTGGCGTTGGCGATGGCGACGGCCGCCTCCTCGCAATCGAAGGGTGTCACCGCCACGACCGGCCCGAAGACCTCCTCGCGGGCGATCTCCATGGTCGGCGTGACGCGGTCCAGCACCGTCGGCGCGTAGAAGAAGCCGTCGTCGCGACCCTCGGGACGGCCGCCGCCCGCGGCGACGGATGCGCCCTCGCCGATGCCGGCCTTTACCATCGCGTCGATCTTCGCCCACTGCCCGCCATGGACGATGGGGCCGATCTGCGTCGCCTCGTCCATCGGGTCGCCGACCGGGATGCGCGGCGCAGCCTTTGCCAGCCGTTCGACGACTTCGGCATGGATCGACCGGTGCACCAGCAGGCGCGAACCCGCGACGCACGACTGGCCGGCCCCGGAGAAGATCGCCGCCTGGGCGCCCAATACGGCCCGGTCGAGGTCGGCATCGGGGAAGACGATGTTGGCGGACTTGCCGCCGAGTTCGAGCAGGGTCGGCACGACGCGCTTCGCCGCCGCCTGCGCGATACGCGATCCCGTCTCCTTCGACCCGACAAAGACCACGAGCCGCGCCAGCGGATGCGACACGGCGGCAGCGCCCGTGGTCGCGCCATAGCCGGCGAGAACGTTGACCAGCCCCTTCGGCACGCCCGCCTCCTCGCAGATGACGGCGAGCGCCAGCGAAGTGAAGGGCGTCAGCTCGGACGGCTTGAGCACGACCGCGTTTCCCGCCGCGATCGCCGGGGCGATCTGCCAGCCGGCGGTGAAGATCGGCGCGTTCCAAGGGGTGATCTGCACCACGGCGCCGAAGGGCTCGCGGCGGACATAGTTGAGGTGCGAGGTCGGCACTGGAATGACGTCGCCGTGGAGCTTGTCGGCCCAGCCGGCATAGTACTCGAACATCTCCGCGACCTTGGCGACCTCGACGCGCGTGTCGCGGATCGGCTTGCCGGAGGCGAGCGTCTCGAGTTCCGCAAGCGCGGCGGCCTTCGCCCGCACGCCCTGCCCGATCGCCCAGATGATCCGGCCGCGCGCCGAGGCCGGCATCGCCATCCAGGCGACGAAGGCCTCGGTCGTGGCGGAAAGTGCCTGGTTTGCAGCCGCCTCGCCACCATCACGATAGCTGGCGAAGGGGGCGCCCGTCACCGGATCTACCAGGGTGATGGTGTCACCCGACCCCGCCAGCGTCTCGCCAGCGATGCGGCTGCCGATGACGCCGCCCGGAACCAGAGAGGCGTAGAGGGTCGCGACGCGGGCGGCCGTGTCGGGGCGGTGGTGTGCGGTCATGCTTTCGGCTCGTCCTGAACGATGCGGTTGAAGTCCTCGCCATCAGCGAGGCGGGCGGCGCTGTCCGACCAGATCCGGGCGACGAGATCGCTCACCGGCAGGTTTGCGCCGACCTCGGTCATCAGCGCCGCCGCCAGACGCACGTCCTTGCGCATCAGCCCCATGGTGAAGCCGGAATCGAAGGCGCCGTTCAGCACCCAGCGCGGAAAGTTGATCTCGGAAACCGCCGAGCGGCCGGAGGCGGCATTGACCACTGCCAGTACATCGGCGGCGGGAACGCCGGCCGCCTCCGACAGGCGCACGGCCTCCGAGACGGTGAGCAGATGGGCACCGACGAGGAGGTTGTTGACGAGCTTGGCGACATTGCCCGCACCGGAGGCTCCGACATGGAGACGCTTGGCGCTGATCGCCTCGAGTGCCGGCGTCGCGAGGGCGAGATGCGCCGCATCGCCGCCGATCATCATGGTCAGCGTGCCGGCCTCCGCCCCGGCCGGACCGCCGGAGACCGGTGCATCGAGAAAGCCGAGGCCCTTGTCGGCGGCCGCCGCAGCGAGCCGGCGCGACACCGAGGCCTCCGAGGTCGAGGTGTCGACGAAGACGGCGCCGGCCGGGGCCTTGGTAAGGAACCCGCCCTCGCCTTCGACCACCTCGACGACGTGATCGGCCGTCGGCAACGAGGCGATGACGACGTTGCTCGCTGCGAAGAGCTCAGCCGGTGTCGCAACGACGGTCACACCGGCACGCACGGCAAGGCCGCATCGCTCCGGCGACGGATCGACGCCGAGGGTCCTGAAGCCCTTGGCCGCCAGATTGGCCGCCATGCCGAGGCCCATGCGGCCGAGCCCCACCACGCCGATCGTCTGCTGCGTCACGTCCCGCCTCCAGCCATGCGCCGGGCGGATGGCCTGCACGCCCCTGCCCTCGCTGGAAAAGGCAATGAGCCCATGGAATGGTCAAGATCGAAAGTTGGGCAGGACGACGAACGGGACCCTGACATGCGCATCTTCACCGCCAGCATCGCCACGGAGACGAACACCTTCTCCCCCATTCCCACGGCGATGGAGAACTATCTCACCTGTGTCGCCTTCCGTCCCGGCGATCACCCGACCGAACAGCCGACGCTCTGCACCGCTCCGCTCTTCGTCGCCCGCCGCCGCGCGGCCCAGGAGGGCTTCACCCTCGTCGAGGGTTCCTGCTTCTTCGCCCAGCCGGCCGGGCCCACGACGAAGGTCGCCTACGAGACCATGCGCGAGGAGATCCTCGGCCAGCTGAAGGCGGCGATGCCGGTCGACGGCGTCCTCCTCGGCATGCACGGCGCCATGGTCGCCGACGGCTATGACGACTGCGAGGGCGACATGCTGGAGCGCGTCAGGGCGATCGTCGGCCCGAGCTGCGTCATCGGCGTCGAACTCGACCCGCACAACCACATGACGCTGAAGCGCGTCGGGCTCGCCGACATCATCATCTGCTTCAAGGAGTATCCGCACGTCGACATCCTGCCGCGCGCCGAGGAACTGCTGACGCTCGTGCTGAAGACGATCCGCAAGGAAATCCGGCCGGTGGCCTCGCTCTACGACTGCGGCATGATCGCCTTCTATCCGACCACCTCGGAGCCCAACACCTCCTTCGTCGCCCGCCAGAAGAGCTTCGAGGGCCGCGATGGCGTGCTCTCCGTCTCCTTCGTCCACGGCTTTCCCCATGCCGACGTGCCGGAGATGGGCTCGCGCGTGCTGGTCTATACCGACAACGCCAAGGCCAGCGGCGACGCCCTGGCGACACAGCTCGGCGAGGAGATCATTGCGCTGCGCGGCAGGACGGCACCACCCAATCTCGACTTCGTCGACGCTCTCGACCAGGCGCTGGCGACCGACACGGCCAAGGGCCCGGCCATCATCGCCGAGCCGGCCGACAATGCCGGCGGCGGTTCGGCCTCCGACAACACCCTGTCGCTGCGCGAACTCCTCGCCCGCGGCATCGACAATGCCGCCGTGGCGCCGATCTGGGATCCGATGGCGGTCTCATTCTGCCACGCGGTCGGCCCCGGCGGCCGGCTTCGCCTGAGGATCGGCGGAAAGACCTCCGAACTCTCCGGCGATCCGGTCGACGCCGACTGCGAGGTGCTGGCAGTGGCGAAGGACTGCCACCAGAGCTTTGGCGAGGCCAAGGCGCCGGTCGGCGACCTCGCAGCGGTGCGCATTGGCGGTGTCACCGTCATCATGAACACCAACCGCTGCCAGGCGCTCGGACGGGAACTCTTCACGGTGCTCGGCTTGAACCCGGCCTCCTACAGTCTCCTGGTACTCAAATCGGCCCAGCACTTCATGGCCGCCTATGGCCCGATCGCCTCCCGGGTCTTCTATTCGGAGACCCAGGGCCCCTCGACCCAGCGCTACGAGAAGCACGCCTACACGCGCATCCAGCGGCCGAAATGGCCCATGGACGCCGATGCGCCCGGAGCCCTCGTCCTGTAGTGGCGAAGCCGGCGGCCGGCCTCTCCGACGCGCCGGCTGCCCGCCCTTCAAGCAAGCGTGAGCCCGCGGGCCTTTCGCCGACGGTCGTGCTGGTCGAAACTCGGGTGAACCTGAGGATTGCCCTTCCCTTGCGCCTTGTCGCACCAGCCCTCGCCCTGGCCGCCCTGCTGACCCCCGCGCGGGCGCTCGACTGCCCGCCGGCCACGCCCTGTACCGTTGGGAACGGCACCTACGCGTTGCAACTGCCGACCGATTGGGATCGCAGGAGCCCCCTGCCTCTGCTGGTCTTCTTCCACGGTTTCGGCGACACCCCCGGAGATGTGATCCGCCGTCCGGACATGGCGGCGCTGGTCGAGCGCGAGCGATTGATCCTCGTCGTGCCGGCGGGTCTCGACCGCCGCTGGCACATCCGCCCCGGAGGTCCGCGTCCGCGCGACGATCTCGCCTTCGCGACGGCGGTGGTCGACGACGTCATGGCGCGGCTGCCGGTCGACCCCGCCATGGTGGTGGCCGGCGGCTTTTCGGCGGGCGGGTTCCTCACATGGACGCTCGCCTGCGACAGGCCGGGGCGCTTCACCGGCTTCCTGCCCGTGGCCGGCGCCTTCTGGGATCCGGTGCCCGTCGGCCCCTGTCCGGGCGGCCCGGTGGCGATCCGTCATGTCCATGGACTGGACGACAGGACCGTACCGCTCGCGGGCCGGATCGTCTCGGCGGGAGCCCGGCAGGGCGACATTCGTGCAAGCCTCGCCACGGCGCTCGTCACCAATGCATGCTCCCCTGTGCCACAGGAGAGTAAAGCCGGTGAGCTCACCTGCACGCAGTGGAACGGCTGCGCCCCCGGAGGAAACCTCGCCTTCTGCACCCATCCGTCCGGGCACGAGATGGACGCCGCCTGGCTGTCGGATGGCCTCGCCTGGCTGCGTCGGCAGTCCACCCCCAGGGGCACGCGCTAGAACACAGCTGCGTTATAGCCTGTGAAACATGTCAAATGACACTTGGCATGTGACAGACCTTGGTCATGATGCCGAGGCTCCCACACACGAAGGCCGGCCTAACCGCATGAATGACACGAACGACCTCGTGCGGCTGACCTATTTCAGCCGCCACGAGCTTCCCTGCGATGCCGACGGATTCAATCCCGCCTTCTCGGCCATCGAGCAGGTGGCCGTGCCCCGCAACGCCGACATGAACGTCACCGGCTTCCTGATCTGTGCGCGGACCTGGTTCGCCCAGGTCATCGAGGGGCCGGCCGGGTCGATCACCGCGCTCTACGACCGCATTTCCGGGGATCCACGCCACAAGGACCTCCAGGTCGTCGAACACGGCGCGGCCGATCGTCGCCTGTTCCCGGACTGGCACATGGCCATCGGTCACGCCTCGGCGGCGGCGGGCATGGTGTTCGCGACCTTCGACTTCTCGGAGATCGAACTGCCGCAGGGCCGACTGCCGCGCGACTTCCACGATCTCGCGACCGACCTTGCGGCCCTGAAGCGGCTGACCGACTGACGCCTCAGAGACCCGCCTGCGCGGCGATGATGGTCTCGCCGCGGATGTCCTCGGTCAGCTTCTCCTCAAGCGCCGCGAACTCGGCCGTCGTCTTGATCTTGTAGGATCGCGGATGGGCGAAGGGGACCGTGACCTCGCTCTTGAACCGGCCGGGCCGCGCACTCATCACCAGCACGCGGTTGGCCATGAACACGGCCTCCTCGATGTCGTGGGTGACGAAGAGCACGGTCTTCCTGTGCTGCTCCCAGATCGACAGCAGAAGCTCCTGCATCAGTGAGCGCGTCTGATGGTCGAGCGCGCCGAAGGGCTCGTCCAGCAGCAGCACCTTCGGATCATTGGCCAGCGCCCGCGCCAGCGCCGCGCGCTGCTGCATGCCGCCCGAGAGCTGCTTGGGATAGTGGTTGGCGAACTGGGTCAATCCCACCTGTCGCATCAGCGTATCGGCGATGGCGCGCCGCTCTGCCGCAGCCACGCCGCGCTCGCGCGGACCGAACTCGATGTTCTCGGCCACCGTCAGCCAGGGAAACAGCGTGTAGCTCTGGAACACCATGCCCCGGTCGGCGCCCGGCCCCGTCACCGGGTGCCCGTCCAGGGTCACCGTGCCGGTGGTCGGCCGGTCGAGACCGGCGACGATGCGCAGCAGCGTGGACTTGCCACAGCCCGAGGGGCCGAGGATCGCGACGAAGTCGCCCTCGCCAACGCTGAGGTCGACCGGCGCCAGCGCCTGCACCGGCTCGCCGCCGCGCACCGCGGGAAAGGTGCGCGAGACGCCCTTGATGACGACGCCGCTCATATCGTGCTCCACGGGAACAGCTTCTGGTTCACCGCCTTGAACAGGAAGTCGGAGATGAGCCCGATGACGCCGATGATGATGATGCCGAAGATCATCTGGCCGGTGGCGAGCAGCGCCTGGCTCTCGATGATCATGTGGCCGATGCCGGAGGACGAGCCGATCAGCTCGGCGACGATGACATAGGTCCAGGCCCAGCCGAGGACGAGGCGCAGGATCTCGGCGATCTGCGGCGCGGCATAGGGCACCATGACGCGGCCGACGATGCCGGCGTCGCGCGCGCCGAGGGTGAGCGCCGCCTCGACGAGATCGCGACGGATGGAGCCGACGGCCACCGCCACCATCAGCACGATCTGGAAGACCGAGCCGACGAAGATGACCAGCAGCTTCTGCGTCTCGCCGACACCGGCCCAGAGGATGAAGAGCGGAATGAAGGCCGATGCCGGCAGATAGCGGGCGAAGGAGACGAAAGGCTCGAAGAAGGCCTCCACCGGCTTGTAGGCGCCCATGGCGAGGCCTAGCGGCACGGCGATGATCGCCGCCAGGATGAAGCCGCCGACGACGCGCCAGACGGTGACGCCGATGTCCCGGAGGAAACCGTGATGGGTGATGAGGTTCCAGCCCTCCTTGAGCATCGTCAGGGGGTCGGCGAGGAAGATCTTCGGCACGAGGCCGCCGAAGGTCACCGCCGCCCAGGCCGCGAAGAAGATGACGAAGAAGGCGATGCCGAGGACGACGCGCGCCGCCGGGGATACGGGCTCGAGGGGTTTCATGATTGTCGGCACCTCATGGCGATCGCGACTTGACGAAGGCGGGATCGAAAGGCCCTGCTTGTAGCAGAGCGACGGGCAGCGTCTGTCGCGTTTCGGGGGAGATAACGATGCGCATTGCAGTCCTTGCGGTATCGGTGGCCGCGCTCTTGCTGCTCGGCATGCCGGCCGCCGACGCGCAGTCTCTGACGGGCTCCTGGCGCGACGGCCGCGGCGGCCGGAACAGCGTCATGACAATCGCCCCGGGGCCGGGCGGCAGCTACCGTGTCAACATCGAGGTCGCCGTCCCCCGCTGCATCGGCAGCATCGATGCGACGGGCCGTCTCGCAGGCGGCAAGCTGGTCGCCACCGCAACCGAAGGCGGCGAGACCTGCACCCTCACGATCGAACCGAGGGGCGCCGGCCTGTCGGTGAGCGAAAGCCGGTGCCTCTATTTTCACGGCGCGTCCTGCGAATTCTCCGGCAGCTACCAGCGCGGAAGCCGCTGAGAGGGCGGGAGGCGGACGAGCAGCCCCCGCCGCTCCTCCCTACTGGATGAAGCGCGTGTCGACCATGGTGTCGAAGTTCGGCTTCTGGCGGATCACGCCGATCTCCAGCAGCAGGTCCGCCGCCTTCTCGGTGAAGCGGCGCCACTCGCCGGCGAAGAAGGTGCGGTTCGCCTCGCGGTCCTGCCAGCGCAGGTACTGCGCCGAGTTGCCGAACTGCTCCGCCGTCTGGCGCACGTCGGCGCCCATGATGCGATAGGCCTCGGCCTGGTTGGTCTTGATCATCTCCAGAGCCTCGAAATAGCTCTTGGCGAGTGCCCGGGCCGCCGCCTCGTTGGCCTGCAGGAAGGCCGGCGTGCAGCCGAAGGTGTCCATCACCATGGGATAGTCGAGGGTGGTGGCGATGATCTTGCCGGCCTGCGGCGCGGCACGCACCGAGGACAGATAGGGCTCGTAGGTCATGGCGGCGTCGTTCTGGCCGGCGACGAAGGCCTGCGCCGCCGGTCCCGGCTCCATGTTGACGATGGTCACGTCGCGCACCGACATGCCGTTCTCCTTGAGGAACCAGGCGAGCGCGAAATAGGGCGAGGTGCCCGGCGCGGAGGCGGCCACCGTCTTGCCGCGCAGGTCGCGGATGGAATTGATGCCGTTGCGCACCACCATGCCGTCGGCGCCGTAGCTCTTGTCGAGCTGGAAGATCTGCGTCGTGGCGATGCCGCTCGCGTTCCACGAGATCCACGTCTCGACCGTGGTGGCGGCGCACTGGATGTCACCGGAGGCGATGGCGAGATGGCGGCTCGCCTGCGGGATCTTGCGAATCGTCACGTCGAGGCCGTTGCGGGCGAAGATGCCGGCTTCCTTCGCCAGCGTCAGCGGCGCAAAGCCCGTCCAGCCGGAAATGCCGATATTGACCTTGGTCTGGGCGAGAGCCGGGCCGGCGACGGCAAGGCCGGCGACAAGGGCGGCGCCGGCCATGAGGCGGCGCAGGGTGGACGGTTGCGACATCGTCGTTCTCCTCTGGCGGCCGTCTTGGAAAGAGCCGCTGCTGCCCGCACTCTAGGAGGGCGCTTCCATGCTGCGGCATACGGTTTTATGCGTATCCCACCGAAAAGTTTGCGTCGCAACACGGCGTCGGCGGTTTCAGAAGAACGGTCGCGCCCCATTGCGCGCCGGCCAGAGAGGATGGAGACGACATGTCATGACGCCCACACCCACGAATACCGCGACCGCCCTGCCACTGCCGACGAGGTCGTCGCCTTCTGGCGCCAGGCCGGCGAAGACGCCTGGTTCACCAAGGACGAGGCCTTCGATGCCCGGTTCCGCGACAGGTTCTGGCACGCGCATTTTGCTGCCGCCCGCCGCGAGCTCGACGGATTCATGGCCACGCCGGAGGGCGCGCTGGCCCTGATGATCCTGCTCGACCAGTTCCCCCGCAATGCCTTCCGGGGAACCGGCCACATGTATGCCACCGACGCGCTGGCGCTTGCCTTCGCGCGGTCGGCCGACGCGCGGGGCGACGCGGCCGATATCGACCCGCCGCTGCGGGTGTTTCTGTCCCTGCCCTATTCCCATTCCGAAGTGCTGGCCGATCAGGATCGGGCGGTCGAACTGACCCGCCCGACCGGTGGCGACGCGCACGCTCACGCCATTGGCCACCGTGACGTCATCGCGCGCTTCGGCCGTTTTCCCCATCGCAACGCCATCCTCGGGCGCGTCACGACGGCGGAGGAACAGGCGTTTCTGGATGGCGGGGGTTTTGCGGGATAAGGGGGAGAATGGCGATCCCGGCAGGGCTCGAACCTGCGACATTCTGCTTAGAAGGCAGATGCTCTATCCAGCTGAGCTACGGGACCCCGGCCGGGTCCGCGCCGGGGCCTCAATGGGTCCAGGCGCCGACCCGGTTGAACTTGAAATTGTCCGAGTAGGCGGCGAGGCGCCGCTTCGGCACCTCGGCCTCGAAGACCTGATAGGCGATGCCGTTCTTCTCGGCATAGGCAATGGCCTCTTCCTTCGTGTCGAAGCTGAGGCGCAGCTGCTGCGTCATGTCGGTCGAGCTCGTGTAGCCCATCAGCGGCTCGACGGTGCGCGGCGCCGCGGGCTCGAACTCGAGGCGCCAGTGATCGGTCTTGGCGAGCCCCGACTGGGTGGCGGTTTTGGCCGGCTTGAAGATACGGGCGACCACGTCATTCCTCCGGAATTGGTCGGGGCGACTGGATTCGAACCAGCGACCTAGAGTACCCAAAACTCTCGCG
>VFQR01001514.1_pt1 | contig 17705 bp, 9 predicted proteins | sample 3512321 | NCBI WGS metagenome assembly VFQR01 (sample SAMN10412374, study PRJNA504923) | tailings metagenome | isolation source: Relicate 3 Philex TSF1 revegetated site | place: Philippines: Tuba, Benguet | collected 2017-08-29
TTTATTAGATAATCCCAACCGATTGGTAATTGATTTACCTGGAACTAGTTTTAATTCTGAGAGCGTCAAGCAAAATTTTGGGAAGGCAATTAAAGAAATTCGCATTGGTAAACCAGATGCTCAAACAACTCGTTTTGTTATCGAATTAGCTCCTGGTTATGATATTACTTCGCAAAATATATCAATTAAAGGAGATTCTCCTTCTCATTGGATAGTCCAATTCAATTCTTTTAACCGGGAAAATACTCCTGTTGTTGGAGAAAATCGAGAAGATATTGCGATTAAATCCACAGATGCTTCAACATTTGCGGGAGTTGTCCATCTTGGGCAAGAGATGGTTGGTCTTAGTTCTCAAATTCGCACTTTGTTAGCGAATTATAAATCATTAAATCCGGGAATCTTTTTCTTAGATTTAGCAACAGGTAACTATATAGATATTAATGGTGAAAAAAGATTTGCTGCTGCCAGCACAATCAAATTTCCCTTATTAGTAGCTCTTTTTCAAGACATAGACGCTGGCAAAATCAAACTCACAGATAAATTAGTGATGCGGCGTGATTTAAGGGTTGGTGAGGCTGGAACTATGCAATACAAGCCCGTTGGCACTAAATTTAGTGTCCTGGAAACTGCTACTTTGATGATGACAATCAGCGATAATACTGCAACAAATATGGTTCTCGATCGCTTGGGCGGTGCAGCAAAAGTTAGCCAACGTTTTCGTAGCTGGGGATTGCAAAATACAGCAATGCAGAATTTACTTCCAGACGTTGGCGGCACAAATACAACTAGTTCTAAAGATTTGGTGAGATTGGCGGCGTTAGTTGCTAATAATCGTTTGCTCTCTCCCAATAGCCGCAATCAAGTTTTAGGTATTATGCGTCGTGTCAAAACCAATAGTTTACTACCAGCTGGCATTGGTCAAGGAGCTACCATCGCCCACAAAACCGGTACGTTGAGATTCATCATTGGTGACGCGGGTATTATTCAAATGCCCAACGGCAAAAGCTATTTAGCCGGTGTTTTAGTACAAAGACCAAACTACGACCCCAAAGCCGGAGATTTTGTCCGTGAAGTTTCTCGCAGAGTCTACAATTACCTCGACCAAACCAAAGTCAGTAATATAGAACCGACTTTTGGCGATGCCTCCGGCGGGCTACGCCTACGCACTCGTTAGTAAAAGGGAGTGGGGAGTAGGGAGTGGGGAATGGGAAGGGGATAAGGGGGGCAAGGGAGACAAGGGGGACAAGGGGGACAAGGTAGCAATCTTTCTCTCCGAAGTTCTGATGCCTGCGGCAACGCCAAGGGCGAACGGAGGAAACCTCCGCTCAGACTTCTCTCCTTGTCTACCCCCTCTTCCTTGTCTCCTCATCCCCCTCATCTCTCTACTTAGCTCAGGAAATTCGGCGTACCATTACCACCATTCTTACCAACGGCGGGAATTTCTATTAAGCTATCTGTGGCTTTGCCAGTACCGTCGTTGGTGACTTTTGTGGTGTCACCGGGATGTCCGTTGGGGACAAACAGTTGCGGGTGGTCAAAGGGTGCTTTTTCATAACGGACTCGGTCATCGGTTAGCGCTTTTAAGAAGGCTACTAATTGCTGTTTTTCTTCTGGTGAAAGATTCAGGCGGGGAAGCGCTCCAAAGTCACCACCGCGATTGTAAAAATCAATGACTTGTTCTAAAGTTGCTTGACCTCCATTGTGGAAGTAGGGAGCAGTGAGTTCCGCGTTGCGAAGTCCGGGTGCTTTGAAAGCTCCATCGGCAACTACGGTTTCAGTGGGCTGCAACGATGGATTTAGGATAGGGGGGTTTTCACCAAGGAGAAGCTGAAATTTCCCTAGCTGCGCCAATCGAGCCTCTGACAAGGGATTACCTTGGCCGTTACCAAATAAACCATCGTTACCACCCAAGCCAAGGTCATCTGTGTTTGGTCTAACACCAATTCTGAAGAAGCCATTATCTTCGGGGCTGTTTGGTGGGAACGGCGCACGTTTGATTCGTCCGTTCTTGGTGACATTGCTCACGGAAGCGGCGGTAAATTCTGGTGCAGTGTGACAACCAATGCACAAAGCTTTACCTTCAAATAGTTGTTTACCTAGTTGCTGCTGCTGGGTGAGGGCGGTGGTTTTACCTTCTAGGAAGCGATCGTAGGGTGTGTCATTGGAAATGAGTGTAGACTCGTACAACTGAACTGCCAGACCGAAGAATAGGGAGAAGTTGTACTCCATCAATGTATATTCATTAGTCTCCAAGGAGCGATCGGGTCTTTTGACGAAAGTACGTCTACCTTGGGAATCAACCTGGATGAGTTTGTTAGACTTCCACCACTCTGGTTTAAAGGCATCTTGAATCATGCGATCGTAGGTTCTATCTTTGAGTCCCGGTCTAGGCCATCTGCTATCTGCACCTAAAACGCTATCTTGTGGATGCACAAGCTGTTTACCTAGCGGTCTCAGAGGAAATAACTTTTTCGCAAGTTTTCGGGGTAGTTTTTTACCTTTACTAGGGTTGGTTCGGCCAAATTTATCACCAATTTCTTGAAAAGTCCGACCATCAGCAGACACCTCAAAGGAACTGAGTGGCGGCCCAACTGCTTGGGATGCTAAAGAGGAATTATTCAGGCTAATTTTGACAAATTCCAGCTGATTTAGATTTTTGGCTTTGACAACAGAAGCGTTGGGATCTCTCAAGCCGAAAGGATTCACCCCATTAAAGATGTTCTGTGCCCTTCCGTCCCAGAAGTTGCGGAAGTTAAATACTGCATTAATTACGCTTGGGGTGTTACGGGCCTGGACGCGACGCACATTTACGCCTCCCACGTTAAACACGGGATCTGGCTGAGTTTGTACTTGGTCTTCCGCACTACCAGGTACGACATCAACAAACTTCGTATTGGTAACTCCCTGGGAAGAACTGACATCGTTGCGATCGGATATGACGCTGTTAGGATCGTTGGGGTCTGCTAGTTTGTGGAAGGGAAAATCTTGTGGCTTGAGTTGGTAGTTTGGTAGTCCTCCGATGTCAAAAACTGTATCGGGATTCTCTGTCCCATCTGCGTTAACCCGCAACAGTCCGGGAGCTATTTGATTTTTGGATCTATTGTCAGCTCCAGCATGAAAGTGACAAGTGGCACAGGAGGTCACGCCGTCGCTACCCACCTGCATATCCCAAAAAAAAGCCTTTCCTAATTTGATGGCGGCTGCTTTGTCTTTGATAAAGTCTCTGAGATTGTCTGGTTCTGGAACAGGCACACTTTTGAGGGAAGGTGGCGATGTGGTAATCTGCGCTGAGACGGTATTTCCAGCTATTACTGCTGCCATAATCATCACAGCAATTACTATGGTTTTGGAAAATCTCCATCTCCAAGGATTAAACTTGCCAGATTTAGATCTTTGCCTTTGGGGCTTGATGTCAATAGGCAATTCATAGCGCTGCAATTTTGGCTGATTAGCTAAGCCTGGAATTGCTTGCTTGATTCTGGCGACCAAAAATTTGAGCGAAAATCTACCTGTTGAATTGAGTAGTAAATAAATTGGTAGGCTAGTCAAAACTAGCACCAAGACTATTACGGGTATAGTCCCCATAGTTGTTGGTTATAAATTAAGACTGAAAAAAATTATACGTTCAGTAAAAACCATGAAATTTATTGTTTAGGTAAAAGAATTACTAATTTTATGTGAACAAAAAACCCATGAAGGCATAACTCAATTGATGAAAGTTAGCAATCTTTATTTACATTTTTTAGAGAAAAAATCGTTGATATCCTTAACTAGTAAGAGGTTGATAAAATTTAGATATGTAGAATATATATGTTTAAGTTGATTATTAGCCATAGTTTGCAGAGCATATTTAAATGTCACTACATCAAATTTCTGGCCGCTGGCGCTTAGGGCTGGCGTTATCATTGCTGACAGTATTATTGTGGGGAATTTTACCAATTGCTCTGGCGGTAACTCTGCAAGCATTGGATGTATATACAGTGATTTGGTTTCGTTTTCTAGTATCATTTGTTTTGCTTTTTGTGTATTTAGGAACAAGTGGGAAATTACCAAGATTGGAACAATTGCGTTCTGGTTCTAGGAAATTATTAGCGATCGCTACATTCTTTTTAGCGATGAATTACTTTTTATTTATGCAAGGGCTGGCCTTAACATCACCGGCGAATGCTGAAGTTCTGATTCAATTAGCTACTGTTTTATTAGGTTTGGGCGGTTTAGTAATTTTTCACGAACGTTATCAGTTGTATCAATGGCTTGGTGTAAGTGTACTGAGTTGCGGTTACTTGTTATTTTTTCGGGAACAGCTAACGAATTTAATTACAGCACCTAATACCTACATAATAGGTAGCATTTTGATTGTGCTAGGAGCAGCAGCATGGGCGATTTATGCTTTGGCGCAAAAGCAATTATTACAATTTTTATCTTCCCCTAGCATCATGCTAATTATCTACGGAGGGTGTGCTTTATTATTCACTCCCCTAGCTAAAGTGAAATCAATTTTTACACTTGATACTTTGCACTCAGGAATGTTGATTTTTTGTGCTTTGAATACTCTAATTGCTTATGGTGCTTTTGCTGAATCATTAGAACATTGGGAAGCATCAAGAGTAAGTGCAGTATTAGCGTTAGCTCCCATTGTCACATTAATATCAGTTGCCATTGTATCAGCGATCGCACCTGATTTAATTCCACCAGAACGCTTCACTTTTGTTGGAATATTAGGAGCAGGTTTAGTAGTCGCGGGTTCAGTAGCTATTGCTTTGGGCAAAAGTGATTGAAGAAGTGGGAAGTCAGAATTCAGAATTCAGAATTCAGAATTCAGAATTCAGAAGTCAGAAGTCGGAAGTCGGAAGTCGGAAGTCGGAAGTCGGAAGTCAGAAGTCAGAAGTCGGGAGTCAGAAGTCAGAAGTCGGAAGTCAGAAGTCAGAATTCATTCTGGTGGTCTGTCCCATTAATGTTGTAGTAAAAAATGTTCGTAGTAAGTACTTTAGTGCTTAAAAAATCAAGAACTAAAGTGCTTACTACAAACCGTGATTAATTCTGAATTCGGAATTATTCTTCATTGTAATAATAATTTTTTCAACAATTTTGCTATTTTTTATCAATCAAAGTTGTGCCATGTTCAAAGTTACAACATAGATACTGAGGCAGGATATTTTTTCGTTTGTTATGATTTTCTAGTGAAGGCGAACTACTGAAGTCATGCTTCTGTAAAATCGATACTTTTCCCACAAGTTTGACTTTGTAGCGATTTAATTTGTTCAATTGATAGCCAAAAAAAATGTTTGAAGAAGAATTTGGAAGGCGGGATTAATGTTGACAGTTGATTGTTGAGTGTTGAGTGTTGACTGTTGACTGTCAAATTTATGATTTTGTAGGGGGTTTAAAACCCATTTATTCAGATGCTCGCGCACTTGGTAATGCTGTGTTATCTGCAATTGATACAGAAATCATAATAAATTCAGAATTCTGAATTCTGAATTCTGACTCCTGAATTCTGACTTCTGACTTCTGACTTCTGACTTCTGACTCCTGACTTCTGACTTCTGACTTCTGAATTCTGACTTCTGAATTCTGACTTCTGAATTCTGACTTCTGACTTCTGACTTCTGACTTCTGACTTCTGACTTCTGAATTCTGACTCCTGAATTCTGAATTCTGACTCCTGAATTCTGACTCCTGAATTCTTTTATCAACGTAGCAGGGTGGCCGAAAAACTACCAAAGCCAACACGTCAAAACCAGACTACCGAAACAGTTGAGCGATGAATAGTTTGTTTGGTAATTGGGCCAGCAGCCTGAGAAAAAATTCTCTATTGCTGGTTCTGTCAATGATGCTGCCAATGTTTGGAATGAGTAATTCTGTTTTGGCAGCAGAACGCATTTATGCGTCTTATTCAGCTTTAGAGCTGTCAATTTCTGTGACGGCTTTAGAAAATTACGCTAAAACAGGTGTAATCGAAGGTGATTTAGCTGCATATCAACAATATTTACCTGTTGAAAAGTTTGAAGAATTGCGACGGATTTTACTAAATCGTGTGAAAGTTAGTCCGCCAATAGTTTCGCAACTTTTGTACACATCCCAAGGAGAATTTCTACTGCATCGGTTGGCGCAAGTGATTAAAAGCAAATCTCCTCAGCCAGAATCAGAAGTTGCTGCTTTGCGTTCGGCGCTGATTTTAGCATCTGGAGAATCAGGAGGCTTAACACTTTTAAATGTGTTACGTAAATATCCAAGCAAAAGCATTCATCTGGATGTAGCGCAGACTTTTCAAATAGCTACGGAATTGGATAAACTTGTTAATCAAACCCATCGAGCGATCGCGGCAGTTTCCCAAAAGTCAAATATCGAAGCTAATAGCATCCAAGAATCAAATTTATCACAATTACCTAAGTTAGAAATTCCGGGAAAATATAAATCACAAAAATATACATTAAAGTTTTTGGATTCTCAACGCCATCGTCTATTAATAACTGATGTTTATCTTCCCAAAATTTCAACTCCCGCATCTGTAATTGTGATTTCTCACGGCTTGGGTTTAGACAGCAGCAATTTTCAATATTTAGCTTCTCATTTAGCATCATACGGATTTGCTGTAGTTGTCCCCAATCATCCTGGTAGCGATACAACAAAATCGCCTTCACTGTTGAATAAACACACCAACGAACTAGCACAACCAAGTGAATTTCAAGACCGACCTTTAGATATTACGTATATATTGAATCAATTGGAAAAAGCTAACCAATTTGATTCACGGTTTAAAAATCGGTTAAATGTGCAACACGTTGGTGTATTTGGTCAATCTTTGGGAGGCTACACAGCTTTAGCCTTGGCGGGCGCTAAAATTAATTTTGAGCAGTTAAAACAAGACTGTCAGCTAACAGGATTGAAAAAAACCTGGAACATGTCTTTACTGCTTCAGTGTCGTGCTTTGGAATTGAATATTAATAATTTTGGAAAAAATTATAGCCTGCGGGATGAGAGAATTAAAGCAGCGATCGCAGTTAATCCAGTTACTAGTTCTATTTTCGGTGAAGCTGGCTTAAATCAAATAAAAACTCCAGTGATGATTGTTAGCAGTAGTGATGATACTGTTGCACCTGCTTTATACGAACAAATTCTACCTTTCTCTGGGTTAGCAAATCCCCAAAAGTATCTTGTCATGCTTGTAGGTGGTACTCACTTTTCCATTATTGGTAATGCAAATCCTACAAACCAACAAGTATCATTACCTGCTGATATGATTGGCGATGCTTCCCAAGCGCGTCGTTATATGACTGTTTTAAGTTTGCCTTTTTTCCAAAGTTATATTGCAGGAAAGTCACAATATATTCGTTATCTGAATGCTAGCTACACTCAAAGCATTTCTAGTAAGTCTCTGGGTTTGAGTTTTGTTGAGTCATTAAATAGAACTGAATTACCACAAATTTCGGATATTTCAGGAGGTAAATTCTTAAAAAAAAAGTTCCTAACACTATAGTCAGCTTCGGATTTTGGATGCTGGATATTGGTGTTTCACTATTGAATGTGATGATTTCTATTTGATTGAGGAATCAGTTTTAATTTCTCTCTTTTTTATAGGGATTTTTAGTTAAGTGAGGTGTGGAAATAATTTTTTAAACGCAGAGGGGCGCGGAGGACAGCGCAAAGGTACGCAGAGGTTTGCTCAGTTTTATTAGCGATGTATTAACTATCTCTGCACATTAGGTTTCATCTGTGTTTCAATCCCTAATAGGGAGTAGATGAAATTTCAATGGACTGTGGTTAGCGTTGCTGATGGGGATACTATGTTTCAATCCCTAATAGGGAGTAGATGAAATTTCAATATTACTAGGCTCTCTGTGTCCAATTACACGGGGGTGTTTCAATCCCTAATAGGGAGTAGATGAAATTTCAATGGCAAATCCCACTGTTCACCCAAAAAACTCTGCTGGTTTCAATCCCTAATAGGGAGTAGATGAAATTTCAATTTGTCTTTTTTTAAGTAATTCTGATTGAATAGATTCTGTTTCAATCCCTAATAGGGAGTAGATGAAATTTCAATCTGAACTACAGATTTTTTCTCTATATAAACTATTTCTTGGTTTCAATCCCTAATAGGGAGTAGATGAAATTTCAATGGTCTGGGGAGTTACGGGTTAACCATTCGCAGAAGGTTTCAATCCCTAATAGGGAGTAGATGAAATTTCAATGAAAGAAATTGGAGAAGAAGCGGTAGAAGAATTGTTTCAATCCCTAATAGGGAGTAGATGAAATTTCAATTGCAAGGAATGTAGAAAGCTTTTCCTCTAGCCTGTTTCAATCCCTAATAGGGAGTAGATGAAATTTCAATTCCCAGATACGCTAAAATCCTGGGCACTGGCATACAGAATAGTTTCAATCCCTAATAGGGAGTAGATGAAATTTCAATAAGATAGTAGAAGTCCAAGAGAAAAGTATCGTGTTTCAATCCCTAATAGGGAGTAGATGAAATTTCAATCAACCCACGAGCCACAGCCCAAGCCGATGCCAGCCTGGTTTCAATCCCTAATAGGGAGTAGATGAAATTTCAATTTCTACAGGTGCGGGAAAGACTTTTATCGGTACTAGTTTCAATCCCTAATAGGGAGTAGATGAAATTTCAATGTGAACCTTTTAGCCCACAGATTAAAGCATTTCTAGTTTCAATCCCTAATAGGGAGTAGATGAAATTTCAATCAAATGTTAGTCCGCGCTTCGCACACCAGATATGTTTCAATCCCTAATAGGGAGTAGATGAAATTTCAATTGGTTCCCGTTGTTGTTGGCGCAATAGAAAGAGCGTTTCAATCCCTAATAGGGAGTAGATGAAATTTCAATCGTAACATCCTCCACAAATCTAATAAATCAGGATATTGCAAGCGTTTCAATCCCTAATAGGGAGTAGATGAAATTTCAATTTACATCTTCGTTTTGATTGATTCCGATCGCGATGTTTCAATCCCTAATAGGGAGTAGATGAAATTTCAATCTCCAACGACATAGGGCAAACTTTGATTGGAGCGATTAATGTTTCAATCCCTAATAGGGAGTAGATGAAATTTCAATGCTAGCATAATCAAGCACCGCAGATTCCAATCGTGTGTTTCAATCCCTAATAGGGAGTAGATGAAATTTCAATGCGGTATACGGGCTTTGTTTCTAATTCACCCAAATCGCGGTTTCAATCCCTAATAGGGAGTAGATGAAATTTCAATATCGCTTTTTATGGCTGCTCGTTTTCTAAAGTTTCAATCCCTAATAGGGAGTAGATGAAATTTCAATGTAATGTGGCCAGCCCCAATCTCATCATCAAGCCGCGTTTCAATCCCTAATAGGGAGTAGATGAAATTTCAATCGAATCAAGGCAATCCGCACTTTATTAAAGTATCCGTTTCAATCCCTAATAGGGAGTAGATGAAATTTCAATAGTAGTAGTCAAGTACTTTGCGCCAAGTTGGTGAATGTTTCAATCCCTAATAGGGAGTAGATGAAATTTCAATGTCCGTACCTGATAATAAGTTACCAGCGATTTCAGGTTTCAATCCCTAATAGGGAGTAGATGAAATTTCAATTTTTGAGCCTCTAAATTATTAATATTTGCTTCGATTGTTTCAATCCCTAATAGGGAGTAGATGAAATTTCAATGGCGGTAGCCTGAAACATTGTTTGTATTGGGTTTTCAAGGTTCGGTAGCGCGGATGAGGAAATCATAGCATGTGAAATGGACATTGGGTTTGAGGAAAATGGCTAGAACCTAGTCTGTATAAGGTGCGCGGGTACTTTCTGAGCTATTTTTCCCGAAACTCTTGCAGCAGAGGGATTTGAAGGTTGCTTGCTGCAATTTGGTTTTCAACATCTACCCATCCGCGCACTCAGCAAAGAAAATAGAGTCATCACGAATTTTTTCGCCACCAATACGTTCAACTTTACCGAGACAGCAGGCACACAAAAAGTAAAAAAGTATACTATCGGTTTCGGGTTTGATTAACTTGTTTAAACGCGATCGCAATTTTGCGTACTGAGTATCTGTCAGATGACATTCAAATACACTGTACTGTACCCATTGTCCATAGGACTTGAGAATTTTGTGAATTTTGGTACGGCGTTTATCTTCAGAAATATCATAAGACACAACAACATTCATTGCTAGTTTTTTCTGCATTTTCTACACCAATGACTCAATAATTAGTAATTCGTAATGAGCTAGGCCGCTTTTTGGTAAGGTAATTCGTAATTAAAGATTTATTAATTACGAATTATTATGAAAAATAGCTAAGTTTCTATTTCAACACTAATGGTGGATATTTTTCGGTTTCACCCATCAAGTATTTTGCTAATAATCGAGCCTGTAATTCAAATGCTTCTTGATAAGTACATTTGCGTCCGAATACAGGATGTTTAAATTCCGATTGTTTTTTTTGTGCATATTGCTGCAAAAATCTTTTTCGTCCTTCTGGGGTTAGAGAAACTGCTCCACTCAATGGTTCTGTGATAAAATCTGGTTTTGTTAATAATTGTCTATTTAATACAGACAATACAATTGCGTCTACAACTAAGGGACGAAATTCTTCCATTAAGTCTAATGCTAATGATGGTCTACCGTAGCGATCGCAATGCAAATATCCTAAATATGGATCGAATCCAGCAATATTGACAGCACCTTGAATATCATGGCGCAATAACGAATAGCCAAAGCTGAGTAAAGAATTTACCGGATCCGTTGGAGGACGGCGGACGCGTTTATCAAAACTAAATTCTGTACTCCTAATTAATTGGTCAAAACAACCAAAATAAGCAGCACTTCCAGCACCTTCTAAACCGCGCAGTGAGTTAATATTTTGAGTAGTTTCAATGGGAGCGATCGCTTGCTCTAAACGTGTTACATTTACAGATAAATCTAAATCTGGATTTTCACGTTGACGGCGGTTGAGAAGATTTCGATAATTTTTCAACTTTCCGCGCACAAAACCTTGTACTATATGAATTGCTTGGACTGATTCACCGGCTGCTTGCCATTGAGCTTTACGCACAAAGATATTTTTAGTCACTTCTGGTTCTATCCTTCCTAAATAACGACCATTTTCTGTGAGAAAAGTCAGAGGTATATGTCGTTCTAGTAGTTCAGATATAACTGCTGGCGAAACAGTAGCGCGTCCTAAAACTACAACACCATCAATCTTAATTAATGGCACATCTAAAATTGTCTTTTTTTCAAATTTGACATGTAGCCTTTCATCAACTTTCCCAATAAAAGCATCTTCTTGAGTAACGTATACTGTACCCATAATTACATCCTAAATAACAAAAAACTGGTTTTTAAAACGCGATTCATCGCGTCTCTACAAGAGTAACTTTGCACTGAAATGAATTTAATTGCTCTAAAAACTCTGTTTAAATTCTGACTTCTGACTTCTGACTTCTAACTTCTGAATTCTGACTTCTAACTTCTGACTTCTAACTTCTGACTTCTGACTTCTAACTTCTGACTTCTGACTTCTGACTTCTGACTTCTGACTTCTGAATTCTGACTTCTGACTTCTGAATTCTGACTTCTGAATTCTGAATTCTGAATTCTGATTAATTCCCTTCTTGATAGCGTTGTAATTTTTCTACAGCTTGAGGTAAACAGTGTGAAAATAAACTACATCCATCACAGCGTTTGGATTTGATAGGTTTGGGCATTGCACCCGTGAATAACAGTGTTTGCACAGCTTCAATAGTGGCGATGGCACTTTGGCGTAATTCTTGAGAAATCTCTACTAATTGCCGTTGATGAGTTTGTGCATAGTAGATATAGCCAGTATTAATAACTTGGCCAGTCATTTCTTCTAAACATAAAGCTTGGGCGCAAACTTGTAATTCATCGTTATCCCATTCGCCCTTACGTCCTCGTTTGTATTCTACTGGATACCACTCACCATTTTCCGATTCAATTAAATCAGATTTACCGATTAATTTGTATTTTTCAGACTTCAGCCAAATAGCTCTTATTTGCCAAATATCTTCCCGTTGTCCCTCACCAACAGTATGCACTCGCTCATGTAAACTTGTGCCTTCAATTGTGTATTGATTATCAATAAATTCTCCAGCACAAAACATTCGCCAACAGCGATGGGAACAGTAGCTATATTGATTTAAAGCCGCAATAGCAATGTAGTCACTTTCATTCATATCTTTGATTAACTATTTCAAAATTGCAAATCTCAAACTCTTACTCTCTGCGCCTCTGCGTCTCTGCGTGAGCTAAATTCATATCTATATTCAGCAACGCCCTTTATACTCGTCGCACCATTCCCATTCCCATTGTTGTTTTCCGTCCCAATCCTGCGTATAATGCAAAATTAGCTAAAGCATTGATTTGCTTAATTAATAACGGCTCAACATCACCTAAAATTCGATAGCTAATGCCACCAACACAACCGATAAACTTACTTTCATAGTTACTGATAACTTCAGTATTAATGTCAAAAGCACTGGGATAAATTGATTCAATAGAAATACTAGAAATTTCAATTCTACTGTATTTATTCCAACGACTCAAAAGACTATTAAACACAGATTCCTTGATAGGAAGGACATTATCATATCCACCTTGGCGGAAAGATACCGGTGTAGCAAAAGTGAAATTGAGAGTGCGATCGCGATCGCTAGCTTGCTCATACAATTGTGTATAACTGCAAGCATTAGCCCAAGGTTGCGTAGATTGCGGAGTACCTTGAATACTGGTAATATGTAAATTTGCAGAACCCAAATGCCAAGGATGTTCCGGGTTAAGATTTAGCCAAAGTCCAGTTAATTTACTAAACAAACTGTCATCAAGTAGAGAAATACGCCACCAACAGGGAGTACCAGCCGGAATCGGTTTTTGATGACTAAATTGCAACATCTGGTGATGTTGTTTGTGTTGTCGTTGTATTTGCAACGGCGAGAGAGTAAAGGCTTTATCTGCGTTAGACGAGTGCAGATAGTCTGCCAAGCTAGAATCAACAGAATTGATGAGAGTGAGAAATAATGCGTGGTAATGTCTCCCAGTCAAAAATTCCGGGTAAATGGGAGATTGGGGAATCAAGTTAAGGACGAGGCTGTGGGGCATGAATAATTTAAAATGGTAGATGTAAGGTAGGCATTGCTACTATTTTCAAGGGTCAAAAATCCCTTTTTCACCTCTTATCTCTGTGTTCTCTGCGCCTCTGTGGTTAGATAAATTACTATTAAACCGCAGAGACGCAGAGGGCGCAGAGAGTAATTTTTCCAGTCACCTTGAAACGTTAAAATTAAGCTTTAAATCGATACTGCATTTTTGCAGGTAAGCGCAACTTTTCAGTTTTATTGGGACTATCGAATTCGTAATATTGTCCTTGGCGAATACTGACATTTTGAATCAAACTCACCGGGGGCATATTTACCACATCGTAGCTAACAACTTGATGAGTAAACATCACATCCAAAGGATTTAAAGGGTAAGAAAAAGTAAAGTCACCTGTTTTTAATTCAATTTTCGTAACTTCTTGAATTGTGACTTCAGCTTTACTCATCCATTTACCTAAACGAATCCATTTTGGTAGCTTCAGTTGCTTTTGAGAAATGATAAACAACTCAAATTGACTTTCCGGTGCAATTTCTTTCGCCCTACCAAAACTAGGAATATTTTTTTGCGTTTTCTCCATTTCCACATGATAGTTATTATTAGCATACTTCCATGTGTTGAGAATAGCAGTATGTTTAATTGCACGCCCAGGAGTTACATAAATTCCTTGTTGATTTAGCGGCGTTAAATGTGCCTCATATTTAGGAACTTGTTCGGGACAAAAGTAACGATAGGAATGTTCTTCAGTGACAGTAGTAGAGTATATTTCGCTGTCTACTAAGCCTAACGCATAGCAGAGTGCGTAGTTGTGAATTACTGGTTCTGTTTCGTAAAGTCGCCCGATTTCACGAGTTGCATAATAAAGGCTGTCATGAAGTTCTAATTGACAGCAATAGATGATTGGCATAGCTATTATCCAGCCTTAGCAGCAGTTTTCTTTTTAGTGATGTGTTTTTTGGCGTATTCTTTAGCTTCCGCATCAGCTTTTTGTAAAATTGACTTGATTCCTGTTTCGCTACCTGTGAGAACTTTAACTTCATTCAAAAGAGGTTTAAAAGCATCACCAATAAAGTCGGTATGAACGATAAATTCATCAGCCATTAAACTTTCAATTGCACTTTTCGCAGCACTAATTACCTCATCTTCATCTAAAGGCTCAGGAGAATTAATAGTTTGATCTGCCTGCATTTTGTCATAGATTCCTTGAGTCCAACGCAACTTACTAGTAATTTCTCCATCAGCAAATACAACACCAATTAATTCGTTTCTAACGCGACCTGTACGGGTTGTTTGCGCTCCATAGTGACGAGTGCGTAAGATGTTATTAAAGACGTAGAGAAAACTAGCTTCAGTGGGGTCTTTTAGTGTGACAATACTGGGGAAGAAAACTTGCGGTTTGATGTGGTCTTGTTGGTTAATTCTGCTAGTAACTTCACCAGGTTTAGAACCATCTTCTCCTTTAGAAGCCATTGTCCCATTTTCAAAAGGAGCATTTAGAGTAAAAGTTTCATGTGATTCATCAAAAGCTGTGATAGAAAATGCTGTATCGACAACAACTTTCGATTTTTCAGAGCCAGAATCACCAATGGCAAAACCGTAAATAATGCAATCAGGATTATCCATTGCAAAATTAACGTTATACTCGCATTCTTTAGCAGTCATTAAGCCATAATTACGCAGTAATTCCCGACCAACTAAACGTTCTGGTGTTGATTGCTTTCGTTTGAACATTGATAGACGGCTAATAGTAGTTTTATCTTTGACTCCAGCCCTAACTCTTGCTTTATTGAGTTCGCCATCTGTTTGAAATAGCGGATAAGATTCTGTAATGCGAATCGTTAAAAAATGAGCGTATTTACCCATAGGTTTATAGGGAATTTCAGCTTGGAATAATTTGCTATCAACTGCTTTAAGCAATGCCATATAAGCCTCCAAAAATTGAGTTTATTTTTCCAAAAAATGAAATTAATCAGGTATATCACAAAAAAATGTATTTATTCATTTTCATTATCTGATTCCGGAGATTTTTCATTTCTTGCTAAGTTTTCCTTGTCGTCTTCTAGACGGTAAAGAAATTCACAAGTATCTCGAATTAAGTTGAGTTGACGACCGGCTAAACGAGCGCGATCGCCTGCAAAAGATTTATCAAATACCTCCTCTACAAAATACCGTGCAAATTCTAAAACAGCCAGCCGTTCTTCTTCGCGTTTACTCATTATCCAGCGTCCCTCTGCTGTCGAAGAATGCACCCGATCCATCAGTTTAAAAACCTCTGCTGCTACTGCTGCAACTAGTGTTTCACCATGAAACACACTTAACTCAGCTTTGAGTATAGTTTCAGCAGCAATATCAATCGGTTTCAACACAGCATTAGACTTGGGATTATAACGCTTATTCGCTCGATAAAAACGGCGATAAAGTTCAGTTAATTTCTTTGGATGATTCAGACTTGATTCTTCTCCCACAATTAATTCCTCATTGATAGGGTCAAATTTTGCATAGGGGTCAAAGCATGGATAAAAATGATAGGTATAAAGCCGAATTTTTTCAATTCTGGCTGTTTCCACTCCCTGGTTACGTACCCAACGGTTAAGATAAGAAAAGACATACAACGGACTAGTTTCAAAATCTTTTGCTAGTTCCGTAAATCTTCCCCAATTGGCATCATAACCAGACTTTCCTTGTCGCGCATTCACATCTAAATGAATCGCGTAAGCAGCGGTAAGTACATTTAAAGGTGCTGGATATTCAATACCATTTTCATTCCAACCTTCAAGAATGTAATCCAACCGAAACCTGTCTCTTCTTACCAAAGCACGAAACGCATGAGGCGCACTGTCAAGAAAAACGCTTTCTTCAAACTCAGCACCATCATTAAATGGTGGAATTGGCGACTCAGAAACCACTGTTTTCACATCCAAAATCATCGGGAAAGCAAACGCTAACCAGCTAGGCATTACCCAAGATTCTGTATCAGTGCTATCTCGTCCTGGTGGTAGCGCCATGAAGTAAAATGTTAAAGGTTGGTCTTCAGGATAGGAAAGCTTAAATGTGCGGTCTTTATCGTCTTCTAAGTTTTCATCAATCAAAAAACTATCCACACTTTGATAATCTTTCTTAGCCAAATGAGCTTGCAAATCCTTAGTAATAAAATGATTGCGAACACTCGTATCAAAGCGAGTTTGAGCAATCCCACTATAAGCTTTTTGTAAAAATTTATTAGTTTCTGGTGTAAAATAATAAGTGGGATAAAAGTAGAGATAGCGATATTTACCATCTTCAAATCTTTTACCTACTGCTTGGGTTTGATTCATCAAAATTTGCCTCAGCATCATTTCTACACCCGCAATGCTAGAAATATTACGCTTGGCATTAGAACCACCGAGCATTTGTTTATTTGTATAAACTTGGGGTGTAAATAAAACTGCTGATTCCATCTGTTCGGTAACAGTGTAAGCAGAATGAGAAATTGAACAAATTAATTGCCGTCCTCGTCCAGGTTTTTTCGCAGCATTATAATTATCTAACTCCTGGAAAAAATTCTCACTTTGAATTTTGGATGATAGTTGTTGATTTGTACTTGGTAACATCACAACTCGCGTTACCCATTCCCTTAAATCATCCCAACCATCAGGTAACTCATATTGTGCAAGAATTGGAGAAATTAAGTTTGTTAAATAGTTGATAACTTCCTGACAACTTTCTCTGACATTTTCAATACCAGGATGTTTTTCCAGATATTTAGCTGCAAGATAATACCATTCATAAGGAACTCCGCCTGTATTTCCCTTTAAGTTATTTGCTTTCAGGCTTTCATTAATGCGCTCAATGTAGCGAATTTGAGGAATATATTCTGTTAAATTCCAAAATTCAGCTACCTGATGAATCAAATTTAAACTCGGTATTTCTGGTAACTTTTTATCTTTTTTGCGAACAGCTTCAAGACGATTAACAGTTTCTTCCCAAATTTTACGACTCACTAAATCACCAAACTCTGCAATTTGGTCAATACGGATATCATCAGCAAAGTTGAAATCAAATTCGGGTGGTAAAACTCCTTGTTGTTGAAACTTGACTAAATTTTCACTCCGGCTTTTGGCGACTGATGGTTTATTAGAATTTAAAATGCGTAGAGTTGCATCTAAAGCCACTTGCATCAAGCCTGGAGAATCAAAAAATAAGTTGTAATATTCGGCATATTTCATCCCTTTACCATCTCGACCAAATCCTGTTTGTCTCAAACGCAATTGACCAGCACACAGAGATTTAATATTATTAACTACAAGGTCTGGTAAATCTGTTGCAGAGATTGAAGGAGCATTACGCGCAGCGAGGTAAATTACACCTGTTGGCAGATATAATAAGGGTTCATAATATGTATGCTCATCAGTATTCAGGCTAGTGTAAGCTTGGATTACAGCATTATTCACCACATTAGTTAAAACACCACGATTTTCAGCAATGCGGTGATAGGTAAATTGTAATTGCCCATCACTAAGACTGTGGAGAATATCATTTAAGGCTCTATGTTCTGCATCTTGGGGATGTTTAATAACTGATGCGAGTAAATCAGCTAAACGAGTTAAATCACATAAACTGCGAATAGTGCGGTCTTTAA
>VFQR01001515.1_pt1 | contig 17695 bp, 18 predicted proteins | sample 3512321 | NCBI WGS metagenome assembly VFQR01 (sample SAMN10412374, study PRJNA504923) | tailings metagenome | isolation source: Relicate 3 Philex TSF1 revegetated site | place: Philippines: Tuba, Benguet | collected 2017-08-29
CATGGAAGTGTAGGTCGTCGATTTCCAGGACCTTGCAGGCCCGCGTAAAGGCTGCGCTGAGCGACCGCGGATCGAACGCGAAGATGCGGGCGTCTGTCCTTGGCATGACCTTGATGATCTCGACCGCAGTTGGATCGAGATCGCACCAGACGTCGTTGCCGGCCTTGTCGCCCGGGTTCTTCATGTCGCGCACCAGAACGCGCCGGTGTGCCTCGTCGAAATCGTCCCAGGTGATCCGGGTGATCTCTTCGAGCCGACGGGTAGAGAAAATCGCGAAGGCGCAGATGACGTGCATCGGCGCCGAGTCCTGACGGTGGGCCGAGCGCTTGGCGAAGTGCGCCATGATCCGATTCATCTCGTCGAGAGTCGGCCGCCTGTCCCGGCTAGCCGATTTGGCGGTGTAGCCGAGGCGCCTGCAGGCCTTCATCGCCTTCTTCAGCACCATCTCGTCGAGCGGATAGCCCCATGCGGTTTCCGCGATCGCGTAGACGGCACCCAGGTGGGCCATGTAGTTCGCGACAGTCTGGGGCTTTCGCCCAGCCGCAAGATCCCGGGCATAGCCGACGAGGTCGCTGGTCGTGATGGCGTCGCAGGGCTTTTCCGCTAGGTCGTGCCCCTTGATTGTGCTCAGCACCTGCGCCTTCGTTCTCCCGATGACCCGTCCATTCTCCTCGAGGTAGCGACCGATCGCGTCATGGAGAGTGGCGACCCGCCGTTGGGGCTTGATGGCATCCAGCGCCCCTGGTTTCGCCAACTCCGCCTCGCGCTTCCTGATCCAGGCCGTCGCCGCGGGGCGCCTGTCGAAGGTCTTTGTCTCTCGCAGGATCGACTTCCCATCGCGCATGACCGCGATCTGCGCCATATAGGCGGTGGAGCCGTCCTTGCGCTTGCGCTCGACGATGGTGCCCATGGGTTTACAGCACGGCCTGAATTTCTACAGCGCGTGCTGTAAACGATATCGGAAACGGTGGCAAACGAGCCCGAAATGTGACAGGAATGAGTGATCGAAACGAGGCGCAAAGCGGCATGAACGCTGGCGAAGTGACCAAAATCAGCCCCTGGCGCTTCTCCGTGGCGCCGATGATGGACTGGACCGACCGCCACTGCCGGATGTTCCATCGTGGCCTGACGCGTCATGCCCTCCTCTACACGGAGATGGTGACGGCCAATGCGGTCATTCATGGCGACCGCCACCGCCTTCTCGGCTTCGACGCCGCCGAGCATCCGCTAGCCCTCCAGCTCGGCGGATCCGATGCCGCGGCGCTCGCGGAGGCGGCGCGCATAGGCCGCGATTTCGGCTATGACGAAATCAACCTCAACTGCGGCTGCCCGTCGGATCGGGTGCAGGGCGGCAACTTCGGCGCCTGCCTCATGGCGGTTCCCGGAGAGGTCGCGCATGCCGTGGAGGCGATGAAACGCGCGGTCGATGTGCCGGTGACGGTCAAGTGCCGCATCGGCATTGACGATCAGGACCCCGAGGTGGCGCTCGACAGTTTCGCCGATGCGGTCATTGCGGCCGGCGCCGACGCGCTCATCGTCCATGCCCGCAAGGCCTGGCTGCAGGGACTGTCGCCGCGCGAGAACCGGGACATCCCGCCGCTCGACTATGACCGGGTGTTCCGGCTCAAGGCGCGGTTTCCCCACGTTCCCATCGCCATCAACGGGGGAATTGCCGGCATCGCGGCCGCGCGCGCGCTGCTCGAGCCGCGGGACGGCATCGCCCTCGATGGGGTCATGCTCGGCCGCGCCGCCTATCAGTCGCCCGCGCTGCTGCGCGAGGTGGATGCGGCCTTCTTCGGCGCGGCGGATATCGTCGCCAGCCCGGCCGCGGCGCTGGAGGCGTTCATGCCCTATGTCGAGCGCCAGCTGGCGGAGGGGGTTCGGCTCTCGTCGATGACCCGCCACGTGCTCGGGCTGTTCCAGGCGGTCCCCGGGGCGCGACAGTTCCGGCGGCACCTCTCGGTCGAGGCGGTGAAGCCCGGGGCCGGCCTCGAAGTTCTGCGCGAGGCGCTGGCGCTGGTCACCCGGCGAGCGATTGTCGAAGGTGAGCTCGCGGCCTGATCCCGGGGAAACGATGAAGGGCGGTGGCACCGCCACCGCCCTCCGGGAATTCAGAAGGTCAGCCGATCAGCGACGGGTGCGCTGCTCGCAGAAGTGGCCGCGCAGCAGTTCGAAGCCGCAGAAGCGGGCGTTGTCCTGCACCTGCGCCGGCTGGGGAACGGTCGAGCCGGGGACGGTCGCGTGGGTCACGGCCGGCGGATCGAAGCCGAGGCCGCTGCCGCCGCCATCACCGGCGCTGCCGCCGCCGCCCGCGGTCTGCGCCATGGCGCCGGAGAGGGACGAGCCGATGGCCAGCGTGATCATGGCGGCCATGGAAAGGGTCTTGAAGCGGGTCATGGTGGGTCTCCTTGAGGTTCTGGCTTGCGGTGAACCCGTATCGGGTCCGGTGATCCTTGGTCGCATCGTGACGGGAAGAGGTTCGACGGGCCGTGGCCCTGGTGAACGAAACCTTGATGTGGCCGCACGATCTGCGATCGCGGCGCGGGAGCGCCGCGATCCGGGGCCCGATCAGCGGGCGATGCTCTCGCAGAAGTGGCCGCGCAGCAGCTCGTAGCGGCAGACCTGCTGGCCGAGCTCCGGCTGGCCGGGGCGGGCCTGGGGCGTGCCGGGCAGGTTGATCGCGTAAGCCGGGGCGTCGAAGCCGATCGAGCCGCCGGGGCCGCCGTCACCCGAGCTGCCGCCGCCGGCGACGGCTGCGAAGGCGCCGCCCGACATGGCGGTGGCGGCGGCGACGGCGAGAAGGGCGGCCATGGAAAGGGTCTTGAAGCGGGTCATGGTGTGGGTCTCCTGAAGCTGTTGGAGCGGTCCGGTCGGCGCCTTGCTGGCGATCGATGCCGTCCGCGTCGGGGGCTCTTGTCGTCCCGCCGGTTTGCAGTCCGAAGCCGCTCCGCCGTCGCCGCGTTTCGCTTGTGTCTGCCATGTTGCAGCAGATGTCCGATGGAAATCGGCGGGCGCAGGCCGGCCGCGCGTGCTCCGCTCTTGCCCCGCCATGGGCCACTGGCTTAAGTCGCCGCCTCTCCAGCCGTGCGGATGTTCCCCATGCTCTTCGGCGTTCCCTACGACCAGTTGGCCATCCTCGCCGTCGGCCTCCTCGGGGCCGGTGCCATCACCGGCATCCTGGCCGGCGTGTTCGGCGTCGGCGGCGGTGCAGTCATCGTGCCGGTGCTCTACGAGCTCTTCGGCGTCGTCGGTGTACCGGTGGAACTGCGCATGCCGCTGTCGGTGGGCACCTCGCTCGCCATCATCATCCCGACGTCGATCCGCTCCTTCCAGGCCCATCGCGCCAAGGGCGCCGTGGACATGGAAATCCTGCGCGCATGGGCGGTGCCGGTGGTGATCGGCGTCATCGTCGGTTCCTTCATCGCGCGTTACGCGCCGCCGGCGGTCTTCAAGGCCGTCTTCGTCTTCGTCGCCGGCCTGTCGGCCTGGCGCCTGCTCACCGGCAAGGAACTGAACTTCGGCACCGGAATGCCGGGGCCCGCCGGCATGGTGGCCTCCGGCGGCGTGATCGGGGTTCTGTCGAGCCTCATGGGCATCGGCGGCGGCCAGCTCGGCAACCTCGTGATGATGGCCTATGGCCGCACCATCCATAATGCCGTGGCGACCTCGTCCGGCCTCGGCGTCCTCATCTCCATCCCCGGCGCGCTCGGCTACATCTATGCCGGCTGGCCCAAGGCCGCGGAGTATCCGGCCATCGCGGCGATCCAGTTCCCTTTCGCGCTCGGCTATGTCTCTCTGATCGGCTTCCTGCTCTTCATTCCGACATCGATGTGGACCGCACCGCTCGGCGCGCGCCTCGCCCATGCGATGCCCAAGCGCAAGCTGGAACTGTCCTTTGGCATCTTCCTGTTGATCGTCTGCCTGCGCTTCACCTGGGATCTGGTGAAGGGCCTGATCGCCTGATCGATCAGCCGCGCGCCATGGTCTTCAGGCGCGCGCGTTCCGGCTTGCCCATGCCGGTGCGCGGGATCGCCTGAAGCATCAGGATGTGGCGCGGAGCCAGCACCGCGTCGCGCTGCCGGCAATGGGCGATGACGGCCTCGGCCGTGATCGCGTCACGCGGGACCACGGCGAGCCAGATTTCATCGACGCCGCCGGGACCGGGCAGGGCAAAGGCCGCCGCCTCTGAGATGTTCGGGTGCCCGGCCACGAGGTCCTCGACCCGCTCGGGGGCGACCTTCAGTCCGCCGGCATTGATGAGGTCATCGGCCCGGCCGGCGATGACCAGCATGCCGTCCGCCGTGAACGAACCGAGGTCGCCGGGGTAGAACCATTCGGGCGTCTGGTCGGGATAGAGCTCGCCGGGTGCGAGCGGCTTGCCGCCGCCCTCGACCAGGATGCGGACGCGGCCCAGTTCGCCCGCCGGCAGCGGGTGCCCCTCGTCATCGACGATCTCCACCTGCGTCGGCGGCGCCACCAGCCCGACGCAACCCGGCGCGACATCGATCATCTCGCCGGTCGCGAGCGCGATGCGCCCGCCTTCCGTCGAGCCGTAGATGACGATGACATTCGGGCAAAGGCGGGCGCGAATCTCCTTCACGAGCGCGGGTGTGGCAAGGCCGCCACCAGTCTTGACGAGGCGCAGCGACGAACAGGAGGCTGGGACCGTCCCGAGGGCCTCGATGAGCGCCGACAGTTGATGAGGCGAACCGATCACCGTGCCCATCTGGTAGAGGTCGATCATCCGCGCCCCTTCTTCCGCCGACTGGGCGAAGCCGAGGGTGCGCGCGGCGGCGAGCACGCGCGACGCTTGCACCAGGGCCCAGATCGAGGAGAAGCCGACGAGCAGCAGGTCGCGCTCGGTTCCCGGCGCCGGCTGGTATCGGTAGAGGTCGCTGATGCGGCGATCGAACTCGCCGACGGTCAGCGGCACCAGCTTGTTCTGGCCGGTGGTCCCGGAGGTCAATGCGATGATGCTGAGGCGACCGGCGTCGGAGGCGCGGGGGTCGACCACATAGTTCTCGGCACCCGGCTGGAACCAGGCATCGTCGACGACGAGCATACGCATGCCAACCGGCGCCGGGCCGGGCACGTCACTCAACACGGCGGCCGCGCCGACCAGGGGAGCGCGCAATACCCCGCCGGAGGGGATCGGCATGATGACCACGCCGAGCCGCATCAGGGCATAGGCGACGGCGATGAAGCGGATCGGATTGTCGATGGCGAGGACCACCGTGTCGCCGGGCCGGATGCCGGTGGCGAGGGCACGTGCCGAGACCCAGTGGATCGCGTTGCCCAGCATGCCGAAGGTCACGACCCGGTCCATCAGCATGATCGCAGGACGCTTGGGAAACAGCCGCCCGTGCAGCAGGATCACGTCAACGAAGGACATGGTGTCGCCTTGTAGCTCGCTCTGGTAGAGGGGTCCTACGACAGTTGAGGGGCGGCGACCAGCCGTCCGGCAGGAGTTCGCATGACTTGCACTGGAACCTCGGCGGTTGCGCTGCCGACGCGTCGGCTCGTGCTCGGCGCCCCGGCGCTGCTGGTCCTTGCAGCCGCCAAAGCGAAGGCCCAGGCGGCGCTGCGTCTCGTGGTGCCCTTCTCTGCCGGGACCAATGTCGACACCATGGCGCGCCGCTTCGCCGAGGCCGTCGCGCCGCTGGTCGGCGAACGCCCGGTCATCGTCAACCGCGACGGCGGGGGCGGGACGGTCGCCTTCGCCGAACTCGCCCAGCGCGAGGCCGATGGCGCCACCTTCCTCTTCACGCCCGCCGGCCCGCTGGTCGTTCACCCCCATCTGGCGCGCGAACCGCGCCTCGACCCCGCAGCCTTCCAGCCGGTCTGCCAGGTCTATGAGCAGGATCTTGTCCTGATCACCTCGCGCAAGCTCGCGGCGGAGACCCTCGACGACCTGCTGGCCGAGGCGAGGCGGCGGCCAGGCGAGCTGAAGTTCGGTCACTATGGGCCGGCTTCCGCGACCCATATCGAACTCCTTGCGTTTGGTCGCGCCACCGGCATCCGCGTCATCGAGGTGCCCTATCGCGCCCATGGCCAGCTCATGGCCGACCTCGCCAGCGGGGCGCTGGATGCGGCGCTGACGACACCGGGAACCTTCGACCCGACGGTGCTCCGTCCTGTTGCCATGATCGCGGACGAGCCTCTCGCGCTCTATCCGGGCCTGCCGACCACGGCATCCCTCGGACACCGGCCGCAGGCGCGCGTCTTCGGTGGCCTGATCGCCCGCGGTGGCACGCCGGCGCCGGTGATCGAGCGCATGGAAGCTGCCTTCCGGGCCGCCTTCGACGATGCCACGTTCCAGGCGATGGCGGCGCGCATGGGCGCAAGGCCCCGTTTCGTCGGCGCGCAGGCCTTCGCTGCCCGCATAAACGAAGAGCGCCTGCAGATGCAGGCGCTCCTGAAATCCCTGGGATTGGTCGGCTAGAAACGAGTAGGCCGTCAGAACCGGTAGGAGGCGCCGACGCGGGCCTGAACCTGCGACGAGCGCGTCGGGAAGACATAGCCCGTGTTGGTGAGGTCCGTGGCGCGGCTGGAGCCGAAATCGTAGTAGATGGTCTCGAAGCGGACCGTCCAGTTCCGGCTGACCATGTACTCGACGCCGGCACCGAAGGCGAGGCCGACCCGCAGGCTGTTGATCTGGCCCTGCGGGGCACCCCAGACAGCGTATTGCGAGGGATTGCCGAGGGCGAGACCCGCCGTCACGTAGAGGAGGGCGCGGTCGATAGCGACGCCGCCGCGGACGCGCAGGCTGCCGGCAAACTGCGCCTTGGCGGAAACGGATCCACCCCAGATGCCCGGCGTGCTGCCACTGGCGGTGTTGTAGGTGAGGTCAGCCTCGACGCCGACTACACCGGTCGGCGAGACCTGCCAGTTGTAGCCCGCGTAGGGGCCCAGTGCGACGCCGACAGGATTGATGGTGTAGTTGGTACCGGCCGGACCGATGGCGCCGCCGACATCGGAGAACCGGTTCATCGAGAAACCGGCGCCGACGAGGCCGCCGACATAGCCACCCGCCCAGCCGCCAGCGGGAGCCGGGAGGCCCTGGGCATGGGCGGCGCCGGCGGAGATCGCGAGGACGCAGGCGGAGGAGAGCAGATTGGTGCGCAGCGACATGCGATCATTCTCGGAAGATGGAACGTTTGACTCGTATCACCACGCGTTATGATTGCAAGGGGCGTTCCGGAAAAGTGCCGGCAAATCAGCAGGGTGCGCTAAACTTACCACAGGGGGAAGCCTGCCGGGCGTCTGCAGGCGAAGGTCCCGTAGTAGGGAAGGTTGCCTCCAGGGTCAGCCATAGACGCCAAGCTGCTTTAGCACCGTCCGGCCGATGTCGAGCCGCTTCGGCGCCATGGCCATCTGCGGCATGTCGATGTTCAGGGTGAAGGCGTGGATGCGGCTGCCCCGTTCGACCCACCCCGTCCACCAGCCGATCGACGTCTGGCCGCGCTGCACGTACCAGCCGGTCTTGGCGTAGAGCGTCGCACCCGCGGTGCTCTCGATGCGGATGATGTCGTGGACGAGGGTCTGAGCCCGCGCCGAGGCGGGCAGGGCCTTCTGCGCCAGCCGCGCGTTGAATCGCGCTTCCTCGATTGTGCTGATCCGCAAAGGGCCTTCCAGCCAGAACCTGTCGACGACCGTGCCGGGGTCGGCGTTGCCGTAGGAGAGCTTGCCGAGCCATTCCCGGTAGCGCGGCAGCCCCACCCGCCGCGCCACTTCCTGGTAGATGGGAACGTTTGAGATCGGCATGGCCTCGCGGAGCGACATGTCGCGCGCCCAGGCGGGATTGCGGGTCCGGCCGCCGCCATAGGGCAGCACCTCGTCGGCATCGCGGACGGCGCCGGTTTCGAAGGCGATGAGGCTGTTGGGGATCTTGAAGGTGGAGGCCGGGACGAATCGCCGGGCAGCGCGGGCGGGGTCCGCCACCGTCATCTCTCCGCTTGAGGCATCGACCAGGGCAAAGGTGCCGCTCGCGCTGTGCTGGCGGAAGATGTCGAGCAGGTCGGGACGATTGCTCGTCGCGGCGAAGGCCGACGTCGAAGGCAGGACGGCGGCGAGAGCGAGCGCATGGCGGCGGGTGAGGGCGGGGGGCATGGGCATGGGGCTCCGACTGGCGGGAGCAGCGACACCTGGAGGTCGATCAAGGCGTCCCTTGGGCGGCTTTTCGATCATCCTCAGGCGCCGGCGCGACCATCCGCATGGCCTATCTGAGGATGATGCGGCCCTCGATCCGCGGCGCATAGGTCCCGAGCCGGCGCATGTGGGTCATGAGGTCGGAGGCGACGAGCTTTCCCTGCACATCCTTGTCGGGCGCCCGAAGGCCGAGCATCGTGTAGCCGTCGCCGCCGCGCAGCATGAAGTCGTTGGTGGCGACCGTGTAGACCCTGTCGTCGTCGAGCGGCTGGCCGCCGATCTGGATGGACACCACGCGGCTTCCGGGCGGCCGCTTCGGGTCGACCTCGGCGGTGATGTTGGAGACGTGGGGGAAGCGCCCTGCGCGCTGTTCGACTTGGCTGACGCCGTTTTCGAGTGCCTGGCGGATATCGGCACCCGACACCTTGGCCACCACGGTTCGGTTGCCGAAAGGGAGCTCGCTCAGGGCGTCTCGGCGGGAGAACCGGTGGCCCGCGGCATAGATGCGGTTGCCCCGGATGGCGCCAGCATTGGTCAGGCCCACATCGGCCCCGGTCGCGGTCCGCATGGCGTCGGCGACGAGATTGCCGATCGGCTGCTCGCCGGATCGCACCGAGGCCGTGCGGGTATCGAGTTCCCCCGTGACGGTGGCGATCACCACGTCCAGTTCGTCGGAGAGGATCTTCTCGTATTGCTGGATGCGCGCCGCCGTCTCGGGATCGGGCGTGACCGATCGGCTGTCGTTAACCCGGAAGGACGGCGTGAAGGCCATGCGCGTCACACCCTCGACGGTGACGCGCGACAGCGTCAGGTCGATCGCCGTGACGTAGTAGCCCTCCTCGGAACTCTCCACCATGACCGTGCGGCCGTCATAGGCGATGGCGAGATCGTGGTCGTGTCCGGTCAGCAGCACGTCGACGAGGCGGGAGCGGACGATCTCGTCGTCCTCCTTCCGGTCTGTATGGGTGCAGCAGACGATGAGGTCGGCGCCCTCGCGCCGCAGTCGCGCCGATTCGCGTCGCACCGTCTCCATGGTCGGCAGGAAGCGGATGTCGCCGGTGGAGGAGACCTCCGGCGTGTTCGGCAGCGCCACGCCGAAGACGCCGAGCTTGACGACGCCGAAATCGAAGATGCGGCCATCCTCGTGGCCGGGCAGGACCGAACCATCCGCGGCGCGCATGTTGGCGGCGAACCAGGGGAACCGCGATTCCTGACGACGCTTGAAGTAGGCCTCCGGGCCAAAGTCGAACTCGTGGTTGCCCGGGATGAACAGGTCGGGAGGCGCGATGTTGCAGAGCTCGACCGTGTGGGCGCCCTGATCGAAGCCGGACATCAGCGAGGGCGAGAACATGTCGCCGGCATGCACGTAGAGCAGCGGGGTGCCGCGCGCCCGCTCCGCCTTGACGATGGCGTTCAGCCGGGCGAAGCCGCCGCGGCCGCTTTCCTCTCCCATCTTGTAGATGTCGTTGACGAGCAGCAGCGTGACCATGGCGGTACCGCTGGCCACCGGCTGGGCCGGGGCGGCGGTCGTGCCGAGGGCGGCAAGGCCGGCTCCCAGGCCGGCGGTCAGTGTGTCACGGCGGGAAATGCGGCTCATGGCGACCTCGTCTTCGCGCCGGACAATGCCGCTGCGTGAACCGCTCTGGCAAGGGGCCCGTCAGTTGCGCCCGCGCAGTACCATCCGGCCGCCGCGAACCTCGTAGCTCTCCAGCCGGTCGAGGAAAGTATGGCCGAGAAGGCTGGTGGTGAGGGCGCCGGGCCGCGCGACGAGGGCCCTCACGTTGCGCTCGACAATGGGGCCAACCGCAACGCTCTCGACGGTTGCGGCCGCGGTGAGAGACTGGCCGTTGGCGGTCTGGACCGGCACGCTGAACGACAGGTCCTCGACCTTGATGCCGGCACGGCGTGCATCGGCATCGGACAGCACGAGGGCCGAGGCGCCGGTGTCGACCAGCATGGGTGTCGCCCGTGCGCCGTTCAGCGCGACCCGCACGACATAGGTTCCGCCGCCGCCGCGCGGCACGCTGACTTCGTTCGATCCGGTGACACCGGCCATCCCCATGCCGGGAATCAGGTTGCCGAGCACCCGTCGGCCGACGGCCTCGAACTCGAAGCGGTAGGTATAGATCACCCCGAGGAAGGCGAAGATCGCAAGCCAGGCGATGGCCGCCTGCACCGCGTCGCCGGCGCGGCCGCGGAACATGCCCATGACGCTGGCGCCGGACAGCACCGCCAGCATGGAAAGTCCGACGAGCGAGCCCCAGTCGCCGGCGTCGAGATTGCCGCTGGCAAGGCCGCCGGAGCGCATCGCCATCACCAGCAGCAGCAGGCCGACGCTGCCGAGCAGGATCCAGAGCAGGGTGCGCGCGTTCATGAAGCCTCCGCCATCGTTGCCAGCCGGCCGGGCAAGGCCTCCATGATGGCCTGCCGTTCGGCTGTGCTCATGGACAGCCAGCCGCCGATCTCGGCCAGCGTCCGGCCGCAGCCTTCGCAGAGGCCATGGCGCGCGTCCATGCGGCACAGGCGAATGCAGGGACTCTCGATCGACATCGGGCGACGGGCGGTCGTCATGGCGATGCGAGAGCCAGGATGGTCAGCAGCGTCGACACCTCGATCACCTGCTGGGTGGCGCCGGTCAGGTCGCCGGTCTGCCCGCCGACATGGGCTTCCGCGAAGCGAATGGCCAGCATGACGACGGTTCCGGCGGCGGCCAACGCGAAGAGCATGCCGACGAGGCCGCCGGCCGGAATCGTGATCAGGAAGATCGCAGCGGCCAGGAGCAGGGCACCGAACCAGTCATCCTCGCGCGGCTTGCCGGTGGCATAGGCGGCGCCCTCGACGCGGGCCGGCGGCAGTCGAACCTGCACCCCGAGCGCGGCTGCCCTCGACAGCGCGCCGGAGGCGGCGAGCACGAGCGCGGTCCTTCCGGCGCCGACGCTCGCCACCAATGCGCTGATCGTCGCGACGCGCAGCCCGAGGCCGATGATGAGGGCGCAGGCGCCGAAAGTGCCGATGCGGCTGTCCTTCATGATGTCCAGTCGTCGCTCGACGGTCATCCCGCCGAAGCTGTCGGCGGTGTCGGCGAGCCCGTCCTCGTGAAAGGCGCCCGTCATGACGATCGCAGCACCGACGCAGACGAGCGCCGCCACCGTCGGCGGCCAGAACAAGGACGCGATGATCAGCACCGCGCCGGCAAGGCCGCCGAGGATGAGCCCCGCCAGAGGGACGACGCGGATCAGCCGGGTGAAGTCGGGCAGGCCGTGCGGATCCGTCTCGCCCGGCAATGGCGGCAGGGGCAGGCGGGAAAAGAAGCGGAGCGCAACGACTGTGTCACGCCAGAGGGCTGGATTGTCCATGCCGAATGGCATAGCCAGAGCCGCGCCCGTTCGCCAGCCCGGCTTGCCCCGGCAAGAGCAGCCCTGCTACCGCTCCGCCCGCAAGCGAAGCCGATTCCGAAAGCCGTCCATGGTCCTGCCGCCCCCGAACTCGACTGGTCTTCCCTTCGACGACATTCGCGACCTGCTCTCCCGCATGCCCGGCCCCGACGAGGCGGCGGTGGCGGAGGTCAAGGCGCGCGAGGCCGAACTCACCAAGCCGGCGGGTTCGCTCGGCCGCCTTGAGGAGATCGTCGCCTGGGTCGCCGCCTGGAGCGGCAATGGCAAACCTCGCGTCGACCGGCCGCTGGTCGCCATCTTCGCGACCTCCCATGGGGTCACGGCGCAGGGCGTCTCGGCCTTTCCCGATGCGGTGAACCGCCAGATGCTGGAAAACTTCGCCGCGGGCGGCGCTGCGATCAACCAGCTATGCGTCGCCAACGACATCGGCCTCAAGGTCTTCGACCTCGCCATCGACATGCCGACCCCGGACATTACCGAAGGGGACGCCATGGACGAGCAGGGCTGTGCGGCGACCATCGCCTTCGGCATGGAGGCCATCGTGGGCGCCGACCTGCTTTGCCTCGGCGAGATGGGCATCGGCAACACGACGGTCGCGGCGGCGGTCCACCACGCGCTCTACGGCGGCGAGGCGGCCGACTGGGTCGGGCCCGGCACAGGTGTCGATGCGGAGGGATTGCGGCGCAAGGCGGATGCGGTTTCGCGCTCCGTCGCGCGTGCCGGCGGTCCCGGCCTTGATCCGCTCGAGGCCCTGCGCCGCGTCGGCGGTCGTGAGATCGCCGCGATTGCCGGTGCCATCCTCGCAGCACGTCTGCAGCGCATCCCGGTTCTGCTCGACGGCTATGTGGTGACCGCTGCTGCCGCGGTGCTGCATGCGCTGGATCCGACCAGCCTGGATCACTGCCTCGCTGCTCACCGCTCCGCCGAGCCGGCCCATGGGCGGGTCCTCGAACGGATCGGCAAGAGGCCGCTGCTCGATTTCGGCATGCGCCTCGGCGAGGCCTCCGGCGCGGCGCTCGCCTGCGGCATCGTCAGGAACGCGCTGGCGGTTCATGCCGGCATGGCGACCTTCGAGCAGGCGGCGGTCAGCCGCCGCAACTGACACTCCGGCCGATCAGCGCTCCGTCTTCAATGCGCCGTGAGCACGATACGCACGAGATCGGCCGCATTGCGGGCGCCCAGTTTCTCCATGATCCGGGCCCGGTGGACCTCGACCGTCCGCGGGCTGATGCCGAGCGTTCTGCCGACCTCCTTGTTGGATGAGCCGGCGGCGATGTGCTCCAGCACCTCGCGCTCGCGCGTGGTCAGAAGGTTCATGCCGGGGAAATGCGACGCGAGCCGTGACGGCTGCTCCGCACCCCCCTCGCGTGATGCGATGGCGGAACGCACCCGGCGCACCAGCAGATCGACGTCGAAGGGCTTCTCGAAGAAGTCGAGGGCGCCGCTCCGGATCGCGTCCACGGCCATCGGGATGTTGGCCTGGCCCGACATGGCGAAGACCGGCGCGGTGCAGGACGTCGCCTTGAGGATCTTCAGCAGGTCGAGACCCGAATGGCCGGGCATGGCGACATCCAGGATGATGCAGTCCGGCATATGTCCCTGCGCCGCCGAGACAAAGGCCATCCCGTCGGCGAAGCCGGTGACGCCGAACCCTTCCATGGACAGGATGGTGCCGAGGGCATCACGGATGGCCGGATCATCGTCGACGATGTAGACGTCGCCGCAAGCTTTTGCATTCACGTCGTCATACTCCCTTTTCACCCGTTGGCGGCGCTTTGACGGATGCCCGGGCGAGGGGCAGGACCAGCGAGAAGGTTGCGCCTCGGCCCGCGCCGCCGGGCTCGACACGAATGTCTCCGCCATGGCTCTGGGCGATGGCGCGGGAAATGGCGAGGCCGAGACCGAGGCCCTGCCGCTTCGATGTGGCAAAGGGGCGAAACAGGTCTGCCATGGCTTCGGTGGGAATGCCGTGTCCGCTGTCTGTGACGGAGAGCGTAGCCGAGCCCTCGCAGGCGCGCGTGACGATCTCGATCCGGCCTTTCGCCTCGCCGCCGACGGCATCCAGGGCATTGCGAACGAGGTTGACGACGATCTGCTGGATCTGAATGCCGTCGACATTCACCGTCAGTTCCCGCCGCGGCGCCTTGCGTACCAGTGAAATGGCGGAACGACGGCCGAGCAGGGTGAGTTCGACAGCCTCGTCGACCAGCGGGTCGAGCGCCACGGCCGTGCGGTTCGGAACGCGCTTCTCCACGAAGCTGCGCATGCTGCCGATGATCTGCCCGGCGCGCTCAGCCTCGCGGCGAGCCTTGGCGATCACCGGAAGGGCGCCGGCGGCGGGATCGCCCCCGAGGCTTCGCTGCGCTGCCTGCAGGTAGAGGCCGATGGCCGTCAGCGGCTGGTTGAGCTCGTGTGCGAGGGTGACACCCATCTGATCGAGGGCCGCCACCCGCGCGAGGTGGTTCAGTTCGGATCGCAGCAAGGCGAGCCGCTCCTCGGCTTCGCGGCGCGGCCGAAGATCGCGCAGGATGCAGATGAACTGGGCACCGTCCGATGTCGCTGCCTCCGCCACGGAGACCTCGACAGGAAACAGCGAGCCATCGCGATGACGGGCGAGAAGTTCCTGCGGCGCGCCGATTCGCTGGCGCATGCGGGTCGCAGTATCGGATTCCGGGGTGCTCTCTTCGTCGAGGCTTGCGAGCACCATGCCGATGGGCCGGCCAGCCACCTCCGGGCCGGACCAGCCGGACATGAGTTCGCAAGCCCTGTTGAACACCAGGATCGTCGCGGCAGCGTCGAGCACGACGATGCCGTCACCGGCCATGTCGAGCACGCGCGACAGGCGCGCCTCCGAGACGCTCGGCAGCGGTTTGACGATCTGTTGGATGCCAGCCTCCGCTGCACCGGGTCTGGCGGGGCGACCTGCGTCAACCCGCCTCATCCGTAAACAATGCTACGGAGAAACCCGGAGCGCAACGGTTAGGTGCGTCAGACCGTCGCAGGGTGTGTCACAATTGTGGGATGGCAGCCTTGAGGCGTTCGGCGGCCAGCTCGATCTGGTCCTGGGAACGCAGGTAGCAGAGCCTGAGATGGCCTTCGCCTCCCGGACCGAAGGCGCTGCCGGGAGCCAGCCCGACCTGGGCGATATCGACGAGCCGCTTGGCGGCGGCATTGGAGTCCGTGACGCCATCGATGCCGAAGAACAGGTAGAAGGCGCCGTCCGGCCGCGAGAACCGGCAACGGCCCGTCGATTCGATGGCCGCGGAGACGATGTCCCGGGCCTTGCGGGCCTTGGCGACCTGATGGGCGAGGAAGCTCTCGCCGCGCTCCAGTGCCACCACGCAGGCCCGCTGGATGAAGACAGGTGAACCCGATGTCGAATACTGGATGAGATTCTCCACGACGTCCCCGAGGGACGGGTCGGTCTCCACCCAGCCGGTGCGCCAGCCGGTCATCGCCCAGTTCTTGGAGAAGGTGTTGACCCAGATGATGCGATCGCCCTCTTCGCGGACGTCATGGAACGAGGGCGCGCGCCGCGGCGCCTCCTCGGTCCAGACGAAGCGCGTGTAGATCTCGTCAGCGATGATCCACAGGCCATGACGGCGGGCCAGCGCCAGGATGGCCGCGAGTTCCTCCTTCGTCGCTGTCCACCCGGTGGGGTTGGACGGCGTGTTGATGAACATCGCCTTCGTCCTCGGCGTGATCGCGGCTTCGAGCTTGTCGAGGTCCATCTGCCAGCCGCGATTGCCGTGATCGAGCTCGACGAAGACCGGGGTCGCGCCGCGCAGCCCGGCGGCGGCGGGCGCGTTCGGCCAGGTGGGCGAGGGGATGATGACCTCGTCGCCTCCGCCGGCGACCATGGTCATGGCGATCTGGATCGCCTGCATGCCCGAGCCGCAGACGAAGAACCGCTCGGGCGACAGTTCGCGGCCATAGAGGTCGGAGGCATAGGTGGCGATGGCCTGCCGCAGTTCGGGAATGCCACGCTGCCAGGTGTAGGTCGTCTCGCCCGCCGCGAGCGAGCGGGTCGCGGCCTCGTAGATGAAGGACGGCGTCGGCATGTCGCCTTCGCCGACCCAGAGCTGAATCACGTCGGCGGCCGTGCGCGCGTACTTGGCGAGTTCGACGATGCCGCTGGCGGGCGCGCCCGCGGCTTCGGGGCGCAGCGAGGCGGTGAGGGGCAGGGTCATGCGTGTGTCTCTGCTGGTGTCGGGTGACGCTGTTCCCGGTCGGGACGATGCGCCAGCATAGCGATCGGTGCTGCCGCTTCTCATCAAATTCGAAGCGGTTGTCCATCACCGTTGGAGATGAGGGCCCGTCGGGTGCCGTCCGCGGCACACGCTGTTGTGACGCGTGGAGACGCGGACTTTGTCGATGGCGAGGGGACGTACCTGTTGCAGCGCAACGAGGTTCGCGCGATGAGACGCAGAGATGGAAAGGAGCGCCCGTTCGGCGCGCGGACCGTCGAGCCGTCCCGCGATGGGGCGGGACTGGCAGGATCATCAGTACCGACGCGGCGCGCATCCGGGATAGCGAGCAGCCAAGGCAGGAGTTCCCCCGTGCTTCCCAGGATCATCCACCAGACGTGGAAGGATCACGATTTGCCCGAACGGTTCCGCGAGAGCGCGGAATCCTGGAGGCATCACCACCCCGACTGGGAGTGGCGCCTCTGGACCGACGCGGATATCCAGGCCTTCGTCGAACGCGAATATCCGGAGATGGTGTCGCTCTTCGCCAGCTATCGCGACCAGATCCAGCGCGTCGACGCGGTCCGCTACCTGATCCTGTCGACCACCGGCGGCATCTATGCCGATCTCGACGTCGTCTGCCTCAAGCCATTCGACTCGTTTCTCGAGGAGCGGGTGTTCCTGGCGCCGACGAAACCGGCGGGCTTCTCCAACGATCTGATGGGGAGCGAGCCGAACAGCCGGTTCTTCGCCCATGTCGCCGCCAATCTGGCGGAGGCGAAGCGGCGATGGGACTGGATCTTCATTCCCCGCCACCTGCGGGTCATGCTGACCACCGGGCCGCTCTTCGTGACGCGGTGCTACCGCACCTTCCCGGACAAGGACTCCATCACGATCCTGCCGAAGGACGTCTACGGTACGGCGCCGGGCGAGGATGTCCGCATCCGGCACATCGTCGGCGACAGCTGGGCGGGATGGGATACTCATCTGTTCAATTTCATCTATCGAAACTGGACCTGGCTCCTTGCGGCAGCGATGGGCCTGACCCTCACCATGGCAGTCACCTTGCTCATGGCCGGCAGGACCTGACGGCGGACGACAAGGTCCGCCGGTGGACGCCGTCATCATGGCCTTTGTTCCGCCCGATGCCTGTTGCTATAAGCGCCGATCGCGAAGGCAATCCGGGGATCATGGCGTGCGTATTGGGAAACTGACGGCCGTTCTGGCGGCGGGTCTCATGCTCGGGGCGTGCGGCAGCACCGGCGGCAATCTTTTCGGCGGCGGTCAGCAGCAGACGACGCAGCCCGCGGCGGCGCAGCCGGCGCCGGGCGTCGGGTCGCCGGTCCATAATGCGCTGTTCGGACAGCCGGTTCCCGAAGGCCAGCAGACCCTGCACGCCAACCTGTGCCCGCGGGTCGAGATTCGCGATGGCTCGGCGGTCTGGCGCCAGGGCGGCGATGGACCGACCGAACTGCGCTACCAGGGGACCATCACCGACCTCGCGCGCGAATGCCGGATCGACGGCCAGACAATGACCATCCGCGTCGGCATCGAGGGCCGTGTACTGGTCGGTCCGAAGGGCGACGGCGGACGCGTCAGCCTGCCGATCCGCATCGCGGTCACCAAGGGACTGTCGACTCCGGTCTGGACACGCCTCTACCAGGTGCCGATCGAGATCCCCGCGGGTTCGCCCAACGTCGCCTTCACCCAGGTCGAGGACCAGGTGTCGTTCCCGCTGCCCGAGCCGTCGGATCTGGCCACCTACATCGTCTTCGTCGGTTTCGACAATCAGGCCCCGCAGCCCGATCGCCCCCGTCGCGGACGCGCGCGCACGGCGCAGCGCTGAGACATCGGGGCGAGGCTATCCCGGGTGAGCTGGTCCTGGCGAAAGGCTCAGTGAGCCTTTTCATTTGACCGCCGCCCCGGCAGGTCCGATCATGCCTTCCGTCATCGCCGAGGCGGGGG
>VFQR01001516.1_pt1 | contig 17675 bp, 16 predicted proteins | sample 3512321 | NCBI WGS metagenome assembly VFQR01 (sample SAMN10412374, study PRJNA504923) | tailings metagenome | isolation source: Relicate 3 Philex TSF1 revegetated site | place: Philippines: Tuba, Benguet | collected 2017-08-29
TCCTTCTCCCGTTCCGACGGGAGAAGGCCGGGATGAGGGCGAACTCGATCGTATTGGACGTGCCATCCACAACCAGCTTCATCGCGGGATGGGTGGCTGGGGTCAAACGTCCTCGTTTGCCCCCAGTTCGTTGGACGCTGATCGTTTTTGACGAACGGCGACACGTCAAGAAGGCATGTTTCGGTTGAACATATACTTATCGTATCAGTTGACCAGAGGGCTGATGCACCACTCGACCCGGCACTCCGTGCCACCCTCTCCCACGCAGACGCGGGCGAGGGTTTTTCTCCTTCTCCCGTTCCGACGGGAGAAGGCCGGGATGAGGGCGAACTCGATCGTATTCGGCCATGAATCGCTCAGGGGGCAGCCGGCTTGTCCTGGACCACTTCCAGCTTATGCTCGGCCACGTTGTATTCGTACTTCCAGCCGCCCGGCAGCACAGGCAACCGAATGCCGTTCTTTTTGATGATCTGCTCCATGAACTCTTCGTAGGTCGCTGGGTACTTCCCATTCTCCGCTTCATAAAGCCGGAGTGCCTGATCGATCTGGGCAATCACCACGCGCTCCACCATCGGCCGATAAGCCTCCAGCGGCCCAGTCACAGGATTGGTGACATTCAGATTCTGATCGCTGACTTCTTTCTTCTCCTCGGGCTTGAACTCACCAATATCCTGAGTCGTTTTCCCAATAATCGAGTTCGGCGATTTCTGCATCGGCTCTGTAAAACCAGGCCCGCAAGCAGAAAGACTCAATACACCGCCACAGATCAGGGCACGTACAGGCATGGCCTTGTCGAACCGAAAGGGGCGATCACTCAGCATATCGAACGAGAAAAAATAGCTCATCGTCTCGCGACTCCAGAAGTTCGCCGTGTTGATCCGGCAGTTCACATCAGAAGATCATCTCGCATGATGATACACGGCTTTCTGCCACTCCATCATCGAAAATCGAGTGAACGATATTTCCAGCCCAACTATTTCTCAGGCTTGGTCGCCGCTTCAAAAAACTGCGTCGTATACGCCTTCTCAGGAGCCGACTGGTTGGCTTCGAGTGCTCCGATCTCCACCAGTTGCTGCGAGAGCTTTGTCCATTCGGCAGGATCCATCTTTCCCAACTGGCCGGCTGGCAAACGGGCCGGTTCGCACAGTGGCTTCAATGTCTCCACACCAAAGTCGAGAATATCCATCCCCATTTCTTTATTCAGCGAATTGATGTACGTATTCGTCCCATGAGGATCATCCAGATACTTGCGCCAACCCTTGAGTGAAGCCCGCACCACCTTTTGGACCAGCTCCGGATTCTTCTCAATCAACTCGCGGCTGGTAATCAGCAGGCTGGTGTAAGGATTAAAGCCCAGTTCCGACACCATCAGATTCACCGGATTGGCATTCTGCTTCCTGGCATTGAAGGGCTCACTGAAGTTGTACGCCTGCGTGCCAAAGTCCTTCTCCGTCAGAAATGGCACCAGACTCCCCCCATAAGGCACAACGGTCACCTTTGAAAGATCCAGCTTCTTCTGCAGATACATCGCAAATGGCTGACCCGGATTCATTGCCAGCGTGAACTTCGGTTTAGCCGCCAGATCGTCAAATGTCTTAATCCCCGATTCCGCCTGCACCATGATGCAGCGCGGGCTATCCTGCAGTGGAGCCAGTATTGCTACAGCATCTGCTTCCTGAGCTCTCACCAGCAGCAGTTTATCGGCATTATCCACACCAAACTGCGTCTGGCCGGCAGCCACATATTGCACGACAGGAATATCGGGCCCGCCCGGCTTGATCGTGACCGCCAGTCCTTCCTCTTCAAAATAACCGTTCACGAGAGCCGCATAAAAACCACCATGCTCAGCTTCAGGAAACCAGTTCAAGGTGATTTCCACGGGTGTCAATGTCTTGCCGTCAGTGGTTTTGACTGCCCCTTCTCCTGCCTGATTCGCAGGATTCATTGGGCAACCCGCCAGCAACAAAGCACAACACAGCATCCACCCCAGTCCCAGCCGCGATGACATCATTTGCAATCTCCCTCTCCCGCAATTCTCAGCCGAACAGTTTTCCGCCAGACAATTCATTTTCAGCCACCTGTGCGCCCGGACCAACTCACAGAAATCCCGGGTTCTGCTCAGGCCCTTTCACCCACTTCAGGTGGTGCCCAGCGGGCCAGAACCGTCAGACTGATTAAACTTACCACGCCAAAAATCAGTATCCCTAACAACGTCGAGACCATGACCGCCGCAAACAGGGCATCGGTTTTCGCCTGGTCAGTCGTCAATCGGATAATGTACCCCAAACCAAAATGTTTCGAGCCGTATCCCGCGTAAAATTCGCCGACAATCGCACCTACCACAGCCAGCCCACTCGAAGTCCGCGCTCCAGTGCATAACGAGGGGACACTGTTCGGCAATCGAAGCTTGAACAAAATCTGCCATCTCGAGGCATCATTCAGTTTGAAAAGATCAAACAGATCAGGATCAATCTGCACCATTCCCGCAGTCGCATTGGCGATCATCGGAAACAGGCTGATGACAAACGCTACTGCCACCACCCCCCCAAATCCTCGTCCAAACCACAAAATGATCAGTGGAGCGACAGCAATAATCGGAACTGTCTGTAAAAAGATCGCATAAGGGTAGCCACTGCTCCGAATAATCGTCGACTGCGAGAACAGGCAACCCACCAGCGTTCCCACCAGCACACTCAATGTGAACCCCGCCACAGCCGATCCACCCGTCAGCAGGAAGGCTTTCGTCAACTCTTCCCGGCTCGAAGTAATCGCACTCAGCACGCGCCAGGGCCCCGGCAGAATATAAGGCTTGATTCCCCAGAAGCGCACAGCCCCATCCCACGCCATCAGCACAATCACAAAGAGAACCAGCGGAGGCACGATCGTCCGCAAAACGTACAACCCCCATTGCGAAGCCGTTGTGGAAACAACCGTGGTCGGCCCGGTCACCATGACATGACCTCCCGCAGTTCCCGACTCACTTGACCTGCAAACTGCGCGAACTCAGCCGATTCTCGCAATGCGGCAGTTCGTGGATGAGCAAATGGCACATCGATCACGCGAGCAATCGAACCAGGCTTCGACCGCATCACCAGCACTCGGTCAGCCATAAAAGCCGCTTCCGCCACATTATGTGTCACAAACACACAGGTCCACTGCTTCTGCCGGCTCAAAGCCAGCACTTCTTCATTCAGTTGCTGCCGCAGCACATCATCCAGAGCGGCAAAAGGCTCATCCATAAACAGAATGTGCGGATTCGTCACCAGTGCCCGGGCCAGCGAAACCCGCATGCGCATACCACCCGATAAACTGCGTGGCCGCTTGGTCGCATCTGCTGGCGTCAGTCCGATCAGAGGCAGACTTGCCTCAACGGCCTTCATCTGCTCGGCATAAGGCACCCCTTGCAGTTCCAGTGGCAGCCGGATGTTATCTCGCACAGTTCTCCAGGGCAGGAGCGTCGGATCTTGGAACACAAAGGCAAGGGGATGCCTGTTTTTGCGGGCGCTGGCAGGCTCCAGACCATCAATGGTCACAACTCCACCTGTGCTGTGGATCAGCCCCGCCATGACACGCAAGAGCGTCGACTTCCCACAGCCTGAAGGGCCCAGGAGGGCCACAAACTCTCCCCGCTTCACCTCCAGATTCACAGCCGCAAGAATCTCACTCCCAGTGGAGAACCGGAGACTCAAATCCCGCACATCAATGAGTGGGCCAGAAGCAGCATTAGCTTTTGTCGCAGCAACTTTGGCCACATCGATCAGCGGCGTCTCATGGCCGGCCGATGACGTGGAATCTGGCGTGATTGCCGAAATGGGGATGCTGGAACTTCTTTGAATGATCTCCATCGATTTCCCGTCAAGATTCCCTGCCAGAGACCGAAGAAGTCATCATTAATTCCAGATTCACTGCGTACTTCTCATTACGAAGAATACCCTCCACAGGGCAAATGGCCAGTCCTTGCATGGAGAATCTGTTATTTCGTGGCATTTTTAATGTGCTCTGGAAAGTCACGTTCGTAACGTTTCAGCAGTCGCTGCACGTCGTTCGAGCCGAGATAGATTTTTCCTCGAATCGACTGGCTTTCGCCAGGTGCGAGACCTCCAATGCGAAAATCACTATGCAGGCAACGGGCCACTCCCTGAAATAGTTCCTGATAGGGTTCAAATGCCACGGCAAACAGCAGTTCTTCATCATGGCTGAAGCAACCAATCAACCCATGGCTGGGAACCAAAGGGCTCAGTGGCCGAGGATTAACATCCTTCCGCGAGACACCCGGAGGACACCACACTTGCCCCGGCGTGTAACGTGCTTCCTTCGCCCAGGGCCGCACCTCCGAAAGCCGGGTCAATTTTCCGTCGAGAAAGATGAAGCATTGAGGCAGGTAATCATCCAGATCACCTCCCTCATTCGCGAAACCAGTAAAATCTCCCAGGCGAATGCAAGGCTGAGCCCAGGTCGCAGCCGAGGCCACTTTGGTAGGATTCGTCGCCTTGATCTGAAATGACACTTCGCCATCGCTCGCCACAATCTCGTGGTCAACGACAACACCATCATTCACCGTACATCGTAGACGCATCGTCTGGCGATCGTCACTCAGCGAGATAAGTTCCGTCTTGTGCCCGATCGTCGTCTCGTGCCAGTCCGCTGTGGTTGAGCCTGGCCGACAATAAGCCTCCAGGTAGTTGATGCGAATCTCTCCTCGAGGCAATCGTGGAGACTGAATGATCAGCCAGTTTTTCTCGCGAGCGAGCGTGAGCGGAAAGGACGAGACTTCTTCAGCTCCGGCCATCAGCACTGGCGCCGGAAACAGCACGCAGAGGGCAGCCGCAAACCAGAAGAGACCAGTCAAGAGGTTCTGCATAGTTGACTCCTCTTTCATACGCTTTCCCTGTAGTAAGAGTGATCTGCGTGCCATGCTTGCAGCTCTGGGCTAGCATGTTTTTCAACCAATAACCCCAAGGGTGGCCCGGCCAACTCGTGCCCAACTTGCTGACACAGGTTGTCGTGAAAAGTCACGACAACAAGAAGCCGCGCCATGCGCATTCCCTGCCACCACACTTGAATTTGTCTTGGGTGGCACGCCCTGAAGGCCTTGCGCAAGGGCGTGGTCTTCACGCTTTTCGACTTCATGCTTTCATACTGCCAGGTACCTGAGGTTGATCGTATTCATCCGCCCTCAACCTGCAATCACTCTCAACAGAAATATTGCAGCAATTCGATTCCTTCGAGTCATCCCACCACCTGCGGATTTGCTGAACTTCTCAGCCCATTCTAAACTCTGCGACCAGTCCCCATGGTCAGTCGCTTGAAACGACCAACGGCTCAAAAAACACTCGGCTCACACCTTCCCAACTTCTCAGCGAACCCCATTTCATCCACTGGATCCAGAATGAACCTGCTCTCAGCAACCATTCTCCTGTTTCTCATTATGGATCCCATGGGGAATGTCCCTTTGTTTCTCTCGGTCCTCAAGCATGTTTCCCCTGAGCGACGCCTGCCCATCGTGATCCGTGAGCTCTGCCTGGCACTGGGAGTCTTACTCCTCATGCTCTTCTTCGGCCGTTATCTGCTGATTGCACTCGATTTGCGACAGGAGTCCATCAGCATGGCCGGAGGCATTGTGCTCTTTCTCATCGGAATCAAAATGATCTTCCCGCCACGCGACGGCATTTTTGGTTCTTCGATCTCTGGTGAACCCTTCATCGTGCCTCTGGCCATCCCCAGCGTCGCCGGGCCGTCGATGCTGGCGGCCTTGCTGCTTCTGGTCAATCGCGAACCCGACCGCATGGGGACCTGGCTCATGGCACTGCTGATCGCCTGGGCCACATCCGCAGCGATCCTCTGTGCTTCAACCTGGCTCTACCGTTTCCTCGGTGAAAACATACTAACGGCTCTCGAACGACTCATGGGGATGATTCTTGTCGCCATCTCCGTCCAGATGTTCGTGGATGGCGTGCGAACTTCCATCACACCACCTGTCGAACATTCCGCTTCAAGCTCGATCCGCATGGATGCCGACCGCCCGTGAATTGCTTTTGTATGCATTCATTTCCAGCCCGCTTGCCTGCACAAGCGGGTATCCTTTCGATTAGCCTCAAGCATGCTGAATGAACCATGATCAGCGGCTCACAGTCACGCTTGAAGCCATCATCAGACGCCCATTCGATCAGACAAGGCGGGAGGACTATACGATGCAACGACGAGATTTTCTCAAAAACCTTGCCGCTCTTGGCACAGCCTGCACACTGGCTCGACCCGATCGAAATCTGACGGCTGGTGCCTGGGCAGCACCTGCAAAAAGCTCTCGCCCGAAAATCCTGTTGCGATCTTCCTGGCAGACGGTGAACATCGGCGATATTGCTCACACGCCCGGCGTACTCCATCTCCTGGAACAGCATTATCCCGAAGCCGAAGTTGGTTTATGGCCCAGCAGTGTCAAAGATGGTGTCCACGAACTCCTCATGGCTCGCTTCCCGCAACTCAAGATCGTGCAGTCACGCGATGAAGTCTCCGCTGCACTCACCGAATACGATTTTCTGTTGCATGGCTCCGGGCCATCCATTGTCGGTGCGAAAGAAATCGACCGGTGGGTCAACGAAACTCAAAAGCCTTATGGCATCTTTGGCGTCACTTTAGGAACCTTCGACGAAGCGACTCTCAAGCGGGTGAACAATGCCAGGTTCACTTACTTTCGCGATCCAGTCTCTCTCGATCGAGCCCGCGCGAATGGCGCTACTTGTCCCATTATGGATTTCGGCCCCGATGGAGCCTTTGCTGTCGATCTGGCCAATAAACCAGCCGCCGACGCATTTCTAGCCACCCAGGAGCTCACTCCCGGCGAGTTTGTCTGCTGTATCCCCAGGCTTCGCTATACCCCTTACTGGCTCATCAAAAATCAGCCCTTCGATGAGAAAAAACATGCCCGCAACGAAAGCATGGCCGAACATGATCACGCCCCGCTGCGTGACGCCATCACTCAAGTCATGCGTCAAACGAAGGCCAAGGTTCTTCTTTGTCCCGAAGATCGTTCACAGGTGAAGGTGGGCAAAGAACTGATCTTCGACAAACTTCCCGAAGATGTCCGCCCACGCGTCGTCTGGCGTGAGAACTACTGGCTCACCGATGAAGCACTGAGTGTCTATCGGCAATCGCTGGGCTTATTCGGTCTCGAAATGCACTCGCCGATTATGTGTATTGGCAACGGGATTCCCGCTCTTGTGGGCCGGTTTGAGGAACAGACCAGTAAAGGGACGATGTGGAATGCCATTGGTCTCAAGGACTGGCTCTTCGACTTCGATCAACCCGCTCAACTCGCCCGGCTTTCCGAAACTGTCGTCTCTCTGGTCAAAGATCCACAAGCGGCACAGGAAAAAGCGGCTCAAGCCCGGAAGCTGGTCGCCGCCAGACAACAGGCGATGGTCGAACAACTGAAAACCACCGTCGCTTCATCCACCTGATGTCAAAAGTAGCAAGGGGTGGCCCGGCCAACTCGTGGCCGGGTCGTCGTGCGAAGTACGACGACAAGAAGCCGCGCCATCCGTTTGTCCTGCTATTACTTCACTTCACTCTCTGAGTCACCACGCCCAACTCTTCTCCGCATTTCTTCGTGCTCTCTGTGGTCTTCGTGGTAAACCAATCCCCTCTCCCGCATCAAAGACCTACACATATCTCTGGCGAAGAAGCTCGGCAGCCGATTCATCGAGCAGATCCATCCGGCGGACTTCCTCAAACTTGCTCAAGATCGCCTCGGGTGTCAGTCGCTTTTTGGCAGCTCCTTGAAAGTCGTAGCGAATCTGGCCACGCACCATCATGATCAACCGGTCGCCCAGCGTGGCCGCCTGTTGCATCGAGTGGGTCACCATCAAAGTGGTCAGCTTCTGTTTGCGGACAAGATTCTCCGTCAGTTGAATCACCTGATCAGCCGACTTGGGGTCCAGCGCAGCCGTATGTTCATCGAGCAGTAGCAGATCAGGACGCTTCAGGCTCGCCATCAGCAAAGTCAGCGATTGCCTCTGCCCTCCTGAAAGACTGCCAATCAGGTTTGTTAGGCGATTCTCCATCCCCAGGCCCATCTCGCGCACCTGCTGCTGGAGTTCCTCAAGTTGTCGTCGCTTCAGAGCCCAGTTCAACCCACGAAAATCACCACGTCTTGCCGACAACGCCAGGTTCTCGGCAATCGAAAGATGCGGTGCCGACCCCATATAAGGATTCTGAAACACCCGGCCGATAAACTTCGCTCGGCGATGTTCCGGCCAGCCCGTCACATCCTGACCCGCCAGTTCAATCTTTCCCTGATCGACAAGAAACGTCCCTGCGACTGCGTTGAGTAATGTCGATTTCCCCGAACCATTCGTGCCTATCACCACCACGAATGAACCTTCCTCAATCGTGAGGCTCACCCCCTGCAGAGCACGGACTTCATTCGGAGTTCCCGGATGAAATGTCTTCTTCAGATCGACCAGCTTAAGCATCCGGAGCGACCTCCAAAGTTTGAGTTTTGCCAGGTCGCGAGATGCGGGCCAGAACCATGGGCAACACCAGAGCGGCGAGAACAAACAAAGCCGTCACCAGCTTCAGGTCATTGGGATTGAGCCCCCATCTCAGAGCAATCGCCACCAGCAGGCGAAACAGGAGCGACCCCATGATCGCTCCAATCAGCAGCAAACCCAGACTTCTGCTGCGAACCAGCGATTCGCCGATGATCACACTCGCAAACCCCAGCACGACCATGCCAATCCCCATCTGCACATCGGCAAAGCCCAGATATTGCACCAGCAGTGCTCCCGAAAGTGCCACCAATCCATTCGAGAGTCCCAGACCCGCCACCGTCATCCAGTCCACATTCACTCCCAAAGCACGAATCATGTCCGGGTTATCGCCTGTGGCCCGCATGCTCAGGCCATGCTCTGTCTGAAAATAGGCCCACACAATCAAGGCGACCAGTGGAATCATGACACATAACTGGAGCAGCACGAAGACATCCTGCAGCGGTGCCTGCCAGATCAGAAACGTCCAGCGATCTTCGCTCTTCGCCCAGCCTTGAACCATCGAGAAGAGCGTCGTCTCATTCATGAGAGGAATATTGCTTTTGCCCATCACCCGTAGGTTGACCGAATACAGTGCGGTCATCACCAGAATTCCTGATAACAATCCGTTGATTTTGAGCCGGGTCGCAAGAATACCCGTAACGCACCCGGCCAGCGCCCCACAGAGCATTGCGGCGAACGTCGAAAGGATCGGGGAATGCCCCTGAGCAATCAACATCCCGGCGACAGCCCCACCCAGCGTGATCGAGCCATCAACCGTCAGATCTCGAAACGCCAGAATGCGGAAACTGATCAACACTCCCATCGCCAGAAGCGAAAGCATCAGCCCCATCGTCAATGCACCAATCAACAGGCTCATCGCGAGATCCCCCTCTCTGCCGCCAGAGGACCTACCCAGCAGGCACCGCGAATAAACTCGCTGTCGCCAGCTCCGATAATCGGACGGTCATCATTCACCAGATGCATCACCCCTTGCAAAGTCCCACTCTCAAACAATCCGGGAATAAATTGCCCCCAATCCAGTAATCGCTTCTTAAATGGCCTGAATGGGAAAATGGCGGCATGAAAATGCCCCCACAGATCGCTCTCATTCGCCAATGGCCTGAGAAACGGCTTCAATGGCGAATCATTGGCCAATCGGCGGGCGCTCGCCACCACACCCACAGCCACCACCAGCGAATCCCCATGCTCGCGCTGTGGTGTCCATGCCAGCCAGTCGCGAACTCCCGGATGCTCAAAGCGCGAACTCCCCGCAAATGATACCGTTGGCGATTGCCGTAATGTGGCACCCACCAGGCCACTGGTTTCAGCCAGAACGAGTATCAAAGCCGACTCACTCCCGGCTGCCTCCAGGGCACTTTCAGCCAGCCGATGAAGTGGCAAAAACTCCTCTCGCTCATCCTGATCAAATCGCAAGAGCCACCGCGGCTCGCCAGCAAATCGAAGTCCGTACAGCAATTGAGGCCTGGGCGAATACCCACCTTGCAGGATCTGGTAATCAGGCCTTGCAGCCCCACCTGCCGTCTGAATCGCCACCACACCCGCCGCAGCCAGGAGTTCACCAGCTTGCGGGCTTGATCCTGCTGAACTGGCTGTCGCTGAACCTTGCGAAAAAGCTCCCAGACCAATCGCAAAGTCGTGAGCCGTCATCTCCCAGGAATTCGCCGGGTTCGCCACGATGGGCTGGCTGTCAAAATCATCAGGGTTCCCGAGACATTCCCATTCGACCGGCCCCAGGGTTTCGAGGTCGTACACTTCGTAATCAGCCGCAGATGTCGACTTGATTCCCACGGGAAGATGGACAGTCGCCATGGCCCCCGCATGAGACTTCCGCACAGTTTCCGGATCACACAACAAAAGCTTCGACAGCCCTGTCAGTCGCACCACTTCTTCGACCGGGCCCGTGAGACCGCCAATACCGAAGAAACCTCGAATCTCCTGATACTTCTGATGGGCATTCACCAGCACAGAAAGTCCCGCTGAACTCACATAATGGACTTCCGTAAAATCGAGCAGCAGAGCATGCGAACCACGACGCAAAGCATCTTGAATCGCACCTTTCAACAGGTCGGCCCACTCGGCATCGAGCCGCCCGTTCAACTTCAGTTCCAGAAGATCGCCATGTGGTTGTGGAGTAATCTGCATAATCCGGTTTTCTCCCTTAACCACAGACTTGATCGTTGAACCCGACTCTGCAGACTCGTTGCGAACAACCAGGCCGGGTGGATGTTGTTTTAAGTGGTTCTTGAGCTGCCGGATCAATAATCACGTCAGCTTGATCCACGAGTTGCTTGGGAAACTTCCACTCTCCCTTCAAATTGCCAATCACTCCTTTATTCAAAAACAGCTTGGGAGGAATGGCGACTTCCCACGGAATCCTGGCAGGTTCCTCGCCAGCCAGCACGCGTGCCGCCAGCTTTCCCACCTGATGTCCCACCACACTATAGTTGGCTCCCACATCAAATAAGGCCCCTTTCGCTGCATTGCCGGGCATACACGTAAAGACGGGAATATGAGCCTGATTGGCCAGTTGAATCAATACATCTGCCGCGGAGAGCGCTGTAATATCACCGCCAATCCACAGCGCGTCGATCTCCCGGGCGATAAGTGAAACTGCCGCTTCACGCACACTTGCCGTGTTCTCGGCATTGGCTTCGAGCAGTTCAATTCCCAGTTTCTGACAGGTCGTTCGAGCAACCTTCGTCGCGATTTCCGAGTTCACTTCGGCAGGGTTCCAGACGACGCCCACCCTCTTGAGTGCCGGATTGATCTGCTTGGCAATCTCGAAGGATTTCTCAGCCGGTGGCAACGTCCCGATCCCGACCATATAGGGCGGATGATCCATGGGCCCGCTTCCGACTCCAACTCCCGCCACAGTGGGATCAGAGACTAATCCAAACACATGCCTGACCTGATCTCGTTTGTTGGCATTGGCCACGGCCTGCAGGCAAGGCGTCGACAACGTAATGATCAGATCATATCGGCCACCCACCACTTCCGTCGCCATCGCGTTCGCCGTCGCCATGTCATTTTCGGCATTAAGCCTCTTCAGCAGGATCGCCTTATTTTTGCTTCCCTGATCTTCCGACTTCTGGTCTGTCACAAACCCGGCTTCCGCCAGCCCTGCAATCACCTGCACAGCGGCCTCATCCATAATCGACTGAGACGACATCTGCAGCATCACCACCTGCGGTGGCTGGCTCTTGCTCGTCTCGGAACTGCTCTTGCGTGGCAAGTCCGAGATCAGCAGCACAATTGCGGCCAGTCCGATCGCCGAGAGACCCGGAACAATATGCCTCCACAACCAGATCCCCATGTGCCAGCCTACTCCTGCAGATTTGTTCTCAAGCTCTCCACATGGATTCGCTTTTCGAGTGCGATCGATGGTTCGCCTGAATCAGCATCACCCCACGATTCTATGACGCCGGAGAGATTATGGCTTTGAACCCGCAATCACAAGAGGGCACAACTCAGCTTCACGCATCCGCCACCCGGCCATGTGTGTCCTCCCTCTAAACCCCACGCCCGCCTCTTGGTGGGAGAGGGCAGGGTGAGGGTCTTCTCCATTCTTCCAAACGTAAGGTGCCATGCAGCGCCAGCGAAATGCACCAAGTCTTCTCCCGTTCGCGCCTTCAAGGGTGGCCAGGCCATCTCGTGGCCGGGTTGTCGTGCAAAGCCACGACAACAAGACGCCGCGCCATGCGTCTCTTTTGTCCCAAACTCTTTCGCAGCCTTCGCGAGAGAAGTTCGAACGAATAATCACCCTCACGCGAAGCCGCGAATTTCTCCAGGAAGATCAGCCTGATTCATCACTATTGTGAGCCTCCCGATCTCTAATTCATCCGGGTGGTTGGGGTCAGATGTCTTCATCTGCCCCCAGTTCTTGATCACAGCCAGCACAAATGCATCCTCCCATGTCTCTCTGACTTTCGATCATGTTCGCCATCAGCTTTGAGAGCCGAAACCTGAGTGCAAACGAAGACGTTTAACCCCAGTCACCGATCAAGCAACAAGCCCCGGTCCCTTCGAAAAGGAACCGGGGCTTGAATTGACTTGATGAACGATTCATCGCTTCCAGCGAGGCTTTCGCCAAACTAGAACAGTTCCCAACCCTTGCGGTATTCGCGAGTCAGGAACTTATTGGCTTCAGGAACGTTCGTGACCTTCATGTTCACGCCATCCCACTCAATTTCCTTACCGGCACGCAGAGCCACGTTGCCCAGCAGCACCGTTTCCGTCAGGCGGCAGGCGTAATCGAAGTTCGACACTGCCAGTTCAGGCTTGTTTTCCTTAATGGCGTCGGCGAATTCCTTGAAGTGGCCAGGCGAAACCTTGTACTCAGGCTTCGTGTAGTCTTTCCACTGCTCGGTTGGCAGAAGTGTATAGGTGCCGTGGTAATCGTTATCCGAGAAGATCAGGCCCTTCTCGCCAATCACCAGCGAACCACTCGCCCCCTGCTTGACACCGGGCATCAATGCAGGATCAGGGCGGTTGCCACCGTCATACCAGTAAAGCGTCACTGGCCCACGCTTGTCGTTGGCCTTGAACTTGTAGGTAATCTTCGAGTTCTTAGGATACGACTCGTTCTCGATAATCCCCGAAGATTCAGCCACGACTGAAACCGGGTCGAACAGATCGAGTGCCATCACCGACATATTCATGGTATGGCAAGCCATATCGCCCAGTGCACCTGTACCGAAGTCGAGCCAGCCGCGCCATTTGAAAGGAGCGTAAGCCGAGTTGTAAGGACGTTCTGGTGCAGGGCCGAGCCACAGATCCCAGTCGAGTGTCTTGGGGGGAGTTTCAGCAGCCGTTGGTCGCCCCAGGCCTTGTGGCCAGATGGGGCGGTTCGTCCAGATATGGACTTCCTTCACTGCACCCAGATCACCCTTGCGGATAATCTGCACGGCTTCACGCAATCCGCCAGAAGCTGTTCCCTGGTTACCCATCTGGGTGCACAGCTTCTTTTCGCTGGCCAGATCATGCAGCAGACGAGCTTCCTGAACGGTGTAGGTCAGTGGCTTCTGGCAGAAGACATGCTTCCCTTCCCGCAAAGCGCGAGCAGCCGAAACGGCATGTGTATGGTCAGGAGTACTGACTGTCACCGCGTCAATATCCTTCGACATCTCGTCGAACATCTTGCGGAAATCGGTGTACTTCTTGGCCTGAGGATACCGGGCAGCCGCCTTTTCCAGACGATCACTATCGACATCGCACAAGGCAACAATCTTGCCATGACGCCCGGCGTCATCGCGATCACTTGATCCCTTACCTTCGACGCCGATACAGGCAAACCGAATCTCGTTGTTTGCTGAACGCTCGGTTTCCTGAGCCTTCAAACTCTGGCTGCCCACATACAATGCGGCACCCAGGGCACCTGTCTGCTTCAAAAACTCTCGACGGCTGGAAGCGGAGGAATGTCGATTGGGCTGTCGCATGGAGATTTCCTCGGAGTGGTAGGTCAATGAGATCAAAATCGAGAGTCTATCTCGAAACATCCAAACGGCGGGCAGAACCAGTTCAAGGCTGTGAGCAGAAGCCGGAACGGATCAAAATTTCACCGATTGATTACTGAATATATCAATTTCCTCCTGCGCGTAAAACTTCGCCTGCGAAATTTTCCTGACTTTTAAGACAACGACGACCTCTCTCCATTTTCCATTTCTTCCCAGGCCGGAAGGCTTTCGCTTTTGTCGCCGGGGGAAAGATCGGCCATACTTTTCATTTCACCGCTGGTCTCTCCCCACTCGCTGGGACACCCAGTCTTCGAAAGCCTCCTCCATGAACTCTCTTGTGATCAACTCATTGAAAACCTCCTTCCTGGCTTGGTGCCGTTCCTGGGTGGGCACGATCACTGTCACTCCCTGCATCGTTTGGATACTCGCTCACATCGCCTTAATCACCCCCGGCAGATTCTCGACCGCCCAGGAGAATCCGGCTCCCCTTCTTAAAGCCGACGAGCAACTCTTCCGCACCGTCATCCGCCGACAGGGAGACGACGGGATTCATACCTATCGAATTCCCGGCCTGGCGACATCGAATAAGGGTACGCTCCTCGCGGTCTTCGATAATCGCCACAAATCAGCCGTCGATCTCCCGGGCGATATCGACGTGTGACTTCTCCGCAGCACCGATGGTGGCCAAACCTGGGGGCCACTCCAGACCATCATGGATTACGACAAATCGGCCCCGAACTCCGCTGGCAATGGTGTCGGCGATCCGGCCATTCTCGTCGATCGAGAGACCGGCGAAATCTTCGTGACCGCACTCTGGTCGTTCGGCAAGCGAGCCTGGCATGGTTCCGGCCCCGGACTTTCCCCCGAAGTAACCGGACAGCTTGTCATCTCCTCCAGCAAAGACGATGGACTCACCTGGTCAACTCCCGCCTCCATGACTTCGCAAGTTAAACAATCCGCGTGGCGACTGTTATTCCAGGGGCCAGGAGCCGGGATTCAATTACAAAACGGGACACTCGTTTTTGCGGCTCAATACAAAGGGGCCGATAACGTGGTTCATGCCTGTTTATTGTGGAGTAACGATCACGGCCAGAACTGGCACCTCACGTCCCCCGCAGTCGCCAATCAGCCAGCCACATCCGAAGCTCAGGTGGCAGAAGCTGCCGATGGCACACTCCTTTTCACGATGCGGAATGAAAGCCAGCGTGGCCAGAGACTCTGGTCACGGTTCACACCGGGCAAAAACTCGCTGGCCGATGGCGCATGGTCAGCCCCTTACAGCCAGTTGCCTGATCCAACCTGCATGGCCAGCATCGTAAGGCATCCCTCCGGAGCACTCCTTTTCGCCAACCCGGCATCTTCCCAAAAACGGGCCAACATGACCGTTCGCATCAGTGAAGATCTGGGAAAATCGTGGTCCGAAGGCCGACTCATCGACTCCCGACCCAGTGCCTATTCCTGCCTCACAGTTCTCGCCAACGGCGAAATTGGCCTGCTCTACGAGTGCGGCGACCGCCATGCCTACGAAACATTAACCTTCGCCCGCTTCCCCCTTGACTGGCTCAAAACCAGTGAGAATTCCACCAAACCCAGCCCTGAATGATGGATTCATCTCAAACGATGTGCTTCATACCATCATGCCGCTGGAACCCTCGCCCGCGTCTGCGTGCGAGAAGGTGGCATGAAGTGCCGGGTGAGGGTTTTTTCCATTCTTCCAACCGTAGGGTGCCATGCAGCGCCAGCGAAATGCACCAAGTCTTCTCCCGTTCGCAGCCCTCGCGCCTTCGCGAAAGACCTCCGAATTTCAAATCACCCTCACGCGAAGCCGCGAAGTTCACCAGGAAGATCAGGCAGGGCACGCTCCCGTATACCCTCGCAACTTATCTTTGAATTCCCCTTAGTGTTCTTCGTGCCCTTCGTGGTGAACCAATCACATGCCCTGCTCACTTCCTGGAACCAGCAACGCCACTGGAACCCTCGCCCGCGTCTGCGTGGGAGAGGGCAGGGTGAGGGTCTTTTTCGTACCTGGTCTTTTCCATACCTGACTGGGCCGGAAAGTGGCATGCCCTGAAGCTCCAAAAATCAAAACAGCACGAAAGGGCGTGGTGCTTGCCCGACTGGCAGAGTTCGGATGTCTTCATCCGCCCCCGGTTCCATGTCGCTGCCACCACCAATGCCGCCACGATGTATGGCGTTGCTTCGATTCAAGTTCAGCGTCACCGAACTGTCCCTCAAATTCCGGCTGCAGATGCCCCACGAATACGATTGAGTTGAAAAACTTGAACCCTTTCCGACTCATTTTCAATCCTTCAGTCCTGATGCTTCATGACTGAAGGAATTCTGTCACAGCAGCCTCTTCGCTGAGAATTCCTTGAGCCCTGAACTGTGCTGATAAATGGCGTATTTCACGCAAGCAGTACGGCCTGAAAACGCGCGAAAACTCGGCAACCAGCGACTTCGTCAAGAGTCAAAGACAGTCTTGACAAGAGAATTGAAGTCATCGTGCCAGGAAAGCCGAAAAGAACACGCAGACGGTTTGCATCGGAACGACACGACAAACGCCTTCGGACGGGAAATCGTGTTGTGGCGGAAACGCCGGTAAACCGACTGCCAGGGGGGCAGGATACAAGCGGGCAATTTGATTCATGCACAGAGCAGGGACGCTCTGCCAGTTTGGTTACGTCCCGCCCCTCACTCGAATTCGAAACTAAGGATCGGGTCGGATTCGATTTCCAGCGTTCGACATTTGAGAGATTGGTTGAGACTCCTGCGGGAGTCCCGGCACAGTTTCTCAAGAGGCGGAAAGCTGACAGAGATTTTCTCTGACAGCCATTTTGGTTGCGGCCATGAAAGCCACATTCGTCGTGCGAGGGTCAAGATCCGGAGGGTCGCGACACCCTTCTGTGTGTGAACAATAATAGGTGATTGGAGTGCCCGCGATGAGAACGATCTTTACGACTGGCCAGGTCGCCAAGATCTGCAAAGTTGCCCCTCGAACCGTCTCCAAATGGTTTGATTCAGGGCGTCTGCGCGGCTACCGCATTCCCGGATCGCAGGATCGCCGCATTCCCAGGGAGCATTTAATCCGCTTCCTCAAGGAGCACGGCATGCCTCTGGGTGAACTCGAAGACGAAGCGATGGGCAAACTGCTCCTCGTGGGTCTCGATTCCCAGGTCCGCCACAACCTGACTGAACTGATGCCAATCGAAGACTTCAAAATCGAAGCAGCAGCCAGCGGGTTCGAAGCAGGCATTCAGGCAGAATCGCTGCATCCAGATGCGGTAGTCATCGATTTCAGTATGGGACGGCATGAAGCAATGCTGATTGCCCAGAATCTGCGTAAAAACGGCGAATATGCCGATGCAGTTCTGGTGGCATTGCTGACCGATGAAGACACAGCGAGTGGTATCGACCGCTCACTCTTCAGCGAAACATTCCGTAAGCCATTCGATGCCGCGCTGCTTGCAGAACGAATTCGAACCCTGGTAGGCCGCAAAAAGCAACTGGCCTAGTTGGAAGTTCATTCTGTCATGGCAGGTTCTTGATCGCGCTGAAAGGCCCCTGTGCCTCCACGCTGTTCAAAGTATGACTTGCCACGACAGAGCGGACCATCCCCAAGATCCAAATGCCCATGCCGCAGCCAACTTCAAGAGGCACCCGATTCTTTTGGGTG